>JAAUXY010177459.1_pt1 | contig 17918 bp, 18 predicted proteins | sample 7278121 | NCBI WGS metagenome assembly JAAUXY01 (sample SAMN14350117, study PRJNA611818) | marine sediment metagenome | isolation source: surface marine sediment (1.8m) | place: French Polynesia: Moorea | collected 2018-08 | reverse complement strand
GGTGGCGTTCGGCTCGCGATTCGGGGAACTGGAAGACTATCCGTTCGTGGCCCCGTTACCCGGGCATCCCAAAATCATTCCCGTGATCAAGGAGCCGGATGAGCAGACCAACTTCGGCGGCGGCTGGCACTCTGACCTTGCCTATACGCACATACCGCCGATGGGGACCATGCTCTACGCGATCGAGGTACCGAAGCGGGGTGGTGATACGCTCTTTGCTGATGGGATCGCGGCGTACGAAGCGCTGACACCGGCAATGCAGGATCTGCTGTCGACGCTCAAGGTTGAATACAACGTCAGGAACGTGATGCAGACCATCGCCGAGCGAGACAACGCCAGCGCGCAGGGCAATCGTTCCATGGTGGCGACGAGCGATGCGGACGTGCTCGAGGCAACGCCGTGCCATCCGTTGATACGCACCCATCCTGAATCTGGCAGGAAAGGCATCTATTTCAGCAGAGGCCACACGGTTAGGTTTGCGGGCATGACAAAATCCGAAAGTCGGCCACTGCTGGATTGGCTGCAGCAGCACCTCACCCAGCCGGTCTTTACCACGCGTTTTCACTGGTCTGTGGGATCGATGGCTTTCTGGGACAATCGCTGCGTCAATCACTATGCGTTGAATGACTATCACGGCGAACGCCGGCATATGCATCGGCTGACGATTGCGGGGGATGAGCCCTACTAGCCACGTCCCGCTTATTGTTATGGAACGGGCCAAAAGAATATGAAGATCTACGTTAAAGCAAGATGGTTGTTGCTGGCCGTCCTTACACTGACTGCCCACGTCGGCAACGCGCAGGACAATCCGTCCCTGTCAGACCATGAAGCCATGGCGCGGCAACTGTTCGCCGATGTGATTGCGATGGACACCTCGGTGATCAAGCAGGAAACCCCGCGCATGGCAGGGTATCTGGCAGAGCGTTTCCGCGAGGCAGGCTTTGCCGATGAGCATGTCACCGAGGTGCCGATTGACGAGAACATCGTGTCGCTGATGGTGCGCTATCCCGGGCGCGACAGCAGCGTGCCCGGTATTGGGTATCTGGCACATATGGATGTGGTGACCGCGTTCCGCAAAGACTGGGAGCTCGATCCGTTCACTCTGACCGAGCGGGACGGCTACTTCATCGGGCGGGGCACCGCGGATAACAAGGCAGGTGTGGTTGCGCTCGTGTCTACCTTCATCAAGCTGAAGCGGGATGGCTACGTGCCGGAGCGGGACATGGTCCTCATGCTCACCGGCGACGAAGAAACCGGCATGCTGTCGGCACGGCATTTCGCCAACGATCTGCGCGATACCATCAACATCGAATACGCCATAAACGCAGACGCGCTGTCCGGCGTGCTCGACCCGGACGGCGTGCCACTCGGCTATTACATCCAGGGCGCTGAGAAGACCTATCAGTCCTGGCGATTCACGGTGCGCAATCCCGGTGGCCACAGCTCGGCGCCGCGGGACGACAACGCCATTTATCAGCTTGCCGAAGCTCTGTTGAAGATCAAAGCGTTCAGATTCCCCACCATGCTGAACGAAATCTCGATTGGCATGCTCGAGGCCGCCGCGCTGATTTCCGATCCGTACACTGCAGGCGTGATCGAGACCCTGATCGCGGACCCGAAGAACGTTGAGGCAGCCGATGCGCTGAGCGGCCACCCGCTCCTCGGCACGGTGATACGAACGACCTGCGTGGCGACGATGCTGGAAGGTGGCCATGCCGAGAATGCGCTGCCCCAATCTGCCAGCGCCGTCGTCAATTGTCGCATCATGCCCGGCGTCCACCCTGAAGCCGTTTTTGAAACCCTGACCCGGGTGATTGGTGATGACGAAGTGGTGCTGACGCCCCTCGGCATCGGGGAAATGGCGCCGGCATCGCCCATGCGCGAAGACGTGGTTACGGCCATTGGTGCCTCGATCAAGGAATACCCGGACGTCAAGTTGATTCCGTTCATGGCCAGCTACGGCACGGACGGCAAGGAGTTTCGTGCCGTGGGTATTCCCGTGTACGGCTCTTCAGGGACCTTCATGATTCCCCAGGAGGCATTTGCCCACGGACTCAACGAGAAGGTGGGCGTAAAGACCTTTTATGCGTCGCTGGGTTATTGGGAGCGGTTGATGAAAACGCTGGCCGCGAATCCGTACGAGTAAACTACAGACCCCGCGGTTGCTGTCTCAGCGTAACTTCGGCTGATACCGCGCCTCGAGTGCCGCCCGCATTTCCTGCGGAATCTCGACGGCGCGACGTGCATCCAGGTCCAGCGCCACGGAAACCAGCGAGGCGATGCTGATCAACCGGCCGCTGTCGAGACTGTAGACCCAGTGATTGCGATAAAAGGTTTTGCGCGCAATGTCGACCTCGGCGCGGAACGCCTGGATGCGCTCGCCGACTCTCGGCAGACTGAACAGCAACTGGCGCGATTCGAGATCGGCCATGCCCAGCCTGAGACCATCGGCGGTCTCGAATACCCACTGCGCAGACGGGTCGTCGACCCGCTCGCCGCTATAAGGCAGGTGCGAGAACTGTTCCGCCAGATAGAGCCCCGTTTCGTCGCATTCCTCTGCCTCGATCAGACGGGGTTGGATCAGAGCAAGGTCGAGCTGCTCAAGGGTCGCCAGATCCGGCATCGCCGGTGTTTCCTGCAGGTTGATGCTGCGTGGGCGTCCATGTTCAGGCCAGGCGATGACCGACTCGGATGCGCTGTTTACGACCTCATCGGGTAGAGGTAGCGGTTCTCGATTGGTGTACCGCTGCAGCTCAAACTCGTAGACGAACGTTGCGGACAACTCATCGGATTCGGTGTTGATCAGCTCCTGATAGCACTGCAGGCGGTGATCGCTGACTGCGAGAATCCCGCCGCGCACCAGCAGGGGCGCGCCGAGGAACTGCTCGCGCAGATTGCGCAGATAGGCATCCACCAGGGTGAACTCGATTCCATGGCTCCGACAGGCAGTGATATCGAGCCCGTGGGACTCAGCCAGCTTGTGGCAGGCAGCAATGGCGCGCTGTTCGTAGAACGGGACGCTGAGGTGGCCGAGCTCGTCGATTTCGCCGGCACTCACGGGTGATTCGATCAGATGGGTCAGTTCGTTGGTCATTATTAAGGCGGCATTGTGTTTCAGTTGCGGGGCGCATCCTAATGCAGGAAGCCGCCATGTTCGATAGCTGGGAGATCGAAAATCCCTGAGTGTTTCACTCGAGGTCGAAGATTGGCATGCTCGGAGCTGCCTGATCTGTGGATGACGTGAGGAACGAACAAAGTGACCACACTGAAAACCTGTTTGATGGTGCTGGGAGTGACGTTCCTGCTCACGCCTGTCACAACCCGGGCGCTGCCCGATGGCCCGGCCAAGCAGGAGGTGGCGTCACTTTGCGCTGCCTGCCATGACATACGGGCGATCGACTACAGCTCAGGCTACAACCAGGCTGACTGGCGAGACCTCATTCGCACCATGATCGAGCTGCCACTGGAAGCGGAAGACCGCATCACCACTTACCTCGCCGAGCACTTTCCGCCGCACGACCGTCGTGCGCCTAAGCTGATGCCGGGATCGGTGGAGCTGGATTTCCAGACCTGGGTCGTGCCAACCCTCGGCCAGCGCGCCCGGGATCCGGTGGAGGCACCCGATGGCAGCATCTGGTGGGTGGGTCAGGGCCTCGACATCGTCGGGCGGATCGATCCGGCGAGCGGTGCCATGCGCGAGTATCCGTTGCCTGCGGGTGCCAAACCGCACAGCGTGACGCCGGACTCGGAAGGCATCATGTGGTATCTCGGCAACCGCAACGCCACGGTCGGCAGGCTGGATCCGCAGTCCGGCGAGATTGTCGAATTTCCCATGCCGGATCCCGAGGCGAAAGATCCGCATACCGGCGAGTTCGATGCGCAAGGCCTCTTCTGGTTCACGCTGCAGCACAGCAACCGGGTGGGCCGGCTGGATCCAACAACCGGCGAGGTTGAACTGGTCGTGCTTGATCGGCCGCGGTCACGTCCTTACGGCATCAAGATCGACGAAGCCGGAGATGCGTGGGTCGCCTGCAACGGCGGACCGTGCCTGTATCACTTCGATGCGAAAACCATGGCCGCCACCCGCATTGATCTGCCCAATCAGGAGTCCCACGTGCGCCGTCTCGATATCGCCGAAGACGGCATGATCTGGTACGTGAATTCCGGTGCTGGCCGCCTCGGTCGCTATGATCCGGCAACGGGCACCATCCGCGAATGGCCTTCCCCCAGCGGGCCGAAGTCCCACCCTTACGCTATCCTCATCGTGGACGGCGCCATCTGGTACAACGAATCCGGCATGCGTCCGGACGCGCTCGTGCGGTTTGATCCGGCGTCAGAGAGTTTTCAGAGCTGGCCCATTCCCTCGTCAGGGATCTACTCGGGCATCCTGCGGCACATGCGTGCCGCCAGGAATGGTGATCTGCTGATTCATCAGAGCGCCACGAATCACATTATGCGGGTGAGTGTGAGTGAACCGAAGGTGGGTCAATAAACCACCACACACCGCACTTCGATGCTCCAGCGATCAGGCGCATCTTCAGGTGTGTCCGGGTCGTTGAACGCGCTGTGGAAGCTGAAAGTACACGGACCGTTCGCCGCCTGGTCTGCCTGCGCACCGTCGCTCCGTGCCAGTAATCCAGCGGAATCCCACTGCTTGATCAGGAGCGCCTCGTCGCGCGTCATCTCCGGGTAACAGTAGAACGTGTGTCGCTCGTCGTGCTTTGCCCAGTAGTTTTCGCCGATCCGATCGGGCATGTGAATCTCGAAGACGACCAGATCTTCAGGCTCCACGCTCTGGCCGTCACAAAGCGCCAGGGGATGCGTTGCAACCGGCACTGCATCGATGTTGCGCCACACATTGATGATGGCGAAGCGGCCGCCGTCCGCAAGTGCCTCACTCGCCACGTCTTCCGGAATCAAACCCTGTCCTTCCGGTATCACGTCTCTGAGCGTGTCGTTGATGCTGGATGGACGCGTCAATTGCATGAGCCGTTCGGGTGCAGAGCGGAGCGTGTAGTCGCCGTGCACAATGTGCGCCGGGCCCTGCACATCCTGCCCACCCTTGACCTGGCGTTTCTCCGCCTGGCCGCCGGCCGAGCGGATGTTGTGGTCGAAGGCCCATACGCGTGCGCCGGTCGCGTCTGCGATGAGTTGCTCGCAGTCGCGGTAATACCCGGTGATCACTTCCTGATGATCCAGAAAGTCGTAGTCCGCCACGGGCGCTTCGCGAAGCTCGAAGCCGTTTCGCTCGAGCGTCATTGCATCCGCCGATGACAGCTGACGCGCGTCTCTGATCGCGAGCTCGTGCGGTTCTGTCGTGACTCCCTCGCTTTGGACGAAATTGCCTCGATCGTCTCGCGTCATGCGCACACGATCGTTCCGGTACAGCGACGATTCCGTCTCCGGCGTCAGGAAGTGGAGTACGCCTGTTAAGCCCATGGATTCACCAGATAGTTGTCAGCCACAGCATACCAACCGCGGCTGGTGCTATTCACCATTCTATCGGCAGCGCTCTGAAACCGCGCGTGAGGGGAGTGTCTCTGAACTGGCATGCGGAAGACTTTGTCCTCCCGGCACTCAAACGCTAGGCAGGGTCTGCTGCCAGTATCACCACGGGGATCTCCCGCTCGGTGCGCGCCTGGTAGTTCGCATAGTCCGGCCAGAATCGCACCATCCACTCCCAGTAGGGCTGGCGTTCTTCCGCGGTCAGTACGCGAGCTGTCGCTGTATAGTTGAATTTGCCGACCTGAATCTCACAGCCTGGGTGAGCGAGCAGGTTCAAGTACCAGGCAGGGTGGTGATCGGAACCGCCGCGGCTTGCGACCACAATGAAACCGGCGCCGGTGGGCTGGTAGAGCAGGGGGGTTGGACGGCGTTCTCCAGACTGTCTCCCGACGGTGGTGAGCAGCAGCGTCGGCACCAGGCCGCTGCCGCCGACCGGTGTGGCATCCCAGTCATGGGCACGTTCCGGGTCCTTCAGGTAGAGCGCGGTGTGCTCCCGAAGCCATGTGTAATCTCTCAGTTCAGACACAAATCACCTCCATAGACGGGCAACCATAAGCACTCATGCGTACTGTTCCTGTGCCGGGAACGCGGGCAGACGCGTGAGGAGCCAGGTGTTCACCAGCGCCCAGGAGATGCCCATCGCGGTGAACATGAGAAAGAACGGCGAGCGAAAAAACGGGTCGATGAACCACAGGGCGCCTTGAAACGCGCCGACAATGAATACGCTGCAGATCGGCAGCGTAGTCGATTGGCCGCGCTGTGAGTTTCTTCTCAGCATGAGTGCGGTGCTGAAAGGCACAGCCCAGAACGCGGTGATGGGGAAAGAAATGAGCCAGAGTGGATCGTCGATCGAGGCTTTGACCAGCAGCCAGATGACGCCAATTGCGACTGTACCCAGCGCAACTAAGCCGAAGAATTGTTTCTCCGATGCCCAGGGTGCAAGCTCCCTGCGTCCGTATTTGACGATCATCCCAACCAGCGCAAATTCGATGATCGTGGTAAAGAAGAGGGCCACCCACCACGCTTTGACCCACCAGTGGTCATAGACCTCAAACCAGAGCTCATAGAGGAGCACGAAATGCAGGTCGTGCACGGCAAACCAGCCGACTGCGGGCAGCGCGGAGGAATAGGCCTCATGCGCGCGCGCCAGCTTGAAGGACTGCACGAGATAAACAAAGGTGGCGACTGCGGCAACAGCAAAGAATGCCAACACCCAGATGACGTTTTCGTCGATGGAGTTCAGCGCTGCGGTTGCGTCGTAGGTGTCCATCTCAGACCTTAGCGGCGTTACCCCATGCTCAAAGCTGTAAGATGGCTTTGGCAACGATGTTGCGCTGCACTTCTGCCGAGCCTCCCGCGATCGTTCGCATGCGATTGTTCAGAAAGCTTGGCATCAGCGGTAGATAGTCTTCAGGCCCGATCGGGGCTACGCCCGCAACCTCCAGGGCTTCGGGCTGATAAACCATGCCGTAATAGGCACAGACCTCCAGGGCAAGCTCGTCCGCCCGCTGCAGCGTTTCTGAGCTGATGGCATTGAGGACCGAAGATACCGTCCCGGGCGTTTCCCCGGCATCCAGCTGGGCCAGCACACGCTGCTCGGACACCTCGATGGCCTGGCAGTCGATCTCCAGCGCATCCATTTTGCTGCGAAAGTCGGCGGACTGCGCCAGAGCGATGCCGTCATCGTTGGATTCTGCCGCCATGCTCCGCATCCGGCTCAAAAGACGCCGCAGCTCGATGGAAGACATCGAGAACCGTTCGAACTGCAGCAGGTATTTTGCGACCGACCAGCCGTCGTTCTCTTTACCCACGCGATTGGCCTTCGGGACGCGCACATTGTCGAAGAAAACCTGGTTGAGCTCGTGGCTGCCTTCGAGATTGATGATGGGTTTGACGGTAATGCCGGGGCTTGTCATGTCGATCAGCAGAAAGGAAATGCCCTGCTGAACTTTGCCCTCCGTGGAGGTGCGCACCAGGGCGAAGATCATGTTGGCGTGCTGGGCAAAGCTGGTCCAGATTTTGGTGCCGTTGACGATGTAATCATCACCGTCCGATACCGCGGCGGTTTTGAGCGAAGCCAGATCGGAGCCGGCGCCGGGTTCGGAATATCCCTGACACCAGATGTCCTCACCGGAAAGAATTCGCGGCAGGTAGTGGGCCTTCTGTTCGTCCGTGCCGTAACCAATGAGCATGGGGCCGCACATTCTCAAGCCCATCGGTGCAATGCCGGGCACGTCATAGCGCGCGCACTCCTGTGCAAAGATGTAACGCTGCGTCAGCGACCAGTTGGTACCGCCATACTCTTCCGGCCAATCCGGCACCAGCCAGCCTTGCTTGTAGAGGATTTCCTGCCAGGCGGCAGCGGATTCCGGCTCCTGCCAGATGCTGGTTTTTTTCCGGCCGGCTTCGCGTAGCTCGTCGGTTAGGGCAGATTCCAGAAAGTCGCGGACTTCCTGTCTGAATGCGTTGTCCGCGTCGCTCTTTGTAATTCTCATATGTATTGCAAGATGTCGATTACGGAGAATTCACCCAGATCGGCGATGACCAGGCGCGATGCTGCACTGTCGCGGGCACATCGGTTGGTCGGTCCACCTCAGCCTCGTTGGCGAGCGCAGTGGTCCAGCGGCAGCTCGGATTTTCAAACACTCTCACATAGTAAAACGCGATCTGATCCGGTGAGAAATCAGGATCGGTGAATGTGGTCTGTAATTCGGAAGCGCCGCTGCCGCTCAAGACGCAGGTATCAACGTCAACCGAAGCTGTGGTCGCCGGGCACCTGCCGTCCGCGCCGGGTGTGCGATCTCCGGAACACGCAACGTCCCATAGCTTCTGCTTCTCTTCACCGTTCTCGACCCAGCCTTTGATGACCTGGATGCGATCCAGGGCCGGCGCGCTTGGATCCTGGCTTGCCCAGACCCAGAAATTCGGATTCTCGAGGTTGGTCAGATCGGAGCCCATGGGCACGCCGTTCGCATAAGCGGTGGCGACGGCGCCCGCGCTGTCACCCATATTCTCGGCGTAATTACCTCCGAAAAAGCGCACCTTGATTCTGGATCCACTGGTGCCGAATGCCTCGCGACGCTGCAGTGCGTCGAAGATGTCTGCCCGGGTGTTCGCTTCAGCCCACACGCCGGCAAGGCCGCCGGCTGACACTTTGCGGATTGGGCCGATCACAACGTGATTGATTTCGAGCATTCTTCTCACAGCGAACGAAAAGTCTATGTCGCTGAACTGCGCCGGAATCTGGCGGGCTGTATTGCCCGGGTCGGAAAGGTGTGTATCGGTTGATCCGATGATGCCCAGTTTGTAAGGGTTCTGGCCTCCCTCATTGCCCATGGCCAGGCCGGTCAGCAGGGCGTTGCGCAGAAAAGAAGGTTCCGAGGCACATCGGCTGGTCTGGCCGTCATCACAAATGGGCCAGGTATTCTCGAAGTTGCAGTCTTCATCGGCCATGCCCACACCAATCTGGCATTCGGAGTTGCCTTTCTGCTGGGTGATCTCAAATAGACGGTCGATTCGAGCGCGCCGTTCGATGTCTGCTTCTGTGTAGCTGGATCCGTCTTCGTCGGTGCGTGCAAACGTCTTGCCCCAGGAGAAGTTCGTGTTGTGTGGGATGGTCAATACTTCGCAGGGTGGCTGACACGCTTCGTCGATCTGCGCGAAAAAGTCGGCCTGGTTAACGACATCCGCAGAGGAGATAGCATGTGGTGTGACGTCGGTACCCCGGAATATCACGTTGCGATGCAGCATGCCGAAGTCCTCTAACAAGGAAGAGAACTCATATCCAATCAACGTGCTGAACTTGCCGGGGTCGTCAAACGCGTTTGCGGCTTCCTGTACACGCAGCCAGGTGGACTTTTCCGTGGCCAGGCAACGTTCCAGGTTATTGTCGCAAAGGGCGCTGCGTGGTGCCGGCCTTGTCCCTGCTGTTTCAAAGACCTGTTGCAGCATGGATTGCTGATCGAAGTCCCCGGCTCGCATTGCACGGCACATGTCTGTATCGAACTCCGGCCCGCCGCCAATGGTGCAAGGCACATGGGTGGCAAAGTTCTCCGCGTGATCTGTCAGGGCGACAAAATCCAGTGGGGTATCCAGCTTGGCCATCAGACCGTTCGGTAGTTCGACCTCCTCGCCGCGGGCAAATCTGTAGGCGACGTTGGGCCCGAGTCGATTGCCGCCAGCATAGGCATCTGCGGACCAGCTGGTGTGCACATGTAGATCACCGAACAGTGCAGTCTTGGTCGGGTAGCGTTCAATCTCACCGCCCGACGCCTGCGGCGGCGGCGGCGTGGAAATGTGCGTCTCGGGCACCACGTCGGGGTCGCTGCAACCAAACAGTGAGGTTGTGATGACCGCCGCAATCACGATGGTTTTTTTCATTTTTGTTCTCTCCCCTCAATAACGAACGTCAGGTGCGGGCCAGTCCCATCTGATCGAGTCGCCAGCGTAGCGTGTCGATGCGATCTTGTCCGAAAAACGGTTCACCTTGAACCACCATCGTCGGCACACCCCAATGGCCTGCATCGTCCAGTGCCTGCTGATTGCGCTCGACTTCCTCCAGCTGATATCCGCCGTCGATGGCGGCATCGAGATCATCGAGGTCCAGGCCGGCCCGGGCGACCGCTTCCTTGAGGTGTTCACCCTGGTCCCACCCATCTGTGCCGCCAAAGATGAGAGCGGATACCTCGAGGACGTACTCGAGGCCCTTGCCGCGTCGCTCGGCTTCGACACCGAGCGCACTGAGCCGGTAAATGTACGGCTGCTCTTCCGCGACAGCCATCGTTGCAGGATCCTGCACAATTGGATCCGGACGAGCGGGAATTCTGAAGGGCAGACCCAAAAACTCTGCGCGTCGACGCGAGTCCATCACGATGTATCGTGTCTTATGCGGGTTTGAGGGATCGAATACGAGCGACGGATTGCGGATGGCAACCGGGTAGACGATGCGCATGCGTACGTCCACGTCGTAGTCTTCGCGCAGGCGCACCAGGTCGGGTGTGACGAGGTAAGAGTAGGGGCTCCGAAACGACCAGTAGACATCGACGGTTTCGGTCATTGAGGGTTCCTCCTGCAGCTGCTTCCGCTTGTTGACTCGCCAAAGTTACAATAATGCGAGGCATTAAAACAGTTGGGTTTAGAGGGGAATAGCATGGATCTTCAGATCAGAGGGAAGAAAGCCATCATGGCCGGTGGCAGCGCGGGTATGGGGCGGGCGACAGCTGAAAGGCTCGCCGAAGCCGGGGTTGAGCTCGTGATCTCCGCGCGCCGCGAGGAGCGTTTGAGGAAAGCGGCGGACGAGATCGCCGAGCAGTACGGCACATCCGTGACGCCGGTGGTTGCGGATTCCTCGACGGAAGCCGGGCGGGCAGCCTTGTTCGCAGCCTGTCCGGATCCGGACATCCTGGCGATTACGATCAAGCCGCCGAAGCCCAACGGCGATTTTCTCCAGGTGACGCCGGAGCAGTGGCGCGAATCCATTGATACCGCCCTCATTGGTCCGATCGAGATCATGCGGCACTACATTCCGGGGATGAAGGAGCGGGGTTGGGGGCGCATCGTCAATATCGCAACGTTCTCGGCGAAGAACCCGATGATCTGGCGGCTGATGTCGGGTCCAGCCCGCTCGGCGCTCATCAATTACACGGCCAGTGTGTCTCGGGAGATTGCGCCTTATGGCGTTGTCCTCAACAACGTGCTGCCGGGGATGTTTCAGACCGAGGGCGCCAGCGAGCTCATGAGCGACTATGCGGAAGCGTTTGGTCTCGAACCGGATCCAGCCATCGTCGGCGCGCATTTCCGCGAGCACAACCATATCCCTGCGGGATTTACGGCCCAGGCAGATGATCTGGCGCCGATGGCGGCGTTCCTGTGCAGTCCGTTAGCGAGGTTCATTGTGGGCCAGAACATTGTCATTGATGGCGGGCAGCACGCGTCTCTGTTCTAACCAGGCGTATTCGCCTGTAATGTGGTGGACCAGGCTGAAGCTTCGACCGGGGAAAAGAGACGAACACGAACACTCAGCGCGGCATTGATGTCCGCACGCTCATCGCGTACGGCAGTCTCGGCTTTCCGATCGCCATTCTCGGCTACCCGATGACCCTGTTCCTGCATCCGTACTACGCGGGTGAGCTGGGTCTGGGGCTGGCCGCAATCAGCACGGTTCTGCTGGTGTCGCGTTTGACCGACTTTGTGACGGACCCGCTCATGGGCTGGCTGTCGGATCGGACGCGCTCCCGGTTCGGACGCCGGCGTCCCTACGTTGTGCTGGGACTGCCGGTCATGATGTTCGGCATCTACAAGCTTTTCCTGCCGGAACCGCCTGTGGACATCTGGTACATGTTGATCTGGAACATGGTGGTGTATCTGGGCTGGACCATCATGGTGCTGCCGTATGGCGCCTGGGGTGCGGAGCTCACCGATAACTACATGGATCGCGCTCGCGTTACCGCCGTTCGCCAGGTCTGGACCATTGCGGGTTTGTTCGGCGCCTCTGTCGTGATCTGGTTTTTTCAGGAAGTTCTGGATTCTCCCGGCTCCGGGGACGTGCTTGGTGGCATCGGTATGACGCTCCTGGTCGTGTTCCCGATCGTCGTGGCCGCGCTTCTGCTCCTGGTGCCGGAGCGGGAAATCAAAGTCGTCCCCAAACGGCAGAAGTGGTGGAAAGAGCTGACCAGCATGCTGAAGATCGGCCCCTTTCGGCGCATGGTTTACGTGGCTCTCGCCATTGTGATCGGCGAGGCATCCCGGCACGCGGTGGTGGTCTTTTTCATGGACGACGTGTTGCAGGCCGGGGATAGGATCGGTCGGACGTTCATCTTTTACTATCTCATGGGCGTTGCCGCGATTCCGCTCTGGCAGTGGCTCGCCAAAAGGCACGGCAAACACCGGTCCCTGGCTATTGCGATGACGTGGTCCGGCCTGATGGTGCTGGCGACCGCCTTCCTGGGCGCTGGCGACTACAATACCTTTCTCGTGTTCTTCGTTCTGAAAGGCGCGAGCTTCGGGGCCTTCGCCTATCTGCCGCTGGCGATCATTGCGGATGTGGTTGACGTGGACACCGCGGTGACACGGCAGAAACGCGCGGGCATCTTCTTTGCGGTGTTCGGAGCCGTGGACAAAATTGGTATTGCCATTGGCATGTTCATCGCCCTGCAGGTATTGAACCTGACCGGGTATGACCCGAGTCAGCCGATCAACGAAGCGGGACTCTGGATGATTCGGCTGGAATACGCGGTGATTCCGACATTCTTCTTCCTGCTGGCTTCGTATCTGGTATGGAACTACCCGGTCACGAACGAGCGGCATGCGAATCTCATAGAAGCACTACAGCGGCGAGAGTTGCGGGAGGCGACATAGTGGCAGAGCGATACAAGCTTTACGGCGGTGGCGGTTCGCCGTATTCGATGAAGATGCGTGCGATCCTGCGTTACCGGCGGCTGCCGTTCAACTGGTATCAGATCACCCCGGCAATGCGCCAGACGCTCAAACACGATGGCCCGCCGGTCATCCCCATTCTCGAGCTCCCCGAGGATGGCAGCCTGCATGTCGACTCCACGCCGTTGGCTTACCTGTTGGAAGAGCGACACGAAGAGCGCTCGATTATCCCGGAAGACCCTCAGCTTGCGTTCGTCTCCGACCTGATTGAGGACATGGGTGACGAGTGGTGCACCAAGATGATGTTCCACTACCGCTGGTATCGGGAGGTTGATCAGGCATACAGCAGCCGTCAGATCATCTCGGACAACACACCCGGTGCGCGTGGTGAAGAGCTGGACAAATTGGCGTCAGCCATTCGTGATCGCCAGGTCTCGCGCATGCCGCTGGTGGGCTGCACGGAGCAAAACGCGCCGATGATTGAGCAGTCATACCTCGAGCTGCTCGACATTCTCGACAGCTTTGTCACGCGCGATGAGTTCCTGCTGGGGACTCGGCCGTCGATTGGTGACTTTGGTCTATTCGGTCAGCTCAAGGTCCTCGCAAGCGACCACACGCCGATGTTGATCATGCGCGAGCGTACGCCGAGCGTGTATGACTGGGTGCGGCGGTTGGATGATGCGAGCGGCATCGAAGGGGACTGGCATACGTTCGACGATCTTCGACCTGCAGTTGATGCACTGCTGCGCTTCGCCGCGCGCTGGTACTTACCGTTCCTGTCCGCCAACGCAGATGCGATCGCTGAGGGTGATGCCGAAGTGCACGTGTCGCTCGACGGCCAGCTGTGGAGCCAGGCGCCCTTTAAATACCAGGCGAAGTGCTATGACCGGCTGCGGCAACGGCTGGCTGGAATTGACTCAGCGCCGCTTCGTGAAATGCTCGCGGAGACCGATTGCCTCGCGTATCTCGAGTAAGCGCCCCCGTCAGGCTGCTGCCGGTTGCCGATTTGCGACGGTGCGGGCAAGCAGCCAGTACAGGAAGCACCACAACGCAATCCAGGCCAGGTAGATTGCGATGTCCTGAAATGGATTCAAGGCGAAGTTCAAAAAAGCCGTGCGCGCGATACTCCAGAGTGCCCAGAACGTAATCAGACGCGGTGTGTGGCGTAAGTCCAGCAGAAACCACCCGATGGTGCCTGTGATGGCAAACGCCATCAGCTGGGCCAGCGGCACCGTGAAGATGAAGAAGAGATCGCCGGTCAAATCCCAGCTTGGTGGCATGTAGGGGACCAGAATCTGGATGAACAGGATGTCTTCCAGCAGGCCGTGGGCCAGCCCGAGAATGATGATACCCACCCAGCAGATGATGTTTCGAGTTTTGCTCATGGTTGGACTCGTAAGCGGTGGGCGGTTATTCGCCGCCCACGACCGCAGTGACCTCTTCCAGAACGGTCGACCAATCCGCACGCGACCGATAGCCGCGTTCCGCCCACTTGGCGAGGATTTCACCTTCGGGCGAGATCAGCACAACCCCAGGAAGAGGTACGCCGTAGGCAAAGGTGCCCGGACCGTATTCCTCGTTGCGGATGCCCCAGGCTTCAACGTGCTGGCGGTCCACGTCTTTCAGTACGGGGTACTCGATGTCCCACTTTTCGTGGAATGCCTGGATGATTTCCGGTGTGTCGTAGGTCATGCCAACCACGCCTACGCCAATGGCTTCGAATTCGTCTTTTAGATCATTCAGTTTCACGAACTGACGGATGCAGAAGGGTCACCAGTCGACCGATCGATTGAAGACGAATAACAAGCCGTTGGACCCTCTCAGCGTTTCCAGGGTCTGGAGATTGCCTGCCTGGTCGTTGGCAGAGAGCAGCGGTGCTGTTGAGCCAATGCTCGGCCCCCACGCTGCCGCGTACTCCGAATCGGCGAAGGCGAATTGAGTCATGCCGGCGATGGCCACGGCAAAAACGGAACGCCGCAGATACCTTCCAAATCTCATGATGTTCTCCTCTGTGTTCAGGCCGCGGCTTGCAGGATAGGGCGACTGTAAACGTCCTTCTCTGCAATGCGCCAGTTTTTGTCCTGAAGGCAAAAAGTATACCGTTCCACACCGATGCGCTCAAAAGGTTCGCCGCTGGCGACATCGGTCCCGGTGACGCGGTATGTCATGAAGGTTGCTTCAGGCGCATGGTGAAAAACCACGTCCTCGAAGCGGACGTCCTTTTGAATCCCCCGCCGCTCATCGAAGAAAGCCGCCACTTCTTCCCGCGTCTTCATCTGCCGCGGCTCATCGTTGACCAGGATGGAATACGTGAAATCTTCCGTGACAACCTGATACATTGCATCCAGATCCTGCTTAAAGAATGCGCGGCCAAAGTTCTTGAACAACACATCGCGTTCTTCTGCCGTCGGGGTCATGGTTCATTTCCTCTAAGTTGTTTCGCTCAAAGATGTCAGGATTAGCATGTGCTTGATGCCAGGTCGAATGATTGTGAGCGCTGAGACCGCCGATTGCCAGAAGCAGAACGAAGCTGATTGATGTCACCACGCTGGCGCCGCCGTCTCTATGTGCTGCTGTTCCTGACGACAGCCTTTCTGCTCGGTTCCACTGCCCAGGAGCAGCTAGGGATTTCATTCACCATTGAAGGGCTGGCGGCGTTTCGAGACTGGGTAGAGGGCCTTGGATGGTGGGGGCCAGCCGTCTTCATCTTCCTCGTCATTTTTCGTTTGTTCATTGGTCTCTCCTCCCACCTCATATTGATCCTTGGCGGTCTCGCCTTTGGCGTAACGGGCGGCATCATCTGGGGCAGTCTCGGCCTGGTCGCATCCGCGCTGGTGCTTTTCTACCTCGCGCAGCTACTTGGAGCGGACTGGGTGCAACGCCGCTTCGGTGATCAGTACACGTCGATGCTGGAGCGCATCCAGCGCGTCGGCGCCGTCGCCATTTTTGCCATCTCCGCTCATCCGGTGGGCCTTCTCACACCCGCCCACCTGGCGGCGGGACTGGTGGGATTGAGCGCAGGTCAGTTTGCCATTGCGGTGACGCTGGCGGCGCCGATTCGTACCGCGCCGTACGCGTTTCTCGGCACAGCCGTGCTGGATCTGACAGGCACCCAGTCCCTGGCCATTGCCGGTATGCTGTTGTTGGTTTTCGTGCTTCCACTATTCATACCCAAGGTCAGGGAATGGGTCTGGGGTGGGGGAGACGCCGGCGATACCGAATCTCGTTGATTAACCAGGAGCACTTCTCGTGGGTCGCAACATTCTGCTCATCACCACCGATCAGATGCGCTTCGATGCGCTCGGCTGCAACGGCGGTCAGGTCGCGCGAACGCCCGTCATCGATCAGCTGGCGGCCGACGGCATCAACTATACGCGTGCGCATAATCAGAACGTCGTCTGCATGCCGGCGCGGGCGACGATCATCACGGGCCAGCATGTGGCGAGCCATGGCGTATGGATGAACGGGGTGTCGCTGCCGGAAGAGCAGGAGACGATTGCCCACTGGCTCAAAAAGCACGGCTACAAGACGGCGCTCCTCGGCAAGGCGCACTTTGAACCCTGGCTCGGCAGCCCGGATGATTTTTATGAGAACCGTATGGCGCGTGAGCACAGCACCGGGCCGCATCGCGGTTTCGATCATATGGAGTTGGCCAACCACTTCTTCGAGGGGCACAGCCACTACGACCGCTGGATGGCGGAGCAGCATCCGGACTACAAGGCGCGGTTTTATCCGATGGTCACGGATAAAGGTCAGAACACCGTTGGTACCGGCGCCACCAATGCCTGTCAGGTCTGGCCGATGGATGTGCCAAAGGAGCTCTATCACACGGACTGGGTGGCTGATCGGACGCTCAGCTGGCTTGAGTCTCTGCAGAACGACGACAGCTGGTTCTGCTGGATGAGCTTTCCCGATCCCCACCATCCCTGGGACGTGCCAGCCTCGGAGCTGTTACGCATCAACTGGCGGGACGTGCCGCTACCGTCGCTTTACCGTGAGACGGACGCTGAGCGTCGCGCTTTGCTTGCCGACAAGCCGAAACACTGGCTGGGTTACTACGAAGGCAGCCTGTGGACAAATCTGGAATCGCCTCGCGAATTCATACCGGCGGAGATGACGCCGGACCAGGTTCGTGAGATCAACGCCATGACCCACATTGAAAACGAGCTGATTGACGATGCGTGCGGCAGGGTGATCGACTGGCTCCAGACGAAAGGCTGGCTCGAGAATACCGACATCTTCTTCACCACCGATCACGGTGAGTTTCAGGGCGACTTCGGTCTCCTGTTCAAGGGTCCCTATCATGTGGATGCGCTCATGCGCCTGCCGTTCATCTGGAAACCGGCCGGGTTCGACAAGCCGGCGACCGTGAATGCGCCCGTCGGCCATCTGGATCTGGCGGCGACGTTCTGTGAAATTGCGGGCATCGGCACGCCGGACTATGTGGAGGGCCGGCCTTTACCGAGAGCGGACGACCAGGCTGACGATCGCGAGTACGTGCTCACAGAGTGGGATTCGGAGCACGGGCCGGTGGATATGCATCTGAAGAGCATCTATCGCAGAGATGGCTGGCTGTGTACCGCGTATGAGAAAAGCGCCGTGTACGAGGGCAGTGAAGGGGAGCTCTACAATCTGAACGCTGATCCTGAACAACGCGAAAATCTGTGGGGCAGGGAAACGGCCCTGCGGGATGAGCTCGTCGCACAATTGCATGACGCGTTACCGCACGCCAGGCAGCCGCGGCTGGAGCGCAAAGCGCCGGTTTAGCTTCTGGTCACAACTCCGGAGGCCAGAAACACGCGGCAAGGCCTGCTTCTGCCAACCAGGCTTGCGCGCCTGCGCGCTCCCTATCGTCCAGCCGATGGCGAATGCGTTCGAAGATCATCTGCCGCGATTGTTCGGGATACGGCCGCGTGAGGTAGCTGCACGGTGTGCCATATGTGTCCACGACGAACGATTTGTGTCCGGCTGTCAGCGCATCCGCATTGCCGAGCAGGAATGGCGCGTAGTGATCGCGGCCGAGCTCGAGGACAAACTGC
>JAAUXY010001476.1_pt1 | contig 17926 bp, 9 predicted proteins | sample 7278121 | NCBI WGS metagenome assembly JAAUXY01 (sample SAMN14350117, study PRJNA611818) | marine sediment metagenome | isolation source: surface marine sediment (1.8m) | place: French Polynesia: Moorea | collected 2018-08 | reverse complement strand
AGAAGAGCCGAGTTGCCGCAAATCAGCCCAAGGACGAAGACGAGGATATAGGCGACGTGTTTGGCTCTCATGGATCGACTCCCTTGCTCTGACGGGTCATGTTTTTGCGTTCCAAAAGGGGCTCTGCGCGGGCGGCGGCCGGCATCCACCGGTCCTGCAGGCTTCCGGTCGCGGGCGTGCTTCGCAGTCCGTCGCCCGATGCCCGGGCCGCGGCACCGGGCAGCCATCTATAAAAGAGCCTTGCGCAAGTGAGCCAGCACACCGCTTCCATCGCGGCGACAGGTTTTCGTGCGTGATCCATGCCGTGCACCCCCCGCCCTGTTTACGCCGATCCCACTCTAGCGCAGCCATGGCAGGGACGCTTCTAGGTTTGCGCGGAAACTCTCCGTCGTGCCGATCACCGGCTGTCAGCCGACCTGAAGGGCAGTCTGTCCACAACAACCGCGAGACCGAGCGGCCTAGAACCGGCCCCGACAGGGAGGGCGAAGGCCCGGCTTGGCCCATCCGCGGCGTTCAGAGCTACAGCGACCAGGCCCGCCGAGGCCTCGGATACCGACCGCGCAGGGCCCCGCTGGCGATCAAGCACGCCCGGCGAAAGAAGGGCACCTTCGAGGTCGCCCCAATGGTCGGTGGAGCCGGCCTGGGCTTTCCAATGCCGAGGGTTGCCGCGTGCGTGCCGAAGGGGCGGCCGGTGGAGCCACCTCCCTTGTTACTGCATGCACTTGCCGAACTGGGACTTCCTCTGCTGGCCGGCGTAGAAGTCGGAGACACCGTATTCGAAGACGTCCATGTCGTCCGTGTCGCTGCCGAAACCGCCATCCCATATGCCGGCCCTGTAGGCGGACTCGGCGGCGAGATAGCAGGATTCGATACGGGCCTGACGCTCCACCGAAAAACCCTCCGCATCGGAATGCCAGGCATCGGTCTCCCGGCTGAGGAAGGAACTGTCCAGATTCAAGACCTGACCCGTCTCGACCGCCGGCTCGGTCTGCAGCGCCGCTTGCTGAGGCGACTGATCTTCGGCCCTGACCGGAGAGGTCGAGGCGATCGCCGCCACGCCCAGAAGTACCAGGGACAGCCTGGTGATCGCTTGCATCTTGCCGGAAAAATCGAATTGGCTCATCGCTGCCCCCCAGGTTCCGCGGCGCTCGTGATCTCTGGCTTTCCACGGGCCGCCCGCACTTTGCTTGCACGATATGAATGTGGCTGAAGGCAGGGGCGGCTTGTAGTTTCTAACCGTGAGAAACGTTGCTAATCTGCGTTAGGAACCGTGCCCGACAGGAAACACCACGACGACGCACAGGTGATCTGACCCAAGCCATGCGGTCGTAACGATTGCAGGCAGGGATTTGCAGGGCCGACAGCGCCCTGGCGAACGGGGCGACGATGATCGAAGAACCGGGGGGCATCGCCCAAACAGCGTCTGACGTACGGCCATCCACCGAGACTGTTGTCGCTGCGCTTCAACGAGTGCTCGCGAGCCCAGATTTCGTGCGATCGAAGCGGATGAGGCAACTCATTCGCTACCTTGTCGAGGCGTCGCTCAACGGCGAGGTCGAGCGGACCAAGGAATTCTCGATCGCGGTCGAGGTCTTCGGGCGGGACGAGAGCTTCGACCCCCAGACCAGCTCGCTCGTGCGTGTCGAGGCCGGGCGGCTGCGGCGCACACTGAAGCAGTACTACCTGACTCACGGAAAGAACGAGCCCCTTAGGATCGAAATCCCAAAGGGGAACTACGTGGCCGAGTTCCGTATGGCCGGCGACAGCGGTCGGGACCCGGGATTTCCCGTCGCCCGGCCCGCGTCGAGGGAAAAGACGCCACGGGCTCCTGTCGATCCCGGTGACGTCAGCCTGGCCGGGCGGCCGGCCGCCGCCGCGAGAGCCCGGGAGAGGACCGCGAACGGCACCAGGCCGCCGACCATCCTGGTGGTCGACGACGAGCCGCAGGTTGAGGCTCTGATCTCTCAGAAGTTCCGTCGGCGCGTTCGCGACGGCAGCATGTCGTTTCTCTTCGCGCACGACGGCGAGGAGGCCCTGGACACCCTCCTCAGGACCTCCGACATCGACATGATCCTGACCGACATCAACATGCCACGCATGGACGGTCTGACCCTTCTGGATCATCTGCCCGAGATCAATCCGATCCTGATGGCGGTCGTGGTCACGGCCTATGGCGACATGCCGAACATCCGTACCGCGATGAACCGGGGCGCCTTCGATTTCATCACCAAGCCGATCGACTTCGACGACCTCACCGCGACCATGGAACGCGCGCTCGCACAGAGCGCCATCCTCCGCGAGGCGGCTGTCGAGCACGACCAGTTGCTCAGCCTGCGCAAGGAACTGACCATCGCCCGGGGCATCCAGAACTCCCTTCTGCCGGACCACCTTCCGCAGGAGCAGCGCTTCGCCGTGCATTGCCGGAGCAAGCCCGCCGCCGAGTTCGGCAGCGACTTCTATGACGTCTTCCCCATCGACGACGACCGCTGGGGAATCCTGATCGGCGAGGCCTCCGGCCGGGGCATCGGCGCCGCGCTCGGCATGGCGGTCTCGCGCACGGCGATCAGGACCGCGGCCCTGACCGGGCTCCCGGTGGATGGCAGCGTCACGCGCCTGAACGACCTTCTCTACGATCATTCCGGATCGGAAATCCTGGCGTCGCTCTTCTTCGGAACCTACGACGCGGCCACAGGGACGCTGGCCTATGTCAGCGCCGGCCATCAGCCATCCTACGCCCTGAGGACGGGGGGACAGCTCGAAATCCTGCCCTGTGATCCGGGCTCGGCCGCCGGCCTTCAGGCGGAGGCGTCCTACGCGGCGCAGCAGACGACACTGGCCCCGGGCGAGAGCCTGTTCCTCTACACCGACGGCGTGCCCAGGGCCTTCGACGGCATGCAGCGGCAGTTCTCCATCGGGCGCTTGGAGGAGGTCTTGAGCGTCGGCGCCGATCTCTCGTCGCGGGAACTGTCCGAGCGGGTGCTGGCGGCGGTCGACACCTTCGTCGGCGCGGCCGAGCAGACGGATGACATCACCTGCATGGCGTTCAAACGGCTCGCCTGAAGCGGGATGATCCGAAGCCGATCCGGCTTCCTGTCCGAATTTCGGTCACTTTCAGAAGTCTATCGCCTTGCACCTGAAGGCGGCGAAGCGTGAGGGTGTTGGCCACGTCCCGGCCGTCCGGGAGCGTCGCCACGGCCGGACAGCCCTGCTATTCGCTCGCCGATCAGGTCAGGGATTCGGAGTGCGGCGCGGGATGGCGGGGGAGAACCAGGACGAACTCCGTAAAGCGGTCTTCCTCGCTTTCGACCCCGAGACTGCCTCCGTGCTGATGCACGACCGTGTCATAGCTCAAGGACAAGCCGAGACCGGTTCCCTCGCCCGGGGGCTTGGTGGTGAAGAAGGGATCGAAGATGTTGTTGGCGACGTCCCCGGGAATTCCGGTGCCGTTGTCCCTCACGCGGATCTCAACCCTGTCACCGCAGTCCCGGGAGCTTACTCGGAGGACGGGCGCGTAGTCGCCCGAGGTCTCGAGGCGTTGTCGCTGGCGCATGGCGTAGATGCCGTTGCCGAAGAGGTTCAGCAGGACTCGGCTAATGTCCTGGACGGCTATGGTGATCGAGCCGGCCTTGGGGTCGAAATTGCGCTCCAAGGCGACGTTGCCTGATTGATCCTGAGCGCGCGCGCCGTGGTAGGCGAGTTTCAGGTTCTCTTCCAGGAAGGTGTTGACGTCGATGTCGCGCCGTTCGCTGCCTTCGTCGCGCGCGTGCTGCAGCATGTTTTTCACGATGCTGTCGGCCCGCCGGCCCTGTTCATCTATTGTAGCCATGTTCGCGGTCAGTGTGGAAACCAGATCGTCCAGATGGTTTCGCTGCTCTCCACTGAGCGCCTGGCGGGCCGGTTCGACGGCCTGCCTCAGCTCGTCGATCAGCTCGACGGAGACCTCCGCGAAGTTGTTGATGAAATTGAGCGGGTTCTTGATCTCGTGCGCGACACCGGCCGTCAACTGTCCGAGGGAGGCCATCTTCTCGGATACCACCAACTGCTGCTGGGTCCTGGTCAGTTTCGCCAGGGCTGTCTCGGCCTGCTCCTTGGCTTGCCGCAGCTCCGCCTCGGCCTGCTTGAGATGGGTGATGTCGTCACCCATCGGCACTATGAGAGTGACCTCGCCGTGCTCATCTCTGACAGGCGTCGCGCCAAAGTTGATGATATGCGCGGTGCCGTCGGTCGCGTGGTGGGTCGCCAAGAATCGCACGCTCTCTCCATCGGCGGCTCGTTTCAGCGCCTGTTTGAGCTGAGCTTGGAGATCCGAATCATGCGTCCACCAGGGGCAGTCCCAGAAGGGGAGTCCCAACACGTCCTCTTCGCTGGCACCGATCATCGCTAGGGCGGCCGCGTTGATCTCGATGAGAGTTCCGTCCGGCTTTAGAAGCCCCTGAAGTTGGGAGCCGGTGTTCAACATAGCCTTCGCCCGCGCCTCGCTCTCGCGCAGCGCCTCTTCGGCCCGCTTGAGATGGGTGATGTCGTCACCCATCGGCACTATGAGAGTGACCTCGCCGTGCTCATCTCTGACAGGCGTCGCGCCAAAGTTGATGATGTGCGCGGTGCCGTCGGTCGCGTGGTGGGTCGCCAAGAATCGCACGCTCTCTCCATCGGCGGCTCGTTTCAGCGCCTGTTTGAGCTGAGCTTGGAGATCCGGATCATGCGTCCACCAGGGGCAGTCCCAGAAGGGGAGTCCCAACACGTCCTCTTCGCTGGCACCGATCATCGCTAGGGCGGCCGCGTTGATCTCGATGAGGGTTCCGTCCGGCTTTAGAAGCCCCTGAAGTTGGGAGCCGGTGTTCAACATAGCCTTCGCGCGCGCCTCGCTTTCGCGCAGCGCCTCTTCGGCCCGCCTGCGTTTGGCGACCTGCCGCCGCAAACGCCGGTTCCAGGCAAGGATGACCAGGATGACCACCGCAGCGGCGCCGATTCCTCCGGCCCAGCGCAACACCGAAGCGAGACCCTCGTCTTCTTGCGCGCTTAGGGAGACCGGGCGGACCAAGGTTCTCTTCTCTTCCTCCCGGGACACCGAGGCGAGGGCGCTATCCGGAATCCGCATCGGTTTCGGCATGCCCTGCGGCACGGAATGGGCCGGGTCGAACGCGCTTGGCAGCCGATCGGCTCGTCTCGAGGAGGTGGTGCCTTGCTCCGGGATGACGGGCCGATGGCCGACTCCTTCGGCTGCCATTCGATTGAAGCCGGCGGAAATCCCAAGCTGGGCGTCGTCGCGCGCGCGCGATTCAGACGGTGTCGGTCCGTCTTGGGCGAAGGCGGACCGAGAGGCCAATACCGCAGAGAGCATCGCGACCAGTCCGATGGCAGCGATCCAGCCCGCACAGAACAACTTCATGGAGTGTCCCTTCCGAGGTGTCCGTCGACATGGTCCATACACGGCTGGCTCTGCCGGCCCAAAAACAGTGTCCACCCTTTCCTGCCGGAACCGCAAAAGACCAGGTTCGGCACATCTGCGAAGTTCAAGGCCACGACCGCAGCGTTCGGCGAGACCACGGAGACAAACATAGCATCGCCGCGCCGGGCCGCCCGGAGGGGGGAGCCCGCGTCCTGGCCAGGTCGCGACGACGGTCACCGCGGGACAGGCGCCGGCAGCGTGAGGCCACAGTGCCGAGATCCCGGAACGCGGACTACAGAACCCTCGTCTTGGAGTCCGCCCTTCGCCGAACCCTTGACCGTCAACCTACATCCTTCGCCTAGGGCGCCGCTTGGTGCTAGCATCGTTCGCAACCGGAAAGGGCGAAGGGAACGCTCCCGGGCTTGGCGGCACGGAATGCCCACCCGGCGCTGAAGGTGATGACAGGGAGGTTGGCGGGCGATGCTCATCAGCAAGGAACAGCGCGAGCCCTATTTCTGGGAAGCGATCGTCTCGCTCGTCTCCCTGGTGATCGGCATCATGCTGTCGATCGTGGTCTACGGCACCGATCCGCACATCCCCATGCTGCTCGGCGTCCTGGTGGCGGGGCTGATCGGCACCCGGGCCGGCTACGCCTGGGAGGTCATCCAAGACGGCATGCTGAAAGGCATCGCCAACTCCCTCCAGGCGATCGTCATCCTGCTGATCATTGGCGTCCTGATCGGGGTCTGGATCGTCTCCGGCGTCGTGCCGTCCCTGCTGTACTACGGCCTGAAGACCCTCTCGCCGGAGATCTTTCTGCCGGCGGCCCTCATCATCTGCGCGGTCACCTCGCTAGCGACTGGGAGCTCCTGGGGCACGACGGGCACCATCGGCGTCGCCCTGATGGGCATCGGCGCCGGGCTCGGTTTTCCCCTGCCGCTGGTCGCCGGCGCCGTGCTCTCGGGCGCCTACTTCGGCGACAAGATGTCGCCGCTGTCCGACACGACCAACCTGGCGCCGGCCATGGCCGGGACCGACATCTACACCCACATCCGGCACATGACCTACACCTCGGGCACCGCCTTCGGCCTGACCCTGGTCATCGAGATCGTGCTCAGCTTCTTCTACGGCGGCGGCGAGGAGAACCTCGCTTCGGTCCAGGAGATCATCGCGACCCTGGAGCGCGACTTCACCGTCGGGCCCTGGCACATCATCCCGGCGCTCTTGGTGATCGTCTGCGCCTACCGCAAGTACCCGGCGATCCCCGGTCTGGTCGCCGGCGTGCTCTCGGCGGTCATCCTGGGATTCATCTTCGAAGGCGTCACCTATCCGCAGCTGCTGGAGGTGTCCTACGGCGGCTATGCCAGCAACACCGGCGTCGAGACCGTCGATTCCCTGCTCAGCAAGGGCGGCTTCACCTCGATGCTCTACGCAATCTCGATCGTGATCTGCGCGATGATGTTCGGCGGCATCATGGAGGAGACCCACCAGCTGAAAGTCATCGTCGACCGGATCCTGCGCCTGGCCACCTCCAGCTCCTCGCTGATCACATCGACCGTGCTGACCTGCCTGGGCGCCAACCTGGTGCTCTGCGACCAGTACATGGCGATCGTGATGGGCGGCCGGATGTACGCCCAGGCCTATCGCGACCGGGGCCTGCATGCCAAGAACCTGTCGCGGGCGGTGGAGGACAGCGCCACGGTGACCGCCAACCTGGTGCCCTGGAACTCCGGCGGCGCCTATCAGGCGGCGACCCTCGGCGTCGCTACCCTCGCCTACCTGCCCTTCAACTTCTTCTGCTGGCTATCGCCGGTCGTCACCCTGATCTTCGGCTGGATGGGCTGGACGATCGCGCCCGCGGAGGCGCCGAAGGCGCAGGAGGCGGCCACCAAGCCCGCACCCGCGGAGTAGGACGATGCCGAGACGCTTCACGATCGCGTTCGCGGTCCTGCTGCTGGGCCTCGCGCCGGCCCTATCGCCGCGCGCCCAGGACAAGGCGCTCGATCCCGACTCGACCCTGGCCGGCGTGCTGGACCGCGGGCGGCTCAGGGTCTGCTTCGAGGCCGGCTACCTGCCCTTCGAGATGATCGGCACCCGCTCGGGCCTGCGCGAGCGCAGCCTGCGCTCGGCCGACGAGCGCAAGGGCGGCCAGACGACCAGGTTCGGCGGCTTCGACATCGATCTGGCCCGGGAGATGGCGCGCGAGCTGGGCGTCGACTTCGTGCCGGTCAACACCCGCTGGACCAGCATCATCCCCTCGCTGACCCTGGGCCGCTGCGACATCATAATCAGCGGCATGTCGGTGACCGAGTGGCGCCGCCGCAAGGTCGACTTCTCCGAGCCCTACATGCAGGTCGGGCAGACGGTCCTCCTGAACGCCGAGCTGGCGGCACAGGTCACCGCCTACGTCGACCTGAACGATCCCCGCTACAAGGTCGCCTCGAAGCCCGGAACCACCGGCGAGGACGCGGTCCGGCGCCTGCTGCCCCAGGCCGACTACCGGCCCTTCGAGTCGGAGCTGGAAGCGGCGGAGGCCGTCGCCGAGGGCAAGGTCGACGCCCTGGTCTACGACCGGCCCTTCAACGCCACCTTCCTCGCGATGCGGGGCGGCGAGGGCCTGGTCTTTCTCGACGAGCCCTTTACCGAAGAAGCCATCGCCTTCGCGATCCGCAAGGAGGACCCGGACTTCCTGGCCTGGCTGAACGGCTTTCTGGAGAAGGTCCGGGCCGACGGCCGCTACGAGCGGCTGCGCCGCAAGTGGTTCGAATCGACCGAGTGGTTCGACCTCTACCGCTGACCCGCTGGAACCCTATTCCGCCGCCGCGACCAAGCCCGCCGCTTCGGCCCGGGGCAGCGCCGGCAGAGGCTCGTGCTCGAGGGTCACGACTTCCTCAGCCGCCGCGCGACGCCGCCTCCAGGCCCGCGCCATCAGGGCGAAGGCCGGAGGCACGAAGTAGAAGGACACCACCGAGGACAGCAGGACCCCGCCGGCGATCGCCATGGCGAAAGGCGGCCAGAAGCCGCCTCCGGCCAGGATCAGCGGCAGGAAGCCGCCGAAGGTGGTGATCGTGGTCGAGAAGATGTGCCGGCTCTGGGCCCCGACCGCCTCGGCAATCGCCGCCGTCTCGCCGGCCATGGCGGCCGGGTTCTTCTGCAGCGCGGTCAGAATGATGATCGCGGCGTTGATCGAGACGCCGATCGAGCCGATCACCCCGATCACCGCCATGATGCCGAAGGGGTACTGGAAGAGCGCCAGGGCCAGCAGGCTGAGCCCCATGGAGAGCACCGCGACCACGCCGACGATCGCCGAGAGCCCGAAGGAGTTGAAGGTGAGCACGATGGTCGCGACGGTCAGCGCGACGATGATGCCCGCCGCGGCCAGCATGTGGGTCAGGGTCTCGCTGCGGGCGTCGGCGTCGCCGCCGACCTCGAAGTGGTAGCCGTGCGGCAGGACGAGGCCGCTTTCGGCGATCCGCGCCCGCACCGTCTTCAGCGCCTCTTCCGGCAGGACCTGGCGGTGGGTGAAGCCCTGGATGGTGTTCACCCTCTCGCCGTTGCGCCGGAAGATCGGGCTCTCGGCCGGGACCAGGCGCAGCGAGCCCAGCGCGGCCAGCGGCACGCCGGGATAGGCGCCGGCCCGCGCCCGTTCCGCGGCGTCCGGGCCCAGGAGGTCGGTGCGGCGCAGCGCCTCGAAGGACTCGCGGCCAGCGGCGCCGACCCGCACCCGGACCGGCAGCTCCTCGCTGGCCTCCAGCAGCGAGCCGCCGAGGGCGCCCTCCAGGGTCGCCTCGAGCTGGCCCGCGATCGCTCCCATGTCGAGGCCCGAAAGCCGAGCCTTCTCCTCGTCGAGGTCGAGCGCCAGCTTCGGCGCGCCGCCGGTCAGCTGCGTCCGGGCCTGGAGGATTTCCGGCACCGAGACCATGACCGCGCGGACCTCCTCGCCGATCTCCCGCAGCACCTCGACGTCGGGGCCGAAGACCCGGATCTCGACCGGGGCGCTGACCGGCGGGCCCTGGACCAGGCCGCGCACGATGACCCGCGCCTGGGGGATCGCCCGGTCCAGGTCGCGCTGGAGCTCGGGCAGGATCCGCTCGGTCGCGGCCGGCGAGACGGTCGTGACCAGGGCCTCGGCGAAGCTCGATTCGGCGTCCTGGTCGGTGGTCATGTTGTAGTAGAAGGCCGGCGCGCTCTCGCCAATCACCCAGTGCAGCCGGCGGATCTCCGGGTAGCCGCGCAGGACCGCCTCGGCCCGGCGGGCGGCCCGCTCGGTCTCGGCGATCGCGGTCCCGTCCGGCAGCTTGACCTGGACATAGAACTGGTCGCGGTCGACCCCGGGGAAGAACTGCGCCTTCAGGGTCGGAAAGGCGCCGAAGCCGATGACCGGCAGGATCAGGGCGCCAAGCATGGCCAGCTTGGGGAAGCGCAGGGCGAGCGCCAGCGAGCGGCCGAAGGCGACACTGAGCCGGGGCAGCTGCAGCCCGCCGGCCAGGAGGCCGCCGCCCTCGCCGGAGGGCTTCAGGAACCAGCCCGAGAGCGCCGGGGTGATGGTCAGCGCCAGCGCCAGCGAGGCGAAGAGCATGATGATCACCGAGATCGCGATGGCGCCGACGAAGTCGCCCGGCGGCCCCGGCAGCAGCGCCATGGGCATGAAGGCCAGCGCCGTGGTCACGGTCGAGGCGAGCAGCGGCACCGCCAGGCGTCGCACCGCACCGCCGACTGCCTGCAGCCGCGCAGCGCCCCGATCGAGCTTCTTGCGGATCTCGTCGGACATGACGATGCCGGCGTCGACCAGCAGGCCGAGGGCGACGATCAGGCCGGTCAGCGACATCTGGTGGACCGGGATTCCGATCGCCTGCAGCCCGGCGAGCGACATCAGGCTGGCGAGCGGCAGGATCGAGGCCACGATCAGCGCCGCGCGCCAGCCCAGGGTCACCAGCAGGACGGCCAGCACAAGGCCGGCGCCGATCAGGAGGTTGATGACGACGAAGGCCAGGCGGTCGGCGGTGTAGCCGCTCTGGTCGAAGAGCAGGCGATGCTCGAGGCCGGCCGGCAGCTCGGCCTCGAAGTCCTCCAGGATCGCGCGGACCCGGCCCATCCAGACGTCGACCTGGAGGTCGGCTTCCATCTTGGAAGCGACGAGAATCGCCGGCACGCCGTCGGCAAAGGCCAGACTGGCCGCCGGCTCGCGGAAGGCCCTGGCCACGGTCGCGACGTCGGAGACCCGCAGGATCCGTCCGGCCGCGCCCTCGCGCAGCGGCACGTCGCGGATCCGCGCCAGCGAGGTGATCTCGCCGGTCACCTCGATCAGCAGGTCCTCCGCCGGACCGCGCAGCTGCCCGGCGCGCACCTTGCTGTCGGCCCGGGCGATGGCGGCCGACACCTCCGCCACGGTCAATCCGAGCGAGGCCAGCTTGCGCGGATCGATGGTGACCAGGATCTCCTCGTCTCGGGCGCCGTAGAGCTGAACCAGCTTGGTCCCCGAGAGCGTCCGCAGCCGGTCCTGGAGGATTTCCGCGTAGCGCCGGAGGATCGCCGGATTGGCCGTCGTCCCGGGCCGGGCCGAGATCGCGCTGATCGCCGAGAAGGCGCCGGTGCGGTCGTCGTCGAAGCTCGGCTCCGGGACCCCGGGCGGGAAGTTGGCCGCGGCGTCGGCGATCGCGTCGCGCACCTCGGACCAGGTCTGCTCGATTTCGGCCTCCGAGAGGCTCCAAGCGAGCTCGACCCGGACGAAGGAGAGCCCGCTCCGCGAGGTCGACTCGATCTCCTTGATCTCGGGGATCTTCTTCAGCTCGTCCTCGACCTTCTCGGTGACCAGGGCCTCGACCCGCGCCGGGTCGGCGCCCGGATAGGGCGTGACGACGGTCGCGAAGAGGTTGGAGATGGTCGGGTCCTCCTGGCGCCCGACCGTGAGCAGGGCCGAGGAGCCCGCGGCCAGGATCATCAGGACGGCCAGGGCGACGATCCGCCGGTTACGGAAGAACAGCGTCTCCACGGCGCCTACTCCCCGGCCGCCAGCGCGACCGCCTGGCCCGGGATGATCCGGTTGGTCCCGCCGAGCACGACCAGGGTGCCCGCGCCGATGGTCCCGCGCACGAAGGCGCGGCCGCCGTCCAGGTGCAGGATCTCCACCGCTTCCCGGGCGACCGTGGGCCTGCCGTCGCGCTCGACCACCGTCAGCACCGACCAGAGCCCCTTGCGGCCCTCGCTCAGCGCGGTCAGCGGCAGCCAGGCGCCGGCGCTCGGGACCCGGCGCGCGAGCAGCAGCTCGACGACCTCGCCGAAGGGCACCGCCTCGCCGCCGATCACCTCGAGCAGGACGGTGACCGTGCGGGTGCCGGTCTGGAGGTCGGGCCGCTTGGCGATCAGGCGGCCCTCCAGAGCGCGCCCGTCCGCATCCAGGGGGTAGAGCCGGCCGGTCTCAAGTCCCTTCGCCGCCTCGACCGAGACTCCGACCCGCAGCTGCCGGGCGCCGGCCTCCAGGAGCTCGACCACCGGCGTGCCGGCCGCCACCACCGCGCCCTCGTCGACCGAGCGGGCGGCAATGCTGCCGGCGTAGGGCGCCGTCAGCACCGACTTGCCGATATCGACCTCGACCGAGGCGATGGCGGCGTCGACCCGCTCGATCGCGGCGGCGATCTCGGCCAGGCCGAAGCGCGCCTCGTCATGGCGCTGCTCGGTCTGCCAGCCCTTGGTGGCCAGGGCTTCCTGGCGCTCCAGGGTCGCCTCGGCCAGGGCTTCCTGGGCCTGCAGCTCGCGCCGCTGGGCGCGCAGCCGGTCCCGTTCGGCCTCGAGCTTGGCCGTGTCCAGGCGGGCGACGACCTCGCCCCGCGCCACCCGGTCGCCTTCCTCGAAGAGCACCGCCAGGACCAGGCCGGCGCGTTCGAAGGCGAGCCGGGTCTCCCGGGCCGGCTCCAGGCGGCCGGCGAAGCGCTCGGTGACCCGGTAGCCGTCGTCCAGGCGGATCGGCCGCGCCTCGACCCTGACCGGGGGGTTGGCCGCCACCGCCGGCTCGGCCGCCGCCCGCAGGTGCAGGGCGGCGATGCCCCCGCCCATGAGGCCGAGGAAGCCGAGGCCGGTCAGCCCCAGCAGGACCCCCCGCCTGAGCGCCCCTGCGCCTCGCTCCGGTCTTGCGGCGTTTCCCGGCCCGGTCATCTCGCGTATCCTCGTGAACGGTCTTGAATGATGTTACCTTCGCTAACATATGTTAGTCTCGTTAACTTGGCAAGGGCAAGTTAGCCAAGCTAACATTCCTTCTACCGGCGAAACGGGGACTTGGATGACGGCATCCGGCCAAACCGGAGCGGCGGCGGCACGCCAGAAGGCCAGGTACCACCATGGCGACCTGCGCGAGGCCCTGATCGCCGCGGCCTACCAGCTGGTCAGCGAGGCCGGTGCGGACGGCTTCTCGCTGGCCGACGCCTGCCGCCGCGCCGGGGTCTCGACCGCGGCGCCCTACCGCCACTTCAAGGACCGGGAGGAGCTGCTGGCCGAGGTCACGGCGCGCGGCTTCGGCGCTCTGACCGTCGACACCAAGGCCGCCGTCGAGGCCGAGGACGAGGGCAGCCTGGCCTCCATCGTCGCAATGGGCCGGGCCTACGTCGCCTTCGCGGCGGCGCAGCCCGGCCTGTTCCGTCTGATGTTCGGCCAGCCGCACCTGATGGGCGAGTTCCCGAAGGTCTCCGAGACCGGCGGCGAATGCTTCGGCTACGTGATCGCGCAGGTCCGGAAATACTGCGTCGCCCACGGGGTCGAGCGGGACGCCAACGAGATCGCGATCAAGCTCTGGACCTTCGTGCACGGCGCGTCGTCGCTGCTGATCGACGGCAAGTACGAGAAGGTGACGCCCGGGCTCGACGTGACCGAGATGATCGTCGGCGCCACCCCTCTGCTGGTCGGCCACCGGGACTGAAGCCGGAAACAAGCCTCAGCGCGGCGCCGCGTCGCCCCAGGCGTCCCGGCAGGCCTGCTCGCCGTCGGCCGGGGCGTCCTTCGTGAAGACCCACTCGAAGGGCACGACCACCGGGCTGGTGATCATGCGGAAGACCGTGCCGGCGACGGCCCCGGTCGAGACCCCGAGCTCGAAGTCCTCGAGGCGGCCCCGGACCCGGATCGGCGTCTGGGCGCTGAACATCTCCGGCCGCTTGGACCGCGGTGCGGCGCGGAAGTCGATGCTGTTCTTCTTGAAGTCGATGGTCCCGTCGGCGGAGGCCTGGATGCGCGAGGTGTCGACCAGCAGGGCGGTCGGGCGCATGACCCCGTCCTCGAGCCGGAAGCGGCCGACCAGGCAGTTGACCTTCGAGACCTCGGAGTCCAGCGACGGCAGGACCGAGGTGAAGAGGTTGACCGCCCAGAGGTCGAAGAGCTCGGCGTTCAGGTCCTTCGGCCAGACCGCGAAGTCGATGTGTCCCTCGGCCCCGCCCATGACCTCGGCCAGCTCCGGCCCTCGGGTTCTGACGTCGACGTCGAGGTTGAGCAGGCCGCCGGTCGTCGAGTCCGGATCGATGCGACGGGCCAGGACGCCGTAGTCGAAGCCGTCGACCTTGGCCCGCGCCTCCAGGCTGATGTCGTTTTCGCTCGGCTCCAGGGCGAAGCCGACCTCGATCTTGCCGCCGGGCACCTCCACCGTGATCGGCTCGACGGTCAGCCGGCCGTCCTGCAGGCCGGCCTCAAGCCGTCCGCTGCCCAGACGGTCCTGGCCGGAGAGCACCTCCTGCACCTCGACCGCGAGCGCCGCGTCGAGGCTGCGCAGGACCTGCGGCGAGAGCAGCTCCGCGACCTCCGCGTCGGCGGCGGCCTCGGGCGCCGCGCTTTCCCCCGGCTCGGCGCCGCCGTCACCCGGCGACCAGTCGCCGGTCTCGAAGTCGTCGAGCTGGATCACCGGGGCGGCGAAGGCGAGGTCCAGGCGGGGCCGGCCGCCCGTGGTGTCGAGATCGAGCTTTCCGGTCAGGGTGCTGCCGCCCACCCCGAGCTCGAGGTCCTCTATGTAGTAGCCGGTCTCCCGGCTGCCGAAGGCGCCGGACAGCCGGTAGGGGCCCCAGGGCGGCAGTGAGACCCGCAGCAGCTCGTCGAAGTCGCTGGCCCGCGCGCCGGAGAAATCCAGCTCGAAGCGCAGGTTCTGGGCCGCGACCGGCAGCGGCGTGGTGCCGGTGAAGCGGAGCTCGGCCTTCGCCAGCTTGGCAGTCAGGGTCGCGCTCAAGCTCGCCTTGGGCTCGGCGAAGCTGGCCAGGCTGTCGGTCCGGATGCCGATCTTGACCGGCGTTTGGTCGATGCGGGCGTCCAGGGCCAGGGTGATCGGCTCGTCGACCCGGGCCTCGATCCGGCCTTCCGGGATCCGAAGCTCGAGCGTGCCCTCGGTGTTGGGGTCGCGGAGCCGCCATAGGCCGTTGCTGAGGCCGGCCGAGAACTCCGAGCGTTCCAGGATCCCGCGCAGGGTCGCGCCGCGCAGCGCCAGGCTCAGTTCGAAGAGGCCGGCAGTCAGCTCCAGCCCCTGCGCGACGTCGAGCTGGGCCAGAACGTCGCCCACGTTGACGTCGCTCGAGCGAAGGTCGAGGCCGAAGGCGGGGACCTCGCCCCTCAGGTCGGCGGAGAGGCTGCCTTCGACGGCGGCCTCGGCGAAGACCGCCCGCAGCGGCGCCCCGGCCACGTAGCCGTCCCGGATCTGGGAGGAAAAGGCGATCTCGGTGAGGTCCTGGGGATCCGCCACGACGCGCTCGATCGTCACCTCGATATCGGAATCGGCCAGCTCGATGCCCTGCGGCAGGACCGGCACGTCGATAGCGAAGCCTTCCTCTTGATCCTCGGCGCCGGCGGCCTCGGGGTCTTCGGGAAAGAGATCGCCCAGTTCCGCCAAGTCCAGGGTGCCGACGGCAAGCTCGATGACGGTGATCGGCGTCTCGCCCTCCTGCCGGCTGCCGACGCTGCCTCGGAAGCCGCTGTCGCCGATCCGCCCCTCGTCGATACGGATGCGCAGATCGGCGTCGGCGCGGGTCACCTTGCCCCTCAGGGCATAGGCGCCCTCGGCCTCGGGCGCCACACCGAGCCAGCGCGACAGCTCGCCGATGCGGTCGCCGGCGATCGAGAAGTCGACATCGGCGACCGGCTCGTCCCTGAGGCCGCCCAGCGTTCCGCTGAGCCGCAGCTCCGCGCCGGCCCCGGTCGCGGTGAGGTCGAGGGGCCAGTTGCGCTCGACGAAGTTCTCGACGAAGGTGCCGCCGTCAAGTTCCAGCGAGAAGGGCTCCCTCAAAAGGGAGCCCGCGGCGGTAATCCGGGACTCCCCTGCAGCGGCGAAGAGGATGTCGAAGCGGTCGAGGGTGAAGTCGACCGGCTGCTCGCCCGCGTCGTGGCCGTAGGACAGCGCCGCCCCGGCGATGGCGACGCGCAGTTCCGTGGTCTCGACGAGCGCGCGGATCGTCTCGCCCCGCGCCGAGACCGCCAGCTCGGCGACTTCGAAGGCGCCCTCGATCCCCTCGGCGCGGGTCAGGAGGGCCAGCAGCCCGCCGATCTCGCTCTCCTGCGCCGCCAGGGACACCTGAACCTTCGGTTCGTCGCCGTCGGGCGCCAGCCGGATTTCGCCCTTGAAGGGGACTTCGGCGACGGTCGCGCTCAAGGGCCCGGTCAGCTGACCCTCAGACACCGCGACCCGGAACGACGCTTCGCGCACGCCGATCTGACTGTTGACCACCTCCCCGACGGTCAGGGTGAAATCCGCATCGACGTTCGCCAGCGGCGCCAGGGTCAGGATTCTGTCGTCGATATCGACCGGCTCGTCGGTCTCGGCCGCGTCCTCCGCTTCGGACCCCGCCTGCTGCCCCGCCGCGAGGGCGGCGCTCAGGGGCCCGGCGTCGATCCGCGGGATGTCGATCGAACCCTGGACCCGGGGCCGCGGTCCCGAGGTGTCGACCTCGAGCGCGCCGGAGAAAGCCGTGCGCACCAGCCGGCCCTCGAGATCCCCAAGCGTGAAAGCGCCGTCGGACTCGACCAGGCGGCCGCGCAGGTCGAAGCCGCCGATCTCCGGCAGCTCGTTGCCGAGGATCACCTCGAGCTCCTTCATTTCAGGCACGGCCAAGGCGAAGTCGAGGGCCAGGCCGCGGCCGCGCAGCGGCTCCGCGATCTCGCCGGTGACGGTGAGGTTGGTGCCGACGGCCGCCGCTGAGACATCGAGCTGCCAGGGCGCCTCGCCGTCGAAGAGCGAGGCGAGGTCGCCCCCCGTGAGGGTCACCGCGTAGGGCACCTTCTGCACCGCACCCTGGACATAGAGCTGCAGCGGCTGCCCGGTCTCCGCGCTCCCCGAAACCTCGTTGAGCTTGAGCGCGTAGCTCTGCCCGGCCGCGGCGTCGCGGTAGTTCACCGCGATGTCGGTGAGCGAAAGGTCCTGCAGCTCGATGAACTGCAGGGCCGGCGACGCCCTCTCCGCCGCCGGCTGCGGATCGTCCCCCGACGCCCTCACCGGCCAGTTGGGCGCGCCTTGGGCGTCGGTCTCGAGGTTCACCGTCAGGCCCTCGACGGCGATCTCCTGGATCCGCACCTCGCCGCGCAGCAGCGGCAGGACGCCGAGCTGCGCGCGGGCGAGGTCCAGCCGGAGGAAGTCCGCCTCCTGCCAGTCGCCCGGGTTGTCGATGTGGACCCCTTCGACCTGCACGGTCGGCCAGAGCGTCGCCACCAGCGCCACCGGGCCGTCGATGGTGACCTTGCGCTCCAGGGTCGCCGAGGTGGCACTCTCGATCCGGCCGCGCAGGGCCGATAGGTCGATCGTAATGCCGAGAACGATCAAGATCGCCACGCTGAACAGAAAGGCGGCCAGAGGCACGCCAAGGATCCAGGATGTCCAGCGCAGCGCCCGGCCAAAGGAACGGGCCCGCCGCTCCGTCGCTTGCCGGCCGGTCTCCGTCTCCTGGCCCGTCATCGCCCCTCCGCCCGGGTGATCGCCGTGAAGCCCTTTGCGTCCTTCAAGATTGCTACCACGGCCCGGCCGCGCGGGGTTAGGCTATTCGACCGAGCGCGAAACGGCTGCGCGCGATCCGCGGCCCGACACGAGTTTGAACCGAAAGACAACACGGAGGGACGCGCGATGACGGCCGAAACCGAGACCGACAACAAGGCGCCGGGCTTCGCCAGGCATCCCGGCTACGCGATCCGCTTCGAGCCCTGCGCCAAGCGCCTCAGGGTGGTCTTCGGCGGCGAGACCGCCGCCGACACCACGGCGGTGCGTCTGCTGCACGAGACCCGGCACCTGCCGGTCTACTACTTCCCGCGCGACGACGTGCGGATGGACCTGCTGACCGCCACGGAGCACCGAAGCTACTGCCCCTTCAAGGGCGAGGCCGGCTACTGGACGGTCGCAGCCGGCGGCCGGAGCGCCGAGAACGCGGTCTGGAGCTATCCCGCGCCCTACGACGAGGTCGCCGGGATCGCGGGCTACCTCGCCTTCTATTGGGACAAGATGGACCACTGGTACGAGGAGGACGAGGAGGTCTTCGTCCACGCCCGCGACCCCTATGTCCGGGTCGACGTGCTGGACTGCGCCCGGCCGCTGCGGGT
>JAAUXY010033135.1_pt1 | contig 17941 bp, 19 predicted proteins | sample 7278121 | NCBI WGS metagenome assembly JAAUXY01 (sample SAMN14350117, study PRJNA611818) | marine sediment metagenome | isolation source: surface marine sediment (1.8m) | place: French Polynesia: Moorea | collected 2018-08 | reverse complement strand
TATCTCATGACGGTGCTGATCTGGGGGTCGAGCTGGCTCGCCATCAAGTTCCAGATCGGCGTGGTGCCCGTCGACGTATCGGTGGCCTATCGCTTCGCCATCGCGGCCGTCGTGCTGGTCGTCTTCTGCCTTGCCTCGGGCCGGTCACTCTCCCGTTTTTCCCTGTCGCAGCACGGATTCATGGCGCTGCAGGGGTTCTTCCTGTTCGGGCTCAACTATCTCTTGTTCTATATCGCGACGCCGATGCTCACCACCGGGCTAATCGCGACGATCTTTTCCACCATCATCATCTTCAACATCGTCTTCGGCGCCTTGCTGTTCCGGACGCCGGTGCGCCCGCGCGTCGTGCTCGGCGCGCTGATCGGTATCGGCGGGATCGGCCTGGTGTTCCGGCCCGAGCTCGCCGCCTTCGATCTGCAAAGCCAGGCGCTCGCCGGCATCGGGATCAGCCTCTTGGCCACCGCCAGCGCTTCGCTCGGCAATCTGGTGTCGCTGCGCAACCAGAATGCCGGCATGCCGGTGATCGAAACCAATACCTTCAGCATGGCCTATGGCGCCGTGATGATGACGCTCTGGGCGCTCGCCACCGGGCGCAGCTTCACCTTCGACCCGTCGGTCGCCTATGTCGGTTCACTGCTGTTTCTTGCGGTGTTCGCCTCGGCGATCGCCTTTTGGTGTTATCTCACGCTGATCGGCCGCATCGGCGCCGACCGCGGCGCCTATGCCACGGTGGTGTTCCCGATCGTGGCCCTGGGGCTGTCGACCGCTTTCGAGGACTTCGTTTGGACCGGCGACGCCCTGGCCGGGGTCGGGCTGGTCCTGCTGGGCAATCTGTTGGTGCTGATGCGCCTGGGCCGCCGGCGCAAGCCCGCGCCCGAGGCGGCGACAGGATAGATCGCGACGGAGGCTTTGATGACTCCCGGTCTTGTGCGCACCTTTGCCGCCTACAACCGCTGGGCCAACGAACGGCTCTATCAGGCCTGCGCTCAGCTCGACGACGACACCTACAAGGCGCCGCGTCAGGCCTTCTTCGGCTCGATCCACGGGACGCTGAACCATATTCTCGTGGGTGACCGGATCTGGCTCGGCCGGATCAGCGGAACCGGCGCCCCGGGGATCGAGCGGCTGGACCAAGTCCTGTATGACGATCTCAACTCGCTCAGGGCCGCCCGCGCGGAAGAGGATGCGCGCATCTCCGAGGTCGTCGATAAGGTCGACGCCGCGGCCCTGGATCGGTTGCTCGTCTACACAAACATGGCCGGCGACCCGTTCGAGACGCCCCTGGGTCTCGTGTTCGCCCATATGTTCAACCACCAGACCCACCACCGGGGACAGGTGCACGACATGCTCTCGCAGACGACGGTCCCGCCGCCGCCCCTGGACCTGCTCTACCACCTGCGCGACGCCGCCTAGCGGAGATCAAACGGCCCGCGGTCAGTCCGCGTCCATGGTCAGGACCACCTTGCCGCGGGACTTTCGGGCCCGTAGCAGTTCCAGCGCCTCGCTCGCATGGGAGAGTGGAAGTGCATGTGAAATCAATGGCTTGAGCTCGCCCGCCGCGTACCAGTCCAGCAGTTCAACGAACGAATCCCGGATCACCGCCGGGTTCTTTGCGAGATAGGACCCCCAATAGGTGCCGACCACCGAGTAGTTCTTGACCAGGGGATGGTTGGCCGGGATCTCGGAGATCCGGCCGCTGGCGAACCCGATGACCAGAAGCCGTCCCTCGAAGGCGATGCAGCGCCGGGAGATGTCAAACACGTCGCCGCCTACCGGGTCGTAGATCACGTCTGCCCCTTTGCCGTCGGTCAGCTCGAGCACGCGGGCACGCACATCCTCCTCGCCGTAGTCAACCACCTCCTCGGCGCCGTACTCGCGTGCCACGGCGAGCTTGTCCGCGCCGCGGGCCGTGCCGATCACCCGCGCCCCCAGATGCTTGCCGATTTCGACCGCGGTGAGGCCGACCCCGCCTGCGGCGCCATGCACCAACAGAGTCTCGCCCGAGCGCAGATCGGCCCGGCGCCGGAGCGCAACATGCGAGGTGCCGTAGGCCACAGGAAATCCGGCGGCCGTCGGGAAATCCATGACATCGGGGATCGGGAACACGCGGCTGGCATCGGCGATCGCCATCTCGGCGAATCCGCCATAGTCGAGCACGGCCATGACTCGCTGGCCGGCCTTCAGATCGCCCGCGTCGTCACCCGGCATATCGATGACGCCCGCGATTTCCAGCCCCGGGCTGAACGGGAAGTCCGGTTTGATCTGGTACTTCCCGGCCACCAACAGCGTATCCGCGAAGTTGACGCCGGCGGCGTACACGGCAATGCGCACCTGTTGCGGCCCCGGTTGCGGTGCGGGAACTTCTTCGACCGCAAGATCAGTGGGCTCTCCCCAGTTTCGGCACAGCACCGCGCGCATCGCAACGTCCCCGATCCGGTAATAGCGGCCGGCACTATAGCGGCCCGCATCGGCGGGACAAAGCGGCCCGCGCGGCGCCCCTAGAGCCAGTCCGAGGCGGGCCGTTCCTCCCCGACCTGTTCGCCGCGTCGGCTCAAGACCGGCGGCCGGGCGAAGCGGGACAAGGCGTCGTACTGCACGCCGCTCAGGGCGCCCAGATGGCGCAACACGGCCAGGGTGGCGACTTCGGACGCACGCCGTGCACCGTCGTCGATCTTGACGGCAACGCCGAGACCCAGCCGCGACAACGCGGCGCAGTGGACGCCTTCGGCGCCGGTCTTGACCAGGGCGGCCTCGCCCGCGGTCTCCATCACGACCGTGTCGAAGCGCTCGGTCCCGCCGACCAAGAAGGGATGCGCCGCCATCGCTGCGCGGACGCGGGCGCAGGCGTCGACCCGGCCCGGCGCCAAGCCCACCGGATCAGCGAACCGCGCCATGGCGCGGGCCAATGTCGCGAGCGGCGTGGCGATGGTGGGGATCGAACAGCCATCGATGGCCGTTGCGGCCCCGCCGAGGTCGATCGCACCCATCTCTTCGACCACCTGTCGGACCCGTTGCTGCACGGGGTGGTCGGCGGCGACATAGCCTGCCACCGGCTCGCCCATGTGCAGCGCCGTCGCGATCATGCCGGCATGCTTGCCGGAACAGTTGTTGTGCGCCGCCGTGGGCGTCTCACCGGCCGCAAGCATGTCCCGGGCGGCGGCGGCACCAAGCGGCATGTGGACGCCGCATTCCAGCGCCCTCACCCCAAGGCCCATCCGCTCGAGCCAGCGGCGCGCCGTCGCGGCGTGATTTGGCTCTCCGGAATGGGACGCGCAGGCCAGTGCGAGTTCGGCCCCGGTCACGTTGAAGGCGTCCGCCGCGCCAGACTCGATCAGCGGCAACGCCTGCAGCGGTTTGATCGCCGAACGGGGAAAGATCGGGCGGTCGATATCGCCCCACGCCGCCACCTGGGCGCCGCTCGAATCGAACACCGCCGCGGCGCCGCGATGGAAGCTCTCGACCGTCTCGCCGCGGGTCACCTCGACCAAAATCGGATTGGCGGACGCGCCCTCGGCGTGCTCAGGCATGGGCCAGGATCTGTTGCAAAATCAAAGGATACACCTTGCATTGCGCGCCGGGCGTATGCAAGTTTTGCCCCATGCGGGGCTACTTCGGCATCGGCGTCGAGGGCATCAGCAAACAGATGAACGCGGGCAGCTTGTTCCGTACGGCGCACGCCTTCGGCGCGAGCTTCTTGTTCACTGTCGGCGCCGTCTACGCACGTGCAGAAGGACGCCGGTCGGATACGTCGGACACGACCGAGCATCTGCCGCTCTACGAGTTCGCCCAGGTGGGCGATCTGGCGCTGCCCAAGGATTGCATGCTGGTCGGCGTGGAACTTCTGGACGATGCCGTAACCTTGCCGAGCTTTCGTCATCCGCCGCAGGCGGCGTATGTGCTGGGGCCCGAGCGCGGCGCGCTGTCGCCGGCGCTGACCGCGCTGTGCGATCATGTGGTCAAGATTCCGACAAAATTCTCGGTGAATTTGGCGGTGGCCGGCGCCATCGTGATGTATGACAGACTGACCAGCCTGGGGCGATTTGCGAGCCGGCCCGTCGCGCCAGGCGGTCCGTCCGAAGATCTTCCGCCGCACGTCTTTGGGGAACCCGTGCGGCGGCGTAAGCGTGGCAAGGTCCCGCCCGGAACAGCCGGGTGAGGGCGAGCAAGAGGGAGAGAAAGGAGCTTCCAACAATCATGCGATCTCTCAAAGGCAGTCTTGCTGTGCTCATCGGCGCGGTGTGGTTCGTCACACCGGCTGCGGCCGAGCAGGGACCGTTTCTCGGAGCGTTCGGCGACTGGGAAGCCTTTGCCGAAGGCAACGGCGCCAAGCGTCTGTGCTACATCACCAGTCTCCCGAAAAAGGATGAGGGCAAGTACAAGAAGCGCGGCAACATCCAGGCCTTCGTCACGCACGAACCCGGCGCCAAGATCCGGGGACAGGTGAGCTTCGCGTCCGGCTATACCCACAAGAAGGGCAGCAACGTCCGGGTTCAGATCGGGAAGCGCAGCTTCACCCTGTTCACCCAGGGAGACCGAAGCTGGCCGCGCGACGGGAAGGGTGACCGGTCCATGGTCTCCGCCATGAAGGCGGGCAGCTCGATGACCGTGCGTGGCACCTCATCCCGCGGGACCCGGACCAAGGATACCTACTCGCTGAAGGGCTTTACCGCCGCCTACGGCAAGATCAACGCGGCCTGCAACATCAAGTAGGGCTGCCCCGCGGCGGGCGCGAAAACGGTGGACAGGGCCGGCCTTGCGCCCCTATCTAGGCGGCATGTCCGTCGCACTGTGCACGCCCGAATCAAAGCGCAAGCCGGTCGTTGGCATGAGCCGCGAGGCGCTCGCGGCGGAGCTTGCGAGCATGGGAGCACCCGCCTTTCGGGCGCGCCAGCTCTGGCACTGGCTCTATGCGAAAGGTGCCAGCGATTTCGCCGCGATGACCACCTTGTCCAAGGGCTTCCGGGCCGAACTGGCCGAGCGCTTCGTGTTGGCGCGGCCGACCGTGGCGCAGGACCACCGCTCGGAAGACGGCACGCGCAAGTGGCTGTTCCGCTTCCCGGACGGACAGGAGGTCGAAACCGTGTTCATCCCCGAGGCGGATCGCGGCACGCTCTGCGTGTCGTCCCAGGTCGGCTGCACGCTGACCTGCCGGTTCTGCCATACCGGCACCCAGCGTTTGGTCCGGAACCTCGCACCGGCGGAGGTCGTCGGCCAGATCATGGCGGCCCGCGACGCGCTCGACGACTGGCCCAGACCCGAGGCCGAGCGGCGTATCACCAACATCGTCATGATGGGCATGGGCGAGCCGCTCTACAACTTCGAGAACGTCAAGGCGGCGCTCGCCATCGCCATGGATGGCGAAGGCGTCTCGATCTCGAAGCGAAAGATCACTTTGTCCACCGCGGGGGTGGTGCCGATGATGGCGCGCTGCGGCGCGGAGATCGGCGTCAATCTGGCGGTCTCACTGCACGCCGTGACGGACGCGCTCAGGGACGAGGTCGTACCCCTGAACCGCAAGTATCCGATTGCCGACCTGCTGCGCGCCTGCCGCGCCTATCCCGGCGTCAACAACGCGCGGCGCATCACCTTCGAATACGTCATGCTCAAGGGCGTGAATGATTCGCCGGCGGATGCGCGGGAGCTCGCCCGCCTGCTCAAGGGCATCCCGTCCAAGGTCAACCTGATCCCCTTCAATCCCTGGCCGGGCGCGCCCTATGCGTGCTCGGCGCCCGAGACGATTGCCCGGTTCTGCGAGATCGTGAACGCCTCGGGCTACACGGCGACGGTGCGCACGCCCCGCGGCCGGGACATCATGGCCGCCTGCGGACAACTCAAATCCGCAAGCGTCAAGGCCCGCAAGACAGTTGACGAGTCCCTCGGCCGCGTTCCGGCCGAGGCCTGAGGCCCGCGCATGCCCGTCGGCGAGGATGGCAAGTTCCGCTGCTTCCCCAGCACCCGCGGCAAGCTGCTCTACGAGCAGTACCACGACATCGAGTGGGGCGTGCCGGTGCACGACGACCGCAAGCACTTCGAAATGCTGATCCTGGAAGGTGCGCAGGCCGGCCTGAACTGGGAGATCATCCTCAACCGGCGCGAAGGCTATCGCGCCGCGTTCAACGATTTCGATCCGGTCAAGGTGGCGGCCATGACCGACGAGGAGTTGCGCGAACGGCTTCAGAACAAGGAGATCATCCGCAACCGGCTCAAGGTCTTCTCGGCGCGCAAGAACGCCCAGGCCTTCCTCGAGATCCAAAAGGAATTCGGGAGCTTCGACGCCTACGTCTGGCGCTTCGTCGGCGGGACGCCGATCAAGAACGCCTGGCGGGCGTTCAAGGACGTCCCGGCCAAGACCGCCGAGAGCGACGCCCTGTCAAAGGACCTCAAGAAGCGCGGCATGGCCTTCGTCGGCTCGACCATCATGTACGCCTACATGCAGGCCACTGGCCTGGTGAACGACCATCTGGTGCAGTGCTGGCGCTACGAGGCCTGAGGCGCTAGTCGAAATCCTCCGCGAGCGCGGCGCGCACGGCTTCGGGCATGACCGCCATATGGGCGTAGTTCTCATGGCCGATGCCGAGGATCACCTGGGTGCCGGGCGTCTGGAACTTGTCGATCTGCGCCGGCGTGAAGGGGAAATGGACGAACTGGACCGAGGACGCCTTGCCCGCGGCGGTGGTGCGGTCCACGTCCTCTTCCGGCAGGCCCTTGACCTCCTCGTCGGCGAAGCGCAGCGTCAGGGTCTCCTCGACCCCGCCCAGACGTCCCAGCACCGCGGCGCGGCGCACCTCGTCGTCGATCTCGAACATCACCGTGGCCACCAGTTCCCGGCCGTTCGGGATGAGCGGGTTGTAGGCGCGCAGCTCGTCCGGGATCTGCTCCTCGCCGCCCTTTTCGATGAACAGCATCTCATGCACCTGGTGCCACATGGTGTCGTAGCTCTCGAAGTAGAAGGTGGCGAACGGCCCCACCTCCATGCGGCGGTGCTTCTTGATCTCGGTGATGGCCGCGCGCCGATCCTTGCGCACCTTGGCGTACTCCGCCATCGAGAGGACGTCGTCGCGGCCGATTTCGCGCTTCATGGTCATGGTCTGCATTTCACTCTTTCTCAATGTTGAGGAACCACAGAGGCACAGAGACAGGAGGGAGCGGAGACGATTTGGGTGTCATTCGGTGCAGCCAGTCCAAGCCGCCTTGTGAATTGAGATCTCTGTGTCTCCGTGTCTCTGTGGTTCCAAGCTGCCTTTACTTCGCGGTTAGATCTCGATCCCGTAGGCCTTGGCGAAGATCTCGATCGGGTGCGGCGCGTGCTGCACCTTCACCGCATCGGCCTCGATCCGCTCCATGCCCTGCAGGATATGGGTGCCGGCCAGCGGGCACTCGGACGCCACATAAGCCTTGCCGTTCTTGACCGCCTGCCGGGCGACCGGCTTGCCAACCTTGATGGCCGTCTCGAAATGCTCCTTCTTGACGCCCCAGGATCCGCCATGGCCGGAGCAGCGTTCGATCACGCCGATATCCGCCTCGGGGATCAGCCTCAGCATCTCGGTTGCCTTCTGGCCCATGTTCTGGGCGCGGGAATGACAGGCGATGTGCAGGGTGACGCCGCCGTCGAGGGGCTTGAGACCGTCGGCCAGCCCTTCCCGCTTGGCGATGTCGACGATGTATTCGGTGCCGTCGAAGGTGGCCTGCGACAACGCCTTGACGTTCTCGTCGTCCGGCACGATCAGCGGCCACTCGAATTTCAGCATCAGCGCGCAGGACGGGATCAACGCGACGATGTCATAGCCCTTGTCGATCCAGGGACGCAGCTCGGCCGCCGTGCGCTTGGCGCTCTCCGCCACCTGTGCGATGTCGCCCTGCTCGAGCTGCGGCATGCCGCAGCAGCCCGGGTAGACCACCTCGGTCTCGACGCCGTTCTTGGCCAGCACCGCGCGGGTCGCCAAACCGGTGTCCGGATGGTTGTAGTTGACGAAGCAGGTGGCATAGAGCACGGCCTTGCGGCCATGCGCCGGCGCCGCGCTGTTGATCGCGGGCGGCTCCGTCGCGGCCTGCTTGGCCATGGTCTTGGCATGGAATGCGGGCAGCTCGGCGTTGCGGTCGATGCCGGCAACGCTCTCCATCGCGGGGCGCGTCATGCCGTTGCCGCGCTTGCAGGCCCAGTTGGCCAGCCCAGACATGCGCCCGGCCATACGCCCGTTCCGATCGGTCTTGGCGAGCTGTTTGTCGAAGAAGCCGACCTTGCCCGCCTTCGCCTCGGCCGCGCGATAGCGCAGCATGAGGTGCGGGAAGTCGAGATTGAACTCATGCGGCGGCACATATGGACACTTGGTCATGAAGCACATGTCGCAGAGCGTGCAAGCGTCCACGACCGGCTTGAAATCCTTGCTGTCGACGGTATCGAGCTCGCCCGATTCGGACTCGTCGATCAGATCGAACAGCCGGGGAAAACTGTCACAGAGATTGAAACAGCGCCGGCAGCCGTGGCAGATGTCGAAGACGCGCCTGAGTTCGGCGTCGATCTGCTCCGGATCGTAGAAATCCGGGTTCTGCCAGTCGAGCGGATGGCGCACCGGCGCGTCGAGGCTTCCTTCCCGCATGGCGTTCAGGGTCCTTCTTCGATTCGTTCGTTCAATACTGAGGACTCGGCGCGGGCGGGGGACGCTTCCGAACGGGAACGGCTCCCGCCGCGCCAATCATCCAAACGAGTACGGCGGCGTTGTTACGCCATCTCGTCCAGGGCCTTCTGGAAGCGCCCGGCATGGGACTTCTCGGCCTTGGCGAGGGTCTCGAACCAGTCGGCAATCTCGTCGAACCCTTCGTCCCGCGCGGTCCGCGCCATGCCCGGATACATGTCGGTGTATTCGTGCGTCTCGCCGGCGATGGCGGCCTTCAGGTTGGCGTCGGTGGAACCGATCGGCTCGCCGGTCGCGGGATCGCCGACCTCTTCGAGGAATTCGAGATGACCATGGGCATGGCCGGTCTCGCCCTCTGCGGTCGACCGGAACACCGCAGCCACGTCGTTGTAGCCTTCCACGTCCGCCTTCTGTGCAAAGTACAGATAGCGCCGGTTGGCCTGCGACTCGCCGGAAAATGCGTCCTTGAGATTCTCTTCGGTCTTGGTGCCTTTCAGGGACATGGGAACTGTCTCCTCCAACTCTGGGATGTCATGCGTTTGCAGCCTGGGATAGGGGGAACGCGCATCCGACGGCCGGAACACTGGCCACCCTCGCTCCCTCTAACTGCAATATGGCGAAGCCGACAGCCTGTGTCAATAGTTTAGAACAGTTCTAAACTATTTTTTATCGCCCTGAATGGTCGGGAGAAGTCTTGGCTATTTGAGCCTGACGATGACGTCGACCCGGGCCACAGACGAGCCGTCCGGCGGCTCCGGCAGGCTCGTCACGCTGACTTCGCTGCCGGGGATGTCGTGCAGATCGCCGGTCGTTTCGTTGTAGAAATGATGATGGTCGGACGTGTTCGTGTCGAAATACGACCGCCCGGCCTCGACCACCACTTCGCGCAGCAGGCCCGCCGAAGTGAACTGATGCAGCGTGTTGTAGACGGTCGCGAGCGACACCCGGATGCCGCGGTCGATCGCCTCGCCATGCAGCTGTTCGGCCGTGATGTGGCGGTCGCCGTGCTCGAGCAGCAGCCGCGCCAAAGCCAAGCGCTGGCGCGTCGGTCTCAGATCGACCGACCGGAGCCGGTCGATCACTTCCGCATAGGGCCTTTGGGGCACGTTTTCGCGTTCGTCCATGGCTTCGATATAGGACCCTTGGCAGTGGATTAAAGGGCGAGAAACAGTAATGTGCGTGGTTTTTTGGAACAACTCAAATTTCCGTGTACGGCGGATGCGGGCACCGTACCAGGATATTATACCTATTCTTGGCCTGGCTCCTGGGCCGGCATGCCGACCACGTGATAGCCGCAATCCACGTGATGGACTTCCCCGGTCACGGCGCCGGACAGGTCCGACAGCAGATACAGCCCGGCCCCGCCGACCTCTTCCAGGAGCACGTTGCGCTGTAGCGGCGCATGCGTCCGGGTGAAGTTGTAAACATAACGCGCGCCGGAGATGACCGACCCGGCGAGGGTCCGCATCGGCCCGGCCGAGATCGCGTTGACTCGGACGCCGGCGGGCCCCAGGTCGACCGAGAGATAGCGGACCGAGGCCTCGAGCGCCGCCTTGGCCACACCCATGACGTTGTAGTTGGGCATGACCCGTTCCGAGCCGGCATAGGTCAGGGTCACGATGCTGCCCCCCGCCGACATCAGCGGCTCGGCCCGCCGGCATATGTCCGTCAGCGAATAGCAGGAGATCAGCAAGGTGCGCGCGAAGTTGTCGGCCGTGGTGTCGAGATAGCGGCCGCCAAGCTCCCGCCGGTCGGAATAGGCGAGAGAGTGGACCACGAAGTCCAGTCGGCCCCATTCCGCGGTCAGACGCGCGAACAGGCCGTCGAGGCTGGCCGAATCCGCCACATCCGCCGGCATCACCAGGTCCGAACCCGTGGATTCCGCCAGGGGACGCACCCGCTTGGCGATGTTGTCGTCCTGATAGGTGAAAGCCAGTTCGGCGCCATGCTCTGCCAGGCGCGCTGCGATGCCCCAGGCGATCGAGTGGTCGTTGGCCACGCCCATGACCAGGCCGCGCTTGCCGGCCATCAATGCGCCAGATCCCGTCATTTCGTGCGTTGTTCCCCAGGTCTGAGCCCGGGCGAGGTCTATCATGCGGAGCTTGGCAAGCCAAGGACGCGGCCCGTCGGCCCGTTGCCTATTCGGCCGAGGGCGCGCAGGATGCCAGGTGGCGGCAGCGATCAGGCGTCGTAGCGCCGCAGTGCCAGCGTGGCGTTGGTGCCGCCGAAGCCGAAGCTGTTGGTGATCGCGAGCTTGAGATCGACGTCGTCCTGGCGCTCGGTCACCAGCGGCATGCCCTCGACCTCCGGATCCGGGTTCTCGACATTCGCCGAGGCGGCGATGAAGCGATGCTTGAGCATCAGAAGACAGTAGATCGTCTCCTGCACGCCGGTCGCGCCGAGGGAATGGCCGGTCAGCGACTTGGTCGAACTGAACGCCGGGATGTCGTTGAAGGTGGTGCGGATCGCCTCGAGCTCCTTGACGTCGCCGATCGGTGTGCTGGTGCCGTGCGTGTTGATGTAGTCGACCCTGTCCTCCACCCCGCGCAGCGCCATGCGCATGCAGCGCACGGCGCCCTCGCCGGAGGGCTGCACCATGTCGTGACCGTCGGACGTGGCGCCGTAGCCGACCACCTCGCCATAGATCTTGGCGCCGCGCGCCTTGGCGTGCTCGAGTTCTTCGAGCACCACCACGCCGCCGCCGCCCGCGATGACAAAGCCGTCGCGGTCCGTGTCAAACGGTCGGGACGCCTTGTCCGGGCGGTCGTTGAAGCCGGACGACAGCGCCGGCATGGCGTCGAACAGGCAGGAGAGCGTCCAGTGCAGCTCCTCGCCGCCGCCGGCGAAGACGATGTCCTGCTTGTCGAGCTGGATCATCTCCATGCCGTTTCCGATGCAATGGGCGCTGGTCGAGCAGGCCGAGGAGATCGTGTAGTTCACCCCCTTGATGCCGAACGGCGTGGCCAGTGTCGCCGAGTTCGTGCTGCTCATGCAGCGCGGCACCATGAAGGGACCAACCCGCTTGATCCCCTTCTCGCGGGCCAGGTCCGCGGCCAGCACCTGGTTGCTGGTCGACGGTCCGCCCGAGCCCATGATCAGGCCGGTGCGCTCGTTCGAGACCTCGCCGTTCTCGAGGCCGGCGTCGGCGATCGCCTGCTCCATGGCCACATAGTTGTAGGCTGCGCCATCCCCCATGAAACGCCGGGCGCGGCGGTCGAGCATGTCGTCGAGGTTGAGCTTCAGGGTCCCGGCCACATGGCTGCGGAAGCCCATTTCCTCATACTCGTCGACCTTCTCGATGCCGGAGCGACCCGTCTTGAGGGAGTCGAGCACCTCGTCTTGATTGTTGCCGATGCTCGAGACGATGCCCAAGCCGGTAATGACCGCGCGTTTCACTGGAATTCCCCTTGGTCCTCTATTGCGTGCCTTCCGTGGCGGTGGACAAGCCAACCCGGATATCCTTGGCTTCGTAGGCATCGCGCCCGTCCACGCGCACCAGCCCATCGGCAACGCCCAAGACCAGTCTGCGGTTTATGAACCGCCGGATATCGAGGTGGTAACTCACCAGCTTGGCGGTCGGCAGGATCTCGTCGCTGAACTTGACCTCGCCCAGGCTGATGGCTCGGCCCCGTCCCGGCGCGCCGGTGCGGCCAAGCCAGAAGCCGACCAACTGCCACAGGGCGTCGAGGCCGAGACAGCCCGGCATCACCGGATCGGATTCAAAATGGCAGGCGAAAAACCAGAGGTCGGGCCGTATGTCAAGCTCCGCGTGGATCTCGCCCTTGCCGTGCGCGCCGCCGTCTTCGTTGATTTTCGTGATGCGGTCGAACATCAGCATGGGCGGCAGCGGCAGCCGGGCGTTGCCCGGGCCGAACAGCTCGCCATGGGCGCAGCTCAGCAGATCCTCGTAGCTATAGCTGTTTTTCTTATCGGCCACGATGGCCCCTTGCCTGCTCGGAACGCTTCGCCCCGAACGCTGGCGCTCCCCCCGAAGTTGCGCGACCCGCTGTGCTTGCACTGGCATGCCCGGCCCTACCTGTCTTGGCTGTCCCCAAGAGCACGGATCGCCGCCGCAGGCCTAGCCCGTCCAGGTCAGCCACGTCAATCCCTTCAACTCGATGCATATATGAAGCGCCTTCGGAAAAAGCCAACGATCCGCAAAATCCCGGTTCACACCGCGGCAGCCAGTTTATCCGGGCAGTCGGTGAAGACGGCGTCCACACCGAACTCGAACAGCCGCCGTGCCCGGTTCGCCGAGTTGACCGTGAACGCGGCCAGCGGCAGGCCAAAGCTCTTGAAGGCGGCAACCCGGCGTTTGGTGAGGGACCGCTCGGCACAGTGAATCGCTCGCCAGGGCAGGTCGGCGCGACGATCCGGCCATTCCTTGTGCCCCCAGTTCATAAGGCAGGCAAGCGGCAGCTCCGGCGCCTCATCGGCGACCGCGGCCACGCAGGCGAAGCGAAAGCTCGAGATCAGCGGCGGTGGCCGGTCCGCCGGCCACAGCGCGCGCACGGCACGGGCGACGGCCCGGCCGACCGCGGCTTCGTCGCCGGCTTCCGCCTTGATCTCGATGTTCGGATGCAGCTTCAGTTCCCGCAGAACTGCAAGCGCCTCGTCAAGCGTGGGCACGGCTTCGCCGGCGAAATCCGCCCCGAACCAGGCGCCCGCATCGAGGGACCGGATCTCCGCCAGCATTGCGGCCCGCACCCGGCCGGACCCGTTCGTGGTGCGGTCCAGTTTATCGTCGTGCACCAAGACAAGGGCATCGTCCGCCGTGAGCCGGACGTCGAACTCGACCCAGTCGACGCCCAGCTCCGCCGCCGCCCTTAGTCCCGCAAGGGTGTTTTCCGGCGCATGTGCGGCCGCCCCGCGATGGCCGATCAGGCGCGGGTACCGCAGCGCGGCGGGTTCGGACCGTATATCATTCACCGTGCCGCTCTCTACGGCCGAGGCTGGCCGCGGGGCCGAACGTTGCCGCCGGCCCCGCCCCGGGGACCGCCGCTTCAGCCTTCGGCCTTGGCGCGCTCGCGCCGCCGCGGTGGCCGGTCGCGGCTCCGCTCGGGTCGGCGCACCTGGTCTCCGATGTCCTCGCCGCTCTCCTGGTCGACCTCCCGCATGGACAGCTTGACCTTGCCGCGGTCGTCGAAGGACAGCACCTTGACCTTCACCATGTCGCCTTCGTTGACCACGTCCGTGACCTTCTCGGTGCGGTCGGCCGCCAGCTCGCTGATGTGCACGAGCCCGTCCCGGGCGCCCAGGAAGTTCACGAAGGCGCCGAAATCGACCACCTTGACGACCTTGCCGTCGTAGATCACGCCCACCTCTGGCTCGGCCACGATATTGCGGATCCATTCGATCGCGGCCTCGCCGGACCGGTTGTCGACGGCCGCCACCTTGACGGTGCCGTCGTCCTCGATGTCGATCTTGGCGCCGGTCACCTCGACGATCTCGCGGATCATCTTGCCGCCCGGGCCGATGACTTCGCGGATCTTGTCCTTGGGAATCGACATCGTGGTTATCCGCGGGGCGTGTTGACTGACCGCCTCGCGCGAGGCTTCGATGGCCTTGCCCATCTCGCCCAGGATGTGCAGACGCCCATCCCTGGCCTGATCCAGGGCCACCTTCATGATCTCTTCGGTGATCGAGGTGATTTTGATGTCCATCTGCAGCGACGTGATGCCGTCCCTGGTGCCGGCCACCTTGAAGTCCATGTCGCCGAGATGGTCCTCGTCGCCGAGGATATCGGACAGGACTGCGAACTCATCGCCTTCCTTGATCAGGCCCATGGCGATGCCGGCAACCGGCTGCTTCAACGGCACGCCGGCGTCCATGAGCGCCAGCGACGAGCCGCAAACCGTGGCCATCGAGGACGAACCGTTCGACTCGGTGATTTCGGACACGATCCGGATGGTGTAGGGGAAATCCTCCTTGCTGGGCATCAGCGGATGTACGGCCCGCCAGGCCAGCTTGCCGTGGCCGACCTCCCGCCGCCCGGTAAAGCCGAAGCGGCCGGCTTCGCCGACCGAATAGGGCGGGAAGTTGTAGTGCAGCAGGAAGTGTTCCCGATACTCCCCGGCCAGCGCATCGATGATCTGCTCGTCTTGGCCGGTACCCAGGGTCGCGACCACCAGCGCCTGGGTTTCACCGCGCGTGAACAAGGCGCTGCCATGCGCCCGGGGCAAGAGACCCACCTCGCAATCGATCGGCCGAACCGTCGCCGTGTCGCGGCCGTCGATGCGCATCTTGGTCTTGAGGATGTTCCCCCGGACGATGTCCTTTTCGAGGGATTTGAGAGCGCCCGCCACCAGCGCAGCCTCGGCCTCGTCCTCGGCCGTGCGCTCCACAACGGCCGCCTTGACGGCGGCGACCTTTTCTTGGCGTTCCTGCTTGACGGTTTCCTGATAGGCCTGACGCAGGTCGGCTTCCGCCATCTCCCGAACCCGTCCGGCCAGCGCCTCGATCTCCGCCGGCGGCTCCTCGACCTCCCAGGGGTCCTTGGCAGCCTGCTCGGCCAGCGCAATGATCGCCTTGATCACCGGCTGGAAAGACTGGTGACCGAACATAACGGCGCCCAGCATGACGTCTTCCGACAGCTCGCTGGCCTCCGATTCGACCATCAACACGCCCTCGACCGTGCCGGCCACGACCAGGTCGAGATCGGAGTTCGGCATTTCGTCGAGCTGCGGGTTGAGCTTGTACTCACCGTCGATGTAGCCGACGCGACAGCCGCCGATGGGCCCCAGGAAAGGAACCCCCGAGATCGTCAACGCGGCCGAAGTGCCGATCATGGCGACGATATCGGGATCGTTCTCCAAGTCGTGGCACAGGGTCGTGCAGATGATCTGGGTCTCGTTGCGGAACCCGTCATGGAACAGCGGCCGGATCGGCCGATCGATCAGCCGCGAGGTCAAGACCTCCTTTTCGGCGGGCCGCCCCTCGCGCTTGAAAAAGCCACCGGGGATCTTGCCGGCGGCGAATGTCTTCTCCTGGTAGTGCACTGCCAGCGGGAAGAAATCCAACCCGGGCTTCGGTGTCTTTTCGGACACCACCGTGCACAGAACCTGCGTCTCGCCATAGGTCACCATGACGGCGCCGCTGGCTTGACGGGCAACCCTGCCCGTCTCTAGGACGAGCTTGCGCCCGCCCCACTCGATTTCCTGTCTTGCTATGTCAAACATCTACCTTCTTCCTTCCGACCTCCCGCCACCATCAGCGGCGACGGGGTTAAGCCGGGCCATTCCACCGGCGCGCTTCGCCGCGATGGAACAGCCGGGCGCGCGGAACCCGACCGTCGTCCGGCACACACAGGCCGCACGGCGGCCCATAGGCCCCCGCTCATTCTGGGACGCATCGTCTCTTCGGTGCTGACGTGATGTCCGATGACGGTCGACCCGACTAGCGTCGCAGGCCGAGGCGCTGAATCAGTGATTCGTAGCGCGCCTGCTCGCTCCGCTTGAGATAATCCAGCAGTCGCCGGCGTTGGCCGACCAGGATCAACAGGCCACGCCGCGAATGATGGTCCTTCTTGTGGCTGTTGAGGTGATCCGTGAGATTCCTGATTCGCTCGCTCAGGATGGCCACCTGCACCTCGGGCGACCCGGTGTCACCCTTCTTCAGGCCGTATTCGTCAATGAGCGCGGCCTTGCGCTCAGCAGTGATCGACATCGAGATTGGCTCCATCAGACTGATTGATCACACGAAACGGATGGATCTGGCGCCCGTCAAGCCGTGTCAACGCGACCAGCTTTCCGGCAGCCATTGCGCACAACAGGGCACCGTCTTCGAGGCGCTCGATTGTCCGGCGATCCTCCGCCCGGAGCACCGCAACCGGTTGCCCGCTGCGAATGCGGACGACCTCTGCCGCGGTCAGGGCCAGCGCCGGGATGTCGTCCAGCGCGGTCTCGACCGGCAAAAGGTGCTCCAGGACGGCCGGACTATGCCCCAGGGCTTCCAGTTTGGCCAGCGGAATCGCATGCGCTTCCAAGAACGGTCCGACCGCCAGCCGCCGCAGATCGGCGATGTGACCCACGGTGCCGAGAGCCCGGGCGATGTCCCGCGCCAACGACCGCATGTAGACGCCCTTGCCGCAGATCACCTCGAAGACCGCATGGTCTTGGTCCGTCATTTCGACAAGCGTGATTTCCGCCACCCAGCCGGGCCGCGCCGGCAGATCGGGGGGACGGTCCGCGCGGGCCAAGGCGTAGGCGCGTCGGCCACCGACCTTGACCGCCGAATAGGCCGGAGGTACCTGCATGATGTCGCCGGTGAAATCGGCTAGGACAGCCTCGACGGCGGCCCGGTCGGGCCGCACCGGACTGGTTGCCGTCACCTCGCCCTCGGCATCGTCGGTGGCGCGCGCTTCGCCCCAGCGCAAGGTGAAGCGGTACGCCTTCTGACCCTCCATGACGTAGGCAACGGTCTTGGTCGCCTCGCCCAAGGCAAGCGGCAAGACGCCCGTGGCCAGCGGATCGAGTGTGCCGGCATGTCCGACCTTGGCCGCGCCGGTCAGCGCCTTGAGCCGCCCGACCACGGCATTCGAGGTGATGCCTTTTGGCTTGTCGATGATGAGCCAACCGTGCACCGGCCGACCGCGCCGCCGCTTCGCCATGCCCGACTAGCGATCCTCGTCGTTCGATTGGGCCGGTCCCGTCTCGCGCCCCGCGGCATCACGCAACAGGCGGTCGATGCGGGCTGCCTGGTCGAAGCTCTCGTCCGTCTCGAATGACAAGGCCGGCATGTAGCGCAGCTCGACCTCCCGTGCGACCTGCCCCCGCACATAATGCGCGGCCCGCTGCAACGCGGCGGCGACCAGCTCCGCATCAGCGCCGCCCAGGGGCATGACATAAGCGGTGGCGTTCCTGAGGTCCGGGCTGACCCGCACCTCAGTGACGGTGATAGACGCGTTCACCAGGTCCGGATCCCGGAAATCCCCGCGCGTCAGCACAGCCGACAGCGCGTGTCGCAACTCCTCGCCCACGCGAAGCTGACGCTTGCTGGGAGCTTTGGTCCGATGTCTGGTCATAAGCTCGATGTTAGGGACGGCGGCCGGAACGGGTCGCGGCCGCCGCCGGGATATGGACCGTGCCTAGAGGCTGCGCGCCGTCTCTTCCACCTCGTAGCACTCGATGATGTCGCCGATCTTGATGTCCTGGTAGTTCTCCAGCGCGATGCCGCACTCGTAGCCTTCCCGGACCTCCTTGACCTCGTCCTTGAATCGCTTGAGGCTCGAGAGCGCGCCATCGTGGACGATCACGTCGTCGCGCATCAGACGCACCTTGGTGCCACGCCTGACCACGCCCTGGGTGATG
>JAAUXY010112315.1_pt1 | contig 17973 bp, 16 predicted proteins | sample 7278121 | NCBI WGS metagenome assembly JAAUXY01 (sample SAMN14350117, study PRJNA611818) | marine sediment metagenome | isolation source: surface marine sediment (1.8m) | place: French Polynesia: Moorea | collected 2018-08 | reverse complement strand
CTCGAGCGGCCTGCCCCTGCGCAACCCCGGTGAGCCCGAACCGCTGACCGACGCCGGGCTGCCCCGCCGCGAGGCGGCCGGCCCGGTGCCTGCCGACGAGCCACGACCGGTCGCGGCGTCGAAGCACGATCCCGACGCGCTGCGCTCGACGCTGAGCGCGTTCCACACCAGCACGCAGCTCGGACGTCTCGAGGGCTCCGACGCTCCCACCCCCCAACCCGCAGGAGGAGAAGACTGATGGGCGCTGCCGCCGACAATTTGAACTGGCTCGTCGCCAGGTTCGTCGAACAGGTCCCTGCGGTCAGGCAGGCCGTCGTGGTCTCCTCCGACGGCCTCGGGTTGGCCGTCTCCGATGGGGTCGACCGCGAGACCGGGGAACGGCTGGCGGCCGTCTCGTCGGGCATGATCGGCCTCGCCTACGGCTCCGCCGGACGGTTCGGCGCCGGCGCCGTGTCGAACGTGATCGTCGAGATGGAGAACGGATGGCTGTTCGTCACCGGCATCCGCGACGGCTCGCTGATGTGTGTCGTCGCCACCAAGGCCGCCGACATCGGCACGGTCGGCTACGAGATGGCCGTGTTCGCAGAGCGCGCCGGTGACGTGCTGACCCCCGAAGTTCGTGAGGAACTGAAGTCGTTGATGCTCACCCGACGGTGACCGGCGACGGGAGGAAAGGAACCATCGTGGAGTCATCCGCAGAACGCCCCTCGAACGGCAGGCAGCCGCCCGATCCGTCGGGTGCACCGCGCCTGCTGGACACCACCGAGATCCGCCACGCCGACCTGCCGGCGCTCTCCCCCGAACCGGTGCCTGCACACGAACCGGTGACCGAGCCGGTGCCGACCGCCGACGCTGTGCCGGCCGCGCCCGAACCCGAGGAACCGGGCGACGACGGCGCGCGCCTGATCAGGCCGTACGCGATGACGGGAGGCCGCACGACGGCCAGCGCCGACATCAGCCTCGAGACACAGATCCAGACGAGCACCCGTCTCAACGGGGACGCGTCCAGTTACCGCTGGGAGGCGGCCAAGATCCTCCGGCTGGCAGAGCGCCCGATGGCGCTGGTCGAGCTGGCGGCGAGGGCCGAGATCCCGATCGGGGTGGCGCGGGTCGTCATCTCTGACCTCCTCGAAGAGGGAGTCGTCAACGTCCAGCGCAACGTCACCGTGACGTCGTACACGAGCTTGTTGGAGAAGGTGCTCGATGGAATACGTGACCTCTGAACCGACGACCCGCAAGGTCCCGGTCAAGATCGTCGTCGCTGGTGGCTTCGGTGCCGGCAAGACGACCTTCGTCGGTGCGGTGTCCGAGATCGAGCCGCTCCGCAGCGAAGCCGTGATGACGAGCGCCAGCAGCGGGATCGACAATCTCAGCTTCACCGATCGCAAGGAGACGACGACGGTGGCGATGGACTTCGGGCGGGTGAGCCTGACCGAGGACATCGTCCTGTACCTCTTCGGGACGCCCGGCCAGCAGCGGTACCAGTTCATGTGGAACGAGCTCTCCCGCGGCGCGATCGGTGCCGTCGTGCTCGCCGACACCCGACGCCTCACCGAGTGCTTCCCGGCGATCGACTACTTCGAGTCGCGCGAGGTGCCGTTCATCGTCGCGGTCAACACCTTCGACGGCGTGCGGTCGCACCCGATCGCCGACATCCGTGAAGCGGTGCAGCTCCCGCCGTCGGTGCCCATGCTGTTCGCCGATGCACGTGAGCGCGAGGACGCCAAGGCGGCGATGATCTCGGTCGTCGAGCACGCCCTCGCCCGCCTCCGCCAGAACGTCACCGTCACCTGAGTCATCCGGGGACAGGCCCCGAACGACTCAGGTTCCCGACACCGGCGGCCGCCCGGAACCCCTAGTCTCGGGGCGGTGCGCGTGCATCTGGTCGACGGGACCTACGAGCTGTTCCGGCAGCACTTCGGCGCTGCCTCGCGCCATGCCGACCGCCACCCGCATGCGGCCGCCGCCGGCGTCGTCGGGTCGACGCTGGCGCTCGTCGACGACGGTGCGACCCACGTGGGAGTCGCCTCCGACCACGTGATCGAGAGCTTCCGCAACGACCTCTGGCCCGGCTACAAGACCAGCGCCGGGATGGACCCCGAGATCCTCGAGCAGATCCCGGTCGTCGAGCGAGCCCTGGAGTCGGCCGGCTTCACGGTCTGGGCGATGGTCGAGTACGAGGCCGATGACGCGCTCGGCGCCGCCGCCGAGGTCGCCGCCCGCGACGACCGTGTGGAGCAGGTGCTGATCGTGACGCCGGACAAGGACCTCGGCCAGTGCGTGCGCGGTGAACAGGTGGTGCAGTTCGACCGCCGGAAGCGCGAGATCATCGACGAGCGGGCCGTCGAGGAGAAGTTCGGCGTCGGACCGGCATCGATCCCGGACTACCTCGGGCTGGTCGGCGACAGCGCCGACGGGTTCCCCGGCCTGCCCGGCTGGGGCGCGAAGAGCGCCAGTGCGGTGTTGGGCCGCTACGGGCACCTCGAGGACATCCCGGACGCCGCCGGCCAGTGGGACGTCGAGGGCCTGCGGGGCGCGGCCAAGCTCTCGGCGACGCTGCAGGCCCAGATGGCCGAGGCACTGCTCTTCCGGCGGATCGCCACGGTGGAGACCGGCGTCGACGTCGGGTCCGTCGACGACTGGCGGTGGACGGGACCGGCGGACGACTTCGACGAGGTCGCCGAGGAGCTCGGTGCCCCGGAGCTCGCCGGCGTGGCGAGACGCTTGTCGAGACGCTGAGACCAGAGGTCCCGCCGACTGAGGTGACGACCAGGCGGTCTGCGGCACACGGGCGATGCCGAAAGAGCCGGGAAGAGGTCCCGCCGACTGAGGTGACGACCAGGCGGTCTGCGGCACACGGGCGATGCCGATGAAGGCTGCTACCTCCCGGTCCTGACCTGGTTCACGGGCGCCTGTTGCACAGGACCCGGTCGCCACCTCAGCCGGCGGGACGAGACCATGTTACCCGCACCACGAGCGTTCGGTTTGGCCCCCGAACGCGTCCCTGGTGCCAGGCACCGGGTGCAGCGGTAGCCTGCGTCACTCCGATGGTCCACGGGACCGAGGAGGGATGCGAGAGCGGCCGAATCGGCACGCTTGGAAAGCGTGTGAAGGGCAACCTTCCGTGGGTTCGAATCCCACTCCCTCCGCCATGGCCGATGCGCGACCCGGTGCCGGCGACGACGACATGATGCAGGCGGCGCTCGCCGAGGCGCTCGCAGCGCTCGACCACGACGACGTGCCGGTCGGTGCGGTGGTCGTCCGCGACGGGGTGGTGATCGCCTCCCGGCACAACGAGCGGGAGTTGCGCGGCGACCCGACCGCCCACGCCGAAGTGCTCGCGCTGCGCGACGCGGCCGGGAAGGTCGGCGGATGGCGGCTCGACGACTGCACGCTGTACGTCACGCTCGAACCCTGTGCGATGTGCGCCGGCGCGATGGTCAACGCCCGGCTCGGCCGGCTGGTGTATGCGGCGGCCGATCCGAAGGCGGGCGCGGTCGACTCGGTCTTCGGTCTCCTCGGCGGCGAGCGACTGAACCACCGTGTCGAGGTCTCCGCCGGCCTGCGGGCCGAGGAGGCCGGCGACCAGCTGCGGTCGTTCTTCCGCGCTCGCCGCCCGGGGTGAACGGCCGCGGATCAGCGGTGGCCGATCGCGCGGCGCAGCCCGGCCCGGCCGACGCCGATCCGGTGGCCGATCAGCGGTTGCGGATGCTGTCGATCAGGCGGCGGAGCGCACCGGCCCGGCTCTCGGGCTCGGGCTCGTGCTCGTCGGCGGTGTCGTCCACGAAGACGACCGATGCGACACGCGGCTGTTCCGGATCCGCAGGGGCCGGCTCCTCGCTCGCTGCTGCGGCCTCGGCCGCCGCCATCTCGGCGGCCTGCCGGGCGTAGATCGCCTCCGCGCTCATGTCGAGCGTCGGTGGGGCGAAGCCCATGGGCGCCGGTTCCGGCTCGGGGGCCGGCGGCGTGTCCGGAGCAGAGATCGGGGCGACCGTCGGCGCCGTCGTCGATGCCGACTCGATCGCCCGGATCGCTCGCAGCACTGCGTTGGACACCTCGTCGGGCACCTCGTCGTCCGGGCTCGGGACCTCGGTCAGGACGAGCGCGGGGATCTCGAGGTCGACGTCGGCGGCCGGCGCGCCGTCTTCGGTGGGCTCGTCGGCGGGAGCCGTTGCGTCGGAGATCGGGACGACACCGGCCGGCTCGTCGCCGGCGGTCGGCGGCGCGACGGCGAGGTCCGCCTCGGGCTCGATCGAGACTGCAGCCGCCAACTCCTCGACGGTCGGCACCTCGACCTCATCACCGGCGAACGCCGGCTCGATCGGGACCACATCCGACAAGTCCTCGGTGATCTGCGCCTCGACCTCAACACCGGCGAACGCCGAGTCGAGCTGGTCCAGGGCCGGGAGGGCGACCTCGGCCTCGTCCGATGGCTGCGACTCGGGAGTCGCAGCCCACTCGTCGATCTGCCCGGCGAACGCCTCGACCGTCTCGTCGACGCCGTCATCGGCGACCGGCACCTGGTCCTCGGACCCGTCCGGCCAGCGGATGTGGAACGCGCCGGTCGCCGGCTCCTCGCCGCGTCCGCCGGGTTCATCGATCGCCGGCTCCTCGGCCGGCGCCGCGACGACGAACGGGTCGTCCTCGAGCACGTCGCTGCCGGCGAACTCGATGCCGACGGACTCCAGGAGCTCGTGTTCGTCGACCTCGGGCTCGACGGCCTCGAGGTGAACGGGCTCGGGCTCGACGACCTCGGGCTCGACGGCCTCGAGGTGAACGGGCTCGGGCTCGACGGGCTCGGGCTCGACCTCCGTCTCGGCGCGCTCGGGCTCGACGAGCTCGGGCTCGACCTCCGCCTCGGACTGCTCGGGCTCGACGATCTCGACGTCGACGGCCTCCACCTCGGCGTGCGCTTGCTCGACGACCTCGGTCTCGTCGATCTCGGCTTCGCCGGCCTCGGGCGAGTCGAAGCCGGCCGGCAGCAACGGCGGCGCGAACGGAGCGGCGAACGGCTGTGCCACCAGCGGCGCACCGTCGATCGCGGCCGCGTCCTCCGACGGCGCGGCGGACTCGGCCGACTGCTGATCGGGGCCGGGCTCCGTTCCGGTCGCAGCCAACGACCCGGCCGCGTCGTCGGTCGCAACGGGCGGCCAGGCATCGGCGGTGTCGGGGATCACCTCGGCGCCACCGTCGAGCAACCCGGCCAAGTCGTCGTCGTCGATGACGAGCGCCGGCTCTTCGGGCTCGGCGGCGGCACCGGATTCGTCGTCGGTGACCAGGGTTTCGGTCCACTCGATGCGCAGCTCGTCACCGATCGAACCGATCTCTGCGGCGGGCAGGCCCGGCAGGTCCTCGACCACGGAATTGTCGAGCTGGGCGACGTCGCTGACCGGACGGGTGGTGCGGGTCCCGGTCGTCGGAGCCACGAACCATCGATGGACGCCGGACTCGTGGTGCCGGTAGGCGGTGGCGGTCGTGGCGGACACGATCGTGTTGGCGAGCTCGGTCAACCGAGCATCGGTTGCCGCCTCGGTCATGACCATCACGGCGTCGCGATCGACCGACGGGTCACGGTCGAACAGGCGACCCAGGTGTTCCACGTCACCGACCCGCACCGTCCCCTTGTCGAGCTGTGCAGCGTCGACCACACCGGCGTCGAGCAGTCTGCGCCCGAGGGACGGGTCATCCGCCCGCTCGGCGAAGTAGGCCACACCGTTGTCGACATAGACGCGGACGTCGGGTTCGGCGCTGAAGACGATCTCGCCGGTGAACGCCAACTCGCGGGCCGCGTCGAGCGCAGCCCACCCGGGGCGGGGCTCGTCGGCGGCGATCCGCGACGGCACCTCCGACGGGGTGTCGAATTCGGTCTCGTGCATCATGTCAGGCGACCTCCGCGCCAGCCGGCTCGATGACGTCCAGCAGCGTCAGGAGCACCTCGACAACGACCTCGCGGCCGGAGTCGGGGTCGATGAGTTGGCAGGGCACGACCGACTCGCAGGACAGCGCACCCAGGGAGCGCGCCAGGCGGCGCGCGGTCTCCTCGTCGTCGCAACGGTTGACGGCGACGACGGCGGGAACATGGAGATCGGCGAGCAACGAGCGCAGCTCGACGCCGGCGGCGGCGTGCGTCCCGGTCGCCTCGGCGTCGATCACGAACGCGACGACGTCGACGTCGCCTTTCAAGATGTTGGTCATGAACCGGAAGCGCGGCTGACCCGGGGTACCGAACAGCAGGAGCTGCACATCGTCCCCTTCGTCGAGCCGGTACGTGCCGAAGTCCATCGCAACGGTCGTCTCGCCCTTGACCACCGACTCGTCGCCGGTCGTGAACACGTCGGTGGACACGACCTTCGTCTGCGACACCGACTGGATCAGCGAGGTCTTGCCGGCGGCGAACGGTCCGGTGACGAGGATCTTGAAGATCTGTTCGCTCACGTCCCGCTCCCGGCGAGCGCCGCCGCCCGCGAGCGGACGAACGAGCGCAGTCGAACCTGGTCGACGGTCGTCAACGTGAGCATGGCGAGGATGCGCGATGCCCCGAGCGGCCACACGAGGAGCAGCCCGCTGTCGTGGTCGACGACGAGCTGGCGCAGCTCGCGGCCCGAGCCCATGTCGACGAGCTGGTGACCGAGGCCGACCGCAGCGGCGAGCATCGCCGCATGTGCCGGCTCGTCGGGCAGCTCGCTACTGCGTGCGATCGAGAAGCCGTCGACCGACGCGAGGAGCGCCGACCTCGCACCCTGGACGACGGCGACCAGCTCGTCGAGGACGACGGCGGGGTCGACCGGCCGGTCGGGCAGATCGGTGGTGGTGTGAGCCGATGCGGCCGGGGCGCTCCAGGGTTGGGTGGAAGGGGGAGGCGCTGGCGGGACGCGATCGGCCGTCATTTGCCCGGTTCCAGACACATGCTTGACCGTTTCCATACGTTTGCTATCGGTCAGCTCTCGGAGGGACTTGAGCGGTGATCGCGACGAATCGCGACCGTCCGGCGAAACCGACCGCAGGCCGGCCGGGCAGCAGCCGGTGGGTCGAAATCAACGGTAGCCTCGCACCCGGAAGGCTGCCAGAGCGGACGAATGGGACGGCCTCGAAAGCCGTTGAAGCCTCCGGGCTTCCGTGGGTTCGAATCCCACGCCTTCCGCCGGATGGTGACGCCCGGGGCATGCAGCGCAGACTCCGGGCGTCGTCGCGTCCGAACCCCCATCCCGGCACCACCCGCCGCGGCGGTGGCGCGGTGTGGTCGTCACGCGCACACGGTGTCGTTCTCCGGCGCGATCAACTGGATCAGGTAGTCGTGCACGACGTCGAGCACGCAGCGGTTGACGCCGTACCCGGTGTGCTGGTTGGCCTCGACCACGACGAACCGCCCGTCCTCGAGCGACTCGGCCATCTGGCGGCTGCTCTCGAGCGGCGTGCTGGGGTCGCCGGTCGTCCCGATCACGACGATCGGGCCTGCGCCGACCCCGGTGATCTCGATCCGCGGGTCGAGCGACTCGGGGACGAAGGTGCAGGTGTACGACCCGCTGGTGAACGGGAACAGGCGGGGGGCGACCCCGATCAGCTCCTCGGCCTCGGCGTCGGACTCCTCGACCGTCGGCCGCTCGGGGTCGTCGGCGCACGAGATCGCCTGGAACGCCTCGAGCAGGTCGCTGTACGAACCGTCGGCGTCGCGCTGGTAGTAGAGGTCGTTGAGCTGGAGCAGTCCTGCGCCGTCGCCGGCCGCCGCGTCCTCGAGGGCGCGTTCGAGCGACGGCCAGAACCGGTCCGAGTACATCGCCTGCACCACCCCGGTCACGGCCACCGAGAGGTTGACGTCGGTCCGGCCGTCGGCGCTCGGCAACGGCTCGCTGTCCAGTTCGAGCAGCAGCGCATCGAACGCCTCCGCCGCCGCGCCGTCGTTGTGGAACGCACACGACTCGGTCTCGCTGCACTCCGCGAGGAACGTGTTGAGCGCGGACTCGAAGCCGATCCACTGCTGGCGGGTGGCTTCGACGGCGTCGGCGCCCGGATCGGCAGCTCCGTCGAACACGGCGGCTCGCACGGTGGCCGGGAACAGCGTCGCCCACACCCCGCCGAGCTCGGAGCCGTAGCTGAACCCGAAGTAGGACACCTGCGGTTCGTCGAGCGCCTGCCGGATGGCATCCATGTCGCGGGCGGAGTTGTTCGTCCCGATGTACTGCAGGGCGTCGCCCACCCGTTCGACACAGCGCTCGGCCAGCTCCCGCTGCAGATCGACGAGCTCCTGCCGCTCGGCCTCGTCGTCGGGCGTCACGTCGCCCGACGAGAAGAACCGGTCGTACTCCTCGCTGTCGATGCAGTCGACCGAGCCCCCGCTCACCCCGGTGCCCCGCGGGTCCCACGACACGATGTCGAACCGTTCGGTGAGCTCCTCGGGGAACCACCGGGACGCATCGCGGGCGATCGTGCTCGCCGCCGCGCCAGGCCCGCCGTTGTTCGCCATCAGCACGCCGATCCGGGCTTCGTCGTCGGCACGGTGGCGCACGACCCACAGGTCGAGCGTCTCGCCCTGCGGGTCGGCGTAGTCGAGCGGTACGGTCAGCCAGCCGCCGTCGACCCGGCCGCCGAGCGACTCCCATTCGATCCCGTACTCGAGGGGTTCGGGCTCGGTGGTCGTCGTCGTGGTCGGATCGGGCGCATCGGCCGCGCTGTCCACCGGTTCGGTCGACGTGGTCGCCGGGCTCGTCGTGGTGACGTCGCTCACGTCGCGGGTCGCGGGAGGCGGCTCGGCATCGTCGGAGGAGCAGGCGGCGGCGACAAGGGCGACGGCGGCCAGGGCAGCCGGGAGCCGCGTCGATCGCCGGGCGGGGGGTGACATCGGGGCCAGCGTACGGGCCAACCCGACCGCTGCCCCGTCACGGCTCCAACTCCGATCCGACCGACCCGGCCGTAGCGTGATGGGCATGCGAATGCCCCCTCACAGGATGATGCCCGGCGACCGCGAAGCCGTGAAGGACGCCGAGCTCGACCGCCGCACGCTGCGCCGGGTGTGGCAGTTCGCCCGGCCGTACCGGCGCACGATCGTCCTGTTCCTGCTCGCGATCCTCGCCGCCGCACTGCTCGCACTCGTGCCGCCATTCGTCGTGCGGGCGATCATCGACACCGCGATCCCCGCCGGCGATCGCGGCCAGATCGTGCTCCTCGCATCCCTCGCCGTGCTCGCTGCGCTCGCCGACGCCGCGCTGGCGATCCTCCAGCGCTGGTGCAGCGCGCGGGTCGGCGAGGGGTTGATCTACGACCTGCGGCGAGAGCTGTTCGCCAAGGTCCAGCGGATGCCGCTCGCCTTCTTCACCCGGACCCCGACCGGATCGATCACCTCCCGGTTGAACAACGACGTGATCGGCGCGCAGACGGCGGTGACGTCGACCTTGGGCAGCGTCGTCAGCAACGTCATCGTGCTGACGACCACGCTCGCCGCGATGATCGCGCTCGAGTGGCGGCTGACCCTGCTGACGCTCGTCGTGCTGCCGCTGTTCGTCGTGCCGGCGCGGCGGGTCGGCCACCGCCTGCAGGACATCTCCCGCGAGCAGATGGGCCACAACGCGGCGATGAACACCCAGATGACCGAGCGCTTCAACGTCGCCGGCGCGACGCTCGTCAAGCTCTTCGGTTCAGGACGTCGGGAGCGGGAGGCGTTCGAGCGCCGGGCGTCGGGCGTACGCGACACCGGCATCCGCTCGGCGATGTACGGGCGTGTGTTCTTCGTCGCCCTCGGGCTCGTCGGGGCCCTCGGCACCGCGGCCATCTACGGCGTCGGCGCGCTCATGGTCGTCGACGGGACGATCACGACGGGCACGCTCGTGGCGCTGGCCGCCCTCGTCACCCGCGTGTACCAACCGCTGACCGGGCTGACCAACGCCCGGGTCGACCTGATGACGTCGATGGTGAGCTTCGAGCGGGTATTCGAGGTGCTCGACGCACCCGAGGCGATCCAGGAACGCCCCGGCGCGATCGACCTCGTCGAGCCGCGTGGTGAGGTCGAGTTCGACGACGTCGTCTTCCGCTACCCACCGGCGAGCGCGACCGCGATCCCGACAATGGAGCAGAACGTCGGACTCGGTGGCGACGCCGACCCCGACGTCGACGTGCTCCACGGCCTCTCGCTGCGGATCGCCCCGGGTGAGACCGTGGCGCTCGTCGGCGCATCCGGTGCCGGCAAGTCGACGACCGTGCAGCTCGTGCCCCGTCTCTACGACGTCACCGGTGGCGCGGTGCGGATCGACGGGCACGACGTACGCGATCTCACCCTCGACTCGCTGCGCACCACCATCGGCGTGGTGTCGCAGGATCCGCACCTGTTCCACGAGTCGATCGGCGACAACCTGCGCTACGCCGACCCCGACGCCTCCATGGAGCAGCTGGTCGACGCGGCCCGCGCGGCACGCATCCACGACACGATCGCCGCCCTGCCCGACGGCTACGACACCGTCGTCGGCGAGCGCGGGTACCGGTTGAGCGGCGGCGAGAAGCAACGGCTCGCGATCGCCCGGCTGTTGCTCAAGAACCCGAAGATCATGATCCTCGACGAGGCGACGAGCCACCTCGACAACGAGAACGAGGCGCTCATCCAGGCGGCGCTCGAACACGCGATGGAGGGCAGGACGGCGCTGGTGATCGCCCACCGGCTGTCGACGATCCGCACGGTCGATCGAATCGCCTTCGTCGCCGACGGCCGGATCGTCGAGATCGGCACCCACGACGAGCTGGTCGCAACCAGCGGCCGCTACGCCGACCAACTCGCGGCCGGGGAACTGGTGACGCTGGGATGATCGATGATCGCACTCCCGCCCGCCGTCCCCCGCCCCGGGGAGGGGGCAGGGCGGGGGACGAGAAGCAGGGCTATTGGACGACCCAGGAGTTGATCGCGATCGACCCGGATCGGTTCACCTGGACGATGGCGTCCGACTGGGCTGCGTAGTTGCCGCTCGTCGTGCTCTGGATCCGTACCCGCTTCTGAGCCACGGGGTTGTCCAAGTAGATCTCGAGGGTGCCAGGCGACCCGGCCGGGTCGAGCCAGATGTCGCCCGCCACCAGTCCACCGATCAGTGACACATCGGTCGATGCCGGCACCGCCGCACCGATCTCCACCCGCCCCTGAGGAACCGAGATGTACCCGGCGATCGAGACCTCCGTGTTGGCAGCGGTCGAGGTCGTGAGACCGAGGATGGGATCGGGGATGCGAATGCTGGACGAGGGCGCTGGCGTCTGCACCGGCGCCGGGTCGGCGGCCGGGTTCACGATCAACGGAAGCATCGCGATCGTGGCCGGGGCCGACTCGTACTCGTCGGGCGTCGGTCCCTCCTGCTGCAAGGCGACGACGTCGATGGCGTAGGCGTTGCCGTCGATCAGCCCGTCGCTCGACCGCAGGACACAGCTCGTCTCGTCCCACCACGCCTCGCAGGTCACGTCCGGATCGACCCCGTTGTAGGCGGTCACCCGGTAGCCGACCACGGGGCCCCCGCCATCATCGGCGGGCGGGTCCCACGAGACGCCGAACCCGTCGGAGTAGACGTCGCTGAGGGTGGCGTTCTGGGGTGCATCGGGTTCGTTCATCGCCGGTGACCACGAATGGGGGTAGCCGCCGAGGATGTCGACGCGAGGTCCGTCGGTGGGCGTCGACGGGTCGCTCGTCCCAAGGGCGTTGGTCGCCGTGACCACCACCGTGGGGTATTGCATCCAGGGATGTGAGATCTCTGTGATCGTGCACGAGGTCTGCACGCTCGTGTCCGGCAGCGTCGGTGTGGGCGGCGAACAACTGAGACCCGAGTGGAGGTCGGTCGCAACGTAGCCCGTGATCGGCGAGCCGTTGTCGTTGGGCGCATCCCACCGGACGGTCAGCCGGCCCGGCCCCGGCGGCAGGGACGGCCGGTGATAGTCGTCGCTGGAGACGTTGGTCGGCGGGTCGGGCGCGTATGCCTTGGCGGTGAGGTTCGAGGGCGTGTAATCGGAGAGCGCAGCGAGCGGGCTCCCGTCGGTGCCCACGCGCGATGCCGGGATGCCGATCACTCCGGGGACGATCAGGTCGTCGCCCAGCGCCTCGCCGCCGACGAGCGGCTCGTGGGTCCCGTTGACCGACACGATCGAGACGTTCGACGACGCCAGCACGCTGGTCTCGTCCTCCGAGACGTATCGCTGGTTCATCGCGAACCGGATGTCGCCGACGCCCGAGTCGTCGACGACGACGCTCGCATCGTCACCGAGTACGAACGTGCCGCCGATGCCACTCATGTTCAGAGGATCGGGGACCGTCTGTGCGAACGCGATGGCCTCGAAGTCGGTCGTGCAGCCACCCTCGGCTCCGGACCCGACCACGACGTCGGCGCCATTGGCGATGGTGATCGGCTCGGTGAAGTAGTACACGCCGGAAGCGAAATAGGCCGGTTCGGCGATGGTGATCGGATTCGTGAACGTGCCGGGGAAGAAGACCCGGCACGAGGCGTAGAGCGGATCCTGGGTCCCGGGCAGCATGACCGTGTCGCGCGTCCCACCCGAACTGGTTGCCTGAACCGGCAGGTCCGGCAGCCAGACCTTGTTGGCGGAGGAGTCCGACGACCAGTCGGGGATGTCGAGCCAGACGTCGTAGTCGTCGGGGTTCGTCACCGTCGAGTTGGGGTTGACGTAGGCCGCGCTCGGGTCGCCGAGACCGGCCACGATGTCGGGAGGAACCTGGATGTCGGACTGAACGGTCGCCACGTGGAACGGGATCTCCGCCGCCGGCCGCAGCGTCTCGGTCTCGACGACGGAGCAGGTCGTCGTGACACCCTCGAGCGAGGCGGGCAGGGTGCCTCCGGTACACAGGTCGTACAGGTCCTCCTGGTTGCTGAGCGCCACCCAAGTTCCGCCTCGTGCGAGTTCGATGGCCTCGGCCTTGTCGGTCTGGACACGGCCGGCCCGGAACACGCTCGTCGTGTAGACCATGATCGGCAGCACGACGAAGGCACCGATCACCATCATCACCAGCACCATCACCAGGATCGCACCGCGGTCCTCGTGCTCATCGACGTGATCGTCGGCCAGCTCCGGCAGGGCGTCGCCCGGGTTCGAGGGCGAGTTCATCTCACGACACCTCCATGATGCAGGAGACCGCCTCGTTGGCCTTCACCGTGACGCTGAAGCCCTCGTACGAGGAGCCGTCGATCGGGATGGAGACCATGTCGCCGCCGGTCTTCTGGGTGGCGCCCGCACGGCACGACCAGCCCTGGAACGTGAAGCCGGTCAGCGTCTGGAGCTCCTGCGGGACGACGTCGACCGTGAAGTGGCTGGAGGTGGAGGGGATCTCGAAGTCGAACGTTCCGGTGCGGAACGAGGCCGACGTCGTCACCCGTCGCGCTTCGGCTTCGACCGGCGTGCCGGTGTCGTCGCGATACTCGACGTTCTCGTAGACGAACTCGTCGGGCACGTTGCCGCCGCCGACGTAGCGGGTCTGGATCGTCAGCGTGCCGCCACAGTCCTTCAGGGCCGCGGCCTTCATCGCCGCTGCGAAGGCGGTGGCGTCGAAGTCGCTCTGGAGGTAGAAGTCGGCGGTCTCGGGGTTGGTGTACTCGCCGGAACCCGAGTCGTAGATCGCCGGGACCTGACCGGACGGGGCGTTCGCCAGCAGGTAGGCGATGGTCTCCCAGTTCTTCTTCGTCACCGTCGGACCCGGGGGAGTGGTGTGGTCCTGATAGACGGCCGGGTCGTAGACCCACCGTCCGGTCGGCCACGGCTTGCCACCGGTCGAGATGTTCTCGTCCAGGCTCGCCCCGACGCCGACGAAGATGAGGTCGATGCCGCGGTGCTGGTCGAGGATGACGTCGGTGCGGTCCCACGACTCCTGGTTGAACCGGTTGCGGTCGGCGTCACGCCATCCGACGCTGCGGTCGTATGGGCCGTCGTTGTAGTGGGCCTCGTCACCGGTGCGGTAGTAGCCCGATGGCGACGGCGGGCCCTTGCCCGACGCGTACGGTGTCGTGCGATCCATCGTCGGGATGCCGTCGGTGAAGAACACGATCCGGTTGGGGAGGGTGCTGGCCGTCGAGCCATCCTCGTTCTTGAGGGCTCGGAAGAACGCGTCCTCCCAGTTGGTGCCACCGCTGCTGTCGAGCGTCGGCGCCACCTGGGACTTCAACGAATCGACCTGGGCGTCGTCGGTCATGTCGTAGTAGTTGTGCCAATCGGGTCCGATCGAGCTCGCGTAGTACGCGAACGGAACGATCTGGACCTGCGTCGGTGTGCCGCGGAACGACTCGACGAATGCCTCGACGCCCGGCTCGACCACCGAGGACACGGCCGAACCGACCGAGTTCGAGTCGTCGACGATCAGGGTCACCGGACCACCGCAGCGGGACCGGGCTCGAACGAACGACGGGACGGTGAACTCGTCCGCTTCGATCTCTTCGGTGGTCGTACCACCGGCCGTCAGGTTCACGCTGTTCTGACCGCCACCGGCGCCCTCGGCTGCGCCACCGCCGTCGATCGTGACGACGATGCGGCGGGCGTTGTCCGAGAGCTCGAGTGCGGCGGGATCGTTCGGAGCTGCCACGTCCATGACCCACACGGGCCGATCGGTGTCGGGGTTGAACGTGTCTGGGTTCGGGGGTGGCTTCAGATCATGGAGGACGACGTTCATCGTGCACGCGCTGCCACCGACACACTCGACGCGCTGGATCTGCCACTCGTCGCCGACCTGGATGTACTGGTACTGCACGCGCGTGATCACCTCGACGGGAGGTGCGCCGGGAATCGTCGTCTTCCACGCCAGCTGCAGCGCATTCGCGCCCGACATGTCGATCGAGCCGCAGGTGTCCCCACCGCCGCACGGCGACGCTGCGGGGTCGATGTCGACCGCCGGCAGACTGAGATCGGTGACGTCGGTCGACGTCAGGTCCGCCGGGAGCCACGTGTCGATCGACTGCTCGGCCCGGGCCACGTTGGCGCGACCCTCTGTTCCGTCGACCGTCCGATACGTGACGACGATCGCGGCCGAGAGAACTGCGGCCAGCAGCCCCATGAACGAAACGACGATCAGGAGTTCGGGCAGCGTCATCCCGGCGTCTGTGTGCCGGCCGGTCCGCCGGCGTCGAATGGTCCTATTCCACATTGCTCTTCACCACCGTGATTTGTCGCGTGATCTTTCCGTCCGGGTCGGTCGCTGTGATCGTGAGGCGCTGGACGTCGAACGCCTGCACGTCAGCCGGGCAGGTCTGGGGGGCCCAGTCGGCGGCCGGAACACCCGAGTTGGAGGTCAGGAGCTCGACCGACACCGAGATGCCATCGGTCGACCATCCTTCGGCGAGCGCAGCGGCATCGACATAGTCCTCGTAGTCGCACCGTTGAGGTGCTCGAGCGACTCGATCGGCTGCGTTCAGCAGCACGGTCTCGACCTGCGCAGCGTCGAAGACCGTGGAGGTCGCGGAGATCGATGCGTGCCCAGCGGACAGATACGCGATGACGACGAGGCCGATCAACGCGATCGAGATCAGGATCTCCACGAGGGTCGACCCGCGATCGTTCCTGTTCTCCGGTTGTTCTGATGAGGTCCTTCCGAGCATCTCCGTACCGATCTTCTGGGGGCGGGGTTCTTCCCGACTCCGAACGTACGAAGGGCTTCGACAACGGCTGCTCGCGCTGGAGTCAGGGGAATGCAAAGTCAAGAAACCTTGAGAGAGCAGCGGGAATGCCGGTCCGGACGCGCTCGGTGTCACAATCGGTGGATGGCCACCGACGGTCGAGAAAGCGCCTCCGAACCTCAAGAAACCGGCAGGCCGGGTTGGCACGAAGGTCCGCTCGGCGACCTGCGGGTCGTCGACATGTCGACGGTGCTGGCCGGGCCGAACTGCGCTCGCTACCTCGCCGACTTCGGCGCCGACGTCATCAAGGTCGAGCGGCCCGACGGCGACAGCCTGCGCAACATGGCGTGGCGCGACCCCCGCGACGGTTCCGGGTTGTGGTGGAAGTTGGTCAACCGGAACAAGCGGACGGTCGCCCTCGACGTGAAGACCGACGTCGATCGTGACGTGCTGCTGCGCCTCGTCGAGGACGCTCATGTCCTCGTGGAGAACTCACGGCCCGGGACGCTCGAGCGGCTCGGGCTCGGGCCGGACGTGCTCCACGGGCGGAACCCGGGTCTGGTGATCACGCGCGTCTCGGGGTTCGGCCAGGACGGCCCCTACGCCGGCCGGCCCGGCTTCGCGACGATCGCCGAGGCGATGTCCGGGCTGGCGGCGCTGACCGGCGAACCCGGCGGCCAGCCGCTGCTGCCGCCGATCGCGCTCACCGACGAGGCCGCTGGGCTGGCGGCAGCGTTCGCGACGATGGTGGCGGTCCACTCCGGGATCGGTCAGGTGGTGGACGTGAACCTGCTGGAGACGATGTTCCAGTTCATGGGGCCGCTGGTGTCCCTCTACTGGGTGACCGGCGAGCAGCAGCCACGGCTCGGCGCGGGCCTCCCGTACTCGGTGCCGCGGGGGACCTACCGCTGCCGGGACGGGAGCTGGGTGGCGGTGTCGACGAGCAGCGACACCGTGGCGGCCCGGGTCAACGAGTTGCTCGGTGTGGGCGACGATCCGCGGTTCTCGACGTTCGCCGACCGCGCCGCCCACCGTGACGAGCTGGAGACGATCATGCGCAACTGGTGCGCCGAGCGGACCCGCACGGAGGTGCTCGACGCGTTCACCGCCGCCGAGGCGGCGATCGGGCCGGTGATGGACATGGCCGACATCGCCGACGACGCACATTACGCGCAGCGGGGCACCGTCGAGACGGTCGACGGCACCCCGATGCAGGGGCTGATCGCCCGGCTGTCGGCCACGCCGGGGCGGCTGCGCTGGGCGGGTCGATCGATGGACGCCGACGGCGGCGACATCAGGTCGTCGGGTTGGTCGTCGCCCGGACCCTGATTCCTTCGGGGACACACCCCGGGCGACTCAGGTCGCTCAGTTGAGTCCCTCGGGGACGGGCCCCGGAGGACTCAACTTCAGTCGTCCTTGTCGTCCTCGCCGGGGATGACCTTCTCGGCGGCGTCGCTGGCCTTGTCGTAGAGGTTCTCGACGGAGTCGGGGATCTTGTCGGAGTGCTCCTCGACGAGGTCGTCGGCGGAATCCTTGGCCTTGCCGGCCATCTCCTTGGCGTCGTCCATGTCGACCTTGCCCATCATGTCCTTGGCCTTGTCGAAGAGTCCCATGTGTCGTCCTTGCTCCTTCGTTGCTGGGGGTGTCGCCTGAGGACGTTAGCCGGGCGCCGCGAGTCGCGAGACGCCTTCCGCTCGGACCTTCAGTCGGCGCCGCCGAGGACGCCGATCGGGCAGGACACGCCCGTTCCGCCGATGCCGCAGTAGCCGTTGGGGTTCTTGGCGAGGTACTGCTGGTGGTACGGCTCGGCGTAGAAGAACTGGGTGTCGAGGTCGATCGGTGCGATCTCGGTCGTGATCTCGCCGTAGCCGGAGCCGGCGAGCCGCTCCTGGTAGCTGGCCCGGGTGGCGTCCACCGCCGCCTGCTGGTCGGGCGAGGTGAGGTAGATCGCGCTGCGGTACTGCGTGCCGATGTCGTTGCCCTGGCGCATCCCCTGGGTCGGGTCGTGGTTCTCCCAGAACACCTGGAGGAGCCGATCGAACGAGACGACCTCCGGGTCGAAGACGACGCCGACGGCCTCGGTGTGGCCGGTCCGACCGGAGCACACCTCCTCGTACGTGGGGTTCGGCGTGAAGCCACCTGCGTACCCGACGAACGTGCTGTGGACGCCGTCGAGCTCCCAGAACTTGCGCTCGGCGCCCCAGAAGCACCCCATGCCGAACACGGCGGTCTGCATGCCCTCGGGCCAGGGCCCGACGAGCGGGTGCCCGTTCACGTAGTGGGTGTCGGGCACGGGCATCGTCTGGTCGGTTCGGCCGCCGAGGGCGTCGGCCTCGGCGACCATCTCGGCCTTCCTGCGGAACAACATGAGACGAGGATACGCCGCTGCCGATCGGTGGCGTCCGGG
>JAAUXY010094260.1_pt1 | contig 17985 bp, 11 predicted proteins | sample 7278121 | NCBI WGS metagenome assembly JAAUXY01 (sample SAMN14350117, study PRJNA611818) | marine sediment metagenome | isolation source: surface marine sediment (1.8m) | place: French Polynesia: Moorea | collected 2018-08 | reverse complement strand
TAGGCGGGATCGACCGAGGAGTAGATCTCGCCTTCGTCGGTGAAATAGATCACGTGACGGTGGCAATAGACCCAGTTGGTCCACTCGTAACCGAGCAGGGTGACGAATCGCCCCGGCTCGTGAAATCGCCGCGTCAGCCCACGAATCTCTCCCCAGGCCGTGGGGTTGGAATCGAGGAAGACCAGGCCCCAGTGATCGTGATCGGTCAACGACATCACGTCGAGCGCGGCGACATCGCGGGCATAGAGAAACTGCTCCTCGGGAGTCGACGTTCCGTCGGAGACCCCGGAATGATTCTGCAGGTCGCCCCACAGAACTCGACCGCCGCGCGGCGAGATCTGAAGCGGGTTGCTCTCAGCCTCGAAATCACCCGGGCCGAAAGCTCGCAGACGAACGATGCCAGGCTCCCCAGCGGTCAACTCGATCGTCCGCCGCCCGAGGTCCGACGGCTGCAAGACGACGCGCTCCGGGACCGCCATGCCGGCCGGCGCCTCGAGCCGAATCTCGCCGGTATAGCCTTTCTCAGCGGCCCTCGCAGGCGACAACATGACGTTGCCGACCGCGTCGAGAAGCGCCAGGGTCAACCGCACGGTCTCTCCTGGCCGAGCGGTCGACGTCAAGGTCATCAGCAGACGGGCCGCCGAACCGGCGCTGACGCCGACACCCGGAGAATCGGCCAGGATCTTGCGCACGCCGTCGCCGTCGCCGTCGACCGCAATCCAGAAACGGGAATCGCCCTCGGCGAAGCGATCAGCCCGCGCGCCAGCCGGCCCGGCGCCGTAGACGATCGTCAGTCGCTCACCGCGACGAAGCGCGCGGCCGGTGACGCCGATTCCCAACAACTGCTGGTCGAGGGTGCGCAGCTCGAGCGCGATCCCATCGGCATCGGTCGAGACCTCGGTGAAGCCCGGCGCCTGCGGCCGATCGACCTGTGGCGTCGACCAGCCCCAGAACGGCGACACCTGGAAATAGACCATGCCGCCTTCGGCGATGCCGAGCTCCCCCACCTCGTAGTGGATCGTCCAGCGGCCCGGGCGCGAGACCTGGGCCCGCTCCGGTGACTCCTCGAGCCAGGCCCGACCGCCACCGTCGGACGGGTGGCGGGGATGCTCGACGTCCGCGCGCAGCTGCTCCGCCAGCGCGGTGTTAGGTTGGCGACGGGGAACATGCTGCTCCTCCGAGATTCTCCCGATCTCCTCGACCGGAGCCGATGCCTCCTGATGACAGGCCGAGATCACCAGCCAAGCGGCGAGCAATGCCACACGGCCAGCCCAACTCCGCCGTGACACCGGAAACAGCTGGAAAACCCCAGACGCCATCAATTGGGCGCCGGCGGCCCGGCGTCGGAGCGCAGATCGACGCCCATGCCGAGCAACATCAACAGCATCTCGTGACGCTGGTTGACGTCGGGTGCCTCGAGCAAAGCCTGCTTCTCCGCCGGCTGGAACGGCAGCGCCATAGCCACCGAGTTGAGCAGTGCCAGCCCCGACAGCTCACCCAGACGATCGAGCTCGAGCGGTACCTGATGGAGGTCGGCGAAGTGGCGCAGGGCATCCATCAACGGATCCGGAGAAACCTCCGCATCGATGTCTTCGGCGTCGACGGTAAAGCCCTCGTAGTCCGCTTCGACCCGCCGGTAGCCCCGCGTCTCGGGGAGCTCTTGTTGAACGCGGAAACGCCGCACGCCCTTGAGCAAGAGGATGAAACGCCCGTCCGGCAACCGCTCCGAGCGCTCGATCACGCCGGCACAACCGACCTCATATAGGCGCGGATCCTCATCCACCGCCGGCTCGCCGGCCAGCAAGACTTCGTCTGGACCTGCGCCGACGCGCAATGGCTGGATGATGCCGATCATCTGGTCGCTCGCCAGAGCGTCCTCGACCATGTTGCGGTAGCGCTCCTCGAAGACGTGGAGCGGCAGCCGGCCCCCCGGCAGCAACAGGGCTCCGGTGAGCGGGAATACCGGCAAGATATCTGGGGACTGATTCATATGTTGAAAGGCTGTGTCGTTTCGTGGTTTGGGTTCATCCGGTGATCAACTCTGAGTCTCGACGACCTGATCCGGCGCCAGCTCGCTGAGCAGCGCCGCCACCGCGTGCTCGATCTGATTTGTATCGCGACCGTCGAAGGTCACCATCACCTTGACCGGCCCGTCGTCCCACCGCGGGTAGGAACCGATCGAGATCTTCGGATGCTGATCCGCGAGCTTGCGCAGCAGCGGTGCGATCACGCCTTCGTCGCTGCGTGTGGTGACGCTGCGGCTGATGAAGGGCGAGCCGCCGCCGAGCTCCTCGCGAATGATCGGCAGCTTGAGTCGAAAGACTTTGGGTAGGCCAGGCAGGACATAGACATTGTCGACCCGAACCGCTGGCCAGCCGTGTCCTCCCTCGGTCACCAACGTCGCTCCCTCGGGTAGATCGGCCATGCGCAAATGATCCCGCGTCAGTCGATCGCCGAAGAATCCCTCGAGCAACTGCTCGAGGCGAGGCGATCGGCGCTGGCGCTGGCCGAATGCCCGGGCCACCGCCTCCAGGGTGACGTCATCGTGAGTCGGCCCGACGCCGCCGGAGGTGAAGACAAAATCATGGCTGGCACGAAGCTCATTGAGATCGTCCGCGATCACCTCGACATCGTCGGTGCAGAAGATCACCCGGCGCAGGGCGACTCCTAAGTCAAAGAGCTCCGATGCCAGGGCAGCCAGGTTGCGATCCTGGACCTTGCCGGTCAAGAGCTCATTGCCGATGATCAGTGCGGCTGCGGTACGCGGTGAATTCATCTTCCCTGACTCGGCGGCGCGAAATCAAAACCTCAGGCAGCCTATCAGATCCAGCCTCGAGGGTACGCTGAGCATCGTCCATGCTGCCATCTGTAGATTCGCCTCGGGAGGGCCGATAGATGCCCCTGCTGCTAGCCGTTCGAGTGGCCTGGCAGATCACAAAGGCTTAATCGCAATTCTGATCCGGTTCCTCCGGAGAAGAATCGCAGAGGAGGGGCTGGGCCAAGATATCCAAACCCCAGTTTGGATATCTTGGGGCGGGGAATATGTCGGCACCGCAGCGGGTTGTTCAACTGACGGCGCCGGCGTCGTTGCCCTACGATCATGAGATTTCCAAACACCGCTCCCACAGAGCCTCGAAGAATCGAAAAGCGCCTGACGCCCACCGCCGCTTATCGGCGGAGCGAGGATGCCTCAGAGATCGTGCCCCCGGCGGAAAAGCTCGAGCTGCTGCACGAAGTCGCTCACGAGCTGATCTCGATTCTCGACCGCGACCAGCTGCTCGAGCGGGTCGCCGAGCTGATCAAGCGCTTCATCGACTACCAGCTGTTCAGCGTCATGCTTTGGGATGAAGACCACGGGCGTCTCGAATCGGTGCTGTCGGTGTGCTGGAACGGCTGCAGCAGTAAGAAATTCGGCGTCGACGCCGGCCGCGGGCTGATCGGCGCTGCCGCCGAGCTCAAGCGCCCGGTGCGGGTCTCCGACGTTCGCCAGGACTCGCGCTACCTCAATTGCGGCGATCTCGACGTGCGTTCCGAGCTGGCCCTGCCGCTGCTGATCAAAGACCGCCTGATCGGCGTTCTCGACTTCGAGAGCTATCACCCCAACGCCTTCAGCGAGGAGTGTGAACGGCTGTTGGAGACCCTGAGTGCCAGCATCGCGGTGGCGCTCGAGAACGCCGCGCTCTATGAGCGTGTTCGGGCCGACGAGCGCCGCCTCGCCGACGAGCTCACCACCGCCCGCGAGATGCAGCGCTTCTTGCTGCCGCGCACCAGCCCCTGGTTTCCGGGTCTCCAGACCGCCGTCGCCTACTCCCCCGCTCGTCACCTGGGCGGCGACCTCTACGACTTCCTGAGCTACGGCGAAGGCCGCACCGCGATCGCCGTCGGCGACGTCGCCGGCAAAGGCACCAGCGCCGCCCTTTATGGCTCGCTGGCGATCGGCATCATGCGCGGTTACATGGCCGAGAACCGCTGCGATCCGGCCTGCGTGCTCTCCTATCTCAACGACGAGCTGCATCAGCTGCAGGCCGAAAAGCGCTTCCTGGCCCTCACCTTCGCGGTCTACGATCACCGCGACCGCGCGCTCCGGATCGCCAATGCCGGTCTGCCCTACCCGATGCTGCTGCGAGCCGGCGAGCTTCGCGAGATCGAAATCGCCGGAGTACCGGTCGGCGCGATGACAAATCCCAGGTACCAACATCTCGACCTTCAGCTCGAGCCTGGCGACGTGGTCGTCTTCACCTCCGACGGCATCGACGAATGCCTGTCTCCCGACGGTGAGCCGTTCGGCCACGAGCGCGTCCGCGGCACGCTGCAATCCCTCGACGGCGGATCAGCCAAAGACATTGCCTCCGGCCTGCTCGCCGCCACCGAGCGCCACCTGTGCGGTCAATGCGAGCCCTCGGACGACCGCACCGTGGTCGTGCTGAAAGTGGCTGACTCATAAGAGTTGGCTCACGGCGCCGTGGTCGCAGACCAGGCAGAGGTATCGCCGCTCTCGAAGCCGTCGGCGAAAATCAGCTCGCCACCGAGCACCGATGCGGTGCCCTCAACGTCTTCCCCCATGTCGTTGGAGAACGACGGAGCCGGGTCGCCGGAGAAATCGATCCAGGCCGCGACCACCCCGTTCTGACTCGGGGTCAGCTCGAATTCGATGATCACACCCTCGGGTAGAGGTGTGCCTGAGAGATCGGCCATCAAGACGTCGATCTCACCGTCGGTGTCGGCGGGATCGTAGTCGAAGACGAAGACCGGCGGCTCCCCCTCCGGCAGGCTCACAGAATCGGGCAGGCCATCCATGTCGCTGTCGGTGGGATCGAAAGCCAGGCCCGACGGGTCGAGGTCGAGGGAGAAAGCGATGGCGGTGATCGTATGGCCGCCGTTCGCAAATCCCATCGGTGCCGCCACCGGCACCGACGGCTGGGTCGGCATACTGGCGTCGAGGATCAACGCCGGCGGCGACTGGGCGGTAGCCGGTTCGGCGAAACCACCGATCAGGCCGACGGTCAGGATCAGGGCGACCAAGCCCTGACACACCGACGTCAGAGTACTTTGCTGTTTCATGGAGCCTACCTTTTAGTGTTTGCTCAACTTATCAGGGAATCCCGTGCTGCCTGGTCCAGGCACTGGTGTCGCCGGATTCGAATCCGTCCGCGAAGATTCTCTGGCGAAAGTAGACCAAGGTCCCCTCGACGTTCTGTCCCTGGGCATTGCCGAACGACGGCTGCGGATCGTCGGAAAAACGCAGCCAGTTGGAGATCGGCCCGTTCTGTGTCGCCTCGAACGTGAAGCGAATGATGACGCCCCGCGGCAGTGGCGCCCCGGAGAGATTGACCAGCATGACGTCGATCTCGCCGTCGTCGTCATCGGGATCGAAATCGATGTAGATCACCGACGGCAAGCCCGAGGGCAGGGTCACCGAGTCCGGTATGCCATCCATGTCGTCGTCGGTCGGGTCGAAGGCCAGTACTTCGCCATTGATATCGAGCGAGAAGACCAAGGCCGTGATCGTGGTGTCGAAGTAAGCAAGGAACACCGGCACGGACATCGGTGACCCCGCGGCACCCTGGCGATTGACGTCGAGGCCGAGCACGGCTCGTGGCTCAGCTGCGAGCCGACCGGAAACAGCGAGGCCGGCGAGCAAGGCGAACACCAGAGCAGCTCGCCACCGGCCTCCGATCTCCCGAGATGCTGGCGCTGGTCTCGTCATCATCCGACCTCAACTGGGACAAGGCACCGGCACGCCTTTGTGGTCTCTCGTTGAATGATTCATGCCGCCTCCCAGCGGTTAAACATAGACTACGGCCCGACGTCCAGATGCCCATGGTCTGTACGTTGCAGACTTTGGTCTCCAGGTTGCGGATTTCGCCAGGCATAGGCCCAGGTCGATATCTCGATCACCGATCGCCCCCGCCCCTTGCTCTCCGGAACAGAGCAAGCAGATCCACTCAAGTCGGGAGCCACCGTCCAGTAACGAGCAAACCCTGGCCACCCATGTGGCCATCCTAGCCCGCGCGGCTTCAGCCTTTCGCCGCCTGGCCGGCCAGGACCTTCTCCCCACCAGCAGGGTGGGTGCTCCGCGGCAAGCAGCAACTTACGATATTCGAAATATTCACCTGGGCCTATGCATGGCGAAATTCGCATCGTAGAGACCAAGACTTGCAACGTGGAGACCAACGGTGCCGGAGGTGGCGCCATAGGCTGAGTAGGACCTCGGGAGACGAGGTCACCCTCAAACTGCTCGACACTGGAGGCCACGATGAAAACTACGACTTGCAGCCGATGGATCTTCACTCTACTCCTGATCCTGGCGGTCCCCGCCAGCGCCCAGATCACCCAGATCATCGACGCGACCGGTGACGGCACGACGGCTCTCGATGATCCGAGGGCCGTCGCGGTCGACTCCTCGGGCAATGTCTTCGTCCAGAGCCGCTTGACTGACGTCGTCTTCAAGGTCGCGCCGTCGGGGGCCATTACCCTCGTCCTGGATGCGACCGGCGACGGCACCCATACCTGTGGCGAGTTGAGCACTATCGGAATGGACACCGCGGACAACCTCTATGCCATCTGTGGTGACAACTCAAACCTGTTCAAGATCACACCCGGGGGCACCATCACCACGATCTGGGACCCCAGTGCTCACGGTGCCAGCGGCTGCGCTCAACTCGCTGTCGACGGTACAGACAATGTCTATGCCGGTTGTTTCGGCACGGACAACGTGTTCAAGATCACGCCGGGCGGCACGGTCACCGAGATCATCAACGCGACTGGCGACGGCACCAACCCACTGGACATGCAGTTTGCGTACATGGGCGCCGACAGCGCCGGCAACTTCTTCGTCGGCAGGAGTGCGGGCGCCATCTTCGTCTTCAAGGTCACTCCGGGCGGCGCGATCTCCACAATCTTCGACGCCACCGGCGACGGCGTCAATGCCTGCTCCACCGGCATCTACGGCATTGGGGTCGACCCCGCGGGCAATGTCTTCGTACCGTGCACCGGGTCCAACAATGCGTTCAAGATCACGCCCGGAGGCACCATCACCCAGATCATCGACGCCACCGGCGACGGCGCTGGCAATGCCCTCGGCTTTCCACACCACGCGATGGCGGACGCCGACGGCAACGCCTACGTCTCGGGATTCCAATCCCAGAACGTCTTCAAGATCGAGCCCTCGGGCACGATCACCGAGATCATCGACTCCACCGGCGACGGCGCTGGTAACGGCCTGAACCAGCCCAACCGCGGCGCGGCGGGGCCGGGGGGCAACTTCTATATCTCCAGCAGCGCCACCGACAGCGTCTTCGAGATTGGCCCCGGCGATCCCGAGCTATCCGTCGCGGCGCTGATCCCCGGCGCCGAGCTCGAGACCGTTGACGTCGACGTCGACCTGACCACCAACGGCAACTCGATCGCCGCCACCACCTTCTCGATCGACTACGACGAGACCTGCCTGTCCTTCGACGACACCGACGGCGATGCCGACAACATTCCCGACGACCTGGCCTTCAACCTGCCGGCGGGTTTCTCGGTCACCGCCTTCCACGACCTCGGTGACTCAGACGGCGAGATCGACGTGTCGATCACCGACCTGGCGCCGCCGATCGGCGTGCTCCTGGACGGCGCGATTCTCACCGTCACCTTCACCTCCACCTGCTCGCCGGCGGTGAGCACCACGATCGTCGCGCCGGTGGGCTTTTCGTCCGATCCGGCGGCCACCTTCTCCGACGACCTGGCGGTCGACGTCGATGGTACGACCACCGACGGCTCGGTCGAGATCTGGCCTGGACCACGCGGCGACTGCAACTCCACCGGCGCCCTGTCGGCCGCCGACCTGATCGCCGACGCCCTCGAGATCTTCGACGATGACGGCACCTTCTGGGCCGACGTCGTGGGCTCGACCTACGTCGGCTCCCCCGTGGGCTGTGACGCCAACGACGACACCGTCGTCGACGCCGGCGACATCTCGTGCACCATCCTGCTGATCTTCGGCGGCGACTGTGGCACGGGCTCGCGGGGAGCCTTCGACGCCGTGTCCTCACCGGTCCTCGGCCTCGGCCGGGCCTACGAAGACAAGGACGGCCGGCTGTGGATCCCGGTGAAGTTCGACGCGGGCAACCACGGCATCTCGTCGATCGCCTTCTCGCTCAACCTGGCGAATCGCGGCCTGGCCTTCAACCCGTTCGACGGTGACGGCAACGGCCTGCCCGACTCGGTGCGTTTCCCGGGCGCTCGCCCCGACCTGGTGGACGTGCGCTACAACGCCCGTGACCGGCGCGGTGAGCTCGATCTGACCGTCGCTACCTTCGACGGCACGCTGGGAGAAGGCGTGCTCCTCGAGGTCGCGGTCGAACCGAAGCGGCACAACCGCCTGTCGCGTCCCGCACGTTTCTCGCGGTCGCCGGCAGCGTCGTTCGGCGATCTCTTCGGTCGGGCGGTGACCGGCGACACGGTCAACGCCAGCCGCGGCAAGTAGAGAGACCTGACGGACCCCAGGCGGGGTCCGTCAGCCCGCTTGAAAGAGCCCCGCGGCTTTCGCGGGGCTCTTTTCTATCTAAGAGGCTGGTGCCTCGAAGCATCCGTTCCGCCGGCGTCGGTCGCCATCGCGCCCTCGAGCAGCGCGTGATTCACTGAGGTCGGGCGCGGGAAGACGCTAAGCGCCTGGAGACTCTCTGGCCTCCTCGAACCACCGCCAGCGGTAGCCTGCTGGCATCGGCCGCTGGCGATGCCGTTCCCAGGCTGGTCAGCTCCATCACCCGGCGGCCGAGCTCACGGCGGGTGAAGGGCATCGACAATACACCAGCCGCGCCAGCGGCCGCGGCGTCCCCACGGTCGAGCTCGGCCGACAGCAGAAGCACCGGCAACGGCTGGCGGGCCAGAAACCGGGCCAGCTCCAGTCCGTTCATCCGGGGCTGGTCGAGGTCAGCGATCACCAACTCGACGCCACCACCGCCGATCTGCGCCAGGGCCTCGAAGCCGTCGGCCGCTTCCAACACCTCGACGCGCGGGACGATCGATTCGAGACAGTCTCGCAGGTAGAGCCTGAGGTCCGGTTCGGAGCTGACAATCAACCACCGCATAGGGCCAGCCTATGCCCCTGGAAGCGAAGAGTTTGGTCTCTACGTTGCAGCTTCTGGTCTCTGCGTTGCAGATGAGTATGCCGACGGCGTCACTCGATATCGCGCACGAAACCGCTTACTGAAGTGACTCACGTCCTTGAAACCCACCTGCCAAGCGACCTCGCTCACCGTGTCGGTGCCAGCGGCGAGCAACGCCGCGGCCTTCTCCAGGCGCAGCTCGCGGATCATCGCCGACGGCGTCAGACCGGTCAGCGCCCGCAGGCGACGATAGAGGTGGCTGCGGTCGATCGCCAGGCGGCTAGCCAGGACATCGACGGTGAGATCCTCATCGCTGAGCAGTTCCTCCGTCGCCCGTCGCACGTCGTCCAGGAACGTCAGGTCTTCGAGGCCGGGATGGACTCCCGAGGCCAATGGCAGCCCCGGGGCTTTCGCCTCCGATGAGCTACCGAAACGCTTGAGTAGACGCTGGCGCGAAGCGATCAAGTTATCGATTCGGGCGCGCAGCTCCCTGGCCTCGAAGGGCTTGGTCAGATAGTCGTCGGCGCCGTCCTCCAGGCCGGCAAGACGGCTGGCGGAGGTGCCGTCGACGGTCAGCAGGATCACCGGCACGAAGTCGAGCTCCGGATCGCGCTTGATTTCCCGGCACAGCTGGAAGCCGCTCATTCCCGGCATTCTGCCGTCCGAGATCACCAGGTCCGGCAACTGCTCACGGGCCAGCGCCCACGCTTCGCTTCCGTCGGTCGCTTCGGCTACCCGATAGTGCTCCACCAGCTGCTTGCGGATATAGGCGCGCATGCCGCGGTGGTCGTCGACGATCAGCACCAGGGGCCGATCCGCGTCTTCCACCACCGGCGACGGCTCCGTGACCTCCAAATCTTCGAGCGGCGGTACCTCCGACGGCCACTGGAGCAGCCGAGCCTGAGTCTCCTCAACCACCTGCTCGGCGACAAGATGATCCCGACCCAGCCGCAGCTTGACGCTGAAAGTGCTGCCCTCGCCGGTAGTGCTCTCGGCGCTCAGACTGCCTCCATGGAGCTCGACCAGGTCGCGGGCCAGGGCCAGACCGAGGCCGGTGCCGCCGACACTCGTTCCTGACTGGCGGCCGCGATAGAAACGACGAAAGACGTGCGGTAGCTCGTCGGCGGCGATCCCGGTGCCGTCGTCGATCACCCGAACCATCACCGAGCCGTCCTCGGGTTCTTCGATGCTCAAACGCACGCTGCCGCCGGGGGCAGTGAATTTGAACGCGTTGGAGATCAGGTTGCTGAAGACCTTGTCGAGCTGGTCCGGGTCGAACCACAGCTCGACCGACGCTTCGGGAGCCAAGATCTCGAGTGATATCCGCCGGCGCTCGGCCTCGGACTCATACCTCTCTATCAACCGGCCCAAGAACCGCCCCAGATCGAAACGACGTGCCAGCACCTTCATCGCGCCGGCGTCGACGCGGGCGGCGTCGAGCAGTTGATCCACCAGCTCGAGCACTCGGGTTGCGTTGCGTCGAGCCAACTCGACCTGCCGTGACGCTCGCCGACCTAGAAAACCATGGACACCGTCTTCGAGATCCTGTAGCGGACCGAGAACCAGAGTCAGAGGGGTCCGAAACTCGTGGGAAATATTGATCAGCAACTCGGACCTCAGCCGCTCTATGCAGTGCTGGCAACTGATCTTCTGCTGCCGCGCCTCAGAATCGTTCCACTCCATGAATCGCTCCTTTCCACCCGTGGATGAAGAGGGCGCGCGATCCGGCCGCAGATCTGGCCAGGACCAGAGAAGATCACCAAGCCGCTTTACCGACCTACCCTTTCGGGCGTTGTCGGTCTGCCCCCTTTCAGAGAATCTGTGGCATGCCGAGACGCCAATGGACTGTAGAGTTCGCCAAGGGCTGCAAGAGGCAGCGGCTGCGGAGCAGGCAGCGCGGGGACAACAACGGGAGAAACGCCATGACCGCGGTCCACAAACCTGAAATCACCGAGCTACTCCTTGCCTGGAGCGGTGGTGAGCGCCAGGCTCTATCCCGGCTGATGCCGCTGGTGATGGGCGACCTGCGAGCCTTGGCCCACGCCTACATGGCGCGGGAATCCCCAGGCCATACGTTAGAGCCGACTGCTCTGGTCCATGAGGCATATCTCAAGATTGCCGGCCGTCGCGACGCGGGGCTGCACAGTCGAGTTCAGTTCTTCACAGTGCTGGCGTCGACCATGCGCCGGATCCTGGTCGACCACGCCCGGCGCAAGCAGCGCCATCGACGAGGTGGCGGCCAGCCGGCCCTGTCGCTCGAAGACGTCAGAGGGGTCGCCACGACGGTCGATCTAGTGGCGCTCGACGACGCATTGAAGAGTCTGGCGACCTTCGCCCCGCGCCAGGCCGAGGCGCTGAATCTCAGCTATTTCGGCGGTCTCAATCACGACGAAATCGCTCTCGCCCTCGAAGTCTCGCCGACCACCGTCAAGCGCGATCTCAAGGCGGCCCGCATCTGGTTGCTGCAAAGTCTCGGGACCGGAAGCGACGAATCGATCGGGAACGCCGGAACAACGCAATGAAGGGAACAGACAGCACGGCTGACACACCGGCCGGCAACGAACCGATGGCGAATGCCGTCGCACCGCCCGGGCCTGCCTTCGAGCTGCTGCTCGCGGCTCTCGACAAGCCGGCGGCGGAACGGTCAGCCTTCCTGTCCGCGTCCATCGACGACTCCGGGCTACGCCGCCAGGTGGAAGGACTGCTGGCGCTCGAGGACGCCGCCGAAGACTTCCTGCCGCGCTCGCGTATGGACCTCGAAGAGGTCGCTACTCCCGGCCTCGAAGCGGGGCAACGCATCGGTCCCTACCGCCTGCACAGCGTCCTGGGACGTGGCGGCATGGGGACGGTCTACCACGCTTCTCGGGAGGACGATTTCACCAAACCGGTCGCCTTGAAGATCATTCAGCGCCACCTACTGAGCGACGCCACAGTGCGCCGATTCCATGCCGAGCGCCAGATCCTGGCGCGCCTCGAGCACCCCAATGTCGCTCGCCTGCTCGACGGCGGCACCACCGACGACGGACGCCCTTACCTGGTGTTGGAACTGGTCGACGGCGAGCCGATCGATGCCTACTGCCGGCGCCACAACCTATCGATAGCCGATCGCTTGAGGCTCATCCTGCCGGTGTTCGAGGCCATCGCCTACGCCCACCGCAATCTGATTGTCCACCGCGACCTCAAACCCGGCAACGTGCTGGTCACCGCCGAGGGCATACCCAAGCTGGTCGACTTCGGCATTGCCAAGTTGCTCGAAGACGGAGAACCGGACAACCTCACCCGCCTCGGCGAGAGGCCGATGACCCCGCGCTACTCGAGCCCCGAGCAGGTCCTCGGCGATCCGGTGACCACCGCCAGCGACGTCTACTCCGCCGGCGTGCTGCTCTACCGGCTTCTCACCGGCCGGCTGCCCGGCGACCTTGAGACCTGTTCTCCGCCGGAGATGGCGCGCAGGATCTGCGAGCACCCACCGCTCAAGGCGAGCACCGCGGTTCAGCGTGACCGCCCAGACCGGGAGGAGCCGGCCGCCGCGGCCGACTCCCGCAAGCTCGCCCGCCAGCTGGCCGGAGACGTTGACGCCATCCTGCTCAAGGCCCTACGCAAGCGTCCCGAGCATCGCTACTCCACGATCGAAGAGATGGCCGAAGACATCCGACGCCATCTCGACGGTCGACCGGTCAACGCCCGACGAGGCACCTGGCTCTATCGAGCCGGCCGGTTGGTGAGACGCCGCCCCGGGGCGGTGGCGGCGGCAATCCTGGTCGCCGCCTCCAGCGTCGGCTCGACGGCGCTCTGGCGCCGATCGGTGGCCGACCAACACCTGGCCGAAGCCGCGCACCTGCGAGCGGTCCACGAGCAAGAGGTGGCGGTTCGCGAACGACAACGCGCCGAGCGGGTCTCGGGCTTTCTCAAGGAGCTTTTTCGCGCCGCTCGCCCGGACGCCTATGCGGCGGCCAAGGATCAGCCGACACAGCAGATCGGACAGATGACGGTGCGTGAGGCCCTCGACGCCGGCCGTGCCCGGCTCGCCGAGGGCCTTGAGGGCGAGCCCGAGCTCGAGGCCGAGCTCGCCGGCACCCTCGGCGACGTCTACCGCGACCTCGGGCTGTGGCACGACGCCGGCGAGTTGATGTCGCGCGCCGTCGAGCTACGGCGAGCTCTCTACCCCGAGGGCGACCCTCGGCTGGCGGTGGCCCTCAACGACCTGGCCAGCGTCTACTACTACCAAAAGCGCTATGCCCGGGCGGAGAGTCTGCTGCGCGAGGCGCTCGCCCTGCGCCAGCGCTTCGGCGCCGAGCCCGAGCTGATCGCCCGCGCGTTCAACAACCTGGCGTCGGCGCTCAAGCCCCAGGGACGGCTAGCGGAAGCCGGTAGGCTCTACGAGAAAGCGCTGGCGCTGCGCGAGCAAGCCCTGGCGAGCGATGATCCGGCGGTAGCGCTCTCCCTCTACAGCCTCGGCTCGCTGCGCTTCGAAATCGGCGAGCTGGAATCCGCTGAGCCGCTTCTGCGCCGGGCGCTGGCGATCTACGTCGGCGCCTACGGCGAGCATCACACCCGGGTCGCCAGTGTCCTCTCCACCCTCGGCCGGGTGCTTCACGCTCGCGGCAACTTGGCCGGGGCCCGCGGCACCCTCGAACGCTCCCTGGCCACCCGACGTGATCTGCTGGGCGATGACCATCCCCACGTCGCCGCCACCCAGAAGGCGCTGGCGGCGCTTCGAGACGACGCAGGGAACTCGGATGCCGCCCTGAAGAAGGAAACAGGCTCAATGCCGTAGCCCGCGCTCGATCAGGATCTCCCGCGTCGGCGTGCCGTTCTCGATCACGAAGTACCAGCCAGGCCCGAGCCGGCGAACCACCGCCGAGACCGCATCCCATCGTTCGGGCCAATCACCGGCGAGACCGGGATCGGGATCGAAGTCGTGATCCTCTTCTTTGCCCGGAATCCAGGCGAGGCCGGGATCGGGATCGAAGTCGTGATCCTCCTCCTTGGCCGGAATCCAGGCGAACCCGGGATCGGGGTCAAAGTCGTGGTCCTCCTCCTTGACCGATCCGGCGAGATCGATCAACGTGACCATCGGATGCGGGCCAGCGAATCCCGGATCGGGATCAAAGTCGTGATCCTCCTCCTTGGTCGGCATATCTTCGGCGAAGAACGCGGTGATGTCGGCGGCGAACGGACCGACCACCAGGGCCTCTCGCCGGATCTCTGCACGCGTGACGTTCACCGTGAGCTCGCAGCCGGCCGAGGCGTCGAGCATCAGGACGCCCGGCTCGGTGACAGCCAACACCCGATGCGACGGCGAGGCTTCGAGCGTGATCGGCTCCGCGTCACGCGTGGGCAGAAGATTCATCGTGCCCGGTGTTTCCAGGATGACCAGAGACGGCGCGTCGATCCGGAATCGACAGACTTCGGCGCTGCTCGAGGTCGGCAGGCTCAGCCAGCTGACGAGAATGGTCAAGGCGAGTATCGAATAGCTATCGCGTTTCGTTTTCATCGTGTCCTCCTCGGGTTGTGATCGCCCCGGGGAAAACCCTAGAAAGACACGAGAAAAGTCGGTATCCGATTCGTCCGCAAGGATGTCGGGATCGTCCAGCAGACGAATCGACCAGGTGAGGTGGCGAGCGGCAGCTCAAGCGGCCTGACGAAAGGCTGAAGGTGTGAGCCCGAAGTGCTGGCGGAAGCGGTTGCTGAAATGGGAGACGCTCTTGAAACCGACCGCGTAAGCGGTCTCACTGACGTTGGCATCCCCACGCAGGAGCTGGGCGGCACGAGCCATTCGGCGCTCCAAGATCAGCCGCGAGGGGGAAACGTCGGTGGCCTCGGAGAGTCGCTCGTAGAGAACAGTGCGGGAGACCGCCAGGCGACGCGCGAGGGTATCGACATGAAAGTTCTCATCGGCCAGGCCGTCGTCGACGGCCGCCACCGCCCGCTCCAGAAAGTCGCCGGGGTCTGCTTCGCCGGCGCTGTCCCGATCGAGACCGGGCGCGTCGGCGACCGGCGTGATCATCGTGTCCCGGCGCGCCTGCTCGAGAAAACGTTCACGCAGGCGCAATCGCTGAGCGATCAGGTTGTCGACCCGGGCGACCAGCTCGCGGACATCGAACGGCTTGGTCAGATAGTCGTCGGCGCCGACTCCGAGGCCGGCGAGCTTGTCCTCGGCCTCGGCACGGGCGGTGAGCAGCACGACCGGAACGAAATCGAGCTCGGGGTCCTTCTTCAGCGCCCGGGTGAGCTCGAAGCCGTCCATCTCTGGCATCATCACGTCGGAGACCACCAGGTCAGGGGCGATCCGGCGCGCCTTCTCGAGTGCGGCCGCACCGTCGGCGGCTTCGATCACCCGATAACGCTCCTCCAGGTGGCGGCGGACATAGGAACGCAGGTCGGGATGATCGTCGACCACCAGCACGGTGGTGACGTCCGCGCTGACGGTGTCGTCCTCCGGCACATCGCCCTCGACCATTGCGGCGTCGAGCCAGGCGGCCGGCGACGATTCGGGCATCGGCGCCGGCGCTTGGTTCAACCGCGGATCGCTGGGCGCTCCCCCACCGACCTGGAGCGGCAAGCGAACCGTGAACGTCGCCCCCTCGCCGACGATGCTCTCGGCCTCCAGAGTCCCGCCGTGGAGCTCCACCAGATCGCGGGCGAGCGCCAATCCCAGGCCGGTGCCCGGTACCTGGCGGCGCGCCGCGTTCGCCGCTTGATAAAAGCGGTCGAAGATCTTCGGCAGCTCGTCGGCCGCGATACCGTCGCCGGTGTCACTCACCACGATCGCCGCCGCCTCGCCGGTGAGCCGTTCGAGCGTGAGGGTCACCCGCCCCCCCCGGGGGGTGAACTTGAAGGCATTCGACAGCAGGTTGGTGAGCACCTTGTCGAGCTGCTCGGGGTCGAAGATCGCATCGACCTTCGTCTCCGGAACCTCGAGAGCGAAATCGATTCGCCGGCGTTCGGCGAGCGCCGCGAATCGTTCGCCGATTCGTCTCACGGCACGTCTGAGCTCGCCACGCGCCAGCTGAAGCTTCAGGCCGCCGGCCTCGAGGCGGGAGACGTCGAGCAATTGCTCGACCAGCTCTAGCAGGCGCGTGGAGTTGTGGCGTACCCGCTGGAGCTCGCGCACCACTGCCGGCTCGAGGCTGCCGAAACGACCTTCGATCAGATCTTTCAAGGGCCCCAGAGACAGAGTCAGGGGGGTGCGAAATTCGTGCGAGACATTGGCGAAAAGCTCGGACTTGGCGCGGTCGAGCTCGGCCAGGCGAGACGCCTGCTCGGCCACCGTGTCGCGCTCGCGGGCGAGCTGACGAGTGCGTGTGGCCACCTGCTTTTCGAGCTGCCTCCGGCGCGCGTGCTGACGCCGCTCGCGCTGGTAGAGGCCGGCGACGACCAGTGCTAGGAAAGCCAGGACGCAAGCGCTCCGGAACCACCAGGTCTCCCAGGTGAAAGGGAGGACCACGATCTCCAGCTGGGCGCCCTCACGGTTCCACACCCCCTCGGCGGATCGGGCCTGGACGCGAAAGACATGACGCCCGGGTGGCACCTTGGTATAGAACGCCTGACGGCGGCTGCCTGCCTCGACCCAATCCTCGTCGTAGCCCACCAGGCGGTAGCGAAAACGGACCCGCTCGGGCGCCCGGAAAGACAGGGCCGTATAGCCGATCTCGAAGCTGCGCTCCTTCTCGAGAACCAGGCTCGAGCCCTCCGGCACCCGCCGAAGGTCGCCCGCCACAACACCTTCGATGACCACCGGCGGCGGCGGCAGGTCACGCACCAGCGACTCCGGGTCGAGAATCGCGACCCCGTCCTGGGTCGGAAACATCAGCCGGCCGTCGCGGGTGCGAATGCCCGCCCCCGCGACCCCGCCGTTGGCTTCGCGGTGGCGCATGCCGTCGGCTTCGGTATAGGCCACCGAGTCGACCCGCCGGATGCGGCCGGCGGCGAAATCCTCGAGCTGGGCGCGTTGGACTCGAAAGATGCCCCGATTGGTCGACAGCCACAGCCAGCCGTCGGCATCTTCGAGGATCTGGTGCAGGCTATCGTCCCATAAGCCGTCCCGCTTGCCGATGACGGCAATCTCGGGACCTTTCGGGCGCTCCAGGGTCGCCGGGTCTAGGCGACAGAGTCCACGATCCTCGGTGGCGATCCACAGGCTCCCCGAGGCATCCCGGTGAATCGCTCGCACCAGGTCGCTCGACAGCCCGTCGGCCGTCGTCACCCGGCGCAGCTGGGCGTCGCGGTAGCCGGCCAGCCCCTGGCCGTTGGTGCCCAGCCAGACCGTGCCCTGTGGATCCTCATACAGCACGCGGATTTTCCACTCCCCGGTTCCCGCCACCCTATGCAACTGCCAGCCGTCCGCCCGAGGATCCCCCGGACGTGACTCGAACAGCCCGCTCCCGGTGCCGAGCAGCAGTCGACCGTCCCGCTTGCGGAGGATGGCCCGGATCTCCAGTCCTCCCTCATCATCTCCATAGGGATCTAGGATCGCCACCCGCTCGAGCGGCAGCCAGCGGTCGGAGACAACGCTCCGCAGCACCCGATCCCCGGTCAACAACAGTCCACTGCCGGGGTCATCGTAGATCGAGAGCACCACGGTGTTGAGATCGCCATTGCGAAAAGTGGTGACGGCAGCGCCGTCATCCGCTGATCGGGCGATCCGGGTCAGGCCGCCGGCCGCGTCGCCGATCCAGATCGCATCCTGGCGATCCTGGTGGAGCGGATAGACATTGCGGTGCGCCAGCCCGTCTTCTTCGCCGAGGGTGGCCACCCGCGCCGGCCGAAGTGCGTGCAGGCCCTGATTGCTGGTGGCGACCCAGACCGTGCCCTCATGATCGAAGTCGAGCTTCCAGACGCCGGCGGCGGGGCCCGGCTCCACCGCCAGCAACTCCCGGCCATCGCGCAG
>JAAUXY010076296.1_pt1 | contig 17991 bp, 15 predicted proteins | sample 7278121 | NCBI WGS metagenome assembly JAAUXY01 (sample SAMN14350117, study PRJNA611818) | marine sediment metagenome | isolation source: surface marine sediment (1.8m) | place: French Polynesia: Moorea | collected 2018-08 | reverse complement strand
TGAGGGCTAGATCAAACTGCGCTCAACTGGAATCAATTGAGCGCGGATAATTTGATCTACTTCATGCAGCTAGAGCAGCTTATCCGCGTTCAAGTGAACGCAGGCTGCTCTAGGACGCCGCTGAAGGGCTGGCGGAAGTCTGAGAAGCCATCGAGACAGCTTTGCGATAGGGCTTGGTCGGCACTCCTTCGCGACCCCATATCCAAGGCGGTGCAAAAGACCGAATGGACGCAAGGATGCGACGAGTCAAAGGCTCGACCAGACTGGCCTTCGCCACCTTCGAGACCATCACAGACCTCGTGGAACGGACCCACGGGACCACGGCGTCGAAGGTTTTTCGACCGCTCACAAACGCGACGCCCACCGCAGCGGTGGCGCGCAGAGTCGAAGCCGTGCACGACGCGACGGCCGCCGGGGTTTACACGCTCATTCGCGGCCTGGGCCGCGGCGCGGAGAAATTGGTCGATCTCGGGTTCGAACTGCAAGGCGGCGGGTCTGCCCGCAGGGGCAGCAAGGCTTCCACCGATCGCGAAGCGCCGGAGTCCCCGGCTGCCGTACCGGCCAAGGCGAGCCTGGCGGACCACGCCGAGAGCGCGGTGAACGCGCTCTACGGCGACCATCTGCATCGCGGGCGGAACCCTCTGGATCTGGGCATGAGCCTGCGCCGGCACGGCAAGCCGCTGGCCACCGAAGGGCAAGCCCTGAAAGAAGCGCTGCCGGAGGCCTCGGGCAAGATCGTCCTCTTCGTCCACGGATTGGCCTGCACGGAATGGATTTGGAACATCTCCGCCGAGGCGTTCTACGGCGATCCGCAGGTCAGCTTCGGCAGCCGGCTCGAGAGCGAGCTTGGCTATGCGCCGCTCTACCTCCGCTACAACAGCGGCCGCCACATTTCGGAGAACGGCCGGCTGCTGTCGGAACTGCTGACCCGGCTAATCGCCGCCTACCCGCGGGAGGTCGAGGAGATTGTCCTCGTCGGGCACAGCATGGGCGGCCTGGTCGCGCGCAGCGCCGCCCACTACGGCGCCAAGGCGGAGGCCGAATGGATCGGCCGCTTGCGTCACCTGGTCTGCCTCGGGACGCCTCACCTCGGCTCGCCGCTCGAGAAAGGCGTGAATGTCCTCGCTTCTCTGCTGGGCGCCTTCGATACCGCGGGGACGCAGGTTCCGGCCGAGCTTCTCGAGGCCCGCAGCGCAGGGATCAAGGACCTGCGCTTCGGCTATACCACCGACGAGGAATGGCAGGGCAAGGACCCAGACGGTGTCCTGGACGACAATCGCCAGGACCTGCCGCTGGTCGACGGCGTCGGGTACATCGCCATCGCCGCCAGCGTCACCCGCGATCCCGAGCATCCCCTGGGCGCGCTCCTGGGCGACCTCCTGGTCCGCCTGCCGAGCGCGGCTGGCCGGGCCCCCGAGCCGACCCGTTCCATTCCCTTTCAGTCCGAGCGGGTTCTTACCGGGATGAGCCACCTGGACCTGGCCAACCACCCGGAGGTCTATCGGGTCCTCAAGGGATACCTCTGAGGCTGGAGTCGAGATCGAGGGCGAGACCGCCGTCGCGGCAGGTCACGCTCGGGGTCCATGATGCGGATCGGTGGGCCTGACGGCACCGAAAGGCCGCCAGTCAATCCTCGTCGTCGCGCCGCTGCGACAGGGCTGAGTATCCCATGGCCCGGAGCCAGGGCTGCCAGGCGATCTCGGCGGCGCGCATCCAAACCGCCATGGGGTTCATCGTCGCAGCGGCCGAGAGCGCGGGGAGCATGGCCTTCGCGACGGCGTCGAAGGACGGCGTCGCCCGCAGGTGTATGGTCATGGCCTCCGCCCGCTCCTCCGGGAGCTCCCGCCTGCGGATCTCGATCTCCAGGTTCGGCAGCTGGGCGGTGATCTTGGTGTCTTCCATGGCGCGGGTTCGCTGGCGGCTTCGTGGAAAGCGGACTCTAGCATCCCGATCCCGGGGGCACGAGGGCGGAGGATCCGGCCGGCGGCCGCGGGCTCAAGTACCCGGGTCGACGCCCCAGGTGGTCCAGTAGTCCCGCGCCGTGCCGCCGGCGCCCTCGGGATCGAGTTCGAGGAACCGCCGCAGGGCGGCCTGCTTGCCCGGGAGCGCTTCGGGCGGGTCGTCCCCGACGTCGTGGTGGACGAAATCGAGGTCCTCGCCCGCGGCGAAGGCCAGGCAGCGGAACATCGCGGCGCCGGAGGAGAACATCGGCCGGATCTCCCTCTCGTCGCCGACCCAGTCGTGGTCCCAGTAGACCACGGGGCAATCGCCGTCCTGCCGCCGAAGGCGCGTGTCGAAGCAAACCGGTCCCGCGTCCATGTAGGTCTCGCCGCCGAAGGGGAGCAGTCCCCGCCCGAGGATGCGCGCCGGGTCGAAGGCCTCGAAGTAGAGGCTTCGCAGCGCCGCCCGCCACCCGGCCGGGAGGTGGCGCTCGAAGCGGACGCCGACCTGGCTCAAGTCGACGAAATGCCGATACCGGAGGAAATCCCGGTAGAGCGGCGGATAGGCGAGCCCCGTCTCGACCTCGAGCGCGTCGAGATCGGCGTCGGTCACGCTGCTGGGAATGGCCGTCCAGCCCCGCCAATCGCCCTGGGACGGGATCGACGGATCCTGCATTGCGGCCGGCAGGTCTCCGGGGACGGTCATCAGGCCCTGTCGCTTGATCTGCTCCAGGGCCCTGTCGACGTAGGTCGAGACCAGGAGATCCGTCATGGCGCCTGCACCCAGGTCGAACGCGAGTCCGCGAAGCCTAGAGAAGGCGCCTCCCCGTTGTCGAGCGCCGGCGGGCTCACGCCGGGGACGCGAAACCGGGCGGCCGGGCGTTGACGGCGCTCGAGGTCCTGGGCAGGCTGCCGACATGATACTTCGCGCCGCCCTTCTCCTCGCCCTGCTCGCCGCCTGCACGTCCGGCACCGAAAGGGAGCCGGCCGCAGCCCGTAGCGATCCGGGCGGGCCGATCAAGCCCACCCCCTACGTCGAGGAGGCCTACAAGCGCTTCCTGAACAAGCGGGACCCGATGATCTTCGTCATGTCCGAAGACGGCAAGGCCGTCTTCTACAAGTTCTGCCGGTCATCGGGCGATTGCGACGAGGTCAGGGCCCGGGCCGACGCCCTGAGCGGCTGCGAGGACAAGGCGCGCGGCGTCCCCTGCCGCATCTACTACCAGGCGCCCAAGGGCGTCGTCTGGGACGGCCCGCCCGTCCTCGGCCTGGACACCCCCGCGCCGCCGGAGTGACGGCGGCGGCGGCTCCGACGAAGAACCGGAAGCGGCAGGAGAGCCAGAGGTTTGAAAGTGTCGGAGCGAGCGTCGGGCGAAAGTTTGAAAGCTGGCGTCCCTTCGTGGACGCATATCGAACTTTGTGCAGTGCGCCAAGTGCAGAGTTTCGGACAATATTAGAGGAAATTGGAGGATCTTACCTATAGGGAGACGCTGTTTCTGCAAGCCAATATCACATTTAGTACAAAGACAGTCGAACGAACTCGTGAGCGCTAGCTAGGTCGACGTCCGACGACCTTACCTGTAATAGCCCACACTTGATCTAACGGACAGTGTCGGCTTTCATTGAAACCACGTCTGCCAGTTGCTGCGGTGCAATAGGCGGCAGTCGGCCAAGAAGAGACGTTGACCATTCGCTACCCTTGGCTCCAAAGCGGCCGCTCAAGAAGACATGTGGCGAATCTCACAATCGATGAGAGGAATGACCGGATACGTAATGACGAGCCTATGGCTCCCTACACATCAGTTAGGCAAGGGAGAACGCGACCCCTCTCCCGGTGAAGAGGAATTGGACACTCATGTTTGACCACGTCAAGTTCGGTGTTCGCGACTTTGCGCTGAGCAAAATCTTCTACCTGAAGGCGCTCGAACCAATTGGAGTGACTGTCGTCACCGATTGGCCGCCAAATGGTGCTGAACTGAGTCAACCAACAGGCAAGAGTTCACTGTGCCTGTACCAAACGGACGAGAAGCCTGCGCATCTACACATTGCATTCATAGCCGAGAGCCGGCAACAAGTCGACGCGTTCTATTGCGCCGCTCTTGGCGCAGGCGGTCAGTGCAACGGACCGCCTGGACTGCGTCCTCAGTACAATGGTCAGTACTACGCGGCGTTCGTTCTTGACCCCGACGGACACAACATCGAAGTGGTCTGCCATGAGACCGAGGCCTAATATCTGGTTGCAAGCGCGCCTGAACCAGGGCGTTAGGCGCAAGGATACGGTCGCTACGCCAGATTGGGACGGCAGCCTGGGAGTGCATCGAGTGCATCCCCGCCATGCTTTGTCAATGACTGCTTCTTAAGCTTCGCTGGGCGTCGGCCTAGTGCTGCGAGTGTCTCTTCAGGGCACTAAGCGGGCTTCACTAGAATGGATATGACCTAGGTTGGTTGCGATGTAACCGGACACTGTCCGTCTGCAAGAGTTCAGGGGACAGTATACTCGTTTCGGCTTCTTCCAAGGCGCCTCGGATTGAGGAGCCCGAATCAGCAATCGAAGAAGGCTGTCTTACGCTTGATGAAAGCGGGCGCAGGTGACCGATCAGGCCAGCCGACAGCCATATAGACTGTTCCCGAGACCGATGTCTTTCTGGAAGCGGCACAGGCTTGGCGTCCCCTAGGGGAGTCGAACCCCTGTTTCCGGCGTGAGAGGCCGGCGTCCTGGGCCACTAGACGAAGGGGACGCTGTGTGCCCTGTCGGACAGGCCCGGTGTTCTAGCCGAAGAGCGCGGGGCTTACAAGCACCTTCGCCGGCGGCAACCCGGCCCGAACGGGGCGCTGCTAGGCGGTTTCCGCCGGCGCGCCGACGGCGTCCCGGGCCGCGGCCAGGAAGGCGGCGATCTCCTCCGGCGTGCTGTCGAAGGCGGTGATCAGGCGGACCGCGCCGGGGCCGGCGGCGGGCCAGTCGTAGAAGGCGAAGCCCCGGTTGCGCAGGCGCTCGGCCAGGCCGTCGGGCAGGCGGGCGAAGATCTCGTTGGCCTCGACCGGGTGCAGGAGCTCGGCCCCCGGCAGGGCGGCCAGGCCCTCGGCCAGGTCCTGGGCCCGCGCATTGGCGCGGCGGGCCAGGCGCAGCCAGAGGTCGTCCTTTAGGTAGGCCTCGAGCTGGGCCGAGAGGAAGCGCATCTTCGAGAAGAGGTGGCCGCCGCGCTTGCGCCGGTAGGGCAGGGTCGCGGCCAGCTCGGGCCGGAAGACGACCACCGCCTCGGCGCAGAGGCAGCCGTTCTTGGTGCCGCCGAAGGCCAGCACGTCGACCCCCGCCTTCCAGGTCGCCTCGGCCGGGCTGCAGCCCAGGGTGACCAGGGCGTTGGCGAAGCGCGCGCCGTCCATCTGCAGGCCGAGATCGTGGGCCCGGGCGAGCTCGGCGATGGCCGCGACCTCCTCGGGGCGGTAGACCGCGCCGGCCTCGCTCGCCTGGGTCAGGCTGATCGCCGCCGGCTGGACGTGGTGCACCACGCCGGCGCCGCCGGCGGCCAGGACCTCGGCGAGCGGCCCGGCCGAGAGCTTGGCGTCGGCGCCGGGCAGGGCGACCAGCTTGGCGCCGCCGGTGAAGAGCTCGGGCGCGCCGCATTCGTCGACGTTGATGTGGGAGTCCCGGTGGCAGTAGATCGCGCCGTAGGGCGGGGTCATGACCGCCAGGCCGAGGACGTTGGCCGCGGTCCCGGTGGCCACCGGGAAGACCGCGCAGTCGGTCTCGAAGACCTCGCGGAAGCGATCCTGCAGGCGCGCGCTCAGAGCGTCGTCGCCATAGGGCGCCGCGGCGCCGGAGTTGGCCTCGGCCAGGGCCGCCAGGATCTCCGGCGCGGCCCCCTTCACGTTGTCCGAGCGAAAATCGACCATGGCGTCCCCGTCTCGCCCCTACTCGGCCGGCAGGGCGCCGGGCGCCAGGCGCAGGCGGCGCCGGACCTCGCCGCTCTCCAGGTCGACGACCAGGATCTGGGCGCAGCCGCGCTCCGCCGGGCCCTCGAGGCGCAGCAGCAGGCGGTCGCCCTCGGCCAGGGTCTCGGCCAGGGAACAGCCGTCCGGCACCGGCACCTCGGTCTCGCGCAAACCGGCCCCGTCGAGCCGGGAGAACTTGTCGGCGAGACCGATCACCAGCGCGACGAAGCCGATGACGATCAGCACCCCCATGCCGATGACCAGTGCCTTGAGCCCCTGCATCCGCTACCCTTCTCCCGACCCGGCAGGCAACCTCTCCGGCACCCGGACCTCCCAAGCGACGATGACCGACGGCTCCCCGGAAGACCTCCAAGACGGCGTCCCCGCGGGGCCCCAGGCCTTCACCGCCGGGCCCGACGACGCCGGCGAGCGCCTGGACCGCTTCCTCGCCGCCCGCCTGCCCGGCCTGACCCGCAGCCGGATCAAGGCGCTGATCGAGGAGGGCTGCCTGGCGGCCGGCGGCGCGACGATAAGGCAGCCCTCTTTGCGGGTCAAACCCGGCCAAACTTTCGCCATCTTGGTGCCCGAGGCTCAACCGGTCGAGCTGGTCGGCCAGCGGATCCCCCTGCGGGTCGTCCACGAAGACCCTGACCTCATCGTGATCGACAAAGCGGCAGGCCTCGTCGTGCACCCCGCCCCCGGCAACCCGGACCGGACCCTGGTCAACGCCCTGATCGCCCACTGCGGCGACAGCCTCAAGGGCGTCGGCGGCGTGCGCCGGCCGGGCATCGTGCACCGCCTGGACAAGGACACCAGCGGTCTGATCGTCGCCGCCAAGACCGAGGCCGCGCACCAGGGGCTGGTCGCGCAGTTCGCCGCGCGCAGCATCGAGCGCAGCTACCTGGCCCTGGTCTGGGGCCGGCCGCGGCCCGAGGCCGGGACCATCACCGGCGACATCGGCCGCAGCCCGCGCAACCGCAAGAAGATGGCCGTGGTCCGCCGTGGCGGCCGGCCGGCGACCACCCACTACCGGAGCCTGCGCCACCTGGCCGGCGACCGGGTCAGCCTGGTGGAGTGCCGGCTGGAGACCGGCCGCACCCACCAGATCCGGGTCCACCTGGCGAGCCGCGGCCATCCCCTGCTCGGCGATCCGCTCTACGGCCGTGGCGACCGGGAGCGGCTCAAGGCGCTGGCCGCCGGCCGGGAGGCCGCGCCGCCGCCGCTGACGCGGCAGGCCCTGCACGCCCGCAGCCTCGGATTCATCCATCCGACCAGCGGCGAGGCGCTCAAGTTCGAGAGCGAAATTCCGAACGATATGAAAGACTTGCTGAACTACTTAGAGGCTGTCTAGCGATGCAGCTTGCTTTTTTGATCTGTTCGGTCCAGAATAAAATTATAAGAAATCCAGAAACCTGGGGGAAGGCAGATCCGTCGTCGGCCGTTTGTGCCGCCGAGCGCTTTGTTGTCTACGGAGAACCTACCTGATGGCCAACATGCCGAGTGTTCCGATCCTGGTCGCCGAGGGCAATCTCTCCCGCTATCTCCAGGACATCCGCAAGTTCCCGATGCTGGAGCAGAACGAGGAGTACATGCTGGCCAAGCGCTGGCGCGAGCACGACGACGTCGATGCGGCCCACAAGCTGGTCACCAGCCACCTGCGCCTGGTGGCGAAGATCGCCATGGGCTACCGCGGCTACGGCCTGCCGGTCTCCGAGCTGATCTCGGAGGGCAACGTCGGGATGATGCAGGCGGTCAAGCGCTTCGACCCGGAGCGCGGCTTCCGCCTCGCCACCTATGCGATGTGGTGGATCCGGGCGGCGATCCAGGAATACATCCTGCACTCCTGGTCCCTAGTCAAGATGGGCACCACGGCGGCGCAGAAGAAGCTGTTCTTCAACCTGCGCAAGCTGAAGGGCCAGATGAAGGCGATCGAGGAGGGCGACCTGCAGCCCGAGCAGGTCGAGTACATAGCCACCGCGCTCGACGTCCCGGAGCAGGACGTGGTCAACATGAACCGCCGCCTGTCCAGCCCGGACCATTCCCTCAACGCGCCCCTGCGGGTCGACGGCGACGGCGAGTGGCAGGACTGGCTGGTCGACGAGGGCGAGGATCAGGAGACTCTCCTGGCCGAGCGGCAGGAACTCGACAAGCGCCGCAACCTCTTGAGCGAGGCCATGGAGTGCCTCAACGAGCGCGAGCAGCACATCCTGAAGGAGCGGCGCCTGAAGGAGGACCCGACCACCCTGGAGGACCTGAGCCAGGTCTACGGCATCAGCCGGGAGCGGGTGCGGCAGATCGAGGTTCGCGCCTTCGAGAAACTGCAGAAGGCGATCCGCAACGCGGCGATCGAGGAGCGCCTGGCGACCTCCTGATCCCCGCGGGCGGTCACTCCGCCGGACCGGAGACCTCTTCGCCCCAGTTCTTCTCCAGGGTCTGCCGGCGCTTGTGAAGCGTGGCGAGACGCTCCCGGCTGCGCACCGCGTAGTAGGCCGCGACAAGCGGCGGCATCGCCAGGTGGATCAACCAGGCCAGCCCGCCACCGAGAAAGGCGAGGAGCCAGGTTTCAGGATCGCCGAGCAGGGCCAGGGCGCCGGCCCGGTCATGGCCCTGGGTCCAGAGGCGCAGCAGCGACGGCAGCACGCAGGCCAGGTTGAGCAGGCCGACCGCGAAGGCAAGGTAGCGCTGACGGCTGCGGTCGACCACCGCGGCCGCCACGGTCGGCGCCAGCAGCGGGCCGGCGAGCAGGAGCGTCGGCCAGATCAGGTAGCCCAGGGGCGCCAGGGCGAACAGCGGCAGGAGCAGGCCCGCCGCGCCGCGCCGGCCCGCCTTGCCCTTCACGACACCTTGCCCGCCCGCCATCGCCGGCTCCTAGGAGGCAAAGACTTCGACCGCCGCCGTCGCGACGACGACCAGGACGGCGGCAAGGGTGGAGAGTACCGCCGTGACCTGGGAGGCGGTGCGGCGGACCTGGACCGGATCGGTCAGCCCCCCGGCTTCGAGCCAGTCGATCTCCTGGGTGAACTCCCGGTGCAGGACCTGCGCCTGCTGGAAGCCCAGGTCGTCGCCGCGCTGGACCTTGGGATCGTCGAGAAGCTTCACCATCCGATCCAGGCTGCCCTGTGCGGCGGTCGCTTCGACCTCGACGATCAGCTCCTCGCGGTAGGGCCGGTTGTGGAAGCCCTGGATCACCGGCTCCAGCAACACGGCCATGGCGCGCGCCAGGTTGGTCAGGCGCGCGGGGCCGGCCAGTTTCTGGACCTCGGCCAGGAGCTTGAGCACCGCCAGGCGACGCGACGCCAGGTGGTCCGGCTGGTCCAGCGCCTTGAAGACCTCGCTGCCGAGATCCTTGGTACGGGCGGCGCAGAAGGCGGCGATGTGACGGTCGACGTAGTCCGGGGCCGCACCGCCGCCCTGGGCGGCGGCCAGGCGATCGAGGGCCGGCAGGAGCTCTTCGATCTTGACGACCCGGAAGCGTGCCAGGCTCGGGCTGCGGCAGGCCAGGCCGGGATTGGCCTCGTAAAGGCAGCGCTCGAGTCCGAAGCCGAAGCCCGGGTTGCCGAGGTGGCTGTGCAGGGCCTCGTAGAGCTTCTTGTAGGCGAGGACCTCGGCGCCGGCGCCCGCCTGCAGCTCGATCCATTGGGTCGGCAGGCGCAGCTCGAGGACCTCGGCCAGCAGCTTGCGACGCTCCTCGTTCTCGAAGTCCTGCGCCAGGGCGCCCGGCAGGCCGTCGAGGCGCAGCGCCAGGCCCTTGAAGCGGATCGGCCCCGTGGGATCCAGAATGGTCAGCGACCGGCTCAACAGCAGATCCGGGTCCTGGGGGCTGCCGGTGCTGGCCGCCCGGCTGCGGGCGATCCGCCTGCCCCGCTCCTCGTCCCCGAGGCTCCGGCGCACCCAGCCTTCGAGCGCGCCCGAGGCCGCAAGCTCGACGCCCTCCGCCCAGCCGGCGGCCAGGGCATGGGCGACCTCGCGATCCATCTCGCGGCGCCGTCCGGAAATCGTGATCGCCCGCTGCGCCCGCGGCGGCAGCAGAACCTGCCGCGGGCTCATGCGCCGGCCGGCCAGCCAGAGCTGGACCTCGTTCAGGCCCCAGCGCTCCTTCGGGTCGTCGTAGAGCAGACCGCGCAGCAGCTCCGTCATGGCCGGCGACAACCGGCGGCTGCCGACCAGGGCGGCGTAGGATCCCCGGGTGATCTTGCGCAGGATCAGCCCGTCGTCGTCTAGCTCGGTCACCGGCGGCCCGCCGGAAAGCAAGGTCAAGACCAGGGCACCGAGGGCATAGAAGTCGTCGGAGCGGCGGCCGGCGCCGCGCGCGCTTGGCAGCGCTTGACCGGATTCGATGGTCTCGCAGGCCACCGGCTGGAACAGGCCCGGCAAGGCGCTGACGCAGTCCCCGAGGACCACCTCCCGACCCTCGGCACCGCAGAAGAAGAGGTTGTCGGCGCGGATTGCACGATGCGCGATGTAGAGCGCGCCGAGCTCCTTGAGGGTCGCAAGCAGCGGCGGCAGCACTTCGTGGCTCAGGCGGGTCTCGCCGAGGGGCTCGAAGCGGCCGTCCGGCCGGTCCGCCAGGCGCTTTCCCTGGAGCTGCGGGAACACCAGGATCTCGCGCTCGGCGTCGTCCGGCGACCAGTGCAGGGTGCCGATCGCCCGCGGCGCGAGAAGCCCGGCCAGCTTGACGCGCGCAAGCTTGGTGATGGCGTCGCGGCGCGGCTGCATCTCCGGCCGGCAGACCAGCGCGAAGACCGGCTCCGAGGGAGTCTTCAGATCGCTCGCCAGGTAGGCCAGGCCGGAGGGCTGGTCGTAGAGCGGCAGGCGCCGCGCCGGGTCGACCTGGAAGCGCCCGGCGATGATCGCGTCTTTTCCTGGTTCCGCCACCCTGGGCCCGAGCTCCTGGTTGGGACCTGCTCCAGGCGCCGCGGCGCCCGAGTGAGGGAAACCCTAGCTGTCTAGGGCAAACAGAGCGTTAAGGCCTACCCCCGAGGGATTATCCGAGGAAGGGATCGCGGACCAGGATGGTGTCGAGCCGGTCCGGGCTGGTCGACAGCAGGGCGACCGGCGCCTGAATCAGCTCTTCGATGCGGCGGATGTACTTGACCGCGGTCGCCGGCAGCTCGGCCCAGGAGCGGGCGCCGCGGGTGCTCTCCGTCCAGCCCTCTAGGGTCTCGTAGACCGGCTCGGCCGCGGCCTGCAGGCTCGGGCTGGCCGGCAGATGGTCGAAGGCCTCGCCGCCGATCCGGTAACCGGTGCAGACCTGGAGCGTCTCCAGCCCGTCCAGGACGTCCAGCTTGGTGAGCGCGATGCCGGAGATGCCGCCGAGGCGGATCGCCTGGCGCACCAGGACCGCATCGAACCAGCCGCAGCGTCGGCGGCGGCCGGTTACCGTGCCGAACTCGTGGCCGCGCTCGCCGAGAAGGGTCCCGATCTCGTCGTGCAGCTCGCTCGGAAAGGGCCCGGCGCCGACCCGGGTGGTGTAGGCCTTGGTGATGCCCAGCACGTAGTTCAGCGCCTGGGGCCCGATCCCGGCGCCCGCGGCCGCCTGGCCGGCGATGGTGTTGGAGGAGGTGACGTAGGGAAAGGTCCCATGATCGACGTCGAGCAAGGCGCCCTGCGCGCCCTCGAAAAGGATCTTGCGACCCTGGCGGCGCAGCGCGTGCAGGCTTTCCCAGACCCGGCCGGCGAAGGGCAGGATCTTCGGCGCCAGCTCCTGCAGGCGGGCGATCAGCTCTTCCCGGTCGACCTCGGGCTGGCCCAGGCCGCGCAGCAACGCGTTGCCGTGCAGGAGCAGGGCGTCGACCCGCTGGGCCAGCAGGTCGGCGTCGCCGAGGTCGCAGACCCGGACCGCGCGCCGGCCGACCTTGTCCTCGTAGGCCGGGCCGATCCCACGGCCGGTGGTGCCCAGCTTGCCGGCGCCCCGCGCCGCCTCGCGCGCCCGGTCGAGCTGGCCGTGGATCGGCAGGATCAGCGAGGCGTTCTCGGCGATCTGCAGGTTCTCCGGGGTGATCGCCACGCCCTGGCCGCCGAGCCGCTCGATCTCGTCTAGCAGCGCCCAGGGATCGATCACCACGCCGTTGCCGATCACCGAGAGCTTGCCGGGCCGCACCACGCCGGAGGGCAGCAGCGACAGCTTGTAGGTGACGCCCTCGACTTGCAGCGTATGACCGGCGTTGTGCCCGCCCTGGAAGCGCACCACCACGTCGGCGCGCTCCGACAGCCAGTCGACGATCTTGCCCTTCCCTTCGTCGCCCCACTGGGCGCCGACCACTACGACGTTCGCCATCATTCCCCCTGCCCCGTTCCTTAAGGGGTCATTCCTCCAGCGCCCTGGCCACGCCCTCGACGAGGATATGGCCGCAGCCCAGACGTTTAGCCTCCGCCGCCGCGTCGGCGGTGGGATCGAGGCCGGCCAGGGTCACCCAGCCGTCCCGGCGCAGCTTGCGCGCCAGGGCCGGTTCCGTGCCGGAAGGCAGGAACAGCCTCTTCGCCTCTTGGCCCTCCGGTGCGGCGCGCAACACCGTGTCCATGTAAAGGGTGAAGCCCACGGCAGGCTCGCCTTCGCCGCTTCGGCGCTCGATCTCGTAGCGCCCGCCGCGGCCGAGCTCGCCGCGTACGCCGCGGGCGAAGACCACGAAGCTCAATCCGGTCTGGTACTCGAAGCCGCGGTGCTCGACCGGGTCGACCGTCACCGTGAGCTCGGGCGCGGCCGCGCTCAGCAAACCCACGACCTCGGCGAGGCGCTCGATCTTGTGGCGCGCCGCCGCCGGCAGCGAGAGCTTGCGGAGCCAAGTGACCGCCGCTGCCGCCGGTCCGGTCGCGCGCAGCAGGGCGATCAGCGGCGCACCCTTCGACCCCGTTAGGCGTTCGGCCTCGGCGGCGTCCTTACGGTCGAGGGCGTGACGCAACTCACGGCGCGCGGTCGCCTCCAGCGGCAGCTCGGCGACCAGCAGCGGAACCAGGGTCGGCAAGGTCAGGTCGACCGAGAGCCCGGCAGCGCCGACCGCGGTCAGGGCCTCCCAGGCGAGCAGGATCAGCTCGGCCTCGGCGGCGGCGGAGTCGACGCCGATCAGCTCGGCGCCGGCCTGGCCGAACTGCCGCTCCGGACGCAGCTGGCTGCCGCGGATACGCAGGACCTGCCCGGCGTAGCAGAGCCGCAGCGGCCGGGGCGCGCCGGCCAGACGGCTGTCGGCAATGCGCGCGACCTGGGTGGTGATGTCGGCGCGCAGGCCCATCATCCGCTGGCTGACCGGGTCCATCAGCCGGAAGGTCTGATTGGCCAGAGCGGCGCCGGCGCCGGAGAGAAGCGCCTCCTCGAACTCGATCAGCGGCGGCTTGACCCGCTCGTAGCCCTGGGCCGCCAGACAGGCGAGCAGCGCCTCCCCCGTTGCCGCCTCGCGGGCGGCCTCGGGCGGCAGCAGGTCCTGGAGACCGGCCGGCAGCAGGGCTTTGTCGTTCTGGCTGTCCATCTCGCTTTTCCGGAACCCCGGATTTCCCCGCCGCGAGCCGTAGCCGCCGGCAAGGGCGCGGTCAAGCCTCCTCGCCGCCCTGCCACGCCCGCAATCGGTCGTTCCCCGTTGCGCCGCCCAGCCTAGAAGTGGAGCAGCACCACCTGCTTGATCTGCGGCAGCGCCGTGATCCGGGCCAGCACCGCCTCGGCGATGGGCTCGTCGACGTGGACCAGAGCGAGGGCGTCGCCGCCCGGCTCGACGCGGCCCAGGTGGAAGGTCGCGACGTTGACCTTGGCGTCGCCCAGGATGCTGCCCAGGCCGCCGATCAGGCCGGGCTTGTCCTCGTTGCTGATGTAAAGCATGTGCGGGCCCAGCTCGGCCTCGACGGCGATCCCCTTGACCTCGACGATCCGGGGCTTGGAGCCGCCGAAGAGGCTGCCGGCGACCGAGCGCGGGCCGCGTTCGGTGGTCACCGTCAGGCGGATCAGGGTCTGGTAGTCGGAATCCCGGTCGTGCTTGACCTCGGTGACCGCGATGTCCCGCTCGCGGGCCAGGACCGGCGCGTTGACCATGTTCACCGAGTCCAGGATCGGGCTCAGCAGACCGGTTATCGCGGCCTGGGTCAGCGGCCGGCAGTTGAGCTCGGCGACGTGGCCCTCGTACTCGATCCGGACCTGCTTGAGGCCGGTGCGGGTGAGCTGCCCGGCGAAGGAGCCGAGCTGCTGAGCCAGGGTCATATAGGGCGCCAGGCGGGCGGCGTCCTCGGCGCTGAGCGAAGGCATGTTGAGCGCGTTGGTGACGGCGCCGGTCAGGAGGTAGTCGGCCATCTGCTCGGCGATCTGGACCGCGACCTTGTCCTGCGCCTCGGTGGTCGCGGCACCGAGGTGCGGGGTGCAGACCACCTCGTCGAGGCCGAAGAGCACGTTCTCGCGTGCCGGCTCCTCCGAGAAGACGTCGAAGGCGGCGCCGGCGACCTGACCGCTCTCGATCGCCGCGCGCAGGTCCGCCTCGACGACCAGGCCGCCCCGGGCGCAGTTGATGATGCGCACGCCGCGCTTGGTCTTCTTCAGGGCCTCGGCATCGATCATGCCGGCGGTCTGCTCGGTGCGTGGCACGTGCAGGGAGATGAAGTCGGCGCGGGCCAAAAGGTCGTCCAGCTCGACCTTCTCGACGCCAAGGTCAAGGGCGCGGTCGGGCGAGAGGAAGGGATCGTAGGCGATCACCCGCATCTTCAGGCCCTGGGCCCGCTCGGCGACGATCGCGCCGATGTTGCCGCAGCCGATGATTCCCAGGGTTTTGCCGGTGACCTCCACGCCCATGAAGCGGGACTTCTCCCACTTGCCGGCCTGGGTCGAGCGGTCTGCCGCCGGAATCTGCCGGGCCAGGCCGAGGAGCAGCGCGAGGGCATGCTCCGCAGTGGTGATCGCGTTGCCCGAAGGCGTGTTCATGACCACGATGCCGTGCTGGGTCGCGCCCTGAACGTCGATGTTGTCGACGCCGATGCCGGCCCGGCCGACGGCCTTGAGCCGTTCCGCCGCCTCCAGCGCCTCGTCGGTGACCTTGGTCGCCGAGCGCACGATCAGGCCGTCGAAGCCCTTGATCTTCTCGACCAGCTCTTCGGGGGACAGGCCGGTCGCCACCTCGACCTCGACTCCGCGGGTCTTGAGAATTTCCTCGGCCAGGGGGCTCATCTTGTCGGAAATCAGAACCTTGGGCATTCGGCTATCCTCAGGCGGCGGCGCGTTGGGACTTGATCAGGCCGAAGGCCCAGTCCAGCCAGGGCAGCAGGGCTTCGATGTCAGCGGTCTCGACGGTCGCCCCGCCCCAGATCCTCAGCCCCGGCGGCGCGGCGCGGTAGGCGCCGATGTCGTAGCCGGCGCCGGCCGCCTCGACCTCGGCCGCCAGCGCCTTGGTCGCGGCCCGCTGGGCCTCGCCGGAAAGGCCTAGGAACCAGGGATCGACGACCTTGAGGCAGATCGAGGTGGTCGAGCGAGTGGCCGGGTCAGCAGCCAGGAAATCGACCCAGGGCGTCGCTTCGACCCAACGCGACACGGCCGCGAAGTTTGCTTCGGAGCGGGCGATCAGGGCCGGCAGGCCGCCGATTTCCTCGGCCCAGCGCAGGCCGTCGATCGCGTCCTCGACGCAGAGCAGCGAGGGCGTGTTGATGGTCGCACCCTCGAAGATCGCCCGGTCCAGCGCGCCCTTCTTGGTCAGGCGGAAAAGCTTGGGCAGCGGCCAAGGCGGACTGTGGCTCTCGAGGCGCGCGACGGCCTGCCGCGAAAGCGCCAGCATGCCGTGGGCCGCCTCGCCGCCGAGGACCTTCTGCCAGGACCAGGTGACCACATCCAGCTTGTCGAAGGGCAGCGCCATGGCGAAGGCGGCCGAGGTCGCGTCGCAGATCATGAGGCCCTGCCGGTCGGCCGGGATCCAGTCGCCGTCCGGCACCCGGACCCCCGAGGTCGTGCCGTTCCAGGTGAAGACGACGTCGCGGGCGAAGTCGACCGCGGAGAGATCCGGCAGCGCGCCGTAGCCGGCGCGCAGGATCCGCAGGTCATCGAGCTTGAGCTGCGTCTCGGCGTCCGTCGCCCAGGTCTCGCCGAAGCTCTCCCAGGCCAGGATGTCGACGCCCCGGGCGCCCAGGAGCGACCACATGGCGAGCTCGACCGCGCCGGTGTCGGAGCCCGGCACGATCCCGAGCAGCCAGTCCTCCGGCAGCCCGAGAATCCGGCGCGAGCGGGCGATGACCTCGGCAAGCTTCGCCTTGCCGGCCTTGGCGCGATGCGACCGGCCGAGCACGGCCTCGGAAAGCGCGTCCGGGCTCCAGCCCGGACGCTTGGCGCAGGGACCTGAGGAAAAGCAAGGGTTCGCAGGCCGCCGCTCGGGCGGCGCGGGGCGGGACATCGGGTCTCTCCGTGGTTTCAACCAGGGCCGTGGGGGCAACGGCGGCGAGTGTAGAAATCATGTTGCAGTGCGTCAATGCGATGCAAACAACCTTGGCCGGAGCCGCGGAATCGGGCCATCTTGTCAGGAACCGGGGGATTCGCGGGCGCCGTGCTCGCGCCCGGGTTGCAAGAGAACCATGACCTTCGAGCAGACGGCCATTTTCCTGATCCTGGCGAGCACCCTGGGGCTCTTCATCTGGGGCCGCATCCGCTACGACGTCGTGGCCGTGATGGCCCTGCTCGCGACGGTCGTCACCGGCCTGGTCTCCGCCGAGGGGGCCTTCGCCGGCTTCGGACACCCGGCGGTGGTGACGGTGGCCGCGGTCCTGATCCTTTCCCGGGCGCTGCAAAGGTCGACCTTGACCGAGCTTGCCGCCCGTCTGCTTCGACCGACGACGGGCACCCCGACTCTCCACGTCCTGGCGCTGACCGGACTGGCCGCGATCTGTTCCGCCTTCATGAACAACGTCGGCGCCCTGGCGCTGCTGCTGCCGGTCGCGATCATGAGCGCCAACGCCAGCGGCCGCCCGGTCAGCGGCCTGCTGATGCCCTTGAGCTTCGCGTCGCTGCTCGGCGGGCTGATCACCCTGATCGGCACCCCGCCCAACATCATCATCGCCAGCTTCCGCGAGGAGGCCGGCGGCAGCGCGTTCACAATGTTCGACTTCGCCCCGGTCGGCCTGGGGGTCGCCGCGACCGGCCTGCTTTTCATTTCCCTCCTGGGTTGGCGTCTCCTGCCCAAGGAGCGCAGCGGCAAGGTCGAGCCGAGCATCGACTTCCACATCGAGGACTACCTGACCCAGGTCAGGCTGCCGGAGGAATCGCCCTACGTTGGCCGCCGCCTGATCGAGCTGGAGAACCTGGCGCAGAACAACCTGGCCGCCCTGGCCCTGATCCGGCGCGGCGACCGCATGCTGGCGCCCTCCGGCTACCTGCGGCTCCAGGCCGGCGACATGATCGAGCTTGAGACCGACGCCGCGACCCTGAAGCGGGTCGTCGAGGAGGCGGCACTGGAGCTGGTCGGCGCCGCCGAGTACGGCGCCGAGTCCTTCCGTTCCGAACGGGTCGGCCTGGTCGAGGCGGTGGTCACGCCCGGCTCGCGCATGGAAGGTCTGACCGCCCGGCACCTGCGCCTGCACACGGCCTTCGGTCTCAACCTCCTGGGCGTGGCCCGGCAAGGCCTGGCTCTGACCGAGCGCCTGGGCGGCGTCCGTTTCCAGGCCGGCGACGTGCTGCTGCTGCAGGGCGAAAGCGAGGGCATCCCGGCCGCGCTGACGACCCTGGGCTGCCTGCCGCTGGCCCAGCGCGAGCTGCCCACCCAGCGCGCCGCCGCCGCCTCGATCCTGGCGCCCGGCATCTTCGGCCTGGCGATCCTGCTCACCGTCCTGGGGCTGCTGCCGCTGCAGATCTCCTTCGTCGCGGCCGTCGCCGCGCTGGTCCTGCTGCGCGAGATCAGTCTGCAGGACCTCTACGAGGGCATCGACTGGTCGGTGATCATCCTGCTCGGCGCCATGATCCCGGTCGGCGTGGCGCTGGATTCCACCGGCGGCACCATGCTGATCGCCGAGCCGATCATCAGGCTCTCCGACAACCTGCCGGTCTGGGCCCTGCTCGCCCTGCTCATGGTTCTGACCATGCTGCTCTCGGACGTCATCAACAACGCCGCGACCGCGGTGCTGATGGCGCCGATCGGGATCACCATCGCCCAGGGCCTCGGGGTCTCGATCGATCCCTTCC
>JAAUXY010007338.1_pt1 | contig 17998 bp, 16 predicted proteins | sample 7278121 | NCBI WGS metagenome assembly JAAUXY01 (sample SAMN14350117, study PRJNA611818) | marine sediment metagenome | isolation source: surface marine sediment (1.8m) | place: French Polynesia: Moorea | collected 2018-08 | reverse complement strand
CAGCACCGGGTTGTTCTTCGTGCGCCGCTGCAGGATCTGGATCGTGCGGCGGATTTCATCGTCGCGACCGATGATCGGGTCGAGCTTGCCCTGCTCGGCCCGCTCCGTCAGGTCGATCGTAAAGCGCTCCAGCGCCTGGCGCGTGTCCTCGGCGTTCGGGTCATCGACCTGCTGGCCGCCACGGAGATCATCGATCGCTTTCTCGATCGCTCCTTTCACCCCGCCCGCGCGTTCGAAAATCGGCTTCAGCGTGGAGCTGTCATCGATCGCGGCGAGCACGAACAGTTCGCTCGAGATGTACTGGTCGTTGCGTTTTTGCGCAATCTTGTCGGTGATGTTGAACAGCTTGCCGAGCTCGTTGCTGATGTGCACCTCGCCGCCGGCGCCTTCGACCTCCGGCAGGCGGTCGATGACGTCGCCAAGCTGCGAGCGCAACAGGTTGACGTTGACGCCGGCCTTGGTCAGTAGCCCGCGCACCGTGCCGCCCTGCTGGTCGAGCAGTGCAATCATGACGTGCACGGGCTCGATGAACTGGTGGTCCTGACCGACGGCCAGCGACTGCGCATCGGCGATCGCCATCTGGAACTTGCTTGTCAGTTTGTCCATTCGCATGGAGCACCTCTGGGCTCAATGCCCCGAATTCGAAAACTTCCCCTGATTTAGCGGTTTACACCTGAATTTCAAGTGTAGGGGTAGGAGCGGTCGTAAGACCGCGATCGCGGTCTCGCTTTGCTCGACCGCTCCTACGGATCAGTCGCTCATATAAACAAAACTAACCATGCGTCCACACTCCGCGTCCCGCCGGTACGAGTAGAACCGGTCGGCCTCGCTGAACGTGCAGAAGCCGCCTCCGTAAACCGCGGTGACGCCTGCATCGGCCAGGCGCATTCGGGCCAGTCCGTACAGGTCCGCCTGCCAGCGACCACGATGGTTACGGGCGAAGCACTCATCCGCTTCGGCATCATGGCTCACAAACATCTGCCGTACCTCGTCGCCGACTTCGAATGCCGGCTGCGAAATTGCGGGCCCCAGCCAGGCCAGCAGGTGCCCGGGATCGACGCCCAGCGCCGCGACGGCATTTTCAATAACGCCAGCCGCGACGCCACGCCACCCACCATGCACGGCAGCTATGCTCTTGCCGTCTGTCGCACACAACAACAACGGCAGGCAGTCAGCCGTACGCACGGCGCAGATTTGCCCGGCCGCCGTGGCGTAAACGGCATCGGCGTCCACGGGAACGTGCGAGCGGTGCACATCCACCGCACGCACCACTGTCGCGCCGTGCACCTGGTGCAGGAAAACCGGCTGCGCCGGCAGTTGATCAAGGTCAGCAGCAATCGTCGTCGTTGCGGCTACGACGTTCGACGGAGCTGGCCAGTCCGGCAGTATCAAATCACTGTTCATTGGCATCCTTGCGAAGTGCAGCGAGCAGTGACTGGAAATCGTCGGGCGGCGGAACCTCGAACGACACCGTCTCGCCCGATCCGGGGTGCGCAAGCTCGAGTCGCGCCGCGTGCAGCGCCTGGCGCCTGAAGCTTCGAAGCATTTTGATCAGCGGTTCGGTCGCACCGCGTGGCAACGCCAGCCGACCACCGTAAACGGGATCGCCGAGTAGCGCATGCCGGCGATACGCGAAGTGCACGCGTATCTGGTGTGTGCGTCCCGTTTCGAGCGAGACCTTGATATGAGTGTGTGCACGAAATCGCTCGATCACGGTGTAGTGCGTCACCGCCTCCCGCCCGCCGTCCTGCACGCTCATGCGCGTGCGATCGACGGGGTGCCTGCCGATGGGAGCGTCGATCGTGCCGCCACCCGTCAACACACCGTTGCACACGGCGAGGTAATGCCGGGAGATCTCCCGGTCGGACAACAGACGCGTCAGCGCCGTGTGCGCCGGCAGGGTCTTGCCGACGAGCAACAGGCCGCTCGTGTCCTTGTCGAGGCGATGAATGATCCCTGCACGCGGCAATTCCCCGAGCGACGAATCGTGGTGCAGCAGCGCGTTCATCAGGGTGCCTGCGGCATTGCCCGCACCCGGGTGTACGACCAGTCCGACGGGTTTGTTGATGACCAGGAGCGCGTCGTCCTCGAACACGACGTCGAGCGGGATCGGTTCGGGCTCTGCGCTGACGCTGGCTTCGGGTGTCACCGTCAGTGTGATTTCCTCACCGCCAGAGACGGCGTCGCGAGGCCGCCAGGCCTCGCCGTCAACCGTGATCGACCCCGCAAGCAGCCATGCTTTGAGTCGGCTCCGGGAATACGCCGGAAACATCCTGGCGAGCGCCTGGTCCAAACGGTAACCGGCGAGTTCCTCGGGGACGGGTTTTGTCTCACACACGGCGCTCATGACAGCTGCGAGTTTACGGTATACTCGCCGACTTCGTCGGCCCGGCGGCCCAGGAAAACCGGACAAAAAGCAATAAAATCATGCGATTTGAGGCGATTTTCGCAAAAACTGCTCTGCTCGCGATCGTGATCGCGTTCGCAGCCAGCTGCGCGGGCAACGAGGAACAGGACGAGGTGAGCAATCTCACCGAGGCCTACGAGCTGGCGCAGGTCTCAATCAAGCGCTCGAACTACCGCCGTGGCATCCAGATCTTCGAGGCTATCCAGGCGCGCTACCCGTTCAGCGACCTGTCGCGTCAGATTCAGCTCGAGCTCATGCACGCGTACTACAAGAGCGGCCAGAAAGAACAGGCGGTCGAGGCTGCCGACACGTTCATGCGCGAAAACCCGATTCATCCACGCGTCGACTACGCCCTATACATCAAGGGCCTCGCCTACTTCGAGAGCGGCAAAGGCATGCTCGAGCGCTGGTTCCGCAAGGACACGACCAAGCGTCCGCCCAAAGACGTCGACCTGGCGTACTCATCGTTGCGCCGCCTCGTGGAACGCTACCCGGCCAGTGAATATGCGCCGGACGCCGAGCAGCGCATGATCTACCTCAAGAACCGCCTGGCGGACTACGAAAATCACGTTGCCGATTATTACCTGAGACGCGGTGCGTACGTGGCTGCCCTCAATCGCGCCAAGGGCGCACTCGAGGAATACAACGGCGCCGACGGTAACGCAAAATCGTTGTCGATCATGGCGCAGGCGTACGAAAAGATGGGTATGGATGACCTTGCGGCAGATACGCGGCGGGTCCTGCAGGAGAACTTTCCGGGTTCGTAATCGCGCCTCGAGCGGCGCTCCTACATTCGCGGTCTTACGCCCCCTCCGGGGATAATGAAAACCGCTCCAACAACAATCAACCGGTGGCGAGTGGGGTGTCTCTGACCGTGGGAGGGCCGTCTCGGCCCGAATCGCGGCGAGGACGCCGCTCCCACATTTTTCAACCCGGGAATCGGTAACCCGAGGTAATCGGGTATCGCCAGTCGCGGCCGAAAGCCCGGCTACTGATTCGAATCCCGGGTGGCGCCTGGCGCCGCTTGTACTCGTTGCGCCGGACCATCTCGAGCACCCGCCCGACCGTATCCCGGTCGTAACCGCGAGCGGCGATTTCCTCGACGGACAGATCTTCCTCGATAAACGCCTCGAGGATAGGATCGAGGATGTCGTAAGGCGGCAACGAATCGCTGTCTTTCTGGTCTGGACGCAGCTCGGCCGACGGTTCACGTGTTATCACGCGTTCCGGGATAACGGCGCCGAGCGAATTGCGATACTGCGCGAGGCGGTAAACCAGTGATTTGCTGCAATCCTTGATCGGCGCGAAGCCGCCGGCCATATCACCGTACAGCGTTGCGTAACCTACGGCCATCTCGCTCTTGTTACCCGTGGTCAACAACATCCGACCGGTCTTGTTCGAGATCGCCATGAGGAGCAAGCCGCGGCACCGCGCCTGGATGTTTTCCTCGGTAACGTCGGGTTCGCGCCCTTCGAAAACCGCCTGCAGTTGTTGCACGACCGCGTCATAGATCGGCGCGATGGGCAATACGTCGTAGCGAACGCCCAGGGTTGCCGCCTGCTTCGCCGCGTCCTCCTGGCTCATGTTCGAGGTGTAGCGAAACGGCATCTGCACGACGCGGACCTTTTCGGCCCCGAGCGCATCGACGGCAACGGCAAGTACCAGCGCCGAATCGATCCCGCCCGACAATCCGATGACGACACCCGGGAAACCATGTTTGACGACGTAGTCGCGCGTGCCGGTGACGAGTGCCTTGTAGACACTCGCTTCCGTTGGCAGATCATCGGCCACGTCGCCGCAATCCGCCTCCACACCCCGGGGCGTGGCCCGCAGTACTATCTTGTGCAGTCCCTCGTCAAAGGCAGGCGCGCGAAATGCGATCGATCGATCTCCCTGCATGACAAACGAGCCGCCGTCGAATACGAGTTCGTCCTGTCCCCCGACCATGTTCAGATAAACGAGCGGTATTCTCGATTCTGCGACGCGCTCCGACACCACGGCTTCGCGCTTCGACTGGCTTTCGAGTTCGTAAGGTGAACCGTTGATTGCGATGACGCACTCGGCTCCGGCAGCGCGGCTCGCTGAAATCGGACCGGTTTGCCAGACGTCCTCGCATATATTGAGCCCGATGCGGATTCCGTTGAGATTGAATACGGCAGCGTCCTTGCCCGGCTGGAAGTAGCGCTTTTCATCGAAGACGCGGTAATTCGGCAGCAGATGTTTCCGATAGTGCGCGAGTACCTCACCATCTTTGAAGACGACGCATGCGTTGTAGATTGAATCGTCGCTGTAGTCGGGATAACCGACGACCACGGCTGTCCCGCGAACGCTGCTGCGAATCTCGTCGAGCGATTCGCTGACGCGGGTACGCAGGCCCGAGTGAAACAGGAGGTCTTCAGGTGGGTAGCCGCAAACGCTGAGTTCGGGGAACACGACCAGATCAGCCGCGAATTCATCGCGCGCGCGTTCCGAGTATTCGATGATCTTGCGCGTGTTGGCGGCTACGGCGCCAACCGCCATATCGACCTGAGCAATCGCGACTGTTATCGAATCGCTCATGGCCGCCTACGCGTTGATGATCTCCTGCATTTTCGCCCCAAGTTCTGCCGGCGAGCGGACCGTCGCAACGCCCGCTGCATCGAGCGCCTTGAACTTGTCTTCGGCAGTACCCTTGCCGCCGGCGATGATCGCACCAGCGTGGCCCATGCGTTTGCCGGGCGGCGCCGTGACACCGGCGATGTACGCCACGACGGGCTTGGTCACGTTGGACTGGATGTACTCAGCGGCCGCTTCCTCATCGGTGCCGCCGATCTCGCCGACCATGACGATGCCGTCTGTCTGGGGATCCGCCTCGAACAGCTCCAGGCAATCGATGAAGTTCATGCCACGCACAGGATCGCCGCCGATGCCGATGACGGTGCTCTGGCCCAGGCCGTTCTGGGTGGTCTGGTAGACGGCTTCGTAGGTGAGGGTGCCCGAGCGCGATACGATGCCAATGCGCCCTTTCTTGTGAATGAAGCCGGGCATGATGCCGATCTTGCATTCCTCGGAGGTGATGACGCCGGGGCAGTTCGGACCGATCAGGTGGCAGTCGTAGTCACGCAGCGCTGACTTGACCTTGATCATGTCGTTGACCGGGATGCCCTCGGTGATGCAGGCGACGACGTTCACGCCCGAGTCGGCGGCCTCGAGAATTGCGTCGGCCGCAAACGGCGCCGGCACATAGATCATGCTGACGTCTGCCCCCGTCTCTTTCACGGCTTCGCGCATCGTATTGAACACGGGCACGCCGAGATGCTCGGAACCGCCACGTCCCGGAGTTACCCCGGCAACGACCTTCGTGCCGTAGTCGATGCATTGCTCGGTGTGAAAGGAGCCCTGGTTGCCGGTTATACCCTGGCAAACGATCTTGCTGTCTTTATTGACCAGTACACTCATTGCCGTTCTCTTCAGGCTGCCGCAGCGATGGCTTTCTTCGCCGCATCGGTAAGGTCGTCGGCCGCAATGATGTCGAGCCCGCTGTCAGCGAGCAGCGACCGACCCTTGTCTACGTTCGTGCCTTCGAGACGCACGACGACGGGCACCTTGACGCCAACCTCTTTGACGGCCGTGATAATGCCCTCGGCAATCAGGTCGCAACGCACGATGCCGCCGAAGATGTTCACGAGGATCGCCTTGACGTCCTCGTTGCGCAGAATCAGTTTGAACGCCGCGGCAACCCGCTCGGCCGTCGCGCCACCACCGACATCCAGGAAGTTCGCCGGATCACCACCGTACAGCTTGATCACGTCCATCGTGGCCATCGCGAGCCCGGCGCCGTTCACCATGCAGGCAATGTTGCCGTCCAGCGAGACGTAGTTGAGATCGTGCTCGGCCGCCTCGTTCTCCGCCTCATCTTCCTGCGACTCATCGCGCAGTTCCAACAGCTTTGGCTGGCGAAAGAGCGCGTTGCTCTCGATGTTGATTTTGGCGTCGAGCGCAACGACATCGCCGGCTTTCGTCGTGATCAGCGGGTTGACCTCGACCAGGCTGGCGTCACAGTCGAGATACAGCTGGTACATGTTCTTGATGATGCTGCCGAACTGGCGCATCTGCGTTTTGTCGAGTTCCAGCCCGAATGCCAGCTGCCTCGCCTGGTAGTCCTGCAGCCCGGCGTCGGGGCCGATTGCAATGGAAAAAATCTGCTCCGGTGTTTCCGCCGCGACCTGCTCGATGTCCATGCCACCGGCAGCGGAAGCGATGAACGAGACACGGCTGACCTCGCGGTCGACCAGCATCGACAGGTACAGCTCGCGATCGATCCCCGAGCCTTCCTCGACGTATACGATATTGATCGGCAGGCCTTCGGGGCCGGTCTGGTGCGTGACCAGCACTTCGCCGAGCATGCCGTCCGCATATTCGCGAACCTCGTCAAGCGTCCGAGCGAGCTTCACGCCGCCTGCTTTTCCACGGCCGCCTGCGTGTACCTGCGCCTTGACGACCCAGAGATCGCCGCCCAGCTCTTCGGCCGCGGTCACGGCCTCGTCGCCTGACTTCGCCGGAATGCCACGCGGCACGGGTATGCCGTAGTCGGCGAACAGCCGCTTTGATTGGTATTCGTGGAGATTCATTTTTTGGAATCAGCCTTATAAATGGCCGTAAAAACCGGCGTATTGTGGAGCAAAGCCGGTCTGGAAGCAAAGCGGCGCCTCATCGTCTACAATCGGCGCAACGTAGCCCTTGGGCCCCGGATTTACATCGACTCGGGCATGAATCAGTCAACATCCGAAAGTCTCGGCAGGCGCACGTTCCGCGGCAGCCGCGACGCCCTTCTGCAGAAAGCGGTCGAAGAACCGGATCTGACCTGGCGAGTCCTGCTGACGCTCAACCTGTTCCGGCTGTTTATCGGCGCCGCCTTGCTGATTCAGTTTTTCGTCGGTGGTGAACTGCCCATGTTCGGCGCCGACGAGCCAACGATATTCTGGATCACGGCGAGCCTGTACCTGCTGTTCGCGATTGGCTCGGCGGTCGTGTTGAACCAGCGGCGGATTCCCGTCGGCGTGATTGCCGTATCGCAGACGATCATCTAAATCGCGGCGATCGTGATCCTGATGCATGCAAGCGGCATCGAAAGCGGTCTTGGCGGACTGCTCGTCGTATTCATCGGCGCCGTCAGTCTCGCCCTGCCAATCCAGTACCCGACGATACTGGCGGCTGGTGCGACAATCGCGGTTCTGAGTCAGCAGTTCTTCGTTCAGATTGGCGGCGGCACGGCGAACTTCCCGGCGGCCGGCATCCTTGGCGCTATCATGTTTGGCCTCGCACTGGCCGCCCGGCCACTGGCACGCCGCATCCAGGCGAGTGAGGAACTCGCGCGCCAGTTCGGCGTGGATCTCAAGAACCTCTCCGAGCTCAACGATTACATTGTCCAGCACCTGCGCGAAAGCATCGTCGTCATCGACACCGGCAATACCATTCGCCTGATCAACAGCTCTGCGATGCAGCTGCTCGATCTCGCGAACCCGAGTCGTGGCCAGCCCATTGCCGCGGCGAGCGGCGCCATCGGAGACTACATCGAGCGCTGGCGCGCGGAACCGGGCCTTTCCTCGCACGCCGAATTCGCCATGGCGACCGCGGGAAGCAACGCGCAGATAACCGCTCACCTGGCACCGCTTGGCAAGGACAACCGGCGCGACGGCCCGGTACTGATCTTCCTGGAAGATGCGAGCCTGATGAACGCAAGGGTGCAGCAATCAAAGCTGGCTTCACTCGGACGGCTGTCGGCGAGCATCGCCCACGAGATCCGCAACCCGGTGGGTGCGATGAGCCATGCCGCACAGCTGCTCGCCGAGTCCAGGGGCATGAGCGACGACGACCTGCGGCTGACCGAGATCATCCAGACGCACTCGAGCCGCGTCAGTCACATCATTGACAATGTGCTGCAGCTGTCGCGCCGCGAATCAAGCCGACCCCAGCGAATGATGTTGCGGCCGTGGCTCGAGGACTTCCAGCAGGAGTTTTTGAGAACCCACGAATTGCAGGAGGGAGAACTGGCGGTGCTCGACGTACCCGAAGGCCTCGAGGTGCGCATGGACCCGGAGCATCTCAGGCAGGTGCTCTGGAACCTCTGCGACAATGCGGTCAAGTACGCCAGCGAAACAGGGGGCATCTTCGTCGAAATCCAGGGCGGTCGACTGCAGGGCAAGGGACGCCCTTATCTCGAAATCCTTGACAGCGGTCTCGGCGTTGACCCGTCGACTGCTGACAAGATATTCGAGCCCTTTTACACGGAACGGTCCGGCGGGACGGGTCTCGGCCTGTACATTTCGCGCGAGCTTTGCGAGCTGAACCGCGCGACGCTCATGTACCTGGACCGGCCAGGTGGGGGCAGTATCTTTCGCATCGTATTTGCCGATCCGGACCGCTGGGAAGCACAGGACAAGTAATGAGTGACGCACTCGCACTGATCATCGACGACGAGCCGGATATCTGCGAGCTTCTGAGCTTGACGCTCGGTCGCATGAATATCGGCAGCGAGACGGCCGGTGACGTGGCTGGTGCGAAGTCCCTGCTGAATGACAAGAAGTTCGACCTTTGCCTGACCGATATGCGACTGCCGGATGGCGACGGACTCGAGCTCGTCGAGTGGATGCAGCGCAACGCCGCAGGCGTACCGGTGGCAGTGATCACGGCGCACGGCAACGTCGAAACGGCGGTCCAGGCGCTCAAACTGGGGGCATTCGACTTCTTGTCCAAGCCGCTCGACCTGCAGCACCTGCGCAGCATCGTCGAAAACGCGCTCAGAATCGACCAGTCTGAAAACGACGGCAGATCGCAGCTGCTCGGCGACTCGTCGCGCATGGTGGAACTGCGCGAGATGATCGAGAAGGTTGCTCGCTCGCAGGCCCCGGTGCATATCGCGGGCGAGTCCGGTACCGGCAAGGAACTGGTCGCCGCACTGATTCATCAGAGTGGGCCGCGCGGCGACGGACCGTTCGTACCGGTCAACTGCGGCGCGATTCCATCGGAACTGATGGAAAGCGAGTTTTTCGGTCACCGCAAAGGCAGCTTCACGGGTGCCGTCAGCGACAAGGTCGGCCTGGTGCAAAGCGCCGAGGGCGGGACCCTGTTCCTCGACGAAATCGCGGACCTGCCCCTCGCGATGCAGGTGAAGCTGCTGCGCGTCATCCAGGAGAAGCGCGTGCGGCCAGTCGGCGCATCGCGGGAGATCGACGTGGACGTTCGCGTGCTGTCGGCCACGCACAAGAACCTGTCGAAAATGGTTGCAGACGGTGAGTTCCGCGAGGACCTCTACTATCGCATCAACGTCATCGAACTGAACGTGCCACCACTCAGAGACCGCGGCGATGACGTGCTGATGCTCGCGGAACACCTGCTGAGGAAACACGGGTCCAGGGTAGAACTGGACGAAAGTGCACGACACGCCTTGCTGAGCTATGCCTTTCCGGGAAACGTGCGCGAACTAGAGAACATGCTCGAGCGCGCCGTTACGTTGTGCCCGAGCGGCACGATCACCGACGAAGACCTGCATATGCGACCGTCTGCAAGCGCGGCGCCCGCAGCAACGGTCGCTGCCGGCAACCTGGGTGACCAGGTCGAAGACGTACAGCGACAGGCGATCGTCGAGGCACTCGAGAAGACGCGCTACAACAAGACCGCCGCGGCGAAGTTGCTCGGTCTGTCGTTTCGTCAGCTCCGTTACCGCATCAAGAAATTGGGGATTGAATGAAACCTCGGCACCGTAGGAGCGACGCTGGCGGCGCGAGCGATAGCTGTGCGCGCAGCGCACGCACCAGCTCCGACCTCGTCGAGTGCTTAGCGAAGCATCGCCCGCAATGCGGGCTCCTACGGCTCGCGGCGAGACGCCGCTCCCACAGGCGGAAGGACGCCGCTCCCACAGGAGGAAGAGATACCCCGTTTGCCGCCCGATTTACCAAGTTTCCATAACTTACGTCAGCTTTCTCCGACAGAACTGACAATTTTTGTCACCTTGTGACACAGATGTCTCGCAAGGAGCGACAATTGTCACTCACAGGCGCGTGTCCATTTTTGCGACTCAGTCGACATTGCCAGACAAATCAGCGGGTTATTCTTTACCTCCCAGTGTTGGCACGCCCCTTGCTTTATACCGGGTACAGGCGATGTCGCCGTAATTGTTATTAGGAAAATGCTGATTTTCATGGAGATAGAGAAATGAAGAAGCAACAAGGTTTTACGCTCATCGAACTCATGATCGTCGTTGCGATCATCGGTATCCTGGCGGCCATCGCTATTCCGGCGTACCAGGACTACACGATCCGCGCGCAGGTCTCTGAAGGTCTCAGCCTCGCTGCTGGTGCCAAGGCTGCTGTTACCGAGTTCTACCAGGACACGGGTAACCTGCCGGCTAACAACGCGACTGCTGGCCTGAGCCCGGCCAACACGATCAACGGCAACTACGTCAGCCTCGTAACGGTTGGTGCCCCGGCCGCTGGCCAGATCCAGGTTTCCTACGCCGGCCCGCGGGCGAACACGCAGCTGTCGACCACGCCGGCTACGCTGATTCTGTCGCCGGTAACGAGCGCTGGCTCGGTTGATTGGCAGTGCAACGGTGGTGCCGTACTTGGCAACGCTGCAAACGCCAAGTGGCTGCCGAACGCTTGCCGTTAAGGTCAAGTTTGGGCATGGTTGGCACCTAGCCAACCGCCAGAAAAGCCCCGGCGCAGTCCGGGGCTTTTTTTTAGCAGGGGAATGGGGCAAAAGCTTGAACGATAACAAGGGGTTTACCCTGATCGAACTCATGATCGTCATCGCGATCATCGGAGTACTCGCATCACTCGCCGTCGCGGCCTACCAGACGTACACAGTAAGGGCACAGGTCGCGGAGGGCCTGAACCTGATCGCAGGCGCCAAGTCGCCGATCATCGATGCCTTCAACAATTCCGGTACACCGCCGGCTGACCGTTCGGCGGCCGGTATGTCACCGCTGCCCGCCGACACGCAGGGCAACTACGTAAGCGCGATGAATATCGTCAACGGCAGGGTCGACGTTACATTCGGCAATCGTGCGCACCAGGACATCCAGGGCGCGACGCTATCGGTAACGCCGTACATGACGCCAGGAAACACCTACATCTGGCGCTGCGGCTATGCGCCGGCCCCCGGCGGCGGCGCCGTCGAACTGACCGGTGGTGGTGTCACGGCAGCGCACATCGCGCCCACGGTCGATGCGCGATACGTGCCCTCCACTTGCCGCAATTAGAAGCAGTCTCGACACGCCTTTCTAGCTTTTACTTAATCAATTCCCGTAACTGTGACCGGGAGCACAAAATCGAGTTGAATCGGGGACTTGGATCAGTGAGACTGTGACGTTCCAAGAAACGCTCGAGCGCGCGATACCCTATGGCAGCTACGGCTTCACAGACCAATATTGCAGGCTTGCCACGGCGGCTGGTGCAGGACGGAATCATCTCCGAAGAGCAGCTCGAGGAAGCCACCGAGGCCGCCAAGAAAGAGAAGTTACCGCTCGTCGCCTACCTGGTCGGTGCTGAGCTGGCCGATCCCAAGGCGGTTGCTGTTGCAGCATCACACGAGTTCGGCGTTCCCCTGCTCGACCTCGACGCCATCGAGATCGACCTCGAGGTCATCCGTGTCGTCGACCAGAAGCTGCTGAACCGGCATCGCGTGCTGCCACTGGTCAAACGTGGCCAGCGGCTGTTCCTGGGGATAGCCGACCCGACCAACCTGCAGGCCATTGACGACATCAAGTTTGCCACCAGCCTGCGCGTCGACCCCGTCGTCGTCGAGCAGGACAAGCTCGAGGAACGGATCGGCAAGGCGATCGAGGCCGTCGACACGAGCATGTCGGGTCTTGGCGACGATGATGATTTCGATCTCGAGAACCTCGACGTCTCCAGCGGCGAGGAAGAAGAGGAAGACGTCACCCGCGACGACGTCGAAGACGCACCCGTCGTTCGTTTTGTCAACAAGGTATTGCTGGACGCGATCAAACGCGGCGCGTCGGACATTCACTTCGAACCCTACGAGAAGTTTTTTCGTGTAAGAACGCGCCTCGACGGCGTGCTGTCGGAAGTGGCGCAACCGCCGGTCGTACTGGCAAACAAGGTTTGCGCCCGCCTCAAGGTCATGTCACGCATGGACATCGCCGAGCGCCGTGTGCCGCAGGATGGCCGCATCAAGATGCGCCTGTCCAAGAACCGGGCGATCGACTTCCGCGTCAATACATGCCCGACGCTGTTCGGCGAGAAGATCGTTCTGCGTATTCTCGATCCGTCCAGCGCGAAGCTCGGTATCGATGCCCTCGGTTACGAAGAGGGGCAGAAGAACCTCTACCTGAAGCATCTTGGCAAACCGTACGGCATGATCCTCGTCACAGGACCGACGGGTTCCGGCAAGACGGTTTCGCTGTACACGGGACTCAATATTCTCAATACCGAGGACCGCAATATCTCGACCGCGGAGGATCCGGCGGAAATCAACCTGCCCGGTATCAACCAGGTCAACGTCAACCCGAAAGTCGGGCTGACCTTCGCGTCCTCGCTCAAAGCCTTCCTGCGCCAGGATCCGGACGTGATCATGGTGGGTGAGATTCGTGATCTCGAAACCGCGGAGATCGCCATCAAAGCGGCGCAGACGGGCCACCTCGTGCTCTCCACGCTGCACACGAACGATGCACCGAGGACGCTGACGCGTCTCGTGGATATGGGCGTCAAGCCCTACGCAATCGCTACCTCGGTAAGCCTGATCATTGCGCAGCGCCTCGGTCGACGCCTTTGCGAGAACTGCAAAGAGGTCCGGGACGTCCCGAAGGAGGCCCTGCTCAAGGAGGGCTTCACCGAAAAGGAAATCACGGACGGTCTGACAATTTTCGGGCCCAAGGGCTGCAAGAGCTGCAATGACGGCTACAAGGGCCGTGTGGGCATCTTCCAGGTCATGGAGGTCTCGGAGACGATGGGCCGCATCATCATGGAAGGCGGCAACGCCATGCAGATCGCGGACCAGGCCCAGTCGGAAGGGGTCATCGACCTCCGACAGGCAGGATTGAACAAAGTCAAGGAAGGGGTTACCAGCCTTGAAGAGATAAATCGCGTTACAATTGAATAGGTTAACGCTCAGCTAGGGCACCAGAGACATGGCAGAAACAGCAGTAATGAAGATCCCTTTCAACTGGGAAGGGGTCGATCGGAACGGCAGGAAAGTCAAAGGCAAGAGCATGGCTACCGACGAGGCAGCCGTTCGCGCCGATTTGCGTCGCCAGGGCGTGGTGCCATCGCGTGTGCGCAAACAGGGAAAACGCCCGTTCTCCGGCGGCGGCAAGATCACGACCGGGGATATCGCGATTTTCTCGCGGCAGCTCGCGACCATGCTCGCAGCCGGTATTCCGCTCGTGCAGGCCTTCGAGATCGTTGGAACGGGCCACGACAACGCCGCCATGCAGAAGCTGATTCTCGCGGTCAAGGCTGACGTCGAGGGTGGTAGCGCGCTGGCCGAAGCACTCGGCAAGCATCCGTTGTATTTCGACGACCTGTTCATCAACCTCGTCGAGGCCGGTGAACAGGCCGGTGCTCTCGAGACTCTGCTCGACAAGATCGCGACGTACAAGGAAAAGACCGAGGCGATCAAAAAGAAAATCAGGAAAGCCCTGACCTACCCCGCCGCGGTTCTGGTCGTCGCTTTCGTCGTAACGACAATTCTCCTGATCTTCGTAATCCCGGCCTTCGAGGACCTGTTCCAGGGCTTCGGAGCCGACCTGCCGACGTTCACGCGAATGGTGATCGATCTCTCTGTTTTCGTCAGAGAGAAAGGCATATTCCTTGCGCTTGCGATTGGTATCGGCATCGGCAGCTTCTTCTATTTCAAGAAGCGCTCGCGGCCGTTCCGGCACTTCCTCGATCGCACGACGCTGAAGACGCCGGTGATCGGCCCGATCATGCAGAAGGCTGCTATCGCGCGTTACGCACGTACGCTCTCGACAATGTTCGCTGCCGGCGTACCGCTGGTTGAGGCGCTCGAATCCGTCGCCGGCGCAACGGGCAACATCGTCTATGAGGTCGGCGTCCTGGAGATGCGTGACGAGGTTGCCACCGGTCAGCGCCTCCAGCAGTCAATGGAGAACACGGACCTGTTTCCCAACATGGTCATCCAGATGATCGCCGTCGGCGAGGAGTCAGGCTCTCTCGACGAGATGTCCGCCAAGGTCGCGGATTTCTACGAGGAGGACGTCGATAACGCCGTTGACAACCTGTCGAGCTTGCTCGAGCCGATGATCATGGCCATTCTCGGCGTACTCGTCGGTGGCCTGGTTGTCGCGATGTACCTGCCGATCTTCAAGATGGGTTCCGTCATCTGATCGCAGTTCCGCGCTGCATTTGCATTAAGACGGCGTTCGGACGACACTCCGGACGCCGTTTTTGTTTGTAAGCGTCTATAGGCTCTGAACCATGCTGGACCTGCTGAATGCGTCACCTGCCGCTTTTGTCGGCGTCGTGTTTGCATTTGCGCTGGTGATCGGCAGCTTCCTCAATGTCGTCATTTACCGCCTGCCGCTCATGATGCAGCGTGACTGGTGGGAGCAGTTCGACGAACTGGCAAAGGAAGAGCGTCCCGAGTTTCCCGAAGGCAAGTTCAATCTGGTCGTGCCGCGTTCGCGTTGCCCGTACTGCGGCACTGAGATCAAGGCGTGGCAAAACATCCCGGTACTGAGCTACATGATGCTGGGCGGCAAATGCGGGCATTGCCGGAAGACAATTTCGGCGCGCTACCCGATCGTCGAGTTCTTTACGGCCGTGTTCGCAGCGACCTGCGCCTGGCATTTCGGTTTCGGCTGGGAAGCACTGATGGCAATCGTGCTCACGCTGTTCCTCATACCGATTACCATGATCGACTACGATACGCAGCTCATACCCGACGCTACCGTGTATCCGCTGCTGTGGACCGGTCTGCTGATGAGCGTGTTCCACCCCCTGCCTGGCGCCGACACACTGTTCATCAGTCCGACTGATGCGATCATCGGCACCGTCGCCGGCTACCTCTCGCTCTGGAGCGTGTTCTGGCTGTTCAAGATCGTGACGGGAAAGGACGGCATGGGATACGGCGACTTCAAACTGCTGGCCGCACTCGGCGCCTGGCTGGGCTGGCAGGCGCTGCCGACAATCATCCTCCTTTCCGCCGTTGTGGGTGCCGTCCTGAACATCGGCCTGATCCTGTTCAAAGGCCGCGACCGGAGTCAGCCTATCCCGTTCGGCCCGTACCTGGCCGGCGCCGGGTGGATCACGATGATATGGGGCGAGCAGCTCAAGAACGCCTACCTCGACTTGTTTCTCTAGGTGGGCGACGACAACACACGGCTGACGATCGGGCTGACTGGCGGCATCGCCAGCGGCAAGACGACAGTCTCTGATCTTTTCGAGGAACTCGGCGCAGCCGTCGTCGACACGGACGTAATCGCGCGCGAGGTCGTGGAGCCCGGTCGGCCAGCGCTGGACGAGATCCAGGACGCCTTTGGCAACGACGTGCTCGACGAGTACGGGCGGCTCGATCGCGCGGCGATGCGCAGCATCGTATTCGCTGATGATGGGGCGCGACGCCGACTCGAGAGCATTGTCCATCCGCGCATACGCGAGGAGACGATGCGACAGGCTGCGGCGGCAGTTGGCGACTACCTGGTTATCGTCGTGCCGCTGCTCATCGAGTCGCCGCTCAGGAACGTCGTCGACCGAATCCTCGTCGTCGACTGCAGTGAGGAAACCCAGATCGAGCGACTGCTGGCCCGCGACGCCGAGACAGAGGAGCAGGCCAGGCGAATGCTCGCGGCGCAGGTTAGCCGGCAAACGCGGCTGGACGCCGCCGATGACGTCATTCGCAACGACGGCGACCTCGAATACACCCGCGACCAGGTCGAGGCGCTGCACACGTTCTACCGGCAACTCTCGCGCCAGTAGGCCCGCCGCATGTGGGAGCGGCGTCCGCGCCGCGAATGCGCAAGCTCGGTGGCGAGCGGGGCATCTCTTCCTCGCTGGCGTCGGCGATACGCTCGTCAGAGACACCCCGCTCGCCACCTCTGCAATCGACATCAATGTGCGATCGCGGTCTGGCGACCGCTCCTACAAGACCTCCCCGGCTAATTCGCCTGAGCCGTCGAAATGGGTGCATCGGGCGGGGAGGTCTTCGAGCGTCGTACGGAGCGCAGCGACGCATGGACGCCAAAGCAAGCGGAGTCCGATGCGAGCCCGACAGGGATGTCGGGCGAGCTTAAGCGAGAAGACCTCCCCGGTCGATGCGCCCATGGGCGTCGGCGCGCCGCGAGCCGTCGCCGAAAGGAGACAGCCGTAATTTGCCTGTATAGACACGAGGGCGCACAATGCGCCTATGGCGAAACCTGCGAGTAATATTGCCCCTGATCCTCAGCTGCAGGCGGCGAACTACGAGCAGCCGCTGTCGGAGCGCATGCGCACATTCCTGCGACTCGAATTCCTTTACCGCCAGATGCTCTACAACCTGGAAAACCAGGCCAGCTGGGGCACTCGCGCGACCATCGGCACGATCCTCGAGATACTCGCAATCCTGTCCCGCGGCGATGTACGGGCCGAGGTGCACAAGGAGCTCGACTACCAGATCAACCAGCTCGAGCGCTTCCAGAGCCGCCCCGACGTCGATTTCGGCCGTCTCGACTCCCTGATTCGAACGCTTTGCGACAATCGCGCGGATATTTCTGCCGCCGGCACCCAGTACCTTCAGACACTGAAGGAAAGCGAATTTCTGAACGCCATCAAGCACCGCAGCGCGATTCCCGGCGGAACCTGCGAATTCGACCTGCCGGAATACAGCCACTGGCTGCGGCAGCCGTACGATCGCCGCCAGCAGGACATTGAAGACTGGGCCGCGTCGATTCGACCGCTATGCGATGCGGTGTGCGAAATCATGTGGCTGATACGCGAAAGCGGCGAAGCGTACGACAAACTGGCAATCAATGGCATGTATCAGCACAGCATGCAGAAGGACATGAATTGCCGACTGCTGCGCGTCACGCTTCCCGGTGGCAGTTCGCTTTTCCCGGAAATCAGCGGCAGCCAGCATCGCTTCACCGTACGCTTTCTCGAGTGGTCGACGATCGATGCACGTGCGGTCCAGACGGGCCACGACGTGCAGTTCCAGCTCGCTATCTGTTAGTCCGCGCTGTCCGCGGCAGGAGATCCGACATCAGGTCTTGCTGTACGTGAGTGCAGTGATCTGTTCCGAAATCAGGCCGATCAGGAATACGATCACCGATGCGCTGAACATCAGCAAGCTCATATTGCTGAAGCGGCCTGCCGTGAAGTAGGTGTATCCGTACCAACCCAGCCCGGTCGCAAAGAACATTCCGCTGACGGGCAGAAAGATCTTGAGTGGTGCGTACAGCGTCGCGATCTTGAAAATGATCACGAAGAAGCGAAATCCGTCCCGCAGCGGGCGGATGTGGCTCTTGCCTTCGCGCTTTCCCGCCGTGATTGGTTCGAAGCAGACCTGGTAACCGGAGCGGAGAAAGGCCATCGTGATGGTCGTCGGGTAAGAGAAACCGTTCGGCAGCAGATAGAGGAACTCCTTGAACATGTG
>JAAUXY010030131.1_pt1 | contig 18007 bp, 11 predicted proteins | sample 7278121 | NCBI WGS metagenome assembly JAAUXY01 (sample SAMN14350117, study PRJNA611818) | marine sediment metagenome | isolation source: surface marine sediment (1.8m) | place: French Polynesia: Moorea | collected 2018-08 | reverse complement strand
TTCATGCTGCAGAGCCCGGCCATGCTGGTGGCAATTCTGTTCCTGATGGGCCTGCAGTCCGCACTGTTCGGACCGGTCAAATACAGCCTGTTGCCGCAGGCATTGGAAAGCCGCGAACTGATCGGCGGTAACGCGATGGTCGAAGCCGGCACTTTTCTCGCTATTCTGATGGGTCTCATCCTGGGCACCGCGCTGGTAACCGATTTCGGTACCGCAGCGATCGCCGCGGCGGTAGTCGGCACCGCACTGCTCGGTTACTGGGCCAGTCGCGGCGTACCGCGACTGGAGGCCGGCGACCCGGATCTGCGGATCAGTTACAACATCCCGCTGCAAATCGTGCAGATCATGCGCGACGCGCGCGAGAACACGACGGTGTTTTACGCCATCATGGGTATCTCCTGGTTCTGGTTCAGCGGGTTTACCTATACCACGCAGTTACCGAACTATGTTCGTTATGAGCTTGGCGGCGGTTCCGACGTTTACATCATGTTACTGGCGCTGTTCTCGATCGGTATCGGCGCGGGTTCCTTCCTGTGCGAAAAACTGTCGGGACGCACGGTCGAGATCGGCCTGGTACCGATTGGCGCACTCGGGCTTACGATCTTCGGTATCGATATTTTCTTCACCCAGGACCTGGCCACCAGCGACGAGCTGATCGGCATCGGCGGGTTTTTCGCGCTTGGATCGAGCCTGCGCGTCTGCGTCGATATCGTCATGCTCGGCGTTTCCGGCGGCATGTACATCGTGCCGCTGTACGCATTGGTGCAGCAACGCAGTGAAGCACGCAAACGAGCCCGCATCATCGCCGCCAACAACGTGCTCAACGCGTTGTTCATGGTGGCCGCGGCGGCCTACGGGCTGGTTGCGCTGGGCTCGGGTGTCACGATTCCGATGCTGTTCCTGATCCTGGCGTTGATGAACATCGCGGTGGTGGCATTCATCTTCATGCTGGTGCCTGAATTCATCATGCGCCTGCTGGTGTGGTTACTGGTGCACACCATGTACCGGGTGAAAAAATCGGCTCTGGGGCGGGTTCCCGAATTCGGTCCGGCGGTACTGGTCTGCAATCACGTCAGCTTTGTCGACGCGCTGGTGCTGGCCGGTTGCGTGCGCCGGCCGATCCGTTTCGTCATGTATTACAAGATATTCAACCTGCCGGTGCTGTCTTTCGTGTTCAGAACCGCCGGTGCAATCCCTATTGCCGGCGCCCGCGAGAATCCCGAAATGATGGAGCGGGCCTTCGAACAGGTAGCCGCGGCACTGGATAACGGCGAAATCGTGGGAATCTTTCCGGAGGGCAGCCTGACGGAAGACGGTGAACTGCAAACCTTCCGTCCCGGCATCACCCGCATCCTGCAACGTAACCCGGTACCGGTGGTGCCGCTCGCGCTGCGCGGCCTGTGGGGCAGTTTTTTCAGTCGCGCTTACGGCAATGCCATGACGCGCTGGTTTCCGCGCGGCCTGTTCAGCCGCATCGAACTAGCGGTCGGCCAGCCGGTCGAGGCTGTCGACGCAACCCCCGCGCTGCTGCAGCAACAAGTGCTCGATCTGCGCGGCGACCAGCGCTAGTTCCCTTTTCTAGTCACCCATCATCAGGGCCGGATTTTCACCGAGGATTCGGGTCAGGAACCGGCAGACTGCGTCGACGCGCGCAACCGTGCGCAAATCCTCGTGCACCACCAGCCAGTAAGACCGTTCGACCGATACGTCATTCGGCAGAACGACCTGCAGGCGCGATTCCTCGCGGGCCATGAAACAGTGCACCAGGCCCAGCCCGATACCGTCCAGGATCGCGTTGTACTGGGCACCGACATTGGTGCTGCGGAACACCACGCGGGCATTCTTGACGGTGGCGTCGAAAAACCGGAGTTCCGGCATTTCGATCAGGTCGTCGATATAGGTCACGAAATCGTGCGCTGCGAGGTCCTCGGACGATTCGATCGGTGGATGACACGCGAGATAGTCGCGTGCCGCGTAGAGGCGCAGGCGGTAGTCGCAGAGTTTCCAGGCGACCAGGCGACCGCTCTCCGGTCGCGAAAAGCTGATCGCGATATCGGCTTCGCGTTTCGACAGGCTCATGCGCCGGGTCTCCGCCACCAGCTCGATTTCGATGTCCGGATGCTCGCGGCGAAATTCGGTGACGTGGCGCGCGATCACCTGCGAGCCCAGTGCTTCCGGCGCGGCAACGCGCACGGTGCCGCCGAGGCGGGCATCCTTGCCGGCGATATCCTGATAGAGGCGATTCGATTCGCTTTCGATGCGTTCGGCGAGCGGCAATAACCTCTGTCCGGCATCGGTCAGCTGGTAACCGCGCGGTGACTTGTCGAACAAACGCACGTCGAGCTCTTGTTCCAGGGCGCCGATGCGGCGGCTGACCGTGGTATGGTCAACGTGCAGCCGCGCCGCTGCCCGCACCAGTTTGCCCTGGCGCGACAGTTCCAGAAAAAATCTCAGATCGTTCCAGTCATACATACCAGCTATCCGTCACAGCGCCCGGCGGCAGCGACTCCCTGGTTCCGTTATTCCGCGCCGGCCAGGCAACAACGCCGGAACTCACGCTGTGTATTTTTGCAGATTGGATGTGAAACTCCATCTATTTCCTTGCATAAATATCTTGCATATACTGCCCGCCTAGCCCACCCAATGCCTGTGCAGGAGACCCCCATGAGCCAGCCGGCCGAAGCCGTAAACTCCGCAGTGACCCGATTGACCCATTTTGTCGGCGGCGCGCACGTCGCCGGCGAAAGCGGTCGTTTCGGCGACGTTTTCAATCCCAGTCTCGGACGCAAGTCCGGCGAAGTCCCGCTCGCGTCGAAAAGCGAGATCGAGTCGGCCATCGAGGTTGCCGAGGCGGCCTTCCCGGCCTGGGGTGCGACCTCGGTGCTGCAGCGTTCACGCGTCATGGCGCGCTACGTCCAGTTGCTCTATCAGCACCAGGAAGAACTCGCCGAGCTGGTGTCGAAGGAACACGGCAAGGTATTCGAGGACGCGATGGGTGAAGTGCTGCGCGGCATCGAGGTCTGTGAATTCGCCTGCGCCGCGCCGCATGCGCAAAAGGGCGAATTCTCCGACAATGTCGCCCGCGGTATCGATATTTACTCGATGCGCAAGCCGCTCGGTGTCGTTGCCGGTATCACCCCGTTCAACTTCCCGGCGATGATCCCGCTGTGGATGGCCGGCATGGCGCTGATTACCGGCAACAGCGTGGTCATGAAACCGTCGGAAAAAGACCCGACCTGCCCGCTGCGACTGGCGGAGCTGTTCCTCGAAGCCGGCGGTCCGGCCGGCGTGTTCAACGTCGTCAACGGTGACAAGGAGGCGGTCGACACCCTGCTCGAGGATCCTCGCATCAAGGCCGTGAGTTTCGTCGGCTCGACGCCGATCGCGAAATACGTCTACGCCACCGCGACGGCCAACGGCAAACGCTGTCAGGCGATGGGCGGTGCCAAGAACCACATGCTGGTGCTCCCCGACGCCGATCTCGACGACGTCGCCAACGCGCTGATGGGCGCGGCCTACGGTTCCGCCGGCGAGCGCTGCATGGCGATCTCGGTCGGCGTCTGCGTCGGCGACGAGGTGGCCGACAAGCTGATAGAGAAACTGAAACCGCGGGTCGAGGCGCTGCGCATCGGCCCGAGCCTCGATCGGGGCCTGGAAATGGGTCCTCTGGTAACGAAGGAACATCGCGAGAAAGTCATGAACTACATCCAGATGGCCGAGGACGAAGGTTCACGCCTCGTGGTAGACGGTCGCGACTTCGTGCTCGACGGCCACGAGGACGGTTATTTCCTCGGCGGTTCTCTGGTCGACAACGTCAGGCCCGACATGCAGTCCTACCAGGAAGAAATCTTCGGCCCGGTGCTGCAGATCGTCCGTGTCGGCTCGTTCGAAGAAGGCGCCGCGCTCGCCACCGATCATCCCTACGGCAACGGTACGTCGATTTTCACCCGGAACGGTGCTGCCGCGCGTACCTTCGCCGACAAGGTCGAGGTCGGCATGGTTGGCATCAACGTGCCGATACCGGTGCCGCTCGCGTTTCACAGTTTCGGCGGCTGGAAAAACTCCGCCTTCGGCGACCACAACCAGTACGGCATGGAAGGCCTGCGCTTTTATACCAGGGTCAAGACCGTAACCTCGCGCTGGCTCGACGACGGGGTCGATGCCGAATTCACGATGCCGGTATTGAAGTAACTCAACTTGTCGCCAGTCCTGTCGCTAGTCGCCACCCTCGGCCTGCTGGGGGTGACGTTTACGCTGCTGCACTGGCTGATTCTGTGGTTGAACCTGCCCGACCTCGTTGCACTGCTGCTGTTTGCGCTGCCGGTAGTCGCTTACATCGCGTGGTGTACCGTTGAGTCGCGTGCGGCACAGCTTCGCTTCGCCCTGCAAATCTACCTGTGCTTCAGCCTGGTGACGATCGCAAGTGCCGCCATCGTCTACCTGATCGACTGAACCGCGGCAGCCGGGAATGCCGGCCGACCCGTATCGGGAATAGCAAAATTAGCCGCGCGGACCGGCTGAACCTCAGGCCATCGCCGGTAAGCCTGACACGAGCCCGGGTGCCGTCGGGACGGGATTTTTTCAGCCGTGCTTTGCGTGCCTCGCCGGGATGGCGCTCAGGTGAGTGATTCCTGGTGATAACGCCGGCACTTGTCGATGTAGGTCTGGGTGCTTAGCGGCATCGGCACCCGGGCACTGGCGATGTAACTGATCAATCGGCGGCCTTCCTGAATCAGATCGCGCCCGTAGGCGATACGCATGCGGTTGATTTGCGGTGCATCGACGGCAACTTCGGGCCGGAACGCATCGAGCTGCTCGCCGAGCGACACGAAGTTCGGCCAGACCTCGAATATCACCGGATCCTTTTTCATGGTTTCGGCAATCTGCCGCGCGGCCGTGGCATAGTCGACGATCAGGTCATGCAGGCCGGCAAAGGCATCGAGCTCACAGAATATTTCGATCATGTTATCGGCGATGCGATCGATATCGCGCATGCTCTGCGCAATCTTGACGAAGCGCGATTCGTAGAAATCCGGAATCGGCATCGTGAACGCCTTGAACGGCTCGCCCCAGACTTCGTCGATCCCCTCGCAGCCGCTGCGGTGCCTGACCTGCTGGCCGAGTTCCAGCGCTTCCTGGAAACAGTCGCTGCACTCGCGCATCAGTTCGTTGTTTTCACTGACCTGCACACCGAGTTCGGCCAGGTCGACGATGGTGGTAAACAAATCGGTCGCGCGATTGAACAGCGCGCCTGCCAGCATCGCCGCGTTAACCCGTTTGCGTGCCGGATCGGTTTCGCTCTCCCACGCGGCGCGTGCGGCATCCAGACTTCTGCCGGGGGTGTTGATGCCGGCTTCGGTATGGTGAAAAGCGCGCCGGGTGAGGCTGTCGATCAGTCGCTTGCGATTGCTGAGACTGTCGTCCAGCGGAGCGTAGTAGCGAATCCAGTAGCCGTCGTAATAAACATACTCGTTACCACCGGTCAGACGCCGGTCCCCGTTGGCGGGAACCTGTCGATTGGTTTCGGGGGCGGTTTCCATGCAGTCCGCGTTGGATTAATACTCGGATTTCGGCAATGTTAGTCGATCTGGAACCCAATGTTATGAATTCTGTCGGGGTAATCAATTAAATTTTCGAATGCTGATTTGCCCTAACCCCTCAGGGAGCTCATATGATGAGCCGGGGACAGCGTATAATGTCGGCTTTTTCCACCGCCGGGCCCGTCCGCAATGGGACTAACCATCGTCAGTTCGAATCGTGTCGAAACGCTACAGGCGCGGCTTGCGCATCGGCTGCGAGAAGCACCGCTGGACGATCCATTCGCGACCGAGATAGTCGTCGTGCCGACCTGGGCGATGGGACGCTGGCTCAATCTGCGGCTGGCGCGGCAACAGGGAATCGCCGCCAACATCGACTATCCGCTGCCCGCTCCCTGGATCTGGCGTTTGACCGCAACACTCGCCGAGGCAGGCGTTTCCGGTGACCTCTGGTCGGCGCAAAAACTGGCATGGTGGATCTACGACCGGCTTCCATCGATGTTGTCGCAGGCCGATTTCGGCGGGCTGGCGACTTATCTCGAAGACGATTCCACCGGACTTAGACTGTGGCAGCTGGCGCAGCGAATCGCCGGTGCTTTCGATCGGTACCAGACCTATCGCCCGCGGCAGATAAACGCCTGGGATCGAGGTGAGGACTCGGGCTGGCAGGCACAGCTGTGGCGCGAGCTGACCGGGGTCATCGTCTCCCCTCACCGGGTCGCCGCAATCGCGAGCCTCGCAGCGGACCTGGACTTGCGGCAGCCGCGGGCGAAACTGCCGCAACGGATCAGCCTGTTTGCGCTGCCGACGCTGCCCCCGCTTTACCTGGATATCGTGCAGCGACTCGCGGCACACTGCGCCATCGATCTCTACCTGCACAGCACCACCGAACACTACTGGGCTGACCTGGAAACTGCGCGCCGCCGTGCTCGCCAGCGACTGGCGCATCCGGATAAAGCCGACGAGCACACCGATCGGCACGAGTTGCTCGGATCCTGGGGACGCATGGGGCAACATTTCCAGGATCTGCTGCTCGAACGCGACAGCCTGGCCGGCATCGACATCGACCGTTTCAGCCCGCCGCAGGCGACTCATTTGCTGGGTCGAATTCAGCAGTCGATTTTCGCCCTCGACTCGGGTGAGCAGGCGCTCGCCACCGACGATTCGGTGACCATTCACGTCTGCCACAGCGCCATGCGTGAATGCGAGGTGCTGGTCGATCGTATTCTGGCCATGCTCGACGGCGATGCTGAACTCGCGCCGGAAGATATTCTCGTCATGGTGCCCGACATCGCCGGCTACGCCCCCGCTCTCGAAGCCGTTTTCGAGGCTTCGCCTCTCAACTGCAACCTGTCCGACGTTTCACTGGCAGACGAGCATCCCATGCTGACCTCCTTTCTGCGACTGCTCGAGCTTCCGCAGAGCCGCTTTACGCGTTCCGATATTCTCGCCCTGCTCGACGATGAGGCAGTCGCGCGGCGCTTCGACCTCGATGGCGTCGAGCTCGATCGAATCATGCGGCTTATTGAGGACACCCACACGCGCTGGGGGCTCGATGCCGGGCACAAAACCGACTTCGGCTTGCCGGCCACCGGCGGTAACACCTGGGACCAGGCCCGCGATCGATTCTTTGCCGGTTTTGCACTCGCCGACGACGCCCTGTGGCAGGGTATCGCCCCCCTGCCCGGCCGCGACGACGAAGAGGCCGGTGCACTCGGTCGATTCTGGCATTTCATCGATCGGCTGGACGCCTGGCGGCAATGGCTCGCACGCTCGCGAGCAGCCAGCGACTGGCATCGCCTGCTGACTCGGCTGGTCGACGAGTTTTTCGTCGAAACGGATCCGCGCGAGTCACGGCTGCAGCAAATTCGCGACGCGCTGGACGAATTACTGGTGTTGCCGGCCAGCGAGGTTTCGCCGGAACTGCTGCTGCACCTGATGGCAGGCTGGCTGCGCGGCCACGAACACCCAGGCCGGCTCTATTCAGGCGGCGTCACCGTCTGCGGCATGCGGCCGCTGCGCGCAATTCCATTCAAGGCCATCTGCCTGCTGGGCATGAACGATCGCGATTTCCCGCGACGCGAACCGCCGGACGAACTCGATTTCGAATCCGGCGCGCGCGATTTCGAACCGGGCCGCCGCGACGAAGACCGCTACCTCATGCTCGAAACCCTGCTGAGTGCGCGCCGCTACCTGTACATCAGTTACACCGGCCGCAGCCTGCACGACGACGGTAACGCCAGACCCTCGTCGCTGGTGCAGGAACTGCTCGATTTCATCGCCGACCGGTTCGAATGCGTCGAAGGCGGTTCGATGGTCGAAGCAATACAGCAGGTACACCCGATGCAGGCATTTTCAGCCGCGAATTTCATGCCCCCACGCCAGGGCTATCGAGCGGACTGGTGCGAGGTTGCCAGCAAACTGCTCGACGATTCCCGCGACCGGCAAAGAGCCTGGCCGCAAGACCTGCTGGCGACCGACGCCTCGACCGATATCGACCTGCTCCAGCTGCGCGCCTTCGTCAGTCATCCCGTACAGTATTTTTTCCGCCAGCGCCTGGGGCTCTACCTCGATCGCGATACAGAAACGCAAGACGACGAAGCCTTCGAGCTCGGACCGCTGCAGCGCTGGCAGTTGAGGCAACAGCTGGCGACCGATCTGCTCGACGGCCGCCGCGACTCGACCGACCGACTGCTCGCCGGCGGGCTGCTTGCGCACGGCGAAGCCGGCCGCCAGCAAATCGACACGGCGCGGCGCGAGCTACGGGAATGGTTCGCGACCCTGGCGGAATTCGAATCCAGCGCAAGACAGCGCCTGCCGATCGATTTGCGTTTAGCCGACGGCAGCAGCCTTTCCGGCAGTATCGACGGCTACTATGCCGGGCGCGGGCTGATGTCGTATCACGCCGGCAAGTTGCGCGGCAAACACCGGCTGTGCGCCTGGGTCGACCACCTCGCGCTGTCCGCGATCGACGGCTTCGCCGCGGGAGAAGCCACCCGGCTGCTCGGCACCGATGCCCACTGCGGCTACTCGCCGTTGCCGGCCGCGCTCGCACGCGATCTGCTGGCAGAACTCTGCGACCTTCTGCGGCAAGGCCGCGCGCGGCCCTTGCCGGTGCTGCCCGAAGCCAGTTTTGCCTGGGCCTCTGCCGATAATCCCGAGCGCGCGCGCGCCAGCGCCTGGCGCAGCTGGTCGAATCCGTACGGGCATGAGGCCAACGACGCTTACCTTCAACTCATGCTGCGGGCGGGCTTTGCCGCCCCGATCGACGAACCCGAGTTTGCCGAATGTGCGCAGCGACTCTACGGCGCCCTGTTGCAACACGAGGCCGAAGCGTGAGCGCGGTACTGGATACCGATGCGAGCCTCAGCTTCGATCCGCGGGGTATTCACCTGATCGAAGCCAGCGCCGGCACCGGCAAGACCTATACCATTGCCAACCTGTATTTGCGGCACGTGCTCGCCGGCCGTCAGCCGGCGGATATCCTGGTCGTCACCTATACCAATGCGGCCACGGCGGAACTCAAGGATCGCATTCACGCCCGGCTTTACCGGACACAGCACTGCCTGCGCTCCGGCCAGCACGACGGCGACGAGTTCCTGCATCGGCTGTACCTGCAGCATATCGAACTGGAACCCGCGGAACGCGATCTGCGGCAACTTAGGCTGACCTATGCGCTGCGGGGCATGGACGAAGCCGCCATTTCGACCATTCACGGATTTTGCCAGGCGGCGCTGATCGACCACGCTTTTTTAAGCAATCGCGAATTCGACGCCGAAGTCATCGGCAGCGACGATACGCTTTGGGACCAGGCGCTCAAGGACTGGTGGCGCCTGGCGACTTACCGGCTCGACTCCCTCGCATGGCAGCGCCTGGCCGAGGCCATCGGCGGGATAGAACAGCTCGCCAACTGGTTACGCGAATTGCGCCGGCATCCCGGCGGTCATCTGCTGCCCGAGGCGAACCTGTCGCTGCAGGACCTGTTGCGCGATTTTGTCCCCGGCGCAGACGATGCGGCCGCGCGCGCCGACGAGAACCGCCACCTGCGCGCGGCAGTCCTGCACGAATTGCTCGATTTCAGCACGGCACAGGTAAGGCGAATCAAACGCCAGCGCGGGCAGCTCGCCTACCAGGACCTGCTCGACGATCTCGCCGCTGCCCTCGACGGGCCGACCGGTACCCGGCTTGCGCTACGATTGCGCCGACGTTTTCCGGTCGCCCTGATCGATGAATTCCAGGATACCGACCCGACTCAGTTCGCAATCTTTCGGCGGCTGTATCAAGACCAGGCAGATACCTGTCTGACACTGATAGGCGATCCCAAACAGGCCATTTACGGTTTTCGCGGCGGCGATATCTTTACCTACATCGCGGCGCGCGACGATCCGGCGACCCGAATTCATTCGCTGCGCACCAACTGGCGTTCGGCACCGGCCCTGGTGGAAGCGGTCAACCACCTGTTTACCCGCCGCGCCGACCCATTCCTGCTGTCGGCCTCGATCCCGTTCGAGCCGGCCGAAGCCGCAGCGCAAAACAGTGCCCAGGCCCTGTCGCGCGACGGCGAGATTCCGGCGCCCCTGACCCTGTGGAAGATCCCGCTGCGTGACAACGGCAAAACCTGGGGCGTGGCCGAAATGCGCGCGCGAATCTGTCGCGCGGTCACTGCCGAGATCCAGGCACTGCTCGATCCGTCGAACGCGGTCGCACTCGATGGCCGCGCGCTCGCGAGTCGCGACATTGCCATTTTGGTGCGCAATCACTATGAAGGCGAGGAAATGCGCGCGACGCTGGCCCAGGCCGGCATCCGCGCGGTCATCAGCAGCCGCGCGCAGGTCTTCGACAGCGACGAAGCGCGCGGGCTCTACGACCTGCTCGCCGGGATCGCGCATCCGCGCGACGGCGATTGCCTGCGGCGCGCCGGCGCCAGCAACCTGTTCGCGCGCGACCCCGCGGCGCTGGCAAAACTGTTCGACGACGACGAGGCCTGGCAGGCCTGGAGCGAACAGTTGCTGCTGCTGCACCGTCGCTGGCAGCAGGCCGGTTTCGTTGCCATGTATCAGCAAATGCTGCGCGAACTCGACATCGCGGCCCGCATCGTGCAAACGGCCGCCGCCGAACGCCGCCTGACCAATCTGGGGCACCTGGCCGAGCTGCTGCAGCAGCAGTCGCGGGCGGCGCCCGGTGCCGATTTTCTGCTGGCCTGGTTTCGCGCCCAAATGCATGGCGAAGCCGACGAGGCGGCGGAACTGCGTCTCGAAAGCGAGGCAGACCTGGTGCGCATCGTGACCTTGCACAAGAGCAAGGGGCTCGAATACCCGGTGGTGTTCCTGCCATTTGCATGGAGTTGCCGGATGGCGAGCAACCGCGCGGACCTGCTGCGCTTTCACGACGACGACCTCGGCACCTGTTTCGACGTCGGCAGCGAAGACTTCGATCGCAACGCCCTGTTGCTCGAGCGCGAACGGCTGGCGGAAGACCTGCGCCTGCTCTACGTGGCGCTGACCCGCGCCCGCTCCAGGCTCTACCTCGCATGGGGCGATGTCGGCATCGCTCGGAAGACCGGGCAGCCCAAACATTCGGCGCTGGCGTGGCTGCTGCACTCGACCCAGACACCGCAGGATCTTTACCGCCAGCTGCCCGACGGAATTCCCGATCGCGAGCGGATGTTCGAGCAAATCGATGCGCTGGCGAGTGACTGCCCGTCGATTCGGGTCGAGGATCTGCCGGATCCCGAGGTTACTCGAACCTCGAGACAGTCTTCCGCGCCGGCGACGGAACTCGTTGCCAACCGGTTCCGGCGGGATCTCGGCCTGGCCTGGCGAATCGGCAGCTTCAGCAGCCTGACGCGCGACGTTCACCAGGCGCCGCTGGCCGGCGACGACCGGAGGCGTGGCGATCCCATCCTCGACTTCCCGGCCGGCAGTCACGTCGGCCTGCTGCTACACGAACTGCTCGAACATCTCGACTTCACGGCGCCGATCGAGTCACAGCTCAAAGAGCGCATCGCGGAGAGGTTAACCGCGCACGGCCTGGCGATGGCTGACCACGAATCCACGCTGCTCGAATGGGTCGAGCAGATCGTCAGTACCGAGTTCGGGCCGCTCGGTTTACAGCTGAAACTGATATCGCCGGAACGGCGTCTCAATGAACTCAAGTTCGATCTTGCGCTGGATCATTTCGACGCCGAGGCGATAGACCGGGTACTGCGACTCGACAAGGATCCGCCCCCGCCGCCGATCGAGGCAGCCGCGTTTCGTGGGTTGCTGACCGGCGTCATCGACCTGGTGTTCGAACACGAGGGCCGGTTTTATCTCGCCGACTACAAGAGCAACTACCTCGGATCTAAACTCGAAGACTACGCTCCGGCTGCGCTGGATCGCGCCATGCTGGAGCGGCGTTACGATCTGCAGGCGACCATTTATACCCTTGCCCTCGAGCGTTACCTCGCATCCCGAATACGCGACTACGACTACGAACGTCACTTCGGCGGCTGCTACTATCTCTTCCTGCGCGCGATGCGCGTTGACAGCGGCGACCGCTTCGGCGTTTATTTCGAACGGCCGACGCGTTCGCGTTTAGACGCTCTGCAATCCCTGTTCGAATTTCAGCCCGAAGAGGTCGAAAGCCCGTGATCGAGACCCTGCGACAACTCGCTCGCCGCGGCGATCTCGAATGGCTGAGCTATCATTTCGCCGAATTTGTCACTCGCCACACACCAGGCGACGCCGATCCGCTATTGATTCTCAGCGCTGCGCTGGTCTGCGAGGCAAACCAGCAGGGCAGTGCCTGTATCCACCTGGCCGAATATGCCGGTCGACAGGTATTCGACAGCGAGCAGTCCGACCTCGCTATTCCAGGGATCGACTCCTGGATCGACTGCCTGCAGCAAAGTCCGCTGGTTGGCGATGCCGGCGATCACTGCCCTCTGACACTGGATCTGGAGCGACTGTATCTGAACCGCTACTGGTGGTACGAATACCGCGTTGCCGAGCAAATCCTCGCGCGCCTGGCGCCGCAGCATCAGAGCGAAGCCCCGCCGGCGGGCGTTATCGACACCGCGCTCTCCATCGGCGCCGGTCTCGACGAAGACCAGCGACGTTCGGTTGAGCTCGCGGCAAACAGCCGCTTCAGCGTGGTGTCGGGCGGTCCCGGCAGCGGCAAAACCTCGACCGTGGTTCGAATTCTGTCGGTGTTGCTGGCGCTCGAGCCCGATATCCGCATCGCGCTGGCGGCGCCAACCGGTAAAGCCGCTGCGCGCATGTTCGATTCTATCGAGCGCCAGCTCGACAGCAAACACCCGCTTAAAGACAAGTTACCGGAAGAAGCCACCACGCTGCATCGCCTGCTGGGTTACGGCAAGAATCGTTTCGCTTTCGACGCCGGCCAGCCCCTGCCCTTCGACTGTGTCGTGGTCGATGAAGCCTCGATGATCGACCTGCAGCTGATGCATCATTTGCTCGACGCGCTGCCGTCACCGGCGCGTTTGATACTGCTCGGGGACCGTGATCAGCTGGCGTCGGTTGCCGCCGGCAACGTGCTCGGTGACATCACCGGTCACGGTCTTGCCACGACTAAAGCCGATCTGCCAATCGCCGCCGCACTGTCGCTGCTGCGGCATAACTACCGCTTCGGCTCCGACAGCGCGATCGCGCAACTGGCGACCCGCGTGAATCGCGGCGATATAGCCGGCAGCATCGAACTGATGCAAGCAGGCCAGGGCCTGCACTGGTACCGGAACACCGACGCCGCGCGCGCGGTCGAGGTACCGGCAAGCTGGCTGGACGACTGCGAAGCTGTCTTCGACAGCCCCGATCCGTCTTCCGCACTGGCAATGTTCGATCGGTCGCAGATCCTCTGCGCGGTCAATTTCGGAGCCCGCGGCGTATTTGCGCTGAACCGCTCGATCTCGGCCACACTGCTGGCCCGAAAAAACCTGCCGTCCGCCGAATATTTTCACGGGCTGCCCGTCATGATCCAGCGCAACGACTACGAGCTCGGACTGTTCAATGGCGATAGTGGAATTCTCTGGGATCAGGGTAATGGCCTGCGGGCCTGGTTTCGCACCGGCAACGGCGGTTTGCGCGATATCGCGCTTAACCGGTTGCCGGAACACTTACCGGCCTGGGCGATAAGCGTACACAAATCGCAGGGCTCCGAATTCGACCGGGTTCTGCTGCTGTTGCCCGACGAACCCGCTGCCGAAGTCCTGACACGAGAATTGCTGTACACCGCGATTACCCGCGCGCGGCACGAATTTGGCCTGCTGGCGTTGCCGGAAGTCTTGCGGCACACTGTCGGACGGTTGACCCGGCGACATTCCGGGCTCGCGGTACGACTCGGCTGGCCCGAGATGGGACCCGGGTCCGGGGCGCCGCCACCGGCTTGAATTAGCCTGGGTTATTGACTACACAGAACAGGTCCGCATCGCATTATCCACGGTTACGACCAGGAGCTTCGTTTCCACTCATGCTGCATCATCGCGCCCCGCAACTACCGCAGTCGACGCACGCGCGCGCGAATCGATACCGGACACCCGGGCGATGCCGCGATGGCGAGCGGTGGCGGGCATGAGCAGCGCTGTTCCCGGCAAGGCGCTGATCGTCGATGACGAAAAAACCAACCGCCTCATTCTGCGCTCTCTGCTGAAAAAGCAGGGTTACGAAACCATCGAAGCGGTCAACGGCCGCGAAGCGATCGACCTGTTCCACAGCGAAGCGCCCGATATTATCTTCATGGACGTCATGATGCCGCTGATCGACGGCTACGAGGCCACTCGCCAGATCAAGGCCGCGTCGGCCAACCGCTTCGTGCCGGTGATTTTTCTGACCGCGATGACCGACGAGGAAGCGCTGGCGCAATGTATCGAGGCCGGCGGCGATGATTTCCTGATCAAGCCATACGACAAGCTGATCCTGCAAAGTAAAATTCACTCGATGCAGCGCATAGCCGCACTGAATCACGAGGTGCAGGGCATGTACAGCATGATTCACCGCGAGCAGGAAATCGCCGAGTCGGTTTTCATTAACGCGATCCAGAGCTCGAATATCCAAAACCGCTACCTGCGCCAGGTGGTCCGACCGGCCGGTATTTTCAGCGGTGACATGGTGTTGTCGGCCTATTCACCGTCGCGCGACCTGTTTTTTCTGTGTGGCGACTTTACCGGTCATGGGCTGCTGGCGGCTCTCGGCGCAATGCCGGTGTCGGAGGTCTTTCGCGCCATGACGACCAAGGGTTTCAGCCCGGAGGATATTCTCAACGGGATTAACAAGAAGCTGAAAGCGATGCTGCCGGTCGGTATGTTTTTCGGCGCTCAGCTGGTGGTGGTCAATCACGATCTCGAACACGTGCGGGTGTTCAATGCCGGCATGCCCGACGTGTTGATCATCGACGGCGAAAGCGGCCGGGTCAAGCATCGGCTCAGGTCCACCGAACTGCCGCTGGGCGTGCAGGCTTCGATCGATCCGAAAGAAATGCTGCAGTACGCGCCGATCAATTACAACGACAAGATTCTGCTGCACAGCGATGGTCTGATCGAAGCGCGCAACGGTAACGACCGTGAATTCGGTAACGAACGCTTGTTCAACGCCATCGAAAACGCACCCGGCGATCGCATCTTCGATACCGTGCTCGATGAACTGGACGATTTCTGCGGCGCCCAGACCACGCAGGCTGACGATGTCACCCTGGTAGAGATCTCCTGTGTGCACGACGTGCTGCCCGAGATCGAGATTCACGACTACATCAAGCCGACACCGCTTACCGTCGGCGACCGCGGCGAATGGAAGCTGTCGTTGCGTTTCAACGGTCCGCGCCTGCGCGAGACCAATCCGGTGCCTATCCTGGTCAACTACCTGATGGAGATGGAAGCACTGGAAGAAGAGCGACAGTCGCTGTTTACGGTGATCACCGAGCTTTACGTCAATGCGCTCGATCACGGCGTGCTCGGCCTCGATTCGAAACTCAAGTCCGATCCGGCCGGTTTCGGACACTATTTTCAGGCGCGCGAACAGCGCCTGGCGAACCTCGATTCGGGATTTGTCATATTTAACATGTCGGTGGAGCAGGAATCGACAAGACGAAGCATTCTGCTGCGTATCGAGGACAGCGGCAAGGGATTCGACTTCGACAACCATGCGCCGGCAGCCGAAGACGAAACCGCGTTCAGCGGCCGAGGGATCCTGTTGATTCGCGATCTTTGCGAATCACTCGAATATCACGGTAAGGGCAATATCGCCATTGCCCGATTCAGCTGGAGTACCGGTCAGAACTGACGCCGACGCGCCGACGACAGTCGCTACTGCGCGAGCTCCATGCCCACGAGGTGATTCATGATCTGGATCATGCGCTCGTTGCTGCCCGCCAGCGATGCCGACACCAGATACTTGCCGTTGACGATAACCGCCGGTACCCCGCGGTGGCCATAGCGTTTTTCCCTGGCGACATTACGGCGAATCTGGGTCTCGACCGGGAATGAAAAGTAGTGCTTGCGGAAGGCTTGTTCATCGAGGCCCTGCTCGGCGACAAACTCGGCAATGGTATCCAGGCTCAACAGCCGCTGCCGCTTGACGTGCAAAGCGTCGAAGAATTCCTTGTGCACCTTGTCGAGTGCGCCCATCAGCTGGAAGGAGTAATAAGCTCGCGCATGTTCGGTCCAGCGCGGATTTAACGCCGAGGGAACCTGCTCGAATACGACGCCTGCCGGCAGATTGGCCGACCACTGTTCGACATAGGGCTCGAAACGGAAGCAGTGCGGACAACCGTACCAGAACATCTCGGTAACGACGACCTTGTCGGGCTGACCGGTCTCCACCGGCGGATCGATGAGCTGATAGTCGGTTCCGGCGACAAACGCGGATTGCGCGTTTGCACCGCCGGCAACGAGACCGAGCACGAAACAGGCGATAAGCCAACGCTTGATCATAGTCTTCTCCACAATTTACGCTTCGACAGGAGCGAGCGGGATAAGTTTTGCGCGGCCGCGATTAATCGCGGCTTAACGGGATACCGGTTAGTTTAGCGGATACCGGCGATATAGGCGGCCACCGCTTCCATTTCCTGGGTCGACATGCGCTTGACCAGGTTGCCCATCATTCGCCCCGGGTCGTTGGCGCGTTCCCCGGCCTTCCAGGCCTGCAGCTGGGCGACGATGTATTGCGGGTGCTGGTTGGTCAGCGAAGGCCAGCCGGCGGGGCCGTTACCGTTACCGTTGGGCGAATGACAGCCGATACAGGCAGCGACGCCGGCCTCGGTAATGCCGCCACGATAAATGTTTTCGCCCTGCTCGATCAGCTCGGCGTTGAACTCCACGGGCTTCGGTTCCAGGCTCTCGTAATAAGCCGCCAGGTTTTTCATATCCTCGTCGTTGAGAATCGCAACCATTCCGGTCATAGATGCGTTCACCCGACGGCCCGCCTTGAAATCGGTTAGCTGCTTGTAGGTGTAGGCCGCATGCTGGCCAGCCAGCGACGGCCAGATCGGGTTGTTGCTGTTGCCGTCCGCACCGTGACAAGCCGCACACACGGCACTCTTTGCCTTGCCGGCCTCGATGTCGGCTGCCGCCGCCAAGGTCGGCAACAGGAAGGCGGCCGCCACCATCAGGGCGCCGAAATGGCCTAGTTTCATTATCTCTCCCGGGGAAAACGTACGGAAATTTGGCGCGCAAATGTATATCATACCCCGGCTTCGCGTTCAACAAGAAGGCCGGTCAGCGCCATGCCCCTGTCGTTCAAACAGGCTCGATTTGCCACCAGTGCGTTCGAGCTGTCTCAACTGCCGCCCGACAGCGGGCGCGAGGTTGCATTTGCCGGTCGCTCCAACGCGGGGAAGTCGAGCGCGATCAACTGCCTGGTGCGGCAAAAGAACCTGTGCAAAACCAGCAAGACACCCGGTCGCACACAGCTGATCAATTTCTTTTCGCTGGATGAATACCGCCGGCTGGTCGATTTGCCGGGCTACGGATTCGCCAAGGTATCGCGACGTATGCGCGACCACTGGGATCAGGTCCTGACCCGTTTTCTGCTCGAAAGGCAGGCTCTCCAGGGACTCGTGGTCGTCGTCGATATACGGCGAGGTATCAGCGAACTCGATCAGGCACTCATCGACATGACGCGCGAACAGCTCGCGCTACACGTGCTGCTGACCAAGTCCGACAAACTGTCGCGGGCTGGCGTCAGGCGTGCCATCGACAGCGCTCACCGACAGCTCGGCGATCCCGCTCACACGGTATCCACTCTATCGGTGCTGAATCGCAGGGGTCTCGATGACCTGGAGCGGGTTTGCCGGGGCTGGCTTGATTTCGGCTGAATCGGCGCGTATAACTCGGCCGTGCATGCCGCACAAACAAAAAACCCTGGCAGCGAACTGCCAGGGAAAAACGATCGATCCGGATGGGGTTCCCGGATCCTTGTCCGCTCATAGGAGGGAGAACGGACATAGCGCTGGGCTAAAGCGCTACTGGGTAGACCCGGGGT
>JAAUXY010030874.1_pt1 | contig 18021 bp, 15 predicted proteins | sample 7278121 | NCBI WGS metagenome assembly JAAUXY01 (sample SAMN14350117, study PRJNA611818) | marine sediment metagenome | isolation source: surface marine sediment (1.8m) | place: French Polynesia: Moorea | collected 2018-08 | reverse complement strand
TGAAGCGAAAGCTGCCGAGGAAGCGCCGGCCGAGAAAGCCGAACCCGCGGCAGAAGAGAAAGCTGAGGAGAAATAGCAATGTCGATCACGGCATCGATGGTTAAGGAACTGCGCGAACGCACCGGCGTGGGCATGATGGAGTGCAAGAAAGCGCTCGTGGAAACCGGTGGCGACATGGAGGCCGCGGCTGAATTGCTGCGCAAGTCGGGACAGGCGAAAGCCGACAAGAAGTCGGGTCGGGTTGCAGCCGAAGGCCGTGTTGCAATTGCCGCGGCCGGCAACAAGGCTGCCGTGGTCGAGATCAATTCTGAAACGGACTTCTCGGCCAAGCATGACGATCTCGTGGCATTTGCGACCGCTGCCGCCGAGGCGGCACTCGCGTCGGGCGCCACCGATGTTGCGACCTTCGCGGGGCAGGAGCTGGCAGACGGCAAGACGGTCGAAGCGACACGCCTCGAGCTCGTAAACACAATCGGAGAGAACATCACGGTGCGTCGTATTGCGCAGTTGGAGTCGAGCGGCGCGCTCGGGCACTACACGCACGGCGCAAAGATCGGTGCGGTGGTCGCACTCGACGGCGGCGACGGGGCGCTCGCGCGCGACATTGCAATGCACGTCGCAGCGACCAATCCGACCTGCGTCGATGAGGCCGGCGTTCCCGCCGAAACGCTCGAGAACGAGCGCCGCATCCTGACGGAACAGGCACAGGACTCGGGCAAACCCGCGGAGATCATCGAAAAGATGGTCAACGGTCGCGTCGCCAAGTTCCTCAAGGAAATCACGCTCGTCGGTCAGCCTTTCGTCAAGGATCCCGACGTGACGGTCGGCAAGTTGCTCAAAGGTGCATCGGCCAGCGTCACTTCGTTCGTCCGCTTCGAGGTGGGTGAGGGCATCGAAAAGAAAGAGGACAACTTCGTCGAAGAGGTGATGGCGCAAGTCAAGGGCGCGAGCTGAGTTACGATTAGATGAGGAGTGCACATGTCTGACGGTCCAGGTCAATATCGACGGGTATTGTTGAAACTCAGCGGCGAAGCGCTGATGGGCGAACTGGACTATGGCATCGAGCCTTCCGTAATCAAGCGCATAGCCGCAGAGATTGCAGAGGTGCGCAAGCGCGGCGTCGAGGTCGCGATCGTGATTGGCGGCGGAAATATCTTCCGCGGCGCCGGACTTGCCGGTGCGGGCATGGATCGTGTCACGGGCGACTACATGGGTATGCTCGCAACGGTCATGAACGCGCTGGCCATCCAGGACGCGCTGGAATCTCAGGACGTGTACGCGCGCGTCATGTCGGCGCTGCAGGTTCACGAGGTTTGCGAGGACTACATACGGCGTCGTGCCGTGCGCCATCTCGAGAAAGGTCGCGTCGTCATTCTCGCGGCCGGTACCGGCAACCCGTTCTTCACCACGGATACGGCTGCCAGCCTGCGCGCCATCGAAATTGGTGCCGATGTTCTGCTCAAGGCCACCAAGGTTGACGGTGTCTACGACTGCGACCCGGCAAAAAACCCGGACGCGAGGCGCTACGACTCGGTGTCTTACGACCAGGTCATCGCGGACAAGCTCGGCGTAATGGACGCGACGGCCATCGTCATGTGTCGTGACAACGGACTGCCGCTCAGGATATTCGACCTGACCCGCGCAAATGCGCTGGTGCAGGCGATGACCGGTGACGACGTCGGAACGGTCGTCACCCAGTAAGCCAGTGCCTGTCAACAGGCCCTAATTCCGGAGGTACCAACGTGCTGGAAGAGATCAAAAAAGACGCCGCGGATCGCATGGCCAAGAGCGTCGCGTCGCTGAAGACCGACCTGACGAAGATTCGCACGGGGCGTGCCCATACCAGCCTGCTCGACCACATCACGGTCGAGTACTACGGCAGCCAGGTGCCGCTCAACCAGGTATCCAACGTCAACGTCGAGGATTCCCGGACCCTGACGGTGACGCCATGGGAAAAGGACATGGTTGCCGTGATCGAGAAGGCGATCATGGCATCGGATCTCGGCCTCAACCCGCAGTCGGCCGGGACCGTGATACGCGTACCGCTTCCGCCGCTCACCGAGGAACGTCGCAAGGACATGATCCGCATTGTCCGGCAGGAGGCCGAGGGCGGCCGTATCGCGGTGCGAAACATACGGCGTGACGCGATTCACGACATCAAAGATCTCCTCAAGGAGAAGATGATCGGCGAGGATGACGAGCATCGCGCCGAAGACGAGATCCAGACGATCACCGACAAGTACGTCGCCCAGATCGACGAACTGCTGGCCGAAAAAGAGGCCGAGTTGATGGAGATCTGATGGAGAACGTGCCGCAGCACGTCGCCGTCATCATGGATGGCAACGGCCGCTGGGCGCGCAAGCGCGGGCTGCCGCGACACGCCGGCCACAGGGCCGGCGTCAAATCTGTCCGAGCGATCGTCGAAAACGCGGCGCAGCGCGGTATACGCTACCTGACCCTGTTCGCCTTCAGCAGCGAGAACTGGAACCGCCCGAAGGAAGAAGTCAGCAAGCTCATGGGCCTGTTCGTCGAGGCGCTGCGTCGTGAGGTCGATGAGCTCCACAAGAACAACGTAAGGCTGCGCTTCGTCGGTGCCCGGCATCAGCTCAATGACGGTCTCGTGGCAAAAATTGCAGAGGCCGAGGAGCGAACCGCGAGCAACACCGGCCTGGAATTGCTGGTGGCCGTTGCCTATGGCGGTCGCTGGGACATCGTCGAGGCCGTGCGCGAAATTTCTGCCGCAGCGGCTGCCGGCGAGCTGTCGCCGGAGGAGATCAGCGAGGAGGCGATCGCAGACCGCCTGCAACTCGCAGGTGTGCCCGACCCCGATTTGCTGATTCGTACCGGCGGTGAGCAGCGCATCAGCAATTTCCTGCTCTGGAACCTCGCATACTCCGAGCTGCTGTTCCCGGACGTGTTGTGGCCGGATTTCACGGACAAGCACCTCGATGACGCGCTGGCGCACTTCTCCAAACGCGAACGGCGTTTTGGTGCGACGGGCGACCAGGTCAAGGCCATCGGATGCTGAAGCAGAGGATATTCACTGCGGTCATCGCCCTGGTCGTACTCGGCATCGTGCTTTTCGTTGCACCCCCGCCGGTCGCCGAGGCGGTCATCGCACTCCTCATTATCGCCGGCGCCTGGGAATGGTCGGGTTTTTTGCAGGCCCGGGGCCAGGGCCAGAAGACCGCATTCCTGATCACGCTGGTCGTACTCGTAGGGATCGCGTCGGCGCTCAACGACGAATACGTCGATATCGTCCTGCAAACAGCGCTCGCCTGGTGGTTCGTAGCCTTCGTCTGGACGTTCTTTTATCCGACGCCGATCAACGCGGTGATGCGCTGGACCGGCGGCATGCTCGTGCTGGTGCCGCTGTACCTTGCGCTCGTGGCGCTCTACCAGGCCGGCCCGCTGACGCTTTTGTTCCTGCTGTTGATCGTCTGGGCCGCCGACGTTGGCGCGTATTTTGCGGGCAAGGCGTTCGGCCGGGTAAAGCTGGCGCCGCAGATCTCGCCGGGCAAGACCTGGGAAGGTGTCATCGGCGGACTCGTGCTCGTCGTGCTGCTGACGGTCGCGCGTTCGTTCGTCATCGATTCGCACCTGGCGTCGCTGATCCCGTTTTGCCTCGCAGTGGCCGCGATCTCGATCGTCGGCGACCTGACGGTGAGCATGTTCAAGCGCAGTGCCGGTGTGAAAGACAGCGGGCGCTTGTTTCCCGGGCATGGTGGCATACTCGATCGAATCGACAGTGTCGCGGCGGCAGCGCCTCTGTTCGTTCTGGGCATGCACTGGATGGAGACATTGCAGTGAACTGTTCAGGTAACGTTCAGTCTCAAAAACTTACGCTCCTTCGGCTAGGCTTGGGTCTTCATTTCGCAGGAAAATCAGCTTCTTATGACTAATTTCCTGATCAACCTCGCGGCCTTCATCGTGGCCATCAGCGTACTGGTGGCGATCCACGAGTACGGGCACTACATCGTGGGCCGAAAACTCGGCATGAAAGTGCTGCGGTTTTCGATCGGCTTCGGCAAACCCATCTGGATGCGGCGCGCCGGCCCGGACCAGACAGAGTACGTCGTGTCGGCGCTGCCGCTGGGCGGCTACGTGCGATTCCTGGATACGCGCGAGGGCGAGATCGACCCCGCAGACGAGGGGCGTGCTTTCAACCAGCGTCCGATTCCGGCCCGTATCGCGGTGCTGCTGGCGGGCCCGCTTTTCAACTTCCTGTTTGCCATCGTCGCGTACTGGGCACTGTTCGTTTACGGCGTGCCCTCGGTAACGGCAGCCATTGGTGCCGTCGAGCCCGGTTCGTACGCGGCAGAGGCCGGCCTGGAGACAGGCGATCGCATTGTGGCTGTCGACGATGTCGAGACGCGCCACTGGGAGGCGGCGCTGGTCGAAATCCTGGGTCAGATGGTCGACGACGGGCGCATACCGCTGCGGCTCGAGGACGAGGACGGCGACCGGCGCACGGCAGTTATCGACGTGGGCGAGGACAGCGCCCGGCTTACCGAGCCCGGCGTGCTATTCGACGGGCTCGGATTCCAGCCATGGCAGATCAGCGACATGTCGGCCGAAGTCGGCGAGCTGACCGAGGGCGGCGCCGCGGAGAAAGCCGGCATCCGCAAAGGCGACCTGATCACCGCGATCGACGGGCAGCCGATCAACAACTTCAGCGATTTGCTGACGCAGGTTGCGCCCCGGCCGGGCGAAACAGTCTCGATCACGGTCGAGCGACTGGGGCGCACCGTAAATTTCGAGCTGACTCTGGGGTCGACGGAACGAGGCGGGGAGCAGGTCGGCCTGCTCGGTGTCGCGTCGGCCACCGATACGTCCAGGTTCTACTTCCTGCGCCAGTACGGCGTGATCGATTCGGTCGGCAAGTCGATTGAGCGAACCTGGCAGTCGACGCGTTTTACGCTGGAAATGCTCGTGCAAATGGTCACCGGCAACGTGTCGATCAAGAACCTGAGCAGCCCGATCGGAATCGCCCAGTTCGCCGGCGACTCGGCGCAACGCGGCATGGACTATTACATCAGCTTCCTCGCAATCGTCAGCATCAGCCTCGGCGTGCTCAACCTGCTGCCGGTTCCCGTGCTCGACGGCGGCCAGATCCTCTACCAGCTGGCGGAAGCCGTGAAGGGCGGGCCGTTGTCCGAGCGAGCGCAGATCCTGGGCCAGCAGATTGGCATACTCGCGTTACTCCTGTTAATGAGTTTCGCCTTTTACAATGACATTGCGAGGATTCTCGGTTGAGGCGCAATCGTAACAACAACAAGCGAATGCTGAGTCTCCGGGCGAGCGCATGCCTCTGTTTGCTGCTGCCGGCAGCAGTATTGGCAGACAGTTTCACCGTCCGCGACATGCGGGTGGAGGGGCTGCAGCGTATTTCCGAAGGTACCGTTTTCAACTACCTGCCAATCAATATTGGTGATGAGATCGGCGCGCTTCGTGTCCAGGAAGCGATCCGCACACTCTACGGCCAGGGCCTGTTTGACGACATCGAGATGCGTCGCGATGGCGATACGCTCGTCATCGTCGTCAAAGAACGCCCTTCGATCGAGAGCTTCGAGATCGAGGGCAACAAGGACATCAAGACCGAAGACCTGATGGAGTCGCTGCGAAGCGTCGGTCTCGCGAAGGGCCGGACGTTTGACCGCTCGGTACTGGACAACGTCACCATGTTCCTGAGAGAGCAGTATTACGGTCGCGGCAAGTACGGCGTCCAGATCGATGCCAACGTGGCGGCCCGCCCCAACAATACGGTTCGCGTAAAGGTCGACGTCAAAGAGGGTGACCGGGCGAAGATTCGCCAGGTCAACATCGTCGGCAATCACTCCTTCGACGAGGACGACATTCGCGAGGGCTTCACGCTCGATACCGCCAACTGGCTGTCGTGGATTCGCCAGGACGATCGCTACTCCAAGGAGGCGCTCGACGGCGATCTCGAGAGCTTGCGCTCTTTTTACATGGATCGTGGCTACGCCGACTTCCGCGTGGAGTCGACGCAGGTTGCGATTAGCCCGAACAAGAAAGACATCTTCGTCACCATCAACATTCACGAGGGCGATGTCTACACCATTTCCGACATCAAGCTGGTCGGCGAGATGGTGGTGCCGGAAGCTTTCCTGCGCAGCTTCGTGCTGGCGCGCCCGGGGTCGACGTTCAACCAGCAGTTGCTGACGCAGTCGGCGGATCTCATGAAGTTCCGCCTCGGCGAGGACGGCTATGCGAACGCCGAGATCTTCCCGGAACCAGAGCTCGACCACGAGTCCCGGGAAGCGGCCATCACGTTCCTGATCAATCCGCAAAACCGGGTCTACGTCAGGCGCATCAATTTCAACGGCGTATCCGAGATCGACGACGAGGTGCTGCGTCGCGAGATGCGACAACTCGAAAGCGCTTATCTGTCGAACCGGCTCGTCGAACGCTCCAAGGTCCGTCTGCAGCGATTGCCGTACATCGAATCGGTCGAGTTTCGCGACACGCCGGTTCCGGGTACGCCGGACCTGGTCGACATCGACTTCGACCTCGAGTACCGCATGCCGGGACAGTTCTCCGGCGGCGTCGGATATTCCGAGTCGCAGAAACTGCTTCTGAACGGCAGCATCGTGCACACCAATTTCCTGGGATCGGGAAACCGCGTCGCGCTCGAATTGAATTCCGGACGATTCCAGAAGCTTTACAGCCTGTCGCATACCGATCCCTTTCGCAGCATGGACGGAATTCGGCGCACGGTCGCCGTGAATTATCGCGACATCACGCAGTTTACGTCCGGGGCGTCGGACTTCTCCACATCCAGCATCGGCGCGACGGTCGATTACGGTTACCCGATCTCGGAATTCCAGACGCTGTCGTTCGGCGCAACGTACCAGCGCTCCGAGTTGCTGTCGTCGACGACGAGCACGCTGCAGGCGCAGGATTGGGTGGCGAACAACGGCAATCCCTTCATCATCGACGTTGGCACCAATGCCACTTTTTTCGGTACCGAGTTCGACACGGTCGAGCTGCTCGCGGGCTGGTCCTATGACAGTCGCAACCGTGCGCTGTTCGCAAATCGCGGTACGCGTCAACAGGTTTTTGTTGGCGTGACGGTGCCCGGCAGCGACGTCGAGTACTACACGGCGCGCTACTCGCTGACCAAGTATTTCCCCTTGTTGCGCCGCTGGACGTTGCGCCTGAATACGGAGCTCGGTATCGGTGAGTCACTCGGGGAAACCACGGCGCTGCCGCCATACAAGCAGTTCTACGGCGGTGGTCCCCAGTCAGTACGCGGTTTTCGCGAGTCCTACCTGGGTCCGCGGGACAGTTTTGGAAATCCCTACGGCGGCAACATATTGGTTGCCAGTCAGCTAGAGCTTATACTCCCGCTGCCGGCTAAATGGTCGAGCCAGGCGCGCGCCACCTTGTTCTATGACATCGGCAACGTGTTCAACAATGGCGAAGTGCAGTTTACGGACAAACTGGGCACTCCGGTCTCGTACAAGTTCGATGCCGACGAGCTACGCCAGTCGGTCGGCGTCGGTGTACAGTGGCTGGCGCCGTTGGGTTTGTTCAGGTTCAGCTATGCGTATCCATTGAATGCGTATGATGGCAATGACAGGTTTTTCGGAGATCAGATCGAGAGGTTCCAGTTCTCCATTGGTCAAGCGTTTTAAGGATTGAGAGTTTATGAGTTTTGTAAAGCAACATCTGGTTAAGGCAACAGTCGCGGTTGCGATGCTTTTTGCATTGGCATTGCCTGCGGCCGCTCAGGAGATAAAGATTGGCGTCGTCAATCTGCCACTGCTCATGGATCGGGCGCCACAGACGAAGGCCGCCATGGATGCTTTGCAGGAGGAATTTGCGCCAAGGCAGCGCGAGTTCCTGGCGAAACAGAAAGAGTACGAAGATTTCGCAGCCAAGGTGCAGAAAGATGCATCGGTAATGGGCGACACCGAACGCCGCAACGCCGAGAAAACGCTGCGCGACCTGCAGCGCGAAGTTACGCGGCTGCAAAACGAATTCCGTGAAGACCTGAACCTGCGTCAGAACGAGGAGCTCGGTATCCTGCAGCGGTCTATTCTCAAGGAAGTACAGGACTATGCGCAGGACCAGGGTTACGATCTCGTTGTTGGAGATGGCGTGTTGTTCGCCAGCAATGCCGTCAACATCACCGAAGAGGTGCTGCGCGCCGTCGAGGCAAACTTCCAGGCGACCAGCGCGCGCTAACGGGTCAGGCACACGATGCCGGTCAGCCTCGGTCAGCTAGCGACACGGTTCGGCTGCGAGCTGGTCGGCGACCCCGACGTCGTCGTCGACGATGTCGCGTCCCTCCCCAACGCCGGGCAGGGGTCCTTGTCCTTCCTTTCAAACGCTGCCTATCTCGAGCAGCTTGCGTCGACGAAAGCTGCTGCCGTCATTCTGCGAGACGAGCACGTAAAAGTGTCGTCGACGGCATCGCTCGTTGCCAAAGACCCATACGCGACGTACGCGCGCGTTGCCGCCGTCATCAAGCCGGCCCGACATTTCCCCGCGGGCGTCCACAAGGCCGCCACGATCGACGAGAGTGCCAGCGTTCACGAGACGGCGCACGTCGCTGCAAACGCGTTTGTGGATGAAGGAAGTTCGATCGGCGCACGCGTTTACGTCGGGCCGGGCACGTATGTCGGCCCCGGGTGCGCGGTTGCAGAGGACTGCCGCCTGCTCGCCAACGTGACTCTGGCCCGCGCCGTCGAGCTTGGTGCGCGATGCATCGTTCACCCGGGTGCGGTTCTGGGTGCGGACGGATTCGGCAACGCGATGACGCCCGAGGGATGGGTCAAAGTGCCGCAGCTCGGGGGAGTGCGCATTGGCGCCGACGTCGAGATCGGCTGCAATACGACGGTCGATTGCGGCGCGCTCGACGATACGGTCATCGAAGACGGGGTGCGAATGGACAACCTCTGCATGATCGCTCACAACGTGCATGTCGGGGCGCACACGGCAATGGCTGCGATGACGGGTATTGCCGGCAGCACGAAAATTGGCGCACGCTGTATGTTTGCGGGGCAATCGGGTGCCGTCGGGCACATCGAGATTTGCGATGACGTCGTCATCAGTGGACAGGGCATGTTGTCGAAAAACATCACGGAGCCCGGCGTCTACGCATCCAGCTTTCCGTCGGAACCGGTTCGCGACTGGAACCGCAAGGTTGCACGCTTCCGACGCCTGGACAGCCTGTTCGATCGTGTCAAGAAACTCGAGAAGGATTCCTGATGATTCACCCGACGGCGCTGGTATCCGACAAAGCCAGCATCGCTGACGACGTCGAGATTGGCGCCTATTCGGTCGTTGGCGACGGCGTCGTAATCGGCGCAGGCACTCGGATCGGCAGTCACGTCGTCGTCAACGGACCGACGATCATCGGCCGCGACAACCGCATCTACCAGTTTGCCTCGGTCGGCGACGATCCGCAGGACAAGAAGTACGCTGGTGAACCCACGCGTCTCGTCATCGGCGATCGCAATACGATCAGGGAGTTCTGTACGTTCAGTCGCGGGACGGTGCAGGACGAGGGCGAGACGAGCATGGGCGACGACAACTGGATCATGGCGTATGTCCACGTTGCGCACGACTGTCGCATCGGCAACAACACGATCATGGCCAATAACACGACGCTCGCCGGACACGTGCATGTTGGCGACTGGGTCATCATGGGTGGATTTTCGGGTGCGCACCAGTTCTGCAAGATCGGCGCGCATGCATTCCTCGGCATGTACTCCGGTGTCAATCGTGACGTCGCTGCTTATACGATGGTGTCGGGTAACCCGGGCGTTCCGCGTGGCATCAACAGCGAGGGGCTCAAACGCCGTGGCTTCGACAGCAGCCAGATCCGCAACATCAAGAACGCGTACCGCATCATTTACCGGCAGGGTAAGAAGCTCAATGAAGCCATCGAGGAGCTCGAGGCGCTGAGTAACGAGCAGCAGGAACTTTTGCTGTTGCTCGAGTCGTTGCGGGCATCCGATCGCGGTCTCATTCGCTAGATGCGCATCGGCCTGGTCGCGGGCGAAGCTTCCGGGGACCTGCTCGGTGCCGGACTGATCCGGGAGATCCGCCGTGAGGTGCCCGAAGCCGTCTTCGAGGGCGTTGCCGGTCCCGCGATGCGTGCCGAGGGCTGCGAATGCTGGGAAGACGCCGATGCGCTCGCGGTGATGGGACTTGTCGAGCCGCTGCGACACTTGCCGCGCCTGCTGCGGCTGCGGCGCAGTCTCGCGGCACGTTGGGCCGCAGATCCGCCCGACGCGTTCGTCGGCATTGACGCACCCGACTTCAATCTCGGACTCGAGATCCGGCTCAAACGCGCAGGAATTCGTACGATTCATTACGTCAGTCCCTCCGTATGGGCATGGCGCTCCGGGCGTATCAAGAAAATAAGAAGAGCCGCGGACACCGTTTTGTGCCTGCTGCCGTTCGAAAAAGACCTTTACGACCGCGAGGGTATCGACGCCGTGTTCGTCGGCCACCCCAAGGCCGATGCCGCGCCCGAATCCGTGTCGACCCATGCCGTTCGCCGGGAGCTGGGCATCGATGCCAACGATGTCGTCGCCGTATTGCCGGGCAGTCGGGCCAGCGAGGTAACCAGGCTCGCGCCGACCTTCGCACGCGCCGCGGCGCTGCTGGCTGCAAGCCGCGAAGACCTGCACTTCGTTACGCCGGTGGCGCATCCGAAGCTCAAGCCGGTCATTGAGGAGGCGCTGACCGATGCAGGCGTGCGCGACCGATTCACGTTGTTGGACGGGCAGTCCCTGCAGGCCATGTCGGCAGCAGACGTCGTGCTGCTGGCATCGGGCACGGCGGTCCTCGAGTCCGCGCTGCTCGGCAAGCCGAGCGTTGCGGCCTACCGCGTTGCAGGGATGACGTATGCGATCGTCAAGGCGTTCGGCCTCGTCAAGGTCACACACGTGACGCTGCCGAATCTGCTGACCGACGAACCGCTGGTGCCGGAGTTCATACAGGGCGATGCAACGCCGGAAGCTGTCTCGGGCGCCGTGGCCGCACTGTTCGACGATCCCCGGCGCCGGGCGGCGATTGCGACGAGATTTGCTAAACTGCGCGAGGAACTCGCACTGGACGCGGATCGCCGCGCCGCCGACGCCGTCATGCGCGTCGCGCGAGCCTGAAACACTGCGCAGACCACGCATGCAGCAAGAAGCTCTTTTTCCGGTCGACGGCCCCTGTGCCGGCGTCGACGAAGCGGGACGCGGTCCCCTGGCGGGCCCGGTCGTAGCCGCCGCCGTCATACTGCACCCGGGTCGGCCGATCGATAAGCTCGCGGACTCGAAAAAACTGACGGCACCCCGTCGCGAACGACTGGCTCGACTGATCCGCCGGCGGGCCGCATCCTGGGCGATCGCGTGGGCGGATCCAGCAGAGATCGATGCCATCAACGTGCTGGCAGCGACAATGCTTGCGATGCGTCGCGCGATCATCGGTCTGCACGTGCGGCCACGCAGCGTCCAGGTGGACGGAAATCGACTGCCGGACCTCGTGTTTGGCACGTTCGAGGTGCAGGGCGAAGCCATCGTCGGCGGCGATGACCGCGTCGATGCCATCAGCGCTGCCTCCATACTGGCGAAGACGGCCAGGGACGCCATGATGGTCAGGCTCGACGGCATCTATCCCGGTTACGATTTCGCGCGGCACAAAGGTTACGGCACGCGCGCGCACTGCGAGCAGCTCCGCAAGCTCGGTCCGTGCCGCGAACACCGCCGTTCGTTTGCACCCGTGCGCGAGGCTGTCTGAATGGGCCAGGCCTTCGTGCATCTGCACGTGCACACCGAGTATTCGATGGTGGACAGCACGGTGCGTATCGCAGCGCTGATGGACCGATGTGCGGCCGAAGGCATGCCCGCCGTCGCGCTGACCGATCAGAACAACGTGTTCGGCCTGGTGAAATTCTGCCGCAAAGCCATCGCTGCGGGCGTGAAGCCACTCGTCGGCGTCGATCTGCGACTCGCGAACGACGACGATTCGGATCACCCTTACCGGCTGGTGCTGCTGTGCCAGGATAACGACGGCTACCGAAACCTCTCGCAGCTCGTGACGCGCGCCTACCTCGAGGGACAGGTGCGCGGCGAACCGCTCGCGCGTCCGGAGTGGCTCGACAACCGCTCGTGCCGCGGACTCATAGCCCTGTCGGGAGGTGTCCATGGCGATGTGGGGCGCGCGCTCGTCAACAACCACGAGGAGCAGGCCCGGGATCGCCTCAGGCACTGGCTCGAGGTATTCGGAGATCGCTACTACCTGGAGCTCGTTCGTACCGGGCGAAGCGGCGAGGAGGACTGCGTGCGCGCGTCGGCGGCGATCGGGGCCGAGCTCGGTGTTCCGGTCGTAGCGAGCAACGACGTTCGCTTCATAGACCGTGAAGACTTCAACGCCCATGAAGCGCGCGTTTGTATTCACGACGGTCGCGGGCTCTCGGATCCCGATCGACCGCGCCTGTACAGCAATGCACAGTACCTGCGATCGCCCACGGAAATGGCGGACCTGTTCGCCGATATTCCCGAAGCGCTGCAAAACACACTCGAGGTCGCCCGTCGCTGCAACCTCGATCTCGAGCTCGGACACTCGGTGCTGCCCGCGTTCCCGGTACCCGACGGGCAGGACGAGGAGGCCTTCCTCGAGGCGGAAGCGCGGCGTGGCCTGGACGAAAAGCTCGAAGCCCGTTTCGATGCCGAGTCAATCGAGGGCAACGAGCGCGACATCGTTAGCGCGCCGTATTTCGAGCGGCTGGATGTCGAACTGGACGTGATCAGCTCGATGGGCTTCCCGGGTTACTTCCTGATCGTTGCGGATTTCATTCGCTGGGCGCGGGAGAACGACGTTCCCGTCGGGCCCGGCCGCGGTTCCGGTGCCGGCTCGCTCGTGGCCTGGGTGCTCGGCATCACCGATCTCGACCCGCTGACCCACGACCTGCTCTTCGAGCGTTTCCTGAATCCCGAGCGCGTGTCTATGCCGGACTTCGACGTCGACTTCTGTATGGAGGGCAGGGACCGCGTCATTGACTACGTTGCCGCGCGTTACGGCCGGGAAAAGGTCTCGCAAATCATCACCTTTGGCACGATGGCGGCCAAGGCCGTAATTCGGGACACGGGGCGGGTACTCGGGCAGCCCTACGGTTTCGTCGACCGGATTGCCAAGCTGGTTCCGTTCGAGCTCGGCATGACGCTCGACAAGGCGCTCGATCAGTCTGAAGAGCTCGCCTCGATGTATCGCGACGACGAGGAAGTCGCTGCGATCATCGACCTGGCGAAATCGCTGGAGGGCCTGGTTCGGAACGCGGGCAAGCACGCGGGCGGCGTCGTCATCGCACCCGGGCAGCTGACCGATTTCGCACCGCTCTATTGCGAAGAGGGTGGCAGCAACGTCGTCACGCAACTCGACAAGGACGACGTCGAGGCCATCGGCCTGGTCAAGTTCGACTTCCTCGGCCTCAAGACCCTGACGATCATCGACTGGGCGGTGCGCATCGTCAATGAGAGCCATCCGGAAGCGAACCTCGTGATCGACTCCATTCCGGATCGCGACCCGCGGACCTTCGAGCTGTTGAGAAGCAGCCGGACAGCCGCCGTCTTCCAGCTCGAGTCGAGCGGCATGCGCGATCTCATCAAGCGCATGAAGCCGGACCAGTTCGACGATCTCGTCGCACTCGTTGCGCTGTTCCGCCCCGGGCCCCTGCAGTCGGGCATGGTCGACGACTTCATCACGCGCAAGCACGCAACCAACAAGGCGGACATCGATTACCTGCACCCCGACCTGCAGCCGGTGCTCGAGGAAACGTACGGCGTCATCCTGTACCAGGAGCAGGTCATGCAAATCGCCCAGGTGCTGGCCGGCTATTCGCTGGGTGCGGCCGACCTTTTGCGCCGGGCGATGGGCAAAAAGAAACCCGAGGAGATGGCGAAGCAGCGCGAGATCTTTGTCAGCGGCGCGACCGAGCGCGGCGTCGCGGACAGGACCGCAACGCACATATTCGACCTGATGGAGAAATTCGCCGGATACGGATTCAACAAGTCCCATTCTGCGGCCTACGCGGTGCTGTCATACCAGACGGCCTACCTCAAGGCTCACTACCCGGCCGCGTTCATGGCGGCCGTGATGAGTGCGGACCTGGATCACACGGATCGACTCGTCACGCTCAAGGACGATTGCCGGCAGCTCGGCCTCAGGATCGAGCCGCCGGGCATCAACCGCTCCGGCTACCATTTCACGGTGCCCGACGAAGGCACCATCCTCTACGGCCTCGGCGCTATCAAGGGTGTCGGCCATGCCGCCGTCGATGCGCTGATCGCCGAGCGCGAGGCGAACGGCCCGTACGGCGATCTCGCGGAATTCTGTCGACGCGCCGATTCCGAGAAGATGAACCGGCGTGCGCTAGAGGCGATGATCAAGTCCGGGGCAATGGACGAGTTCGGCGAAACGCGCCGCAGCCTGATGCAGCAGGTCCCCGAAGCGCTGAAAAGTGCCGATCAGCATGCCCGTGCCAAGGCCGCCGGGCAGAACGACATGTTCGGGCTCGAAGCCCCGCAGCCTGCCGTCGCTCGAGCCGCGAAGGTCGAATTGACCGAGTGGCCGGAGCGAGAACGGTTGGCCTTCGAGAAGGAGTCGCTCGGCCTGTACCTCACCGGGCACCCGTTCGACGCGGTCCGGCGCGATGCGCGCTTCTTTGTCGAGGGCAAGCTCGGCGAGATCGTGGCAGAGCCGCCGCCGCAGACGGCAAAAGGCGAGCGAGACTATGCGCAAGCGCGCCGCGAGGCGACGGTTGCTGGCCTGATCGTGGACATCCGCAAGCGGGGCAACCGGCTCAGCGTCACGCTGGACGACGACACCGGCCGCATGGAGCTGTCGTTCTTCAGCGAGGCGTTCGACGAGTTCCGCGAGCTGCTCGTCAAGGACGAGATCGTGGTGGTCAGCGGAGGCTTGCGCTACGACGATTTCGTCGGCGGCTGGACGCTGAACGCGAAAAACGTCTTGCCCATGGACCGGGTTATCGAGAGCCGTGCACGCAGCCTCGTGCTCAATCTTGCACCGAACGGGCAGGGTGAAGCGCTGCTGGTCAAACTGCACGATGTATTGCTGCCGTTTCGCGAAGGCAATTGCGACGTCAGCATCCGTTATACGGGTCAAGGAGCGGCGGCGAAGCTCAGCCTGGGGCCCGAGTGGACGGTGCGGCCGAGCCGAGAGTTGCGAGACAAGCTGGCCGAACTGCTGGGCAGCAAGAATGTCCGCCTGCTCTACGCACCCGGCCGGGAATTCATGTAGAGTCTCGCGCTATGGACCTGAAATTCCTCGATTTTGAACAGCCTATCGCCGAGTTAGAGGCGAAAATCGAAGAGCTGCGATTCGTCGGCGACGACTCGGATATCAACATCAACGAAGAAGTCGCGCGGCTCAAGGAAAAGAGCAAATCGCTGACCAAGAGCATTTTTTCGAAGCTCACGCCCTGGCAGATTGCGCGTGTCGCACGGCACGAGTCGCGACCGTACACGCTCGACTATCTCGGAATGATCGCGCCGGATTTCCAGGAGCTGCACGGCGATCGCATGTACGCCGACGATCCGGCGATCATCGGCGGAACCGGTCGAATCGACGGCCGGCCCGCCATGATCATCGGTCATCAGAAGGGTCGCGACACCAAGGAACGCGTGCGCCGCAACTACGGCATGCCCAAGCCCGAGGGCTATCGCAAGGCGCAGCGCCTGATGCGTCTTGCCGAGAAATTTCGCCTGCCCGTCGTGACGTTCATCGACACGCCGGGCGCCTATCCGGGGGTTGGAGCCGAGGAGCGCGGCCAGAGCGAGGCGATCGCCAGGAGCCTGTACATGATGGCCGGGCTCAAGACGCCAATCGTCAGTGTCGTCATTGGCGAGGGCGGATCCGGCGGCGCGCTCGCGATCGGCGTGGCGGATCGCCTGCTGATGCTGCAATACGGTATCTACTCGGTCATCTCGCCCGAGGGTTGTGCCTCGATACTCTGGAAGAGCGCCGAGAAGGCTGAAGACGCCGCCGAAGCCATGAAGATCACAGCCGACAACCTCAAGGGATTCGGACTCGTCGACGAGGTTCTGCCCGAACCGCTCGGCGGTGCGCACCGTTCGCCCGGCGAAGCCGGCGAGGTCATTCGCAACGCGTTGAACCAGCATCTCGAAGAGCTCGAGCAAATGCCGCTGGACCAGTTGCTCGAGGAGCGGCAGCGCCGGCTGGAAAGCTTCGGCCAGTTCAAAGAGGCGTGAGCTTCAGCGCCGGTACGCTGCGGCAGACACTGGCCGAGCTGGGCGAGCGCGCGGGCGATGCCAGCCGTTACATCGTCGCGTTCAGCGGTGGTCTCGACTCCACGGTTCTCACGCATGCGCTCGCCGAGATCTGCCGCGGCGGCGAACCGGGTCTCACCGCCGTCTACATCGACCATGGGCTGCAGCGGGAGTCCGCACGCTGGAGCAATCACTGCGAGGCGTTTGCCGGGTCGCTCGGGATTGCCTTCACGGGACTGCGCGTTGCAGTCGACCTGCAGTCCGGACTGGGACTCGAGGCGGCTGCGCGAGAGGCGCGCTATTCGGCGTTGCGGGATCTCGTCGAACCCGGCGACTGGCTCATCAGCGCACATCACCGTGACGACCAGGCCGAAACCGTCTTGCTCAACCTGATGCGCGGCAGCGGGCCTGCCGGGCTCGCCGGGATGCAATCGTTGCGGCGCTTCGCCGCGGGCTGGCTGGCGCGACCCTTGCTCGACGTTTCGCGCGAGGATCTGCAGGACTACGCAAACCGGCATTCGCTGGAGTGGCTGGTCGACCCGTCGAATCGCGACCAGCAATACGATCGCAATTACCTGCGACACGAAGTGCTGCCGAGATTCGCATCGCGCTGGCCGGATGCCGCCAACCGTATACGGCGCAGCGCGAAGCTTGCCGCAGAGGCTGCAGGACTGCTGCGGGAGCTTGGAGAGATGGACTCCGCGGCGTTCGGGGATCGACGGGACCGCCTGCGCATCGACGCGCTGACCGCGCTTGCGCCCGCGCGACAGCGGAACGTGCTACGGCACGTTATCTTCGAACTGGGACTGCCGATGCCCGCGGCAACGCATCTGCGGCAGATTATCGACGAGGTGGTGCATGCGCGTGAGGACGCGCAGCCGCTGGTCGCCTGGCCCGGTGGACGCGCCCGGCGCCATGACAACAGGCTCTACCTGTTGCCAGCCGACGACCTGCAGGCAAAGCCCAGGTCGGGTGTGCCGTTCACCGGCAAGAAGCTGGCTCTTGGCGGCGGCCTCGGCAAACTTCGCCTGCGTGCCGGTGCGGCGACGGGGCTCTCGAATGCCGTTGTCGAGGCCGGGCTGGAACTTCGCTACCGGGTTGGTGGCGAAAAAATAAAGCCGGCGGGTCAGGAACATACAAGAAAAGTAAAGAAACTGCTTCAGGAGGAGAGCATCGTGCCCTGGATGCGCGACCGGGTACCGCTGCTGTTCGTCGGCGACGACCTCGTTGCGGTTGCCGACCTGTGGCTGGCGGACGACGCGGTAAGCAGTCCCGGCACGGCCGTCGAGTGGATCAATCGGCCCGCGATTCATTGATGCCGCACAGGCGATCTGTTAACGTTTAGAACCGTCTGATATCCAATGACGGTGTGCTGACACAAGGGTTGGAGACAAGCGCGCGAAGCAATCGGCGCCGCTTAGAATCCAGCCCTTTTTCGTTTTCCGCATCGCGCACGAGGAAGCAAACGGAAAGTATGACTTCGTACGTATTCATTACCGGCGGTGTGGTGTCGTCGTTGGGCAAGGGCATCACGTCGGCGTGTCTCGGCGCGATACTCGAGGCCCGCGGACTAACGATCAGCATGATCAAGCTGGATCCCTACATCAACGTCGATCCGGGGACGATGAGCCCGTTTCAGCACGGCGAGGTGTATGTCACCGACGACGGCGCCGAGACCGATCTCGATCTCGGGCACTACGAGCGATTCGGCGGCATTCGCTGCTCGAGGCGCAGTAACTACACCACC
>JAAUXY010013599.1_pt1 | contig 18031 bp, 14 predicted proteins | sample 7278121 | NCBI WGS metagenome assembly JAAUXY01 (sample SAMN14350117, study PRJNA611818) | marine sediment metagenome | isolation source: surface marine sediment (1.8m) | place: French Polynesia: Moorea | collected 2018-08 | reverse complement strand
CATCATCAACGGCCAGAAAATCTGGACCTCCGGCGCGCAGCACGCCAACTGGATGTTTGCGCTGGTACGGACCGATGCGGATGCGCCGAAGCACGACGGCATCAGCTTTGTGCTCCTGCCCATGGATCAGCCCGGCGTCACCGTGAAACCCATCAAGCTGATTTCCGGCTCATCACCCTTCTGCGAGACCTTCCTCGACAACGCCATCGCCAAGCGCGAGGACCTGATCGGTGAGCTCAACAAAGGTTGGACCGTCGGCAAGCGCCTCTTGCAGTACGAGCGCAACGGCGCCACGCGACGCGCACCCAAGAAGAAAAAGCCGACCCTCAACGTCTATGCGAGCATCGCCAAAGACTACGTGGGCACTGACGCCAACGGCAGGATCGCGGACACCGGTGCGCGTGACGACGTCATCAAACAGGTCATTCAGGAGCGTGCGCTGGCGCTCACAACCAAGCGCGTGCTCGACGAAAGCAAGGAAACCGGAGCGCCGGGGGCCGCCACGTCAATCTTCAAAGCCGTAGGTTCAACCCTTGCCAAAGAAGGATCGCAACTGAAGTCGACCTTACGCGGCACAGCCGGGCTCGGCTGGGAGGGCGGTGAGTTCAGTGAGGATGAGCTCGAATCCACCCGCTCGTGGCTGCGTGACCGGGCGGTGACGATCTACGGCGGCACCAACGAGGTGCAGTACAACATCATCGCGAAGCGGGTGCTCGGGCTGCCGGACTAAGGCCGCCCCTGGCCGGATAACGCCGCAAAATCCGGCAACATGCCGTAGCCCGGGCAGTTCGTCGTTGCCCGCGCCACCGCTGCGCGGGCTTTGCCCAGCTCTCCGCGCATGACCCAGATCTGTGCCATGCGGCGATGTGCCGTTGCTTCGGCAACCGTAGCCCCAATCTCATCGAGCTCTCCGCTCAGCGTATCTTCAATGTGCGCGGGCACGCTGCCGGGTTTCAGCTGCTCGAGCGCCGTGTAGTAGTACGCGCGCGCCGCGCGGTCTGCCACAGGTGCCGTGCCCTGCAGGTAGTCGCGCTCCGCAATTGCCGCCGCCCGCTGGTAAGCGTCGACCGCTTCGTCCACCGCGCCGCTCATGCGCAGGGAATCCGCCAGCTGGCCCCACATTTCATGGATTTCCGGCGCACCGTCGCCAATAGAGGCAATCGCGCGGCGCCGGAGACGGACCGCCTCGTCGTAGTTACCGAGGAAGTAGTGGGTCATGCCGAGAAACTCATCACCCACGTACGACTGCGGCGCAATCTCCTGCGCCCGGGTGTAGGCGGCGCGTGCTGCGTCGAAGCTGCCGAGACAGATATAGAACGTTCCGAGGTTACCGAGCAGGTATTCGTTTTCCTGACGCGAGAGCGCCTCTTCGCTCACCGCAATTGCGGCGGCGTTGTTCCCGGAAAACCACTCCATGCTGGCGAGGTTGAAGAGCGGTTTCCAGACAGTCGGGTCCACGTCCGCAGCGCGTCGGGCGGCTACCTTGGCGCGCGCCAGCAACATCTCGTCCGCCGTTTGTCGGTAACCATCGAGGAGCGCCGCCGCGAGCCCTTCAAACGCCGCCGCATGGCTGGGGTGTGCGACATTGACGGATTCGTACATCGCAATCGCCTCGTCGTTGCGACCCGTGCGGCTCAAGAAATGGGCGTGGGCGCTGGCGACCACCGGGTGATCCGGGTCGAGCAGCAGCGCCTGCGAGCAGGCGCTGGACGCATCCCGGAGCATACGGTCTTCTTCGAACATCCAATGCTGCTCGAGCAACGCCTCGCAGAGACCCGCGTGAGCCAGCGCATAATTGGCGTCCTGACGCAGTGCCGCCTCGAACCGGGATTGCGCGCGTTTGAGGTTGAGCTCGTTGGCCGGCTGATCCAGCAGGCTTTCCCCCGCCAGGTAGTCCTGCAGGACCGGAGCCAGCGGGAAGTAGGCAACCGGCTTCTCCCCCGGCTGCAACAACCAGGCGAGCGCCTGAGCGGTTCTTGCCGCAAGCGCTTGCGGCAAAGTGGGCAGGTCCACCGCGGCAAAGCTTTCTGCCCAGACCTGCTGGCGCACGCCTTCGAAATAGGCAAAGAGTGTAAGGCCCGCGAGGCGGCCCTCCATGAAGAGCTCACCGTCGATCACCACGTCAGCCCGCAGCGTATCCGCCACCTGTTTGACGTCAGCGTCGTTGATCGCGGCTGTGGCCGTGGCGCTCGCCACCTTGTGGCTGAGCTCGAGCGTTTCACGAAGCGCGCGGGCAATCCGACCGTCCTCATCGCCGCTGACGGGCATCACAACCACGTGCAGCTTGCCGAGGCTCAAAGGCGCGGTCGGCGCTGCTGCGGGTGCCGGCACATCAGAGCGCGGCGGGACAAACCACCAGGCGAGCAGAACGACAACTACAGCAGCCGCAATCCCGGCAAAGGTCAACGTCCGCCGGCGGTGCGGTGCTCGAACTGCGCTCGTGGGAGCATCCGCAGCAGCAATCTCGTCAGCAGTTTTGTACAGGGTATGCGCCGGCACATCGAGCGCGCGGGCTATCCGCTCGAGCGAGGTAGGTTCAACGGGTAGCTCGCGGAACGCCCGACTGACCATATCCCGCGGCGCCGATTCCAGCGCTTCGAGATCGGCAATGCGTTCCGCCAGCGCCGCCTGGGTCTTCAAGCCCGCCGCCGTCAACGCTTCCGTCAATCTCGCGCGCGATGCCTGCACCCCGCGTTTGCGTTGATTCGTCTGCTGCCCTGCCAACTGCCCAAAAACCTCCCCTGACTGGCCAGATTTAACCAGAAATTACCCTAAGTCGCGCTAATTGCCGCTATCTGCCGATGCGCAGGAGGGCATCCTGAGCGAGCTTTTACGGCGTCGAGTCAATGGACCGGGACATGAAAGCCATACCGATTCTGCTTCTACTGTGCGCGCTTCAGGCGTGCGGCTATCGCGATATCAGCGGGGTGTATGCCGACGAGCTCGGCACCACGGCGTATGACTTCAGAGCGGATCGACGCGTTTTCATCACCGTGCTCGAGGTCACCGTCGCGGCTGACTACACCACGCATGGCGACGACATCATCGTCACCACCCCGCAGGGCACGGTGGTCCTTGCCCGCCAGGACGATCGTCTGATCGGCCCCACGGGGCAGGTGCTGATGCGCCGGTCCATTTGAACGACACCATCGACATCCAGGAGGAGGAAACACCATGTCCACCAGAGAGATCACGACAGGCAACGCGCTGGGATTGAGCTACCGGATCTTTGCGCGCTCAGGCACGGTCAAAGCGTCCGAGACCCGCTCGAAAACCGAAGTCAACGGCAGCGTCTCGGGCGGCGGCGGTTACAGCAGCAACGGCAGCGGCTACACCGCGCCCGTGAGCGGCTCAATCACATCGGAGACCACCGACTATCAGGACATCTTCCTCACGGACGATGAAGGGGTTGAGCACCTGATCCAGACCGAAAATTTTCTCGTGCCGTGCCGCGAAGGACAGCGCGCCACGTTCTTTTTCATCAAATCCGGGCGCAGTCAGAGCGGCCCGTACTTTGCAGCCTATAACCACAACTCGCGCCAGGCTTACGAGCACGGCAAGTCGCTGAGAAGCGATCTGTTTCCCTGGCTGACGACGCTCATCGTCTTTGCCGCCATTGGCGTGCCGACGTTCCTTGGCGGACTTTTCAGCGATCAGGGCAGCATTGGCACGGCGATTTTCGCGCTGGTCATCGTCGCCGTCATCGTCGGCATCTGCATGTGGATCGTCGGCAGCATCCTGGCGGCGATCCGCGCCACGCAGGTGAAAGCGGACACCCGCTTCAAGCAGTTCAAGGCGCAGCTTGCGAACGAGCCGGTGTCACCCGTGCCGGGTGACGCCACACCAACCACGGTCTGACGAGAGGGAGAAGCCTCATGGCGTTCGATTACGGTTCCATAGATCTCGGCATCACCAATCCGTTTCGCACGGAGGGCCTCATCCGCGCGGTCAGTGGCGTGCCCATCCTGTTGCTCGGCGTCATGGCTCTGATGTCCGTGCAAGGCCTGGTTGCCGACGGCGCTCGCGAGACCGCGGCGCTGACCGGCATCGCCGGCGGCGTGCTGGTGATGTGGTCGCTCCTGCGCATGGGCGGGGGGCTGTTCCAGGCATTCCGGTTCTTTGTTGGCCGCAGCGTCCCCGCCAACCTCGCCATCAATCGCGAGAAGAGCCAGGCTGACAAAGCCGACGTCACCGTGGTGTATACGGAGCAGCAGCTCGAGCAGATGCTGCAGGGACGGCAGAACATCAGCTTTGCAGAACCGGAAGACTGGTTCTCACGGCTGGTGCACTCGCTCTTCCGGCGTCTGCTGTTACTGCCTTACGCCTACCGCAACCTGGCCCAGCGTCTCGCCCGCGCCATCACCCAGACCGTCATCGCGGGCATGAGCTACGCCCTTGCCTGGTTTTCCGGCACAACGGGGATCACCGACGTCACCGCCACTCCGGTCATGGACTGGCTGAGCCTCGGCATCCTGGTCTATCTGCTTTTCGTCTGGTGGCAGTCGAGCCCGAGACTTGCGCGCCTGCTGAGGGAGGACCGATTGACCATGCCGGGTGTGATGACGCTGACGCTGTGGATTGTCGGCGCCATCATGCTGCCCGTGGCGCTCAGCTTCGTTCACACGGCAGTTGTGCCGCTGCCGGAGATGCCGTTCGGCGCGGGGCTGCAGCTTTTGACGCTGCTGGTGATGGGCGCGGTGAATGCGGGCATTTTCATTGTCCTCCTCACCGCGCGCAGCAACCTTGCGCAACCGGTCGTCGAAGTCGCCGAGTACCGGGACAACTGGCAGGAGTCCATCCACCCGCAGGAGATTTTCATCAACTTCGAGAACATCGTGATGGCAAACCGCCGCTATCGCGAGGTGCCGAACCGTATCTACCGGGGCTTCGAAGCCAAGCTCTTCGAGCAGGGCAGCGACGACAAAGGCGACTTCGACGGCGAGATGATCCAGGAGACACAGCCGGTGTTTCACCCCATGCCGGTAAGCCGGGTTTTCCAGATGGCGCGGACGGGCGCGACCGTCGTGGGTGCTGCGCTCTTTGTGCTGCTGGCGGTGCTGATCTATCAACTGCCGCATACGCTGTCGGCAATGTGGCAGACACCTGGGGCGGAAAGCGCAGCCGGAGCTGTCTCCTTTGCTGTCTACGGCGTCATCGTCTGGGCGTTTGCGCGATTGCTGCAGAACTTCAGCCACGCCTTCTGGGCGGAGATGCAGTTCGAGTCGCTGCTGGTTTACTTCCAGTGTCGCGGCACTTACACCGCGTCGAAGCTCTCCACGGGGACCAGCATTTACGACAGCACGCGCTCGGAAAATGTCGTTGTGCGCTCGTCGATGACCCCCTGGGTGATCGCCACCCGCGCCATCAGCTCAACGTTCGCCACCAGCGGACGTTACAACCTCGAGCTTGCGCGCTACATCCTGGAAATGCACAAAGCGGAGGACGATCTCGCCGCGATCATGAGCGACCTCCAACAGTTCATGCGCAAGCGTGAGGCCATAGCGAGCATCAACAACGAGCAGGACCTCGCTGCCGCGTCGCGTATCTTTCAGGTCAATCAGCAGACACGCGCGCAGCTCGATGCGCCCGTCGCCGGGCATCCACCCGTCGATGCGGAGCGTATCAGCGAAGCCAGCGGCTCCGACGACGACGCTCTGCCGAACTGACGAGGCCTATCTGCCGGTGTATACGGGGTCGCGCTTCTCGATGAAAGCGCGCATCCCTTCCTTCGCATCCTCCGTGCGGGAACAGAGAATCTGATTACGGTTCTCGATCGCCATGGCAGCCTCCAGGCTGCCCGCGTCGATCGCCATGTTGAGGCCCTCCTTGGTCAGCCGGAGCCCCATGGGTGAAGTTGTCAGCATGTCTTTGAGATAACTCTGCGCCGCGTCTTTCAGCTGATCATCGGGCACAACTTCCGATACGAGACCGGTTGCGAGGGCCCGCTCGGCATTGATGAATCTGCCGGTCAGCATCAGCTCCGAGGCAAGCGAAGTTCCCACGAGGCGCGGCAGAAAGTAGGAAGTGCCCATGTCACAGGCGGACAGGCCAATGCGGATGAACGCGGCGTTCATGCGCGCGCTCTGCGCGGCAATACGAATGTCTGATGCAAGCACAAAGGCAAACCCGCCGCCGCACGCGGGACCCTGAATGAGGCTCACGATGGGCTGCGGACAGCGGCGCATGAGGAGATACACTTCCGCCAGATAACCCTGGAATCCCCAGCCCTGTCCCACCGGCTGATGCCCCGCCGAATCGGTACCACCCGCCTGCTTGATGTCGAGCCCCGCGCAGAAGGCACGCCCTGCGCCGCGCATGACAATGACGCGCGTGTCGGTGTTTTCCAGCATGGACGAAAAGTAGGTGCGCAGATCCGTCACCATCTGGGTATTCAGCGCGTTCAGCGCCTCGGGTCGATTAAGTGTGAGCCAGTCCACAGTTTCGTCCCGCTCGACGTTTATGGTCTCAAACGTTAATGTGCTCAAGCTGTCCCTCCTCAGCGAAAACCAGGGAGTATACCGCGCGATGCAGAGAGCGTTTTCCACTTTTGTCATCGGCTGCCTGAGCCTCATCCTGCTGACCGCCTGTGGCGGTGGCGGCGGTGGCGGCGGTGGTGGCGGCGCCGGCGGAGGCGGCGGCGGAGGTGGCGGCGGCGGTGGCGGCGGCAATCCGCCCCCGGCAGATCCATTCGGCCTGACCCAGCGCGCGCCTCTCGCCAACTTCGCGCTTCCCGTAGGCGGGACGAGCGGCGGCACGTTTTCACTCAGAAACGCCTACCCGAACCTCATTTTCAACGCAGCCCTTTACATCACCGGTATCCCCGGCGAGAACCGCATTGCTGTCGTCGAGCAGGGCGGCAGAATCTTCGCATTCGACGACAATCGCACCACAACCGCCAGCGTGGAGGTGCTCGACTTGTCCGGCCGCATCATCTCGAGCGGTGAGCAGGGATTGCTGGGGCTGGCGTTCGACCCCGACTTCACGATCAACCGGTTCATTTACGTGCATTACTCGATGGCGTCACCGCGGCGCTCGGTAATCTCGCGCATGACCTGGAACGCCGGCACCGATCGGGTCGATCTCGGCACGGAGAAAATCATCCTGGAGGTCGAGCAGCCCTTCAGCAACCACAACGGCGGCATGCTCGCATTCGGGCCGGACGGCTACCTGTACATCGGTTTCGGTGACGGGGGCAGCGGCGGTGACCCGATGAACATGGCCCAGGATCGTTCCAATCTGCTCGGTTCGATGCTGCGCCTCGATGTCCATCCGCCGAACGACACCACGCCCTACCGCGTGCCGCTGGACAATCCGTTCGTGAGCGAAGCCGGTGTTTTGCCCGAGATCTGGGCTTACGGGTTACGTAACCCGTTCCGCTTTTCTTTCGATCGCCAGACGGGTGAGCTCTGGCTCGGCGACGTCGGTCAGAACGAGCTCGAAGAGATTGACGTCATCACGGCAGGCGGCAACTACGGCTGGCGGGTCTTCGAAGGCACGAGCCGCTTCGACGACAGCGCCAATACCCTGCCGGACTCCGCGTTCACGCCACCCGTGTACGTATACCCGCGCAGCGAGGGCGTGGCCGTCATCGGTGGCTACGTCTATCGCGGCACCCGCTTCATCGACCTCCTGGGCAGATACCTCTACGGCGACTATGTCACCGGGAAGGTCTGGGCCATCACGTGGAACGGCTCCTCGGCCACCAACAACGAGGAGCTGCTCGACCAGGCCGGCATGACCAGCTTCGGCGAGAAGAACGACGGTGAGCTGCTGGTCGTTGCCAGCCATGGCGCCATCCTCGAGCTCGAGCAATCAGGCGGCGGCGGTGGCGGTCAGCTGCCAACGCTGCTCTCCGATACGGGCATCTTCACGAATATGTCCAACCTGCAGCCCGCGAGTGGTCTCATCGAATACACCCCGGGGCAGCCGTTCTGGTCCGATAACACCTACAAGCGCCGCTGGGTCGGCGTGCCGGATGCAAACAACGTCGATTTCAGCGGCGAAAACTGGTCTTTCCCGATGGGCACCGTGGCGGTCAAACACTTCGAGCTTGCGTTTGACGAGAACAACCCCGCTAACCGCACTCGTCTGGAGACCCGCCTGCTCCTGCACACCACCCAGGGATGGCAGGGCTTTACCTACCGCTGGAACGCCGCCGGCACCGATGCCACCCTGCTCGCGGGCCGGGAAACCGAGATTTTCGACATCACCGAGGCGGGCGGCGGCACGCGTCAGCAGCAGTACGATTTCCCGAGCCGGACCGATTGCATCGTCTGTCACACGCAGGCGGCGAACTTTGTGCTCGGCGTGAAGACGCCGCAGCTGAACAGCGATTTCGACTACGGCACGGTGATCGACAATCAGCTGCGCAGCTGGAACAACATCAGCATGTTCGATCGGAACATCGGTGACGCCGACCAGTACAAGGCCTACCCGGCAATTGATGACAGCAACGCTCCGCTCGCGGATCGCGCGCGAGCGTATCTGGACGTCAATTGCAGTCAGTGCCACCAGCCGGGTGGCGGCGCGCCTACCGCTCTGGACCTGCGGGAACGGGTCTCGGTCGCGGCGATGAACGCCGTCGACGTGGCCCCTTCCGCGGGTGATCTCGGCGTTGCCAACGCGCGCATCATCGACGGCGGCGCCAAGGAGCAAAGCGTTCTCTGGCTCAGGATGCAGGCGCTCGACGCTCAGCGCATGCCGCCGCTGTCTACCCACGTCGTCGACGAAGCCGGCGTCGAGCTCATCGGCAACTGGATCGACAGCCTCTAGCACCCGGGATGAGACACGGTTAAAATTGAACCGTGTTCTAACGTTGAGGAGAGACGGGTGGACCAGCAGCAGATCAATACCCTGCGCCAACTGATGGAGTATGAGGCAGCGCGAACCGCTCCACCTGCCGGCTTTCCGGAGCTGCCCGACATCCCCGGCGGTCGGTACACCGACCAGCGCTATTTCGAGCTGGAAAAAGAGCACGTCTGGCGCAAGTCCTGGCTCTTCGCCGCGCACATCGACGAGGTGCCCGAGCCGGGCTCGTATCTCTTGTGGGAGAACGCCGGCCAACCGGTCATCATCGTGCACGCCGAAAGCGGCGCCATCAACGCGTTCTACAACACATGCAGCCATCGCGGCGCACCGATCGTCACGGACAAGCAGGGCAACCGGCCGCGCCTGGTCTGCAAATACCACGGTTGGACCTACAGCCACGACGGTGATCTTCTGGCAGTGCGCGACCCGGAAGACTTCAACAACCTGGACATGAGCTGCCGGGGCCTCACGAGCATCCGCTGCGAACGCTTCGGCAATCTCATTTTCGTCAATTTCGACGACAACGCCGTCCCATTGAAGGAGTGGCTGGGACCGGTTGCCGATGAATGGGAAGAGTTCCAGTTCGGCAACACCCGTCTCGCTGCCCGCCACACCTGGGTGCTGAACTGCAACTGGAAGATCGCCATGGAGGCCAATACCGAGGTCTACCACGTGCGCAGCATCCATCCAAAAACCGTGCTGCCGGTGCTGGACGACCGCCGCAACGTGAACACCTTCTACCCGCAGGGCCATGGCCGCATGGTGGCGCCGCGGCCGAAGCGCGCGGACGGCTCCATCGCCAACTGGGAAGAGCGCAGCCCCTGGGCGGAGATTGATACGGTTGGCGAAATCGCGCGGACCTGCACCCAGTCATACGGCGTTTTTCCGAACTGGGTTTCACCGCTGAGCGAACGCGCCATTCCACCGCTCCTCTTCTGGCCGCTGGGCATCGACAAGTGCCTCTTCGAAACCTGGACGATGGCGCCGGACTGGGGTGACGGACCGAAACCCGACATGTGGACGCAGAACGACGGCGAAGAACTATCGGTGGTGCTGCTGGAGGACACCGAGTTCGGCGAGTGGATACAGAAGTCCGTCGAAAGCTACGGCTTCAAGGGCGTGCCGCTCAGCTACCAGGAAGCGCGCATCTATCATTGGCATCAGTTTGCCGACAAAATGATCGGTATCGACAACATTCCGGAGGAGCTCCGTGTTGCCCAGGTCATCGGCGAAGACTGGATGCACCCGAACGATCCAAGAGTTGCCCTGCTCAACCAGTGAGCCCTCCCGTCCTTGAACGGAGACACTGACCAGGCGCTGACCGGCTTTCGCATCTGCGACTTTACCGGGCAGCTGGCCGGTGCGGGTGCCACCAAGTGGCTTGCGGCGTTCGGCGCTGAGGTGATCCGCATCGAAGACCCCGTGCGTCAGGGGCGCTGGGACATTCTGCGCGGCATGGAACCCTTCAAACCCGGCCAGCGCGGTCTCGACCACGGCGGCGGTTTCAACAACCACAACACCGATAAGCTCGGCATCACCCTGAACCTGCGCACCGAGCGCGGCAAGGAAATCCTCACCGAGCTCGTCAAAATCTCCGATGCCGTCACCGAGAACTTCGCCGCGGGTGTCCTGGAAAAATGGGGTTTCGGCTACGACGCGCTCAAAGCCATCAAACCCGACATCGTCTACGTCTCCAACTGCGGCTTCGGCCACACCGGGCCCTACCATGAGTACAAGACCTGGGGCCCCATCGTGCAGGCGGTTTCCGGTTTGACCTATACCTCCGGCCTGCCCGGACAGCCTCCCGCCGGCTGGGGGTATTCCTACATGGACCACACCGGCGGCTACTACATGGCCATGGCCATCATGCTCGCGCTGCTGCACCGTCAGCGCAGCGGCGAAGGTCAGTGGGTGGATCTCGCCTGCACCGAGGCCGCGGTGACGCTGAACGGCCCGGCGCTCCTCGACTGGACGGTCAACGGCACGCCGGTTCGAACAGATGCCGGCCCGAACGCCAACCGCAGCCAGTACGTGCCCATGGCCCCGCACGGCATTTATCCCTGCACCGGAGAGGACAACTGGATTGCCATCAGCTGCCGTGACGACGACGACTGGCAGCTGCTCGCAGCGACAATCGACGCCGGGTGGTGCACGGAGTTTGCAGACTGCGATACGCGCCTGGCCGGTCAGGATCGGCTCGACGAGGCGCTCGGCGCCTGGACCGGCAGCTTCGACAAATTTGAGCTCGAAGCGAAGTTACGCAGCCTGCCCATTCCGGCGGCCGCGGTGCAGAAACCCCGCGAGCGCATCGAACGCGACGCGAGCACCGCCGAATTCGGTTTGTGGCCGACGGTCGAACAGTCCGCCATGGGTGACGTCACCGTAGACGGTCTGCCGGTGCACTTCTCCGCCACGGACTGGAAGATGCAGCGTGGAGCACCTTGTCTGAGCGAGCACACGGAGGATGTTCTGACCCGCCTGCTCGGCTACAGCAGCGAGGACGTTGCGAGCTTGCGCGAAGAAGGTGTGATATGACAGCGCTCCAGGGGATACGCGTCATCGAGCTTGCCAACGAGCGCATCAGCTGGGCGGGCAAGCTGCTGGGAGACATGGGCGCAGACGTCATCCTGGTGGAGCCACCCGGGGGTGACATCAGCCGCACCTATCCGCCCTTTGCGGACGGGGACCCCGACCGGAGTCTCTACTTCCGCCACTACAACACGTCCAAACGCAGCGTTGTGATCGATCTCGACACCGCTGCGGGCCAGACGCATTTCAAACGGCTGGCCGAACGCGCCGACGTGCTGCTCGAAGGAGAGCCTGTTCGGCGCCTGAGCGGGCTGGGGCTCGACTACGACACGTTGAGCAGCGTCAATCCGGCGCTCATCCACGTTGCCGTCACGCCGTACGGGCGCGCCAATCCCTTGAGCGATCTGCCGGCCACGGATCTGACGCTCATGGCCGCCGGTGGACCGCCCTGGAGCTGCGGCTACGATGACCACAGCCTACCGCCGGTGCGCGGCTGGGGTCAGCAGGCTTACCACACCGGTTCCCACTACGCTTACCTTGCGATTCTCACGGCACTCTTGCACCGCGGCAACGGCGGTAGCGGACAATTCATCGACGTATCGATCACTGCGGCGCTGAACGTCACGACCGAGGCGGCGTCTTATGCCTGGCTCGTTGCCGGCGCAGAAGTGCAACGTCAGACCGGACGTCACGCCGCCACCCAGCCAACCGGCGAAACCCAGATGCGCTGCGCCGACGGTCGCTACGTCAACACCGGCGTGCCGCCGCGTTTTCCCGAGGAATTCGACAAGCTCCTGAAATGGCTCCGCAAGCTCGATCTCGAGGCACAGCTACCCGAAGCCGTATTCCTGGAGATGGGCGCCAACTGGGAGGGTCCGTTTGATCTATCCCTCATCGGCACGGACGACACCATCACCGCCATCTTCAGCGCCGGCCGTGAAGCGCTGAAGCTGATTGCCGTGTCCGTCTCCGCCTACGACTTTTTCATCGGCTGCCAGAACGCCGGTCTTGCCGTCGGTGCGATCAACAGCCCCGAGGAGGCATTCGAAGATCCGCACTTCAAAGCGCGCGGCTTTCAGGTGGAGGTTGAAGAAGACGGACTCAGCGTGCGCTATCCCGGCGCGCCGTATCAGCTACCGGCAAGTCCCTGGCAGATCAGCCGTCCGGCGCCCGGGCTCGGTGAACACACGGATCAGGTGCTGGGCGGACTCGAGTAGACACAGCTGCCGTCAATGAGGGTCGCCCGAATCCGGGTTTCACCCGGTGCGGCGAGATAAGCGGACCAGGGCGCCGCTAGAATCACGAGATCTGCAGCCGCGCCAGGATGCAGGGTGCGCGCCGCGCCACCCGGATCGTCCGGAGAGCTCAGGTACCCGCGCAAGGCTTCGTCTGCATCGACTCGCTCGGCTTCCCCAACGACGGCACCACCAGCCGTGCGCCGCGTTACCGCACTTGCCATCACCTGCCACGGATTCGCCGGTCCGTAAGGTGCATCCGAGCTCGCTGCAACGGGAATACCCGCCGCCAGCAGGCGCGCGTATGGGTAGAGGTATGGCAAATCTGCGGCATCCGCCTCCCGCAGGTAGCGGTCACCCCGATCGAGCAGAAATCCCGGCTGTGTCACCACGGTACAGCCGCTGTTTTTGAGCGAATCCAGCACGTCCGGGCGGACAACCGCGGCATGCTCTATTCGATCCCTCGAGTGGGGACCCGCGGCGTCCAGCGCCGCAAGCGCAAAGACAAGCTCCACGTGGCTGACGCAGTGAAAGGCAACGCCGCGATCCGCCGCGTGGGCTGACGCAATTGCGCCGCTCAGCTCATCGAGATCAGGCAGGCGGTCTTCATCGAGCATGACCTTCAGATTGCCGGAGATCAGGGATGCATCTCCCATGGCGTAGACCTTCTGCGGCATTCCCTTGCGGATCTGCTCGACGGCGGAGTGCGTATTTGTATACGACGCATCGGTGACGGAGGTGATTCCGTAGCCTGCAAGTTCCTGCCCCAGGGCAGGCAGATCCGGCAGATCATCGCCAAGCCGGTCCCGCAGCCAGGCATCCATGCGAAACAGTCTGCCTGTGGGCTTTCCCGAGCCGTCGCGCTCAACGCCGGCAAGGGGACAATGGTCGAGCTCAGTCGACTCGATTGCGGCCGAGTTCAGTACCCACATTTTGCCGCTGGCGTGTTGCACGCGCAGGGGACGAACCGACTCGAGCTCATCCAGTTGGTGCCTGTCGAGTTCGCCCAGAGTGGTTTCGTGATAGTGCACACACCTGATCCAACCGCGGCCCGGATGTGCCGCGAGCTGGTCTGCCACGTGTGCAAGACTCAGTGCATTACCGAGATCGATGGACTCGCGCTGACGCGCCAGCGCCATGAGATGGATGTGGTGATCATGCAGGCCAGGCAGTGCTTCGCCGCCTCCGGCGTCCAGCACCGCCTCGCCCGGCTCAGGGGACAATCGCCCGATCGCCTCGATGCGGCTCGAGCAGCGCAGGTCCTGGACCTGTTCCTGTTCCCTGATGAATACGTTCTTGATGAGCACCGGGGCACCTGACTGACAACGCAGCCAGCATGCCCCGAGCGTCGAGTTGCCTCAAGTATCAGCCGACGAACGCAGCGCGCAGCGGCTTCTCTTCCGGAATGGCCGAGCCTTTCAGCCAGGCAAGCACGGTATCCGCATCAGACACTTCGAAGGGGTCGGTCGAGCAGTTGTCGGAAAAACCCGGCTCCACGAAGAGCTTTTCGATCTCACCGTCGTTGACGACCATGGCATAGCGCCAGGAACGCGGTCCGAAGCCGAGATTTTCCTTGTCGACGAGCATGCCCATCTTGCGGGTGAATTCACCGTTGCCGTCCGGCAGCATCTTGACGTGCTCCGCGCCGATGTGGCGGCCCCACTGAAACATCACAAACGCATCGTTGACCGACAGACAGTAGATCTCGTCGATGCCCTGCGCCTGAAATTCTTCGTAGAGCGCATCGAAACGCGGCAGATGGGTCGATGAGCAGGTTGGCGTGAACGCACCCGGCAGCGCAAACAGCACCACCCGCTTGCCGCCGAAGATGTCCTCGGACGTTGCGTCCTGCCAGCGGAAGGGATTCTCTCCCTCCACGCTCTCGTCGCGGACGCGGGTTTTGAAGGTGGCTGCCGGAACTCGATTGTCTGCGTACATGAAAGTCTCCTCAAATGAATTTGAGGCTATAGTGCCGAGCAACCCGAGTTTAATCGAATCGATTGTTTCAATTTTTTCAATAGCTTTTGTATATCTATCGGTCCCGGGCGGGGATGTGCTTAACTGCGCTCATGAAGGTCTATTCGTCACGCGAGCTGAAGCGTCTACTACAATCGCCCCTGACCCGGGAAGCGCTCTCACCCGCTGCCGGCATCAACTATGTCTGCACGGATGGACCTCTCGAGGAGATGACCGCTGCGCAACTACCGGCTTGCCCGGTCGTCAGCCTCGACACCCGCGACACCACCGCGGACATCGCAGCGGCTGAAGCAGAGCTCGAACCTCTCGTGGACGGCATTGACGCACAGCCTGACGCCGCCGCCACCCTCGTCCACGTGCTGCGTCATAATCGCAGCCTGGACTGCCCGGGCGCTCTTGCCATGGAATCGCTGGCTTACTCCACGCTGCAGCATGGCTGCGGATTTCAGCAATGGCTCACCGGTCGTCCAGCTCCAGTAGAAGAGGACGAAGACGACGCTCCCGTGCTCACGGAACGCAGCGACAACCACCTGACGCTGACGCTCAATAGACCCTCCCGCCACAACGCCTACAGCCGCGCCATGCGCGACGCGCTGTGCGCCGGTCTGCAGCTTGCACACGCGGACACCGCCATTGCGAGCGTGACGCTACGAGGCAACGGGCCGTCATTCTGCGCGGGAGGCGATCTCAGAGAATTTGGCAACGCAACGGATGCTGCAAACGCCCACGTGACACGCATGACGCGCAGCGCCGGTCTCCTGCTCGCCGAGCTACCACAAGCCGGCAGCGCGGAGCTGCACGGCGCCTGCATCGGCGCCGGGATCGAGCTGCCGGCTTTTCTCGGCAACGTGGTTGCCCGGGAGAATACGGTTTTTCAGCTGCCGGAGGTGGCCATGGGACTCATTCCCGGCGCCGGCGGCACGTTCAGCATCAGCCGCAGAATCGGCCGGCAACGGACCGCCTGGATGGCGCTCACGAACGCCAGGGTGGATGCTGCAACCGCGCTGTCCTGGGGTCTCGTCGACGCCGTTTCCGACTAAGGGTTTTCGAGCTCCGCTTTCACCACCCGCCGCAGCAGCTTGCCGGTTTCGTTGTACGGCAGCTCGTCCCAGACTTCGATGCGCTCAGGCACGCGTGAGCTGCGCATGTGCGTTTTGACGTGCTCCTGCAAAGCAGCGGTATCAATCTGCTCGTCGCGACGTGCAACCACCACTGCGGCCACCGCTTCACCCCACTGTTCGCTGGGCACCCCTACCACCGCCGCGTCGGCGACAGTCGGATGGGTCAGCAGCACATCCTCGATTTCGCCGGGAGAGAGATTCTCTCCGCCCCGCACGATCACATCGTCGGCACGGCCTTCGAGAAAGAGATAACCTTCCGCATCAACGCTGCCTGCATCGCGGGTCGGAAACCAGCCGTCGTTATCGGTGACAGCGCCGCGGCCTTCGTATTCACCGGATACCTGCTCACCACGGACGTAGATTTCGCCGCGCTCTCCCGTGCCCACAACACGGCCTTCGTCGTCGCGGATTTCCAGCTCCACCCCCGGCAAGGGTCGCCCCACGGAAACGAGACGCCGGCGCACCGCGTCGTCTTCGCTGGCCGCGGCCGAGCGGTGCTCGTCCGGGCCGAGCACCGTAATGGTGGAAGAGGTCTCTGTCAGTCCGTAGGCGTTCGAGAAGTCCGTGTCCGGAAAGAGCGTCATCGCTTTTTCGATGACCGACAGCGGCATCTTGCCGCCGCCATACGAGAGGCTCTGCAAATGCGGCATCCCGGCATCTGCCTCGCCCTCCAGCGCTTCGACAATGCGCGCCAGCATGGTGGGCACGACAAACGCCGTGGTGATTTTGTGCTCGCGCGCAAGCTCAATCCACTTGTCTGCGGAAAAGTTCGGCAGCTGCACCACGTGCCGGCCCGAATAGACGGAGCTCAGAATCGCCGCGATTCCCGCAATGTGATAAGGCGGGACGCTCACGAGCGCTGCCTCTTCCTCACCGGCGCTGGCAAACTCAACCGAGCTCAGGATGTAAGAAACGAGATGCTTGTGGCGCAAGACGGCTGCCTTCGGCGCGCCCGTTGTGCCGCTGGTAAAGAGCAGCACCGCAACCTCGTCCGGATCCATCGACCAGCTTTCATGGTCGCCATCGTCATGCCCGCTGTGATGATCGTCATCGACGAAGTGGCCGGTCTGCACAGCATGCACCTGCGGCAACGTGCCAAGATGATCCACACGCTCTTCGTGCGTGACGAGATAGGCAGGCGTCACTCTCTCGAGCAGCCCTTCGATTTCCTCATTTGTCAGACGGTAGTTGATCGGCACGTACGGCACCCCGGCCCAGGCGCTTGCAAAGAGACTCATGGGCGTGCCGAGGTTGCTGACGTCGAGCTTGACCATGCGTTCGGCGTCGCTGGCACGCAGCGTTGCCGCACGCTTTTTCGCTGCCTCGAAGAGCTCGCTGTAGGTCAGCGACACGCCGGTGCTGCCATCGGTGAAGGCCGGACGATCCGGGAAAGTAGCGCTGGTCATTTCCAGCAACATCATGATGTTCATGGCGGGCGTTCAGTCCGTCTTCGGCAGCGCCTTGGTGTCTTTCAGGAGCAGCAGGTCGCCGTCCAGCGCCAGGCTGCCGTCACCCGCTTTGACGCAGAGCACTTCCAGCGTTTCGTCGGCGTTGATATACCGCTTGCCGATGACTATCCCCACAGCATGGTCCGGATCGACAGCAACGCGATCCACGTCGGCGCCGCTCTCCACCATCGGCGCGCCGCCGCAGGTGATATTGACGTCACCGTCGGGCGCGGCAACCACCATGATTTCACCATCACACACAGCGCTCTGCAGGCGCGCCCCGGTTTTCAGTTCAGACATCTGGACCCCTTCCCACCAAATCAAGAACGAAGGAGTTTAGGGATTTGGAGGCAAGTTGACAAAACCCTGAGCGAATCAGTCTACTAACCCGAAGAGACACTCAGGGGAACATCATGCAGACATCCATATCCATAGGCTCAGCCTACTACAACGGCGAAGACTGGGATCAGCTCGTCGAATACACCATGGCCGCCGACCGCATGGGCGTCACTCAAGCGTGGTCAGCCGAAGCCTGGGGTATGGATGCGATCGTGCCGCTCGCCTACATCGCGGCCAAAACGGAAAATATCAGGCTTGGCACCGGCATTCTGCAGATCAGCTCGCGCGTGCCTTCGATGATTGCAATGACGGCCCAGAGTCTCGATACCGTATCCAAAGTCAGGTTCATCCTGGGTCTCGGGGTATCCGGACCGCAGGTGGTCGAGGGTCTGCACGGTGCTGCGTTTGCCAAGCCGCTGTCGAGACTGCGCGAGTGCGTGGAGATCCTGCGCATGGCGCTGGCCGGAGAGAAACTGGCATATGAAGGTGAGCACTATCTCCTGCCCCGCCCGGGCGGCGAGGGTAAGGCGCTGCGCCTGTCGCAACCGCCACGCCCCAACCTGCCGATTTACCT
>JAAUXY010045242.1_pt1 | contig 18041 bp, 21 predicted proteins | sample 7278121 | NCBI WGS metagenome assembly JAAUXY01 (sample SAMN14350117, study PRJNA611818) | marine sediment metagenome | isolation source: surface marine sediment (1.8m) | place: French Polynesia: Moorea | collected 2018-08 | reverse complement strand
CTGGCCGCCGGCCCTGGTTTATTTCCACGAAAACCAGCTGACCTATCCATTGGCGCCGGGCGAGCACATGGACTATCAGTTCGGATTTACGGATATTACAACAGCGCTGGCGGCTGACAGGGTTTTATTTAATTCCCGGACCCACTGCGATTCTTTTTTTTCGCGGCTTCCGGGCTTTTTAAAGATGATGCCCGAGTACCGACCCAAATGGGTCGTGGATCAAATCCGCAAAAAATCCGATATCATGTATCCCGGGTGTCGCTTTCCGGCCCGGGCGGTATCCGCTGCCGATTCAAGCCGGGGTTCACCGCCGCTGATCATCTGGAATCATCGCTGGGAGTTTGATAAAAATCCGGATGATTTTTTTCATGCCCTGGATGCGGCTCTTGAAAGCGGGGCTGATTTTCGTCTTGCGCTGCTGGGTGAAAACAGCCAGACGGTTCCAAAAGCATTTATCGGCGCGCGGGATCGCTACGGGAGCCGGGTCCTTCATTACGGCTATGTTGAATCGCGGGAAGAATATATCAAATGGCTTGAGCGCGGATCCATTGTCATCAGTACCGCCCAGCAGGAAAACTTCGGGATTTCAGTGGTTGAAGCCATCCGTTACGGATGTGTCCCCCTTCTGCCGGCCAGACTGGTTTATCCGGAGATTATTCCGGACCAGTTTCATTCCCGCGTTCTGTATAAGAATACGCACGATCTGATAGAAAAACTCCGCGAGCTTATTACCCAATATTCCGGATTTGAGCCCCTGCGCCGCGAACTTTCTGTTGCAATGAACCAGTTTGCCTGGGAGAATCTGATTGACCGCTACGATGAAGAACTTGCAAAACTGGCGCACCTGTCTGTTAAAAGATAGTCTGATGATCAAGCACAAAGGCCTTCCTGAATTCCGCTAATCAATTTTTATTGCATTCTGAATACGATCTTAACCTTATCCGGATTAAATTCTTTTCAAAATTCGGCCACCAGCAGATGATCACATAGTGGGCTGGCGGCGAACACTCAAAATAACTAAAGGAGCTTAATGAATGCCATGAAAAGAATTGCATTGGTTGCGCATGATGAGCGCAAACAGGATTTATTGGAGTGGGTAAGATTTAATTCGTCTAAATTGTCGGCGCATGAAATATACGCCACGGGAACATCGGGAAAAATTATTGCCGAAAACTGCCGGCTGCATGTCAATCGATTGAAAAGCGGACCCATGGGCGGTGACCAGCAAATCGGGGCCATGATCGCCAATTTTGAACTGGATATATTGATTTTCTTCTGGGACCCGATGACGGCCCATCCCCATGACGTGGATGTAAAAGCATTGCTGCGCATGGCTGTTTTGTATAATGCGGCCATTGCCTGTAATCGGGTGACAGCCGAATATCTAATTTCAAGCCAGTTATTTGATGAGGATTTTCAATCCGCAAAAAAAGAAAACCGGCGCTATATCAGGGGGCGGGCAATTTCACCGCTATAGAACCTGTTAAAAGGAATCTCGGATCTCTTGTCTGCCCGCCATGATATAATTTCGGTGTTAAGAACCTGAAATGGTAAAAAATTGCTGAATTCCCAATAACGATTCTATACTTGACTGATTTAGTATGATATAATATAGAAATCATTCTTTAATTGGTACGCGGCATTTTTTTTACTATGAATCGATTGACACCGAAATTAACCTTTCTCATCATCTTTTGCCTCCTGGGGATTAATTTTACTTCCGGTGCTGTTCTTGCGGTGACACCCTGTCCGCCTCCGATGTGCTGTAGCGGCCCCATGCACATGGGGCACTGTAACGATATGTTCAATTTTATGATGCCCGTGCAAAAGTGCTGTGACCAGTGCAACAATTTGTTCTGTGGTCCCATAAATGATCCCCTGCAGGATGTGAACCCGGTTAATCCTGCTCCGGAACAGGGCTATTATTCCTCGTTTTTTCTGGAAAATATAAATGTCAGTGATCTGTCCTATGTTCCGGTGTCACAAACAAAGGCCGGTGATCCTGCTGCGGTTGAGCTGACTTCAAATCTGATCCCGCTTTACATCGAACATCTTTCATTGCTCATTTGACCCTCTCTGTTTTCCTTATTTTAATACGATAATTATATACGCCCGAACGGGCCAATAAATTCAATACAACCTTAATTTTTATTTTTGAAGAGGAGATTTTACCAAATGAAAATAACCCAATGGATAGCTTCCAATAAAATTGTCATTGTACTTCCTTTGCTGGCGCTGATTGGTATGGGAATATTTGCCGTTGCGTATGATCGGGTTCAAGCCAAAAAGGCAGTACCGGCAGCTTCAACATCTTACCCGACTCCGACAATTGAGCCTGCTGATGAAAACAGGGCCGGGAATCCGGCTGTTGCCGCGCAACCTTCTCAATCTGCACCCATAACTGCATTTACATCCGATACGTCTAAAGTCATTTTTCAGGTCGACAACATGTCCTGCTCCGGCTGTATTTCAACGATCAAATCAAGCCTGTCCGGCTATGAAGGTATCCAGGATATCATCGTCGATATTTCCGGTGGCGTGGCCGAAGTTTATTATGACAGCCAAAAAATCAAAGACGTCAATCGCATGGCATCATCCATAACAGCCAGCGGTTATCCGGCAAAGGTCAGCCGGATGTTAACAGCCGACCAGATCAGAAAAGAAGAAACCATCGCGGCCGCGCGCTCTAAATTCTATATCGCTTCTGTCAGCGGGTGGGATATTTCACGCGTTGACTTCAAAACGGAGCTGACCTATGCCAAAAAACGCTATCAACAGGCCTATGGTGACAATGTGTTTGCCAGCGAAAGAGGAAAAATATTGCTGGACAATATCAAGGCCCAGGTCGTTGCGCGCCTGATCAACGAAGGCATCCAGATGCAGGAGGTTCAGCGGGTCGGCTATCGGGTTGATCCGAAAATAGTGGACCGCGAGTTTGAAAGCTTTATGGCTCAAAAGCAGCTCGATTTGGAAGGGCTGAAAGCATCATTGGAAAAAAACGGGTATCCGTTTGATTATTTTATGAAAAAATTCGAAAATCAGGTGCGGCTAAGTCGCTATCTGGATGAAAAAGTGTTTGACGGCACTGTCAGCGATGTCGATAAACAAAACCAGTATCGGGCCTGGTATAATAATGCGCGCGGATTGTCCAAAGTAACGATTTATGACCGCGAACTCAAACGGTTGAGCCAGAGCCAGTCATCGGGCGGGGGCTGCGGCCGGTCCTCCGGAGGGGGTAGCTGCTGCCCGACGAACAAAAGCTGAAATCGTAAATAAGCAACCAGGGTATTAAAAACCCCGCTTTCCTCCGGGAGGGCGGGGTTTTTCTTTGACCACATGGCTGCCTCCCGGTCACAGTCGTTGCTAAATACAATGATCGGAATCGAAGATCGGATACAAATTCGGTACTCCGGTATAGTGCTACCCGGATGCGTATCCGGATTATTCCCAAACGCGTTTACCGGTATTATATTATACCCATATGAATAATTATGGTTTCAGGTGGTTCCCATGGTGATTCGTCCTTCCCAAAAAAATGATGTGTCGGCCATGTCTCGGGTTTATGTCAAAACCTGGCAGGAGACCTACCTTGGTGTCGTGCCGTACGGGTACCTGTACGCGATGTCAGCACCTGAACTCGAGCAGGGATTCTTAAACGAACAGCAAAGCCGGCAGGTCATCAGCTATGTTGCCGAAGACGCCGGTCATGTGATTGGGTTTATCAGTGGTGGTTACGAGCGCCAGGGCGATACGATTTATAATGGTGAAATTTATGCATTGTATGTGCTGAAAAATCGCCAACGGCAGGGTATCGGTACGAAACTGGTTTCAGCCCTGGCAGCTCGGTTAAATTATTTTAATATCTATTCGATGCTGGTATGGGTCCTCGTAGAGAACCCTTGCCGCCGGTTTTATACGAAATTAAACGGCATGTATCTGCGGAACCAAAGCATGCCTTTTGCCGGTGAGGTGATCGACGTGGCCGCTTACGGCTGGCTCGATACGAGCCTCATCCATTACAGATCTTAGCGCTCCGGCCTTTCAATGGGGGTATTCTCCCGTGCGCAGCGCAGTCGAGGGATGCGGCGCATCCGAACAAAGCGCGATGCTGTTAATTTGGCCGGATTCGATTTTGATCAATACCAGTGCATCGATGTTGTTCTTATCTCCCTGTGCCAGGATCACGCAGGGCTCGGGCGGGTCCGGTGCCATCGGGTACGGTTTCGTTTCTCCCAGCTCCGCGTAGACCTTTGATTCTGATGAATTTCGCATTGTTTCCATTTTATCTGTTAAATATTCAATAACGGCTTTTTTGCCGGTCATATCAGTCAACACCTGTTGCGACCAGTAAATAACGTCTTCGGCAATATAGGGTTTGAGGATGGATACATCCAGGTTGTTCCAGGCTTTGGCCAGGAGTGTGACTGCCATTTTTTTTGTTAACCCGTTTGTTTTCATTTATTTTTGCCTCCTTTGTTGGATTAATTTGCCTCAGACAGCTCCCGGTAAAATTTCAAGGCCCAGCGTCGGAACACGGCCTTTTCATCGGGTGCCACTTTTAAAATTCTTATCAGGCTGTTTTTGGCACCTTCACGGTCATCAAAGCCTTCCCACAGGATCTGTGCCTTTAGAAACAGCGCCTCGGGGAAGTCGGGCGCTTTCGCCAGCACCGCTTCAAGCGCCGGAAGCGCTTGATCGAATCGATTACACAGTTTGTGATATCTGACCACGTTCAAATCAGCCGCCAGTTGATTTCGAAGGCCCGCAGTTTTGCAGTCCAGACTGCCGGCATTATTGACGGCCCTGCCGCCCGTAACCCCATTCAGGAGCGACGTCGCGGACCCGATCGCTAAACTGACCGGTATGGCGGCGCCCAGCCCCATTATCGCACCGGATGACCCGCCGGCAAGGTAACCCCAGATAAACCCCATCACGACCAGGTAGGGCAGGGCCCAGATTGCATTTCTCAGATTATAGGCCAGATCAGCCGAATCCGTATTTTTGTAAAGCTTCATTTGTGTTCCTTTCCGGTATACAAACGTTCCTATTTTGATTTTCGATCTGATCAGAAAATAGCACATCGCTTTGTCAGATCCGGACAAAGATAAAAAATTTAAATGATTTGATGGCCAGAAACCACCGGTCTTGTAAAAATATCAATTCTTTTATATAACCCTCCAACCTTGAACCCTGAACCATGAATAGAGCATACAAGACAGCGGTATTTAATTTCCGGCACTGCTGTATTTTGCCGAACACGAATCGGCTCTGGGAGCTCATGTATGCAAAAGACCCACAAAGGTAAAATACATTACAGTTATGTCATTGCCGCCAGCTGCTTCGGCATCCAGGCCGTCGGTATCGGCACTTATTTTTCGTATGGCGTTTTGTTCAATCCGTTGATTGCTGAGTTCGGCTGGTCAAGGGCCTCCATCGCCGGAGCCTCATCAATGGCATTTTTGCTGATGGGATTGCTGGGCATTGGTATCGGTCGGTTAAATGATCGAATCGGGCCGCGAAAGCTGATGACGGTCACCGGCATTTTTTTCGGCCTGGGTTATTTGCTTATGTTCAGACTTGAAACCGTCTGGCAGCTATATCTTTTTTTCGGGGTTATTTTCGGCATCGGTTTGAGTTCCATCGATGTAATCGCCATGACCACGATTGCGCGCTGGTTTGTCAGGAAAAGAGGCGCAGTCACCGGCCTGGTTAAAGTCGGCACCGGCGCAGGGCAGATGACCATTCCGTTTGCGGTGAGTCTTCTGGTCATCAGCTATGGCTGGCGACACGCCTGCATCCTCGTTGGCATTGCAGTTATGATAATTTTAGTCGTTATCGCGCAGTTGATGAGGCGCGATCCGGGCATGATGGGTCTGTTGCCGGATGGGGATGAGGCCGGTTCAGCGGACGAGACGGTGAAAGACGCTGAAGGTCTTTCCCTCGGCGAGGCCGTCCGCACCCGGCAGTTCTGGATCATTTGCGCTGCGGATCTGTCTGTTGTCTTTTGCCTCATGATTATCATGGTGCACATTGTGGCCTTTACGATCGACATCGATGTTTCACCGACTAAAGCCGCAGGGGTTCTTTCAACCATTGGCGGTGTGAGCATGGCCGGTAGGGTTATCAGCGGCCTTACCATCGACCGCATCGGCTGCCGGCGGGTGATGATATTTAGCTTTTTTCTGCTGATTGCCGGGCTTTTGTGGCTGCTGCTTGCAAAGGCGCTGTGGATGATTTACCTTTTTGCCGCGGTTTACGGAATCGCCCACGGGAGTTTTTTTACGGCGGTTTCACCCATTGTCGCCGAATATTTCGGTATAAAGGCGCATGGGGCCCTCTTTGGCATCGCCATGTTTTGCGGCACTTTCGGGGGTGCCGTCGGCCCGTTTTTGGCCGGGTACATTTTTGACGTTACCGGCGGATATGACCTGGCGATTTGGATTTGCATTTTGATGAGTACGCTTGGATTTGTGCTGATATCATTGCTCAAACCGATAGCGGCGGTCGAGAAGGAAGCGATGGGTTAATCGGGTGCGCCTTCCTTTTGCTAAATTGATTTGTACAGGCAATCCCATGCGTTCCACTTGACTTCAGCGGTTATGTTGTTAGCTTTACAGCCTAATACCTGAATTTGCATGAAATTAGATGAGAATCCTTTTTTATTGTATTACAGCAGGCTTGCACAAAAATAGAGCTCAATAGTTTCACATAACTAGCAAATCGGATGATAATCTTTCTTATTTCTCATCTCTTTTCACCCGGAGGGCGAATCGGAGGCTCCCATATGCTGCGTTATCAAGAGCTCGAAGTAGTATACTACGACATCGCCCTTAAATGTCTTGCCTATGGAAGCCTCCAACTCGTGCAAAAATCAGGTAAACATTCAAATAAAGGAGATTTCAATGGAAAAAGTTGAAAACGGCGTGTTCGTCAGTGTGCATTACAAAGGAACCCTGCAAGATGGAAAAGTATTCGATACCAGCGAAGGACGCAATCCCCTTGAAGTGCAAATGGGAGCAGGGCAGCTAATCGCCGGGCTTGAAAAGGCCCTGATGGGCATGTCTTTGAACGAGAAGAAAGTGTTGACGATCGAGCCGGAAGAAGCATACGGGCATATAGATGAAAGCCTCACACATACTGTTCCCCAGTCGGATGTCCCTGCTGAAATCAATCCCGAAGTCGGGCAGGTCGTGGCACTGACCTCACCGGAAGGGCAACAGGTTCCGGCACAGATTATTGAGGTGGATGATGAAAAGGTGGTCCTGGATCTGAACCATCCCCTGGCCGGCGAAACCCTGACTTTTGACATCGAAGTCGTGGGTATCAGCAGCACCCCGACTCAGGATCATACCGGCTGCGGTACCGGTTGTGTCTGCTCTGATTAAGCTGGCCGATGCCGGACTGGTACCTGTATATGGTCAGATGCCGTGACGGCAGTTTGTACACCGGCATTACTACCGATGTTGAAAGCCGGCTGGCCGATCACCGCGCGAATAAAGGGGCCAAGTACCTGCGGGGAAGGGGGCCTTTAAAGCTGGTTTTCAAAAAACGGATTGGTGAAAAAGGGCGGGCCCTGAAAATCGAGCAGCAAGTCAAAAACCTGCCCAGGCACAAAAAGGAAGCCATCATTAAAACCGGCGCGGGCATCGAAGAACTGCTAAGCGGCAACCAACCCTGAACTACCCCCCAGCGTCTATCGCAGCTTCAAATACGTAAAAATTAAAACCCCGTTTCGTTCTTAGGAAGCGGGGTTTTTTATTTCAATTCTGAAGTCTAAAATTCGAGACGCCTCCCCAACACCTCTTTTCTTTCTCAGCCCTCGGTTCTCAGCACTCAGTCCTTAATTGCCTGACACCCGCCTGCGCGGACGTAGCCGCTTCGGCGCGGCGAAGGCCCGACACCTGAAACCAGGGAGCCTTATACCTGTTACCAGCGCCTTTAATTGCCCGGCTGCTCTTTGCCCAGCGTGGCCCAGAGCCCTCCGGCGACGATCAGCCCGCCAAAAGCAAAATGGATCATTCCCAGAGGTTCGCCAAGCAGGGCTGCGCCTAAAAAAGCACCGTAAAGGGGCAGGGTGTTAAAAAACACCATCGCCCCACCGGCGCCCAGGGTCCTGACGCCACGGTTCCAGGACCAGTACCCGATGATGGTTGGGACCACGCAGATGTGAACAATGGCGGCGATGGAGTCCATGCGCAGGTTGACGGGGATGTGTTGAAGCTCGAAAGCAGCGGCTGCTGCAATCAGGGGCAAACCGATGAAATTTGACAGGGCGGTCGCTGCAACCGGCGATCGGCTGCGCATCACCCGGCGGCCGAAAACAGCGTAAAACGCCCAGACCACAGCCGAGGCGAGAATGATCAGGTCTCCAGGGTTGAATTTGAGCTGCAGCAGAAACATGAGCGAACCGTTTGCGAGTAATCCCGCCACTCCGATGAGGCCAAGAACCGCGCCTGCCAGCTGTCGACGGGTGACCGGTTCCTGGATGATCAAACCGGCAATCAAAGCCGTGATCAGCGGCGAAAATCCTTGAATCAAAGAACAATTTACGGCGGTAGAATAGCGAAGTCCCCAATAAAGCAGGGGGCTGAAGCCGACCACGCCGGCAAGGCCCATGCCCACAATCCACCACTTATCCTTTCCGTACCGGCGTTCTTCTGGCGGCCGGCTTCTGAGAAGAATGGCGAAAAATGCAGTGGCGATGGTAAAGCGCAGAGTGGTCAGTGCAAGGGGGCCGATATCATCGCGCAGCCAACGACCCAGAACCGCATTGGTGGCCCAGCTTAGCGTTGCCAGGTTGACAAATAAGACGCCCAGGGCCTGTTTTCGCCAGCTTAGGGGATCATTCAATCTTTTGCCTCTCCTACTAATGCCGATCTAAAACGATCCTTAAGATAAGCGCCATCCTTTGGCGGGAGCACCAGAGGCAGATCCTCCGCACGGACCTTGATATTGACGAAGAGCGGTCCCGCTTCTTTTTGGATCTGCGGTATGGCTGATTTTAGGCCTTTCTTGTCAGTTACAGTATGGGTGCTTGGGATGCCGCTTGCTGCGGCGACCGCTGCCAGATCCACAGCGCCCGCCGTATGGGTCAGCTGCATACCGGTTTCTCCATAGCGTTCGTTGTCCAGCACAACGATAGCTAGATTGGCTGGACGCTGAGTAGCGACCGTTGCCAGCGAGCCGAGCCCCATCAGCATCTCGCCATCACCGGTGATAACCAGAACGCGTCGCGACGGCTGGGCCAGGGCCAGACCGAGTCCAAGTGGCACCGCCCCACCCATGGCGCCCCATAAAGGAAAGTTTAATGGCGTGTCGCCCGCTGCGGTGACATCCCATGCGGCCGCACCAAGGCCGGCCACTACCAGTAGATCACCCCGCTGTGCGAGCAGTTCTTTGACAACCGCCCGGCGGTGAAGCGGGTAGTTTTTGCTGCGTTTAGAATCCATGGGTTACCTGTCAAATGTCTTTGCGCCTAAAATACGCTGTGATATTAAAACGGCTGTCGCTGCCGGGCCTTCGAACGCCATCCTGGCCGCGGCCGCTACTGTCTCCTTCATACGGTCTTTGTCATCTACCGTAAAAGTCGATACCCCGGCCATTGTCAATGCCCGGTCTGTATTTTGTCCCATCGGTACCTGCCAGGGATTGAATTCCCCCCATTCGCCTCGCATGGTTACCAGAATGAGTAAGGGCATCCGGCAGACGCGCGTCAGAGAGAGCATATTGATGCAGTTTCCGACACCACTGCTTTGCATTAGAAGGGCGCCGCGGTCACCCCCGAGCCATGCACCGGCGAGCAATGCCACACCTTCCTCTTCAGTGGTCAGAACCACGGTCTTCATGTTTTTGCTTTGGTGACACATGTTGATGAGAGACGCGTGCCCAATATCGGGTATGTAGGCCACCTGTTGAACACGATTTTCGGTCAGAACCTGGAAAATTTCTTGCGGCCATATTTCAGTCTTCAATGAAGCCATCGTTTTTCCTTTTTTCCCCACATTATTATTTGCGAAGTGTCACCCGAAGAATTTCACCGGAACGCCAGAGGCGCATTCGGGGTCCCCATGTACCTGTGCCGCGGCAGACGATGACGGACATGCCATTCACCTCGTATCGACCACCTATTAGCGGATAGAAGCGGCGGGTCAGATAGCCGAAGGGCCAGATCTGTCCCCCGTGGGTATGACCGCTGAGCATCAGGTTTGCACCGGCACTTGCCGCTTTCTCGGCCTGCCAGGGTGTGTGAGAGAGCAGGACGGTCGCCCCCGGGGGTCGGCCCGTCAGTGCCTGTGAAATGAAATCACCCTTCTGTCCGCGACGGTATTTGGTGGTGAGATCGTCTACACCTGCCAGGATAAACCCGGGTCGAACCTCCACCCAGCGATTACGCAGCAGCTTAAAACCGGCGGCATCCATCAGGCGTATGCTTTTATTGTCGATGCCGTGAAACTCATGATTGCCGGTCACTGCCCAGATGCCCAGCGGTGCCGAGAGACGTCGCAGAATCGGAAGCAGTTCTTCCTGGGGCTGTCCGTGCCCTTCGAAAATATCACCGAGCAGGAGCACCAGGTCGGGGCGCGCGTCTTCGACCTGGGCCACCCGCGCCGCCAGCCACCGTTTCCCGATAAGCGAACCGAGATGAAGGTCGGACATCGCTACGAGGACCTTGCCGTCCATCTCTCTGGAAAGGCCAGGAATACGAACCTCGTAATCTTGCATCACCGGCGGTCGCAAGCCTTGAACAAGAGCTATTACCGTAAGCACGCCGCCGGCGAACAGGGCCCAGCCTCGTAGAGCAGGCGCCAGTCGGGGCATCAGAAAGCCAAATGCGGTAATGACGTCCATCGTCAAGAGAGGGATAAAGAGCAGAAACAGAGTGCCCATCCATAGCATGCCGAACAATTCGATGGTTGCAGCCAGGGCTCCGGTGCCGCTGTGATGAAAATAACGCCCGACAAAAAAGATTGTCCACAGAAGCACACCCGCTACGATAAGAAGAATAAGTGGAACATGCCGATTCACCAGGGGCACAGAGGTGATTCTCCAGAAGACATAGACGTGTATCAACGTGAAAATCGAAATAAGAATGGTCCAGAACATGATCCCTTCAAGCGTGCGGCCCGGTCACTCACCGACTCAATCGATTCTTTCCATTATTCGGTATCAATGGAGGTTGAGAAGTTGACTCCGTTTTCCAACAATTGAGGACGTTATATTTTTATAAATGACGCCTAATTCCCCGAATGAAGCACTTTTAGCTTGGCGGTGATCAGCTGTTCGTGGGTCAGGCGCAGCAAGCTTTGCAGCTTGTTCATCAGGTAGTGTTCGTGCGCGTCCATTTTTCCATCGACATAGACGATGCGCCACAGGGTTTCAATGATTTCAATTTTTTCTTCGGTGGAGTAATTCTCATTGATGAGGCTGGCGAATTGCCACAGATCCACGCTTTGATCCAGCTCCTTTTCGGCCTCTGCGATCAGGGCGTCGGCGTGGTCCTGGGATAGGTCGTATTTTTCTCTCAGAATCGACAGAATGGTTTCCATCTCCGCCTCGGTAAACTCTTTATCGATACGCGCGATCTCAACGAACAGGGCACAGGTGGCAACCCGAATGTCATGCTCGGTATGCTGAATTGGGCCGCTCGAAACATCGGCTGCGGCTTTAGCAAAAAATTTTTTGACGACATCAATCATGTAATGCGTTCCTTTTTATATCTTATCTGTGCTTTCTGTGGATAACCCTGAACCCAGAACCTATTTATTTAGAAATTTTGACTGAAATTTGCAGCTTTACCGAGCCGATCTCAATGATATCCTGATCATAGAGGCTGATGGACTTCTTGATTGGCTCGCCATTGACTTTGGGTTGCGGCCGCCCGCCGATATTGCTCAAATCGAACCGATCGGCTTTTTTCGTAATGATGACGGCCGTGGGGCTGATCAGCAGGCCTTTGATAACAATGTCGGATGTGGGATCTTTTCCGATGGATGTAATTTTTTTGGTGAGTTCAACCTGACCCTTCCCGCCGGCCAAATAGCTCAAAAAACCGGCCGGTTCCTCTTTTTTATCTTTGCTGAGCGGTTTGGCATCACCCGGTTCAACATCTCTCAGCTTGCCGCGTTTTTGACCTTTATCCCAGTATCGCGTCACATTAATGCTTTTGGTGGGATGGCTCTGCTCCATCATTCTGCGGCGATGGGTGGAATCCAGGGCCTGGGTTTCATCGAAATCAACCGAATCGCTCGGGAGCGGCTGAACTTCATCTGTATATTGAAAAACCAGGGTATGCCCGCCAATGCTGATAACGTCTTCATCCTGCAGCCAGTGCGAGTTAATCAGCTGCTCGTTGACAAAAGAGCCATTCTTACTTTGCAGGTCGATCAGCACAAACCGGTCTTCCATGGAGTCGATCTTGGCGTGATGCCCCGAAACAGAAGGATCGTCAAGGACCACGTCATTGGTGTCCCGACGGCCGATGGATAACGAAACACCCTTTTTAAGTTCATACTCTCCCAGAGGCTTATTTTTGTATTGCAGCGCTAAAATCGGCATTTATTTGTTACCTTATTTATCTTCAGCAATTATCTTATATTTAATAAAAATAATCGATTTTCGACAGAATTTCAAGATATTAAAAGCGGCTTCATTGGTCTGTATTTGTTAAAAATATGCTTTCGATAACTATAAAGCCCCACCTCCCATTCAAAGAAGCGGGGCTTCTATCTCTTAATTCATTTTTAACCCTTGAACCCCTATTTTATTTTCACACCAGCGTCTGGCCCTTTGCCAGACCTGGAGAAGCAAGCTGGGATATACGATCAATGGTCTCGGGATTCATTGCAATTTCGGCGGCAGCTGCATTTTCCGTGACTCTGCTTTGCCTGCGCGTGCCCGGTATGGGAACGATGTCTTCACCCTGGTGGAGCAGCCAGGCAAGCGCCAGCTGTGCGGGAGTGATGTCAAGTTCCTCAGCAACCTGCAGCAGGGGCGCGAAGCGGTCTTTGTTGGCATCAAAGTTTTCGCCCTGATAGCGTGGGTTGTTGTTGCGAAAGTCATCCGAGGCCAGGCTTTCAATGGTACCGGTCAGAAATCCGGCCCCTAATGGAGACCAGGGTACCAGTGCGATTCCCAGCTCCCTGAGTGTCGGCAGCAGTTCCGCCTCAGCCTCACGGCGCCATAGCGAATATTCATACTGCACGGCTGCAATCGGGTGCACTGCGTGTGCCTTACGAATCTGATCTGCATTCACGTTGCTCAGGCCCAGGAACCGGACCTTGCCTCCGGTCACGGCTTCTGACATTGCGCCGACGGTGTCCTCAATGGGCGTGGACGGGTCGGGATAGTGAGCGTACCAGAGATCAATTTGTTCCATGCCCAGGCGCTGTAGGCTGCGGTCCAATGATCTGCGAACATAGTCCGGTTTGCCGTTAATGTTCAGTGAAAACCCCCAACCTGTTGGTACTTCGGTGCCCTGTTCATCCGGCTCGAATACGATGCCGAATTTGGTCGCAATAAACGCATCTTCACGCCGTTGAGCGACTGCGCGGCCGATGAGCCCCTCGTTATGACCGTTTCCATATGCATCGGCTGTATCAATGAAAAAAGTACCTGCATCAAGCGCATGCTGGATGGTGGCAAGGGCGTCGTGCTCTTCGGCACTGCCGTAATAGCCTTCAAGACCCATGGCGCCGTACCCGATCGCGCTCACCAGGGGACCGCTTTCTCCTAATTTACGTTTGGGTACCATAATTCCTCCTTTTAATACGACAAAATACTGCCTTTGATATGGTTGACCGATTCACAGCTTATCCTGGCGTTCATAATTATGTGGTAATTGAAAACCCCAGTTCTCATTTGGAGAAGTGGGGTTTGCTGATTCTGTTCATTTATCGGCCCTTTATGGTTCAGTTTATAGATTTAGACCAAAATCCTTGACCTTGAACCTTATGCCTTGCGCCTTTATTTATCAAAAGCAGCATAAATAAACAGGCTATCCCAGTGGCCCATGACGGTACGACCGAGATAGCCTTAACCAGGATACCCCATGAGGGCAGGCATCGTGGGTAATTAACCTATAACAAAACATTCAGGCGGATAGCAAGAAAAAAGAGAAGCGACAAGCTTGATTGCAAAGAATACTGATGATATTGTCATTTAATCCCATCATTAAAAGTTAGATTTAATTTAATACTTGAATTTTGCACGATGATGAGGCTTTCATGTGCAAGATTCAGATCATAAATGTCTACGGGATAGGCGCGGCCGGCCGAATGGAGATTCCCCTGACTCCGTTTCCGTGGATATACCCGGGGGAGAGGGAGGGGCTTTCATGAAGTCACTCTTATTATCAATAGCGGTTTTAAGCATACTTGCTTTTACTGTAGACTCCTATGCAGAATGCGGTTCCATGAACAATGGATATGATTTGTTATCCTGTATTGAAAGCAGCGATCAACAGCTATATGGTTATGGTCTTGGTTTTATTTCGGGCGTCACCATTGCCTATCGCGCCATGTCGCAAGGGATTTTAAAACCCGAAAAGATTTGCATTCCTAAAGGGGTTAAAATCAGAGAAGTTAGGGGTGTAGTCCAGGACTATCTTTTAAGCAACCCCGACGAGCTAAATCAAAGAGCCTGGTTTTTGGTCTCCGAAGCGATCAAAGATGCCTACCGATGCTACTGATTCACACCATAGGGTAAAAAGAAAGACTTCTTCTACCTATCTTCTATTTGTACGCTCGCAAAAATCCTCACTTCTCAATTTAAGAAACCGGATTTTTCGTTTCAATCCCTGTTTCTGAAATTTGAAATCGTTTTTTCACACTTGACACCTGTTGAACTCCATAATTTTTATAAAAATAGATGTGAAATCCTGCTTATAAGCGGGGACACCTAGCGCCTATTCTTACCTTTGATAATCTTAAACGCCTATTCTGTAAATCCGGTCATAGAGCTGTGAACTGTTAAAGGAATATCATATGCATACCGATATAATAATTGTGAGGAAATACGACCATTTTTTTGTCGGATGATAAGGGGTATGAGATGTATAAAGTAATGAAATTTTTTATATTCCTGGGAGTGATTTTGGTTGCCGCCTTTTTTGCCAATCACTTTGGCCTCGTATCTATTCCCTGGCTGGATGTGAAACCGGTTGCGACTTATGGAGACGACGCAATTCGATCGGATGAGGCGGCCAAAAAAGTATTTGAAGACTAGATAATTAAAAAAGGCAACAATCGTTTCTATATTTAATTTCCGATAACATTATATAAAACCCCACCTCTCACTTTAAGAGGTGGGGTTTTAAATATAATTCCACGGTTCCGTGTAACTTATTTTTGAATTAAGATAGAATTCCTTTGCCTGCCGCCTTGCGCCTATTCTTTGATTTAGTTTAATAACGAAGCAAGGGGCCCATTATTCCTTTAATGATGGTTCCGTCAGCCAGATGTCCTTTGAGGATGGCGTAGTTGTTGCCGTGATTAAAAAGCGATGTATTTGCTTCAAACCTGACCATCAAATCCGGATATGGATCTTCGTTAATGTGATTTATAACAGGGGGCTCGTATGATCTGGCATTTAACTTAATCGCAAGATTTTGCAGGAGCAAACTGTCTGGATCAATATTGCTCACGTCCAGATATGCGCTACCCAGTATAGCGAGATGTATGAACTTTTTGCTGTTTTGATTAAGAACAGCGATTCCGTTATTTTGCACTGAATTGACTTCCACAAAACGAGTGCTCTCACCGGGAGATATCGAAAACTTCACGCCTTCAATAAGTGCCGACACCGCTTTGGTGTTGGTAACCGAGGGGGTGATGGTAAAGGAATAAGGCTCAAATTCTATGCTGTCACCTGAACTCGCTATCAGAACAACGATGGTCCCATTGCCGGCCATCAGATTCATCGCCACGACGCCATTTGTTACCGTCATGAAAACATTTTTGGAGGTGAGAAGCAAATGACCGCCATTGTCGGTCATCACTGCCGGGCGCTGCTCTCTGCGACTGGTAAAGGTGACGGCATCTAAAGGAATACCGTCTTGTTCGATGACGTCAATACGGAAATCATAGCTGGATATACCTGCCTTTTTCGTTTCCGAAAGAAAGCGGCTTACATTTAATGGGTAAACACTGCTGTTAGCGACATTGGCAAGTCCTGCAAACAAAATTAAACAATATAAAAATGCTTTTAGGATCCGCATAATAAAAGTTTCCCCCCTTTAATTTGATCCTATTAGATGAAAGTGCATTAAAGCTCAGGCACTCTTTCTATTTGAAGACCTGTTTGTTTTGATTTTCAATATCTTTCTGAATTGCACACCAATCCCTTTACGGTTTAAATGCTTAATTTCACCGACCAGCATCGTGCCGTTATCAATATTTGTTCCAGGAATCACAAGTCTGATGGTCTGCCCCACAGTGAATTTATCTCCGGTTTCGATGAACATACCATTTTTACTCAAATTATTAATTGAACCTTCAAAGTAATGATTATTAGAAGCAAAAAATACGGATCTATAGAAATGCTTTCTTGGATAGTTTCTGTTATCTTTAGCCGATTCATCTTCATTCACTACTGTAATTTGAGTGGGCATCTCATCTAAATCAGGAAGGTACTTTACGCCGTAGCCATATCCATAGAAGGAGTCTTTCAACGTTGTTTGCCATAATATCAATGATTGCCGGCGTTCAGACAGTTCAAAATTAGAAGGCGAGTATGGTGATTTTTCCATATCGATGTAGATTTCGGCCCCCGGCTTTAACATCCAATCCGTTTCAATATATAATCCATTATTGCTGTAATTGACGATTCGGGCATTGTAAATAATGCCCTTCGAGTCTTCGACGCGAATTGGCAATTTATAATGTATGCGGGTCGCGGATCTTCTCTCAAAATGTTGAGCCATTTGGTACATCCTTTATTTCTGATAATTCCAATGATTGACGCTGCATCCAGAAAACAAAAGCATCGATACTGCCCGCCGGAGCAAAATAAATGGTCATTTCACCGATACACGATATGTAAAAAAGAGGATATGAGAACTCCGGGGAGCAGTGTACACCCGTTAAGAGCAAGACATGTGCCAAGGGTGCCGGAAGAAAATAATTGTTATAATTACAATGAGATACAAGAAGGGCCGCCGGACATTCTGATCTTGAATTTATGAAAAGAAGTAATCAATTTTATGGCAACTGCGTCATCATGCCTAAGTGCTAGGCCGCTAATACCGGGGGTTTTAGACAACTAATACTTTAGTGCTAGTTATACTTGGAGTTGATTAAAGGAAAGGTAAACCGTGTCTGGCTTTGCTTTTAAGAATCACTCACTTCAAGGGCGCCACCCAATAGGATGGTTGTGCAGACCAGTATTTGTATGGACCGGTTCTAAAGGTAAGTTAAAACTTCGATCAACAGCATGGTAGAACAACATTTTGAGAGTTTCCAAAAATTGGCTATGCTGGCGACACAACAGGCGATACCGCACAACCATCTTACACGATGTAAACTTGAGGTGATTCGTGCGCCTGCGGTGTCACTACTTCCGCCTATTTATCCCTCCCAACGATCAAGCTTCCTTATAATTATTTTATAAACGATGTATACAATCCCTATAACGATAATAGCAAACAATAACTCTTGTAATCCCATTTTCAGCTCCGTAATCGTTGTTAGTTTCTTAGTTAAGACCGCATCTCCCTCAAAATCCAAAAAACCGAGACACCCTGTTTCCAGGAGCAACCCGGTTTCCTCTCTGATTCCCGGGCAACCCGGCTGTCTGCTTGAGACCCGTGGCTTTCCGTCCCCTTCTCACGAAAGGTTTGGCTTTATCGTGGGAGAATTTAAATATTATATAAGTCTGCCGTTACCTTTTCCTGTGTAGCAAATCAGGTGCCAAAGCCAGAAGATTCAATAAAATTGATTGATTTTGGTTAGTTAACTTAAATTGGAATTTTGCGGTCACTAATATAGGAGGGGATATTGTGGGATCTTACACAAAATGTTGAGGGAAATAGCACAATTATGATCTCT
>JAAUXY010140082.1_pt1 | contig 18042 bp, 1 predicted proteins | sample 7278121 | NCBI WGS metagenome assembly JAAUXY01 (sample SAMN14350117, study PRJNA611818) | marine sediment metagenome | isolation source: surface marine sediment (1.8m) | place: French Polynesia: Moorea | collected 2018-08 | reverse complement strand
GGTGGCTGACCGTCCTTGAAGATGCGCCACATTTCTTGGTAAGCGCTTTCTAAATGACCGACGAACATGGATGTGTCGAATAAAGGCGTTGTCAATCGATTTTGCAACAATTTTGTTTTAATCATCTGCAGCGCATCAGGTTGCGTTGCCAGCCGGACAGCCATGTGCTCATACGCATCCAGATTTGCCGTAATCAGCTCAGGCAAACCAATAGCGTTGAGCAGACTCGCAGACACACGCGACGCAAAATGATCTCCCAACTGGGTAAGCACCGGCACACCGGCCCACAGTGAATCACTGGTGGTGGTATGGCCGTTGACAATCCGGGTGTCCAAGGTGAGATCGGCCAACCGCAGACGCGCCAAATGGTCGGCTTTGGGCATTTTTTCCGCAAAAACCAACCGCCGCGGATCAACTCCCCTGCTGCCGGCCTCGCGCTCAAGGTTATTGATGGTTGTCGGGTCCGCTGCAAAAAGCCATAAAACACTTGCGGGAACCTGACGCAAAATACGCATCCAGCAATCATACATCACGAGATTAATTTTATAAGGAAGGTTAAATGAGCTGAATACAAAATCCTTTTCCGGCAATCCTTGTTCTTTCCTGGTCCAGGCACGGGGGGCAATTTTCTGTTGATGATCATTGACCTGATAGCTGTAAGGTAAAAAGACCAGCTTTTCGCTGAAAAAGGACGCATGTTCGTGGGGTGTAACAATTTTGTCCGTGATCAAATAATCAATGAAATCAGCACCAGTAGTACCCGGATACCCCAGATAGTGGATCTGAATGGGAGCCGGACGGCAAGCCAAAATACCCAATCTTGCTCCTTTGGTGTGCCCTTTCAGATCGACTAATATATCGACTTCATCGGTATAAATCCGTCGGGCGGCATCCGTATGAGACAGTCTGCGGATATCAACAAATTGATCGCTATGTCTGACGATCTGTTCTCGATAAGTGCTGTGATCTTCCGGCCCGTAGCTGTAACAGTTAATCTGGAACGTATTACGGTCATGCAGGTCAATACAACTGCGCATCAAATGGGCGGTAGCATGATCATGAAAATCACCGGACAAATAACCGATAATCAGTCTGCCGGTTTTTTGCCGTCTGGACACGAATGCAAACCCTAGGTCTAGATTTTGAAAGGGTTGCAAAATTTTACGACACCAGGCCTTAGCATTGTGCAGCTGCTGTAACGGGTCAGAATGTCGGGCCATATGAATAAACGGCGGTTCCACAACATCTGCCTCGCGGTGTGCCGCCTGGCAAAGGGCTTGATCCAATATTTGGGCATAGTTGTCCAGCTCCGGCCAATCACAAACAGATTGCAACTGATAAAGGAGGTAGCTGTAAGCCTCCATGTATGCCGGGTTGATGTCGATGGCTTTTTGAAAACAGCGTATGGCGTCGCTAGTTTGGGCCATATCGGCCAGCGCGATACCCATAAAATTATGCGCTTCAGCAAATTTTGGATTTATCAAGGTGGCTTTCTGAAAACAACCGACCGCTTCAGCCAGTAGATCCGACTCAGCCCATGTAACCCCTAAATTCAAATAAGCCTCCGCATATTCAGGGTCATACTGCAGCGCCCGTTGATAGCAGGCAATGGCTTCGGCATGACAGCCCTGATCTTTGAACATATTGCCAAGATTATTATGGGCGGCCGACAGCTCCGGTTTTAGCTGAACCGCTCGCTGATAATGTGAAAACGCCTGATCGCGCAAGCCTTTGAGTTTGAAACAATGGCCCAGATTGTTGTATGCCTCGGCCCATTGGGGATTAATTTGCAAGCACTGGTTCAGACAGTCAATGGCGCGATCATGATGTTCTTGCTGCTGCAGAATTATGGCCAGATTGTAATAGGCTTCAGAAAACATCGGATTTATGGCAATGACTTTCTGATAGCAGTCAATCGCATCATCCAAAAGCTGCTGTTGTTTAAAGGTATTACCTAAGTTGTAATAGGCTTCGGCGCTGTCGGGCTTTAGCGCAATGGCTGTATGATAGGCTGTTGTGGCCTGCCCATGGTCACCTAATTGATGAAAGGCAATGCCCATGTTAATGTGGGTTTCAACCATCTCAGGCTGGATTTGAAGCGCTTTTTGATAGGTGTCAATCGCTTCCTCACAACAGCCACTGTCGCGCAAGGCATTTCCCAGGTTGCTCAGATAGATGGGCTGATGTGGCTTAAGTTGAATGGCATGGCTGATGAGTTGAATCGCCGTTGGGTGGTCTTGCTTCTGATTACATAGCACACCCAGCAGATGCAACGCATCCGGGTGATTGGATTTAGCATCCAGTATTTGACGGTAGTGATTTTCAGCCTGCTTTAAATTACCTTGCTGGTGATAGTTTAAGCCACGCTGAAAAATTGAAGTCAGAGGGGCGCCGTCGGCATGTTGGGTGTATTCCACTTTAGATGTCATCTCGAACGCTTTTCAAGTACATAGGTCAAATAGGACGCTTTCTGTTCTTGAAAAAACTACTGGGGCAGATTTTCAAACTTATCGGGTTGAAGCACTGCAAGCATGCTTTGCGGGATTCCAGGCATTTTCTGGGCGGCATTGTTCATCTGCATGCAAGCGTTAAACAGATCGATAATTTCTTTATTGACAATATCGCACTCAATCGCTGTGCCGAGCACCCACGATGCGTATTGAATCTGTTTGGCGGCGATTAAACTCTGGCCAAGTTCCAGACATGGACTCGTCAAATAGGCGCCCACGGGTGTATTTTTCTGATTGCGCAGGCGCTCAAGCGCTTTGTCTTTTTGACCGACACAACAGTAAGCGGCGGCCAGAATAAACTGCGCCGGTGGGTAATCGGGAAAACCCTTTAACAGATTCTCGAGTAGATTAACAGTTGCCGATGCATTTCCGCAGTGCAATTCAGCCACTGCGCAGTTATATTGCGCTTCTTTGAGATCCGGATCATGTTGCAGCGCTTTTTGGGCCACATCGCGGGCATCTTCAAACTGGTTGAGTCGACTGTAAACCGTCCCCATATTGACATAGGCAATGGCAGATAGCTCCGAAAAAGGATTTATGGCCAGCAGCCGTTGCCACAAATCAAGTGCCTCCTGGTTACGCTCCAGGATGGTCGCCTGAATGGCCAGTTCTCGCAGGGCGTTGACGTCCTCTCCCATCTCGGAGAGCTTTTTTTGGCCGATTTCAAAATAAATTTCGCCCTTGCGATCGAGCTTTTCCTTTTCCAGCCGGCCGTAGTGATGTATCGGAATGCTGCATTCTTCGATTTTGATGTTTTTTCTTTTCAAAACCGGATCAACCAACTCATGAACCGCCCCTTCAAACCTGATGTGTTCTTTGCCGTAAAACAACCTTACCTTCTCACTGGGCAGCCAGCCGATGGCAGCTTCTTCATTGGGGTATTTGCCGTCATTGGGCACCCAGCCGATAATGTTGGCCAGTGGACTATAATTGCGGGTGTTAATCGCATACGCAACAGGTGTTTTGGGTTTCTTGGCAACTATTTTTCTGAAATGATCATAGTCCAAGGATGAAATTACTTCATCGCCGTCCAGGATAAGAATCCATTCCCCCGCTGCTTGTGAAATCGAAAAGTTACGGGCAGCGGCAAAATCATTTTCCCAGTTATAGTCAACCACCTGGGCACCAAAAGTAACAGCGATATCTTTGGAGAGATCCGCAGAACCCGTGTCCACCACGATCATTTCATCTACAATGGGTTTAACACTGGCCAGACTTCGGGCCAAATACTTTTCTTCATCCTTGATAATCATGCACACCGAAACCGGAACTTTTTTCGCAGATGTCGTAATGGTTATGGGCCCCAGCTTTTCCCTGACCTTTAATGCGGTTGGCAGAATACCATCATCAATACCGAATTTGAGAATGGCGTCTTCAATTTCAGGCATTGCCATCTCAAATTTACCCTGCTGGATCAAAAAATCGATCAGCATATATTTTATCTTCTGATTTTTAGGATACAGCGCTGCTGATTGGTAAGCAACGTTCTCCGCTTGTTCATAACCTGCAATTTCAGCAACCTGGCTATGATAATTGGCCGCAATATCAAGATCGGTCGGTGTGAGCCGAAAACCCTTTTCAAAAGACTTCAGTGCTTCAGCCTGCTGTTCGGCTTCCAATTGAAGCGCCCCAAGATTAGTATAGGGCTCACCGTAACCCGGATCTGCGTCAATGGCTTGCTTAAAGTATTGCTCAGCTAAATCGCGCTCGCCGCGGTGGTAAGCTAAAATGCCCATAAGGTTTAGGGCCGGCGCATGCTGCGGGTTTATGGCAAGAAGCTGCTCAACACAGCCCTGCGCCGCTTCATAGTTTGCCAGTCCTTCCTCGGCATATCCCAGCAATTCAATCTTTTGAGGCTCAGGATTTCCATTAGTGGGGGGTATTTCCAACAGAGCATCTTTGGCGTCCTGAAATCTTTTGGCCGCAATTAAAACTTCCGCCAGGGCATAATATAGGCGTTTTTCCTCAGATTGAATTCCGATAGCATCCAATAAGGCTTTAACAGCCGGATCGACCTGCCCTTCCTGCCTGAGTTCGTCTGCCCTGACGATAGTTTCAACCATTCGAAGCGCGTTTACTTCAGGATTTTGGGCGTCATTCCATTTTTCATTATATTTTTTCTTATCTTCAGCACGAAGCGAATGAATCGCGGCGCTGTTTTTGTGGGCTTTGTGCCGATCGTAATGGTAGATATAGGTATCAGCGACGATCCTATTCTGATAACCGGCTGCTGCCACTCGATTACAAAAATCTTCTACCGCAACTTCAGCACAGCCAAACTGTTCGTCAAAATTTCCGATGTCTGCGATTAATTCGCGCCGAAATCCTAGACAAACATCTGATATCTTATGTGTTATTACCCTGCGATGCTTGTTTTGTTCGTAGAATGCGGCAGCAATGGTTTCAAAATCAGGCCGATCATCTTCATCGGTCCGGATAATCTGCTGGATACCGCTCACCCTGTTGGCCATCGGGCCTATAACCCCCGTATGCGATTCACATTTGATACCCATAAAAAAAACTTCGAGCCAGCCGTCCGGCAACACCACATCATTATGCAGTAGAACTACAAGGTCTCCGCATGCTTGTTGCAGCGCTTGATTGATGCAAGCAGCCCAGCCAACATGATGGTGACAATCCACAATGCGGTAATGATGGTTATCGGCTACAAGTTGTTGCGCCCATTTGCGCATACCTTTGGTGGCCTTAGAATCGATAAGCAACACTTCATGTGGATTTGCCGTGTGCATTTGAATGCTTTTCAAGCATTCTTTTACGCGGTTATCGATCCCGTCCAGACTGACCAAAATCGATACGTTTGTTTGGGATTCAGCATTCAGGTCTGCAGACGTTTCTGGACTTCGACCCGATGGTTCAACGCCAATGGTTGAAACAGGCAAATCGCTGAATGGTTCGGGCTGAGCTGAGGCGTTCTGGTTTTGTCGCTTATAGATAGCTTGCAGATGTTGGTTGGCATCTTCATTGTCCGGCTCCAAGGTCAGGACCCTTTGATAAAAGACTTTGGCGTCATCCAACTTCTTAAGCGCCACACAAATATGGCCGGTAATCAGCAATGTCTCAACATCTGTCGGATAGACCGCCAGGATGTTTACATAAATCCGTAGCGCCTCTTCCACTTGTCCTTGCTCAACGAACAAAAAATCCGCCAGATTTTTTTGCAGCGTTATATTTTCAGGTTGCAGCTGGGCAGCTTGCTGATAATGGTGCAAGGCCTTTTCTTTGTTGCCGGCATTATAATAACAGACAGCTAGATCATTATGTCCGATGGCAAAATCCGGATACGAACCCATCAGTTTTTCGAGCTCGGCAATCGCTTCGTGCGGGCTAAGGGTATTCAGCTTCTCTTGAAGACTGCCATAAGCGTCTTCGACCGATTCAGCGTCTAGCGATTCCGCTGACATCTGACGTTCCATTTCTTGCATGTGTTTGCGGGCCTCAGCATTCCACGGCTCGATTTGCAAAACCTGGTTGAAGAAATCCCTGGCATCGTCGAATTTATCCAATGCTGCACAAATTTGGGCTGTGGCCATCAAGGCATCAATATCTTTGGGATCTGCTGATAGAATGCGGACATATATTTTCAGGGCATCTTCAATCCGACCCAATTCAATACAGTAAAAATCTGCTAGGTTCTTTTGAAAATTCAGATTAGCGGGCATCAATTCGACGGCACGCTCATAATGCTGCCGGGCCTTTTCTTTTTCTTCCATACGATAATAAAGCACGCCCAGATCATTATGGGCCAAAGCAAAATCCGGAAACCGTTCCAACAATTCTGTTAGGGAAGCAATGATCTTGTGCGGATCAGCGTCGTTTAGCTGTGGCTGGATTTGGTGATAGATCTCCTCGGGAGTCTTGGGTTCGGATGGTGTCGGATGTATCTGGCTTAATTTTTCAAAATTTTCCCGAGCCGCCTCGTTGGTTGGATCCAGCGCCAGTACCCGTTGGTAAAAGACTTGTGCATCTTCGAATTTATGTAAGGACACACAAATATGACCGGTAATCAGTAGGGTTTCAACATCTTCTGGATTGGCCTCTAAAATTTGTACGTAAATGCGCAGGGCATCATCAACCCGACTGTGCTCTGCATAATAGAAATCGGCCAGATTCTTTTGAAAAACCAAATTTTCTTTATCCAACTGCACGGCCTTCTCATAATAGCTAAGTGCCTCATCCTTTTTTCCAGCATTGTAATGCAAAACCCCCAGATCATTATATGCCAGCGCAAAATCTGGATAAGACGCAATTAAGTTTTGCAATGCTTCAATGGCTTCAACTAGAGACTTGGTGCTTAAATTGGCCTGAATGGCTGTATACTGTTCCTGTGCTGAGTTAGCGGCGATAAGATTATTTTCCATGGCTGCACTTTCCTGTTCAATAGGATAATAATGGCGATTAGGATCAAATCGGTTGTTCTTAATTTGCGATAGCCGATATGGTGAACCATAAGGTAAATCCTGCGGTAAGCCCCATTTCGTTTTGAAAATATCCCAATTTTTCAAAAGACTGGCGCGATAATCGATTTTTTCACCTACAAATGTGCGGCTACCAAAGTGATGAATAAAGCAATCCATTGCTATCCAAGATTCAAATCCTGCAATGGCCGCGCGCAAACTAAAGTCATCGTCCTCAAAATTACCCAATCCGTAGCGATCATCCATGCCACCTATTTTTTCGATCACCGCATGTTTGATGAGCATACAAAATCCGACAACCCTCAGAACCTGCTGAGCCTGTCCGACATATTGCTGCGCAAATCCCTCCGCAAAAGATTCCAAGCCCTGCAGACTTTGGGTATCATAAGACACGTTTTCTACAATTTGAGGCCCGGACACACAATTCGATCGCGGTCCCACAATTCCGATTTCAGGACGCTGCTCGACACAGTCGACCAGTTGCTCTATCCAGTCGGCGGTGACAACAATGTCGTTGTTCATCAGCAAAAAGTAATCCCCTTTTGCAATGGCCATACCCTGATTGTTGCCGGCAGCAAAACCATGGTTGGTTTTGTTTTTAATAATTTTGATACGACCCGACGTCTTTCCGGTAAAGGCTTCGGATTCTAAATATTCTACTGTACCGTCGGTAGAGCCGTTGTCGACGATGATGAGCTCAAATGGCCTTTGCGTATGTTTGAGGATGCTCGCAATACACTTTTGGGTGTATTCTATTTGATTGCGGGTTAAGATGATGATGGAGATTAAATTCGCAATTGAGTTCTTACTCGATCGTTGCAAGGTTTTCTGCTTGGCTTTTTCGCCTGCATCGATCTGTTTGGCCAAAAGCTGTGCTTCTTCAAGATCTTCAGGAAAATCTATTTCAATCGCAGGTTCGCCGGTGATATCCACCGAAATGAATTCTATATCTTTAGCCGTTTTGTCCAGCGCGCGTTCAAAATAATCATTAATAATCTTGTTTTGCTCAACTTCGTGCTTGAGGTTTCTAAAAAAGGCTTCATGAACACCTTTTCGGAAAAGTCCCACACCAATAAATTCTCCAATGGATTCACTTTGAGGTACGTTTTTGGAGATGGCAGTAATTCGCCGACCGTTTAACCTGACTTTGACTTCTTCATCGCCACATTTTTTAACTTCCACGGCCATTCCAGATCCGGCTTCAGATATCAATTTTTCAAGTAATTGCTTTCTGAACAATACATCGCCGTTTAAATAGAAGAAATCTTTGTTCAAAAATGGAATTGCAAGGTAGAGTGAATAAATGGTGTTGGTTGAATCATAAATAGGGTTTTCGATAAATGTTATATTTTCAAATTTTTCTGCAATAAATTCTTTGACCACCTCTTGTTTATAACCGACGACGACATATATGTCTTGAACCCCAACCGCTTGCAACGCATTAATCTGGCGTTCAATAATCGTCTCCTGACCGACTAAGGCCATACATTTGGGTATATTTCCATTGGGGCCGCCCAAGCGCGTACCGCGACCAGCGGCGAGAATAACGGCCTGCAAATCGGTAGCATTCTGCACATCCTGTTTGCCTTCTACAGCTTTGTCCTTGTTGAATACGCTTTGGTAAATGAGGTCCATTTCTTTTGCATTTTCCTTTATGGTTTTTATAGGTTTAATGCGAGCTCGCATTTGACTGATCATCTGTGGATTACTGAAGATGTGCATTAAAATGCGTCCTAAGCTTTCGATATCATCTTTTGGATAGATAAATCCCTGGACTTTATCAGCCATCATCTCGCGCACACCACCAACATCTGAGGCAACCACTGGAACTTTTGCTGATAAAGCTTCAAGAAGTGTCAGTGGATAGTTTTCCCGGCGGGATGGTATGACCGCAACATCGATTTCAGAATAAATCCTGGAAAGATCTGTGGTGGTGAACTTACCTTTATATTCGATTTGATCATTATTTTTTATGTGTTCCAAAATCATATTTAAATACGCCGGATCATAACCTTCCCCGTAAATGTTAAGCTTCCAGGTATGGTTATGCAGGCCATCAAGTGCTTTAAGGAGAATATCAAGACCTTTTCGCGAAATAATCTGGCCGCAATATCCGAATATAACCTTTTCATCTGCTTCCCTATCATTGTTGCAATCGATGGGGATCCAACCTAAAGGCAGGACTTGTGGTTTGCTGTAGCTATACTGAGCGTGGGTTTCAGCTAAAAAATTTGAAGGTGAGATTCTCGTATTGATGGCTTCATAGGCATCGCGCATCGATGTAAAGCGATTTACAAAATATTCAATGAGTTGATCATCCGGATCACGTTGGAACCCACAGATACAATGGGCACATTTTGTCGCGGATTCCGGTCCGCTGCAAGCTCTCATTTTCGAATCCACCATATGTCCCAAGGGACACAATAGCCAATAATCATGCAGGGTGCACACCGAGGCAACTCCCAGATCTTTGGTGACTTTTGGCAGGGAGCTGCTTAATCGATACAGTAAGTGAAAATGAACGAAATCAAACTTTTCGGCCAGCAGCAGATCTTTAAATTTCTTCTCAATGTCACCATTATAAAATTGCCAAAACTGGGCTGGGTTGCTTTTTTCATCAATATTAATTTGATAAACAGGCAGTCCATCGTAAGTGCTTTCAACAATATCGTATAGGGCTTTGTTCTCATTTGAGTGGCGATTTGAAATGTCTACCGGATGAAAGATTCTAACATCATAACCGCTTAAATTAAGCGCTTTTGCCAGATGACAGGCATACAGCTGCGCCCCGGCATATTTGTATGGTGGAAAATCATGACAAACAAATAATATCTTTTTCGTTGGCCGAGCTTCAAATTGAGGTTTGATCTCGTTTAAGGTCAGATCCACGGACTGCGTTTGTTCTGATGAAAGCTCGGTTTTTTTTGAGTGTCTAACGAGCTGGGGGGGAATAATTCCAATATATTGTCTAAGCTGGTTTTGCGTCCCCGGTGTCAACTCTTCATATAAAGAAGTGTGATTGCGCACTATTTGTTCTTTAGCGAGCGGATCGTAATGGACTCGATTTTCAAGCATCGAGTTCCTTTTTCTTCTGTAAAGAAACAGCGGCTGATGGATGTTGGATCCTTTATAGCCCTTTTCAACGGCACTGATCCAAAAATCCCAGTCTTCGTAACCATAATTCATTTTAAGATCATAGCCGCCAAGGTGCTCCCACATTGTTTTGCGAAACAATGTTGTACAGGTCATTAGATTCCGGGTTAATATAACTTTGGGATCAAAATCGATCATGCCCCAGATTTCATTTTTGGCACCCCAAAACAATACTTCGGTATAAACAAACGAAATCGACGGATTTTGATCCAGAAACGCCACCGTTTTTTCAAGAAAATTGGTAGCAATCAAATCATCGGAATCCAAGGGCAAAATATATTCACCACAAGCCTTTTCAATTCCGAAATTGCGCGTGTCCGCCAGCCCGGTGTTGTCTTTGTAGTAATAGTTGATTTTGACTTCAGGGTATTGTTGGGCGACAGCCTCAAGGATTTGTAATACTTCTTTTTCATCCTCGCTTCCATCATTAACAAAGATGATTTCAAAATTCGGATATGTTTGATGACAAACAGACAGAAGCGTTTCTTTGACCGTATCCAATTGCCGGTAGTAAGGAATGACAATTGAAACCCGCTTGGAACACTGAGACAAGGGTAGCATCGGTCTTGCAGATGTGAGCAAGGTCTTTAATTCCGCAGCAATGGTCGCATTACCAGGCTGGTTCTTTAAACGGGCTGCTAGATCTTGTATTCTTTTTTCATTAGGCGCCGATGACTGAGGTCTTGTATAGCAGTAAAACCCGTCCCATTTTCCCGATGGATAGCCAGCAGCTCTGATAAACTTTGATGAGATCACTAGTTGCTCAGGATTTCTGACTTTTTTGAGTAAATGTCCAGTAAATTCCGGATCGATCCCGTTTGTGATGATCAATCCATCGGTACTCAACTCGCGAGTCGGTGAAATTTGTCCAGAAGTTGATTTGTGAACCTTATGATAGGCTTGCAAATTTCGGTGGATCAATTCGGTTGCGTCTTCAGATAAATCGCCTTGTTGTAAATAGCGATCATCCAATTTATTTTTTGCGAGTGGTCCAAAAACACCCGTAGCTCGGCTAAAATGATCTGTCAGAAACAACATATAATCCCACTGATGCGGAAAAACATGTCTACCGGTCATACAGATCAGGGGTGTCGGCGGGATTTGACCTTCTGCAAGTTGGTTTATTGGAAATGAGCCAATTTGACCAAGTTTGCGATCATGTGAAAATATGTTGACCGGGGAGGATACGCGCTTCAGGTTTTCTTCGATCTGGTTTAGATTTTTCGAAAGATCAGGCAAATAGACATTTATGCTGTTGGACGCCGCTGATTCTAGCCGGATCTCACCTGCGGCGACTTTGATAATTTGCTCTGCAATTCGTTTTGAATTATGACCGTCTATGGGCGGAAATAACTGTTTCGAATACGCGGTGCGCTTTTGCTGCAATGGATCGGAATGTTCCAAATTTTTCAGGATCTCATGAATATCTTCAGCTTTGCCGATTTGATAGGCCGCATCGCGCACCTGATGCTCGATGGAATTTGGGTCATACCAGGCATATTTGTGCATCTGCGGATTATTGACGAGAATGACCGGTTTACCGAGCGCAAAAAATTCGACAGAAACTGAAGAAACGTCAGAAACCAGAATATCGCAGGCATGCATATAAGGTGCAATGTCGGGCTCGCTGACATAATAAAAATTCGATTGGGTTACCGCCAGTTTCTTGTATGCGTCTTTGATGAGCTGATGGGCAGCACCGTGGAGTTTGAAAACCACTTGGTATTTAGCGGAATCCAGTTTGCGCCATTCATCCTTTAACATCTCCATGGCCGTTAATTCTGGATTGAAGGTCGGCGCAAAGAGAATGGTCTTTTTCCCGGGACTAAATCCCATATCGGACAGCAGTTTCTCAGTATCGCTGTCTGAATTTTCAGCCAGCGCATCCATCTTTGAAAAACCGGTCGGTGCCATGTGCGTGATAACTTGATTGCCAAAACTCTGTTTGTACCAGGGGCCAGGCACGCAGAGGACGGTCGCGAAATTTTCCCGCCGACATATGGGATTATTGCTGAAGAAAATTCCCTTACTGATGGTGCCATGACCGACACAAACAATCGGTCCCCAACCATCAACGCGATCATAACAAACGTCAGCAACCACCACGCAGTCAAAGGGCTTTTGCGGCTCATGCCCCCAGAATGGGATGCCGCGATTTTTAAGGGTTTCTAATGTTTTATCGCTCAAGCCTTCCTGAAAGGCGACATCATCTGATTCTCTGTAGGCTGGTGCCATAAATCCAATGTCAACAGCTCCCATATACAAAAGCGCTTGATAAATAGGTAATAGCACGGGCAGATGTAGTTCGCGCAAAGCATAGAATACAATTCTTTTGTCCTGTAGTCGTCTGGTGTGAACTATTTCATTAGTGTCTGATAGGTTCTGTTCAAAATCCTTTTTTGGCGATCGACTCGCGGCATTTTTATTAGTTGGTTGCTTGGAACCACGCTTTATTGACCGGGTTTGATCGTTATGATCGCAGGAAAGATGAATCTTTTTTAAATTTGCAGATATCTCTTTGGCGTTTTTATTCTGGGGATTTATTTTTAATGCTTCATCAAACGCCTGGATAGATTTGGGCAGGTCGTTTAATTGAAAATACGTCAACCCTAGTGCACAATAATAGTCTTCTTTCTTGTTAATCTCTATACACTTCTCATAATATTCGACTGCTTCCGGATATCCCTTTAATTTGTTAAAGGCATTGGCAATGGTAAAATAGGCCGTCTCTTTACTATTTTGTTCATCCTGCCAGTTCAGATGCGGAAAAAGCGCCTGAAGTGAGTGTGATCTTAAAAGGTCTTTTTTAATCTGAATATCAAAAGAGGTATCGAATTGGACCGAGCCGGATGACATATTGGTATCATGCCATCTCCATTGGCAAACAAACGCTCCAATATGCTTAAATTTTACTTGTGTGGCAATCCGCGCCCAAAATTCATAATCATGCGCTCTTTTGAAATCTAGATTATAATCGCCATATTTATGATAGACGCTTCGCTTGATAAGCGTACCGGGATTTGGAATCGCATTGGCAATAATAAGCCTGCTGAGCAATGCTCCATTTTGATTAAAGTAATCCGGGTATTGCAGTACTTGTTTAAAATTGCCCTGTGTATCGATTATCTCCAAATCACCGTAAAATACATCAATATCCGAATCGTCAGTGATTGCACGATTGTAGTGATTCAACCAGTCCGGCATCAATATATCATCGCTGTCCAACCATAGAATGTATTTTCCATGTGCGGCTTTGATGCATTTGTTTCTAGTTAAGGGAGCACCTTCATGTTCCTTTTTGAAATATCTAATTTTTGATGCATTGAATGCTTTGACAATTTCTTCTGTATTGTCAGTCGAGCCATCATCAACAATTATTATTTCAAATGAATCGAAACGTTGATCAAACACACTCTGAATCGCTTGCTTTAAATAGCTTGCTCGATTAAAGGTCGGGATGCATATTGAAAATAATGGGTCGTTTTGATGGTTTTGTAGATCTTCATAAATTGGATTTGATAAATTATCTTTCTTGATATTCCCAAATATATTCGCAACGTTTTCGGATACCTTTTTAGTACTAAAATTTTCGGCAATGTATAATTTTGACTTGATGCTGAAATTTGACCATGTAACCGGATCCCGAATAATCTGTTTGCACTTCTCAGCAAATTCCTCTGGATCATCGGCGATAAAACAATGTTCACCATCTATTAAGTTGAATCCTTCAGCCCCAATTGAAGTTGTCACGACAGGTAATCCAACCGATGCAGACAATCCTATCTTCCCCTTCATGCCGGCCCCATATGTAAGAGGACATACAAACACGCAATAATTATTTAAGGTTTCTTCTAAATTTTCTACGTGGCCCAACACTTTAACATTGGCTGCGGCAAAAGCTTTTCTATATCTATCTGAAAAGCTTCCAAAGATATGAAATTCGATGTTCGGATGGGTTTTTAATATTCGCGGTAAAATTTTACGAATAAAATATATGGCTGCATCTACATTATGGTTGACATTGAAATTACCAAAAAAACACAGATGTTTTCGTTGATAATAAGAGGTAAGACTGTTTTCGATATCATGTATATTTGGTAGAACTTCTATCGGTGTTTGCAGTTTTAAAGTGTTTTCGATATCTTTTTTCTCTAATTTTGTTACCACGATTATCTTATCTGCGATTTCATATAATTCCTTTTCGACCACCAGGAAATTATTAGCCAGTTCTAAATCCCTATTGTCATGACTAATCTCATACTTGCGTAGATATTTTTTGTAATGAAAATCCATCGTATCGATTATCAATTTAGCTGACAGATTTTCATTCACATAGCGACCGATCTGTATCGAAACGCTTATCTGATTAACCGACCACAAATTTGTCATCCAAACGTAGTCAGGTCGCAGTGAATTTAATAGATTTAGATAATTTTCGAGATTTAATGGGAAATGTATATATTCGATATTTTTATTTGATTGATGCTTATACCTGTGCTCATTTTCAATTTTATTGAAATAAACATATGTGATTTTAAAATTATTTCGCAATAAAATATCTATAATTTTAGAGACCCGATCAGCAGATGAACAGATATCAAATATGGGAAGGTAGTCACTTAAGATTAAAATAGATTTAGGTCCCATTTCCATTTGATGAATCTGTGATGAATTTTTTAAATGTGCCAATTTTTCGTTTAATCGCTTTGGGATAGTAACTTTAAACAACCGCTTATTAAAGGCACTTTCATAACGATTTCGCGCACCTTCATCAAACCCATGTCTATTCATTACCATAACGGTTTCTTCATGCATTTTATCCCGTGCACTTTGGGTTTTGGCATCTCTGTGAATGATGGCATTGGCGACAATACCTTTCACTTTCTCAAAATCGCCCAACTGGGTAAGCTTAATCCATAAATCAAGATCCATGGCACAATATAAATTGGGATCAACACCACCGACTTCATTTACTTTCGCCAGATTTAAAAAGCAGGCCGGCTGATAAAATTGATTTCCTGACCAATTCTGGCCGATGTTGTCTGTGCTCATGTGATTTGGATAAATCACATTAATCTGAGTTCCCTCTCTATTGACTCGTCGACACGCCCCAACCCAGCCAGAAGCTGATGGTTTTTTCTGGTAGGCTTCTGCTATCTTAGACAACGCATTGGGTTCAAGATAGTCATCGGCATTCAGCCAATTAACAATTTCACCGGTTGCAACTGCAAGCCCTTTATTTATGGCATCAGATTGTCCCTGGTCCTTTTCACTTACCCAATAGTCAAGCTGATCTTGATATTTTTTAATGATGTCAACACTATTGTCAGAACTACCCCCATCGATAATAATAAATTGTAAGTTGGGATACTCTTGATTTATGACCGAGAGCATACATTTTTCCAGAAACTCGCATTGGTTAAAGTTAGGCGTAATGATGGTTATTTTCGGATATCTTTTTTGCGACGGCATCATATCATTCATATTGGACAGTGTTTAAGGTTTTGTATTTAGGATAAAGAATTACAAGGATCGGAATCTTGGATGAGAAAAATATTTAATTATGATTGATCAGACTAAGTTTGCTGCGGCTGTGTGTTGAATAGTTGTTCTATGCTCTGACAGCCGAAAATGGCTGACTTATTTTCAGGATCCATTTCCAAAACACGTTGAAAGAAAACGTTTGCATCCTCAAACTTTTGAAGATCGGAACAGGCTTTTCCTAAACGTAAAAGAACCTCAATATCCTTTGAGTCTGATTGTAAAATTTCAAGATACATCTTTAAAGCTTCCTCAATTTCTCCTCGGATAGCATAATTGAAATCAGCAAGATTTTTTTTGAAGGTTATATTTTCAGGTTCGAATTGAATCGCCTTTTCATAAAATTGAAGTGCCTTTTTATTTTCGCCTGTATTACTGCACAAAACACCTAAATCATTATATGCGATAGCAAATCCTGGCTCCATTTCTATCAATTTTTCAAGCGTCTCAATTGCTTCACCGATCCTTTGTTTTTCAATTAATTGATGCGCTTTCTCATAAATTTGAACCACGGTTTTTTGATCCTGATTCGAATTAGCGGTCATATCATTCGGGCTGGAAACCACACTGTTTGATTTCACAGATGGACTTGAAATGATCGAGTCGTAGAGCTTTTTATACGCCTCAGCTTGAATCTCTTGTGCGAATTGTTTCTCGACTTTTTTTCTGCACAACGCTGAAATGTCATTGCTTGTCATTTTGGTAGATAATGCCCACTCAATGCCATTGACCAGATCCGGTATATCTTTAAAATTCGCTAGGAAGCCATTTTGCTTGTGCTCTATTACATCGGGCATTCCGCCAATATCAAAACCAACAACTGGAACACCACAGGCCATCGCTTCCAGCACTGTATTCGGTAGGTTATCTTCAAGGGAGGGAATAACAAAGACATCTGCAGCAGAATAAGCGAGCGCAAGTTGATATTCATCTGCAATTTCACCCAGACAGCCTATGGGGAATTTTGATTTAATCTGATTATTTTCAGACATCTGCCCAAATGTAAGCAGAATGATCTCTCTACCAGGATCAGGCGATACCTTTTCCATGGCCGCTAAAAGGTATTTAAATCCTTTTCTCTGGTTGTCAACGTTAACAGCACCAAACAATATAACGTTAGCCGATTCACTGATATTCAGTGCCTGCCGAATTTCGCTTTTGCGGTACGGCTGATATTTGTCAAGGGGTATTCCATTGGGTATGACAGTAACGGGAAACTTCGATAAAAGACTGCTTTCCGCAACACAATTTGCCAACCACCTGCTGGGAGTCACGATATGCAAATTCAAATTTTGATAGGCATAAAATTTTTGATGCCATATTTCTCTTGATAGATCATTTTCATCGGTAGATCCCAACTGAGGACACGCACCACATTGCATTTTATATTTTTCACAATTGGCTGAATAATGACATCCTCCAGTGAAAGGGTTCATATCATGTAATGTCCAAACAGTTTTCTTGCCATGAAAGGATATGGGCGCAGCGAGGTAATCCAGCGTGCCGGCAACCCAATGCAGGTTAATTATATCAGCATCTTTAAACTCTTTAAGGTGATCAAGCCGAATATCAGATTGGGTGTCTGTAAAGAATTCGAGACCTTTAGGTCGGTTTGAATAGTTTTCGAGTAAGTCATTCCAACGTGCTTTTTGCTTTGCGTATAAAGTAGAGTAATTATTTTTGGAATCATCACATGTCACATAATTTGGGCTAAATTTTTCTGGAAACACTTTAACACTTGGATCTTCGTATTTTTTATTCATGACCAACATGGTCGTTTCAACGCCAATTTTCTGCAGCCCTGTGTGTAAATGATATGCAGCTTTACCAGCACCACCAAAATCGTGGGTGCTGATATTCACAACTTTGGCGTTCGGTGTTGGATCATCGGAATTTTTCTTTGGCACATTATAGTTTCGTGGTATATCATAATATTTTCTGAAATTTTCATAGATCAAATCATTATTGATAATATTTTCTGGATATCTATGCGGCTTACATTCCGCTATATGAGATTCAAATTTATGGGTTCGACCACAATGAACACCCTTGCCATCCATACCGATATTGCTGATATGTGATTGAGTTGGGTATATGTAGTAACCTTTGCGAAGGTATACAGAGATAAGCCAATTCAGCGTCCAGACATCCTTTAATTTACCCTCTTTTAGCTGTTTGAGCATTTTCGTGACGTCATTTCCACCTTGTTCAAGATCAATGTTTTCTAATAAGGCTTTTTGCAAGGCGCTATCCAGATCGGATTCGAAGTGCTTCCAGCGATTTTTCCAAGTGGCCCATCCCCAGCTCCCGATTCGGGGGAAAAAGTAAAGATCGTATGGATAATGCTGCAGAATATATTCGGGAATTGAAACCGTATATCCGGATATGCCAAAGAGGTTTTC
>JAAUXY010025302.1_pt1 | contig 18042 bp, 9 predicted proteins | sample 7278121 | NCBI WGS metagenome assembly JAAUXY01 (sample SAMN14350117, study PRJNA611818) | marine sediment metagenome | isolation source: surface marine sediment (1.8m) | place: French Polynesia: Moorea | collected 2018-08 | reverse complement strand
TGCGGCTTCGGTTACATAGTCCCAGCTATACGCCCTTCGCCGCGCCTTGAAGACGAACCAAAATCCGGCGTCATAGGGGGAAATCATTTATTTCCAAGTCCCTAATGAACGCGTAACAGCTTTTTTTCCCAGATAAGACCTAAAGCTCCCGATATTTCAGGAGCTATCTCAAAATATCGGGAGCTAAAGCTCATCTTAAGCGTACTGATTCTCTTCAGGTTAAATTGCGCAATCTGATAGAAATCTTTTCATTACCAATGAGTTAGCGTCAATTCTCAAGTGGGGAATCGACTCTGGCACTCGAATTGCCTTAACACTTCAAAAGTGGCTATCAAAGGCGTCGTCTAACAAAAATTACGCAAACTATTCGAATCATCCCGACAGGCTTCAAGGGAGGCCTTGAAAATACGTTTTTCGATAGCCGTTAAATGTGCCGATGATCCCATGACAATCGACACCAATATTCAAGATAGCCTGGGAAGCTGTTTTAAAACCTCTCAGGTGAGTGCAAGACCAGGCATAAATCCTCAGTTTACATGAGAGTAAATGAGCATTTTGAACCGATTTATAACGCCGTATCGTGCCAGCTAAGAAGTTATAAAACAGCTACTAAGTGATCAGGATAGAGAGGTTCTATTTGCCATCGTACAGGTCCAGGCACCGCAGAAGATATTGTCTAGTCTTAGGAAAACATAGTCACTTAAAGCAATCAACCAAGAGTAAGTAACATGGCGCACTCACTGATATTCCGCAGATTCCTGCGTACCTTGCAGCAAGCGAACCGAAAAAACCTTGAGGAGCAATGCAAATCTATGCCGATCTCCAAGACAGAGGCCGGTTGGTCACGTCGACGCTTCATAGGAGCAATGGCTGTGGCAGGGGGTGCCGGACTCGCCGCCGGCGCACTTCCACGGCCCGTGCGAGCCATCACCGGCAGTGAACCGAGGATCGCTGTGATCGGCGGCGGCATCGCCGGCTTGAATGCAGCCTACCAGTTACGCCAATTCGGGTATTCCGCCACTGTCTACGAAGCCAGACGACGCTTGGGAGGGCGCATCTTTTCCGTCGAAAAAGACGGCCTGGTGTTCGATTTAGGCGGATCGTTCATCAACACAGACCACGAGGACATGCGCGCGCTTGCCTCGGGGTTGGGTGTGCCCCTGTTCAACCGCGAAGAGGAAATCGCCCTTAGCCCTGAGGTTCCCGAGGCCGCTTACTTCTTTGGAGGACGCAATATACCCGAGACCGAGTTGGCCGATCTGTTGCGTCCTCTGGCGCGACAGATATCGGACGATGCCGACCGGCTCGACGCCGATTTCGATGCCGTCGCAAAAGAGCTCGACGTGCTGTCGGTTACCGACTATCTTGACTTACACACCGACAAAATCTCAGCCACGGTGGTGCGCACCCTTATTGAAAACTTGATCCGCATCGAGTTTGGCGTCGAGCCGCAAGAGTCGTCGGCTTTGCAGCTCATCTTCAGCCTGCCCACGGTCGATGGTCAAAAAGTCGAGGTGGTGGGTGCAAGTGATGAGATCTTCGTGGTCGAAGGCGGCAGCGGCCGCATCATCGACGAGCTCGAAACAGCGCTCGCCGGTCAGATCTTCACTCGGCGCGAGCTCCGAAGCATCGAGTCTTACAACGACAAGTTCCATCTCCAGTTTAAGGATGATTACTATGGGGAAAACTATGTGGACGAAGCCGATTTCGTCATTGTAGCAATCCCGTTTCCGGCTCTACGCCATGTTGAGCTTCGGGTCCCTCTGCCCAAGAATTTCAGGACCTTCATCGAAGAAGCCGATCTGGGTAAAAATGAAAAGATCATTGCCGGATTTCAAAACAAGGCGTGGCGCCGAGCGGATGGCTTCAGCGGCGAGCTGTGGACCGACCTTGGCTTTTCCGAGGCCTGGGAAGCGACGCTGCGCCAGCCCGAGCGTCAAGAAGGGGCGCTCACTTTCTTCGTTGGCGGTGACGAAGTGGCTGCTATTCAGTCGGGCAGTGCCAACTCGCAAGGAGCGAAGTTTATAGATCGCTTGGAACAAGTGATTCCTGGTATCTCAGACGCTATGAACGGTCGGTTTTTGCGCACCACATGGACCAAGCAGCGATTTACCGGCGGCGCGTATGTGAACTATAAGCCCGGCCAGCTCACGCGCTTTGCCGAGTTCTTCTGGATTGAATCGAACGATCCCGAGCAGCGCCAAGCGGTTAATTTCGGCAATCTGCTCTTTGCCGGCGAGCATCTCAGCGATGCGTTTTATGGTTTCATGAACGGCGCTGCCGAAACGGGACGCCTGGCGGCCGAGCTCGTCGTCCGCCTGATCGAAGGCTAGAGCGCATACGGATCTCATGGCAACCCGGGATTGCCTTGAGCTCCGCCAAGGCAGCGCTGGAGTCAATCGGTCGGCTATTTCAATGTATGCACCTTTACTGATTCATTTAATTCACGCGCTTGCTCTACTAACCGTGAATGATGGGTAAAGAGCATCACCTGGGTTTTTTTTGCGAGCTCTGCGAGTACTCCGAGGGTTGCCGCCGCCCGGCTATCGTCAAAATGTACCAGGATATCGTCTACGATGAATGGCATAGGTTCTGAGTTTTCCATGTATTTCTCAAGCGAGGCCAGACGTAGCGAAAGGTATAACTGATCCCGTGTTCCGGAGCTCATCCCATCTACGTGGACCCTTTCTCTGTTAGTTCTGATGCCTACCAGCACGGGCTCATCTTTTTCATTGAAGTCGGTTCTGAGCTCTTCAAACGAGCCTTGAGTGAGAATGGCAAAATGCTCGCTGGCGCGCTTGATTAATGGCCCCTGGTTCTCCTTGCGGTATCGCTCGATCTCTTGGCGCAAAACCCGAGCGGCGATTCTCACACGGACGTAACGTTCGGCACGCGTTTGAATTCCAGCCAGCGTTGCTTGTACCTGGTTAACTAATTGTGCTGCCCGATCGCTCCCATCCATAAGTTCGAGCTCCTTTTCTTCGCGTCCCTTCACTTCGGCCAGCGTGGTCTGCCGGGGTTCCAGTTCCGTGTCAATTGTATGCATCAGCTCCTGAATCTGGCCGGGCAGGACGTCTGAATCCACCCCTTCGGCTTCTTGCTCGAGCTCAGCCAAAGTCGCGCCTTCACCAATTTCTAATATTTCTCGCTCCAATACGCCAAGCTCGGACTTCAGTTGTTGGTATTCATTGGACCGTAGCTCAGCTTTTTCAAGCTCATTCGGGTCGTTACACTGCGCATCGACACACAGCACTTGAAGCCGATCGTTCATGGTGTCAATGGTCGCCTGGGCATCTTGAATGTCCTCGCGTGCCTGCTGAACCTGCATTTCTATTTGTTGACGCCGGGATTCGCTGGATCGGTTTTCCGCTAGCAACGCATTAAGACGCTCAACGGCTTGCGTAACGGACAAATCAGCTAATTCGGGTGCGACCTGAGCCACCACGCGACTGACGTGGTTGCGAAAATCGTCGGCATCCTTGTCAATTCCTCGAATCCGAGTTTGCAGTTTATCTGCATCGCTCTGCTTAGAAAAAAGCTCCCTTAATTTTTCGATGATACTGTTCGCTTCCGCTGGCAGGGTATTGGGGTCCGGGCTAAGCTCATCGATCGCTGCTGTCCAATTTGCTCTCCACTCATTCAGTTCATCGTACGCCGAGTGATGATCCGAAACGGCAGTTTCAAGATTACGTTCTAAGTTTTGAATCTCTTTGTCCAGCTGCTCTCGCCGCATAGTGATATCGTCGATCGCTGCAATCGTATCTTCGCTAACCGCCAGTACGGCCTCCAACGGTGTAGCGGAGTCAAAACCATCTTTTGTCAGCGCTTGTGAAGAAATCTCGATGCCAAGCGAGGGTGTTGGGATGGGAGTCTCAGTATTTGGGAGTGTAGCGACTTCTACATGACCTGAGAATGAAGGATCTGTGAACCTGCCAGACACGTTCAGGGGCACTCGCAGCCGTGGGGGAATTTCTTCACAAGCACTCAGGCGGTTTAATTGATGGCTTAGCGCTTTTATATGAGTGCTCCGCTTTTGGGTAGCTTCTTCCGCTTTTCGGCGCAGCACAACTAGTTGCTCGACCTTGTCTCGAAGTTTATCGAATCTCTCCAGCCAAGCACGCATTTCACGCGGCGACTGAGGTGATAACCCACAGGGTTTCCACAGTGCCAGCCAGTCGGCGTCGATCCATGACTTTTGCTGAGTGCAGTCATTAAGCTGTTTTTCGAGTTCCCCAAGGCGTTGCTTACAGTTCATCCTTCTCGCTATCAGGCTCGCCTGTTTATGCACACGATCGGCTTCCCGACGCAGACGATCGGCGAGTTCGTCTGCGTGGGCTACTCGAGTTTCATAGGCTTCGGGAAGTGCGCGTTCGGGGTCTAATACTCGGGCCTCCGCTAGAACGTCTTCTCCATCTATCCATTGGCGGCGCAAAATATCCCAAGCCTGATCTCGCTGGACCCTGGCGTAATCTAGATCCTGTTCCGTTGGCACCGACCCCGTGCGCTGAATTTCGTCCAGCTGCTTTTCCAGTTCAGACTCGGTCTCTGTCAATTCAGTCTTCTTTTCCTGGTGGCTTCGTACCCTTTGGTTGAGTACCTCGTAATCTTGTTCAAAATGCTCGATACTCTCACGTATTGGTACTTGAAGTCTGGGTATAGCTGCTAGATTGCCGTTCCACAGAGGAAGACGCGCCAGCTCGGCGGTACACTGCTCCTCAAGCGCCGAATAGTCACTCCAGGCAGAGGCAATTGCACCATCGAGATCGCCCATCTTTCTGGCTGCTGCTACCGCTCTGCGAAGGATATCTGGAGGGCTAATCTCTGGCAATTGCTGGCGCGAGTTCCGGGCATCATGTAGTTGTGTTTTCGTTTCATGGCGACGTTGATCAGTCTGCTTCACACGTGCGACCAACACTTCTCGTTGATTACCCAGTTCGGTGATCCTAATGCGTCTAGCCAAAACCGGTCGCAGCGTTTCCACGTCACGCAACGAAAAGCCCGGGCGAATGTCTCTGAGCAGAGATTTGGCATCGTTGCGCAACTGATTGCGCTCAGCTTCGCGGTGTGGCCGGTCCTGCATTGCTTTGCGATGGCTACCCAATCTTTCGTGGAGGGCGGCTAGGGTTTCTGATTGCTTAAGTATTTCTTGCCGTACTTCGATCCCAATGAGCTGGTCCTGCGAATTTTTTAACCGAGACCTCGCCTTACGATTTAATTCTTGCGCCTTTTCCCACTCTTTTATCGCAGCCTGTCGGCGTTCGCCAAAGTCGGGGTGTAGCACTACCACATTACTGAAGTTTCTGAGCCTTCGGAGGAGTTCTCTGCGCCGTGCCAGTTTCGGCAGGATACGTTGTATACGCTTCAGGCGAGTAACCTCTCTGCGGGTTTGTATCAGGGTTATCCTAAACTGCTCCAGGTCTTTGGTAGCGCCATCCAATGCACGACAGTGCTCATCCCACTTGTGTGACGAGAGCGAAGCTTCTCTTAACTCCCTACGCAGTCCGTTATACATTTTTAGAGCCGCGTTAATCTCCTGGGTTGAACCTCGCGGTCGGAAGAGGCTGTCAGCCTCTGTGTCAAGCTGCTCCAGAACGGTATGCAAGGCTGGGCTTCCCAGCGCAGCGGCGAACAGTGCTTGCCCCACTTCACCTTTTTGCTCAAGAATTTCCTGACCTCCGCGGACCAGGGCATGATGGTCGATCCCAAACAGCGTTGAGAAGAGTTCTGGGGTCACACCCTGAAGGAATGAAATCAAAGCGGTTTCATCCAGCGGTTCCCCATTTGGGGTTAACAAGGTGTTTTTTCGCCCCTTGCGTCTTGTAAAGCAAAGCTCGAGCTGGTCCCTGGTTCTCAAGCACCCTCCGATACGAAGCTGTTCATGAGTGTGGACAAAGTTATCGGTGGAACGCTCGGGGATACCGTAAAGAAGCGACTTTAACCCTCGTAAAGCTGAACTTTTTCCTGCCTCATTGGGCCCATAGATAAGATTGAGAACTCCAACCCCTTGATTAAAATCCAGGGTCCGATTAGTGAAAGGCCCAAATGCCGCGAGATTCAGTTGCCGTATTTCCATTACAATATAAATAAAAAATATTTATTATAATCAATAAGTTATGATATAGGCACTAGGCAAGACATTTTATAAGATTTGCAAGCTGCAAAATTGCGATTAACAGGTCGAGTTGCTAAGACATACTCGAAAGCCAATTAAAATACATTGAGCGGTTAAAAACTAAAGTGAAAAAGCTCCACAAACTCTATGATTGAGCCAACATTTCACCTTTTTCACAGCGAAATGCTCTAAATCTTCCCGGAAATGTAAATTATTTGACACACTTTGGAACGGTAGTCGAGCAGAATTGGAGAATTAAAGTAACCTGTTCATGATTAGTTTAGCGGTTAATCCCCGGTAAATTCTAGTTTAAAACTGATCCGACCGAGTAAAAGAATGAATCCAAAGTGGGATAAACTAAGTGCGCGCAGCTCACGGATGGCTGGATAAATGCCATTGAATTTGGAATTTCCGAGTGGTATCGTTATCGCCATTGGTTTTTTCAAATGAATAAACTAAACTATTTCAAAGAGTTAGCTCCTGTTGGAAGGAGTTTGTTTGCCATATTAAATCCCTTAAACAGGCTAAGTCATTGAAAATATGGGGTAATTGATACGACAATGCCGTCGCGAGACTTATTAAATAACGCTTGATGAGGACTTGAATACCTATTTGTTTTTTTAAACCAAAATAAAATATCTAAAATTATGGGGCTGTTTTCTAACCCCTTCAGATGAGTGGAAGGCGAGGCATCAGTCGGGTAGACGAAATCGCCACGAGCGATTTTAAAAAGTGAAGGGATACTTGCCCGTGAGTTTGTAGGGTTAGCGTGAAAAGCGGGTTTATGAGGCTGCTAGCTCCCATACTAAGGAAGTCCCGGTTGGGTTGCAAGTGGTAAAGCATGGATGCAGGATTCAGCAGGCGTAAAGTATTGGGCAAGCCTGGAATAAACGCGGTTTCCAGTGGAATAAATGAGCTTTTTGAGCCGATTTTTAACGCCGAATTATATCGCATTAGAGGTTTTGATATAGTTTGTAGGGACTGATACATAGTATGCGATAACCGCGCAAAAGCAAGATCAAACTCTCGAGCGTTTAGTTAAATTGAGTATTAACCAGTAACAAGTCGCGCATCTGATAAATAAACATGGAGCGTGCCCCTATTAACCACAACCGTTATTAGCTCTAGGAGTCTGTCGAACTTAGGACTGATCTAATGCGGAAAAGCTGGAACTGGACGGATGTTTCGATTCTTTTCGTTACACGGCTACGGCTATTCGCCTCAAACCGTCTTTGCCTCGCTAAGATCGCCCAAACCCAACAGGCTCCTAGGCTAACCGAATTCAGAATCTAATGTTGCTGTTAATGTAATAGCGCATTTGGTTTTCCTGATCGTACGGTTAATAATTTTTTCCATAATGGCAATGTATGTAACTTTCTATAATTTGGCTGCGGAGCCATTCCTTTTAAGTCCAGACCCTCAATTTTGTTTCAAACACCGCAGTCACGAGCGGGCAATGACCCACATGAAATACGCTTTGAAACGCGGAGAGGGGCTGAGTGTGATCACCGGGCAATTTGGTATTGGCAAGACTACGTTTACCAACGCTTTGGTTGACGCTCTGCCTTCAACTCAGTGGTTCATACTGAACCTCACAAGTATCCCCTCGGAATTAGGAGGATTAGTGCGGACAGTGACCTCTTCATTAGGGTTAACCGCTGAATCTAATCAGTCAGCAGCCGTATTGCTACAGCTGAAACATTTTTTACTAGAGCAAAAGAGCAAAGGCCGACGCGTCCTTTTAATCATCGATGAAGCACATACCCTGTCAACACAGGCATCAAGCGAGCTTCGCGCGCTAACAAACTTGCATGACGGTGGCCAAAGTCTTATCCAAATTTTTCTGGTGGGGCAAGAGAGTTTATGGGATTTTTTTCGCGCTCCCGATATGAGAGATCTGCATCAACGTGTGATTGCTACCTGCCACCTTGATCCACTGGCACTCGAAGATATCGAAGGCTATATTGAATATCGTCTACAGAAAGTGGGTTGGGACCAAGATCCAAGGATCGGTAGAGACATTTTGCCGGTGATTCAAGAGTTCAGTTACGGTATCCCTCGGCTCATTAATGTGATGTGCAATCGGTTGTTACTTTTCGGTTATGTCAATGAGCTGCATGAGCTTGGAGGCAGGGATGCTCAGCATGTTATGAGAGAACTTCAGGGGGAAAGCCTTAAAGAGCAAGCCACGGGCAGTTCGTCGAAAGTGCATGCACAATCAGCTAGTGCACTCGCTAGCACCAAGGTAGAGCCTATCCATCACAATGTATTGAAACTGCCTAACAGCGATATCAATGCGATCGAGAAGGCACCGCTTCAGCAAACTTCCGAAAATGATGCAACAATAATTCCAATAAGCCAGCCAAAAAGTGAAAAGGAGAGACACATGAACCGAACAGAGAGTCTGCTCAAGGTATTGAAGACGTTACAAAACGGGGCACCCGACGTTGAAGCGGCTGCTTTGATCACGGAAGATGGATTGATTATTGCCAGTGCTCTTCCGCAAGATCTTGACGATACTCGTGTGGGTGGTATGAGCGCGACACTTCTCAGTCTGGGAACGCGTGCGGCTAAGGAATTACGGCGCGGGGATGTTCAAGAAGTGATCGTCCGGGGTGGGGGGGGCTATGCCGTGATGCAAGAGGTTGGACGCGGTGTGCTGTTGCTGGTTGTGGCCAATGAAAATGCAAAGCTGGGGATGATTTTTTTTGACATGCGGGAGGCCATCAGCGCTATCAAGGGTATCTTGTAGACTCACTTAATTTGTTGGAATCGGCTGACTGAAAGACACCCTAACAAGATGGAAAGTCGCAAATCTGGCGTACTTACGGTGTTTCTTAGAAAGTCTCTGTTGGACCAGCTCGGTGGGGATAGTGCTTAGTAATCACGGAATTTTTTCATCAAAGAATTAAAAACGCAGGCTCAGGAGGATCTATTATGCCGAATACAGTACTTTACGACGACGGTACTCATAAAAACGTGTTGCTCGAGGATTTCGGTCTGGCGGGGCTTGCGGTCCAAGCTAACCAACACGTAATCGTCCATGGGAACGAAGGCATGATCCTAGATCCTGGCGGCCACAAGGTATATAGCAGTGCCCTATCCGAGACGATGTCGGTTCTGGGCGGTACACAGCTGCGTTATGTCTTCTTATCTCATCAGGATCCGGATATCGTTGCAGCGGTTAATGGTTGGCTATTGACCACTGAAGCAGAAGCTTTTGTGTCCAAGCTTTGGATACGTTTTGTGCCTCACTTCGGGCTTGACAATCTTGTCGCAGATCGGCTCAAGCCTATATCGGATGAGGGCATGATGATCGATCTTGCTGGGGTTAAACTGGCAGTAATTCCTGCGCACTTCTTACACAGTCCGGGCAATTTTCACGTCTACGACCCAATCGCAAAGATTCTCTATAGCGGCGACCTTGGAGCGTCTTTGGGGATGAAATACATTTACGTTGCGGATTTTGAAGCTCACATTCAGTACATGGAGGGCTTCCACAAGCGTTATATGGCTTCGAACACAGCGCTGAAAGCCTGGGCTAAAATGATTCGTGGGTTGGATATCGAGATTATTGCTCCGCAGCACGGGGCGATCTTCAAGGGTAAAGAAATGGTTGAACAATTTATTGCCTGGTGTGAGAGACTTCAATGCGGGGTTGACCTTATTCCCAGTCTTTACAAAGTACCGGCAGCCTGACGCTTTCAGGGTAATTAATCTAAAAAGGTTATTCTTTAATATACTTCGAACGGTTGTAAATTGGGAATTTTTGGGTGAGCCCTGGGCCTCGAGAGCAAGGCGCGAAGGCGAGTCATAGCAAGGTCCTATTGCGAGCCTGAGCAACGCGGCTATCGATGTTCAGGGCCAGCGAAAAATCGTAATTTATAAACGTTAGAAGTATTTTATTCAAGTGGAGACCGATCAAATTACGGGTGATAAACTTAACATTATGTCTCCATGCGACTCCTGTGCGGCAAGGGGTACATTTTTCAAGACACGCTGTAAATACCTGCAGCGCTACGCCTTACTGCTTCGCCTGCAGGGCCAGGGCTCAGCCTTTTGCGCGATGCAGTCCTGCATCGTTTGAAGACCCATGGCGAGCCCATTCAACCGGGAAAAGCGCCACCGGCGCTTTTCCCGGCCTCATCCCTGTACGCTCGACAGGGGCCATCCCCGGTCTCTGACGGTCTTGAAAAATGTATCCTCAGCCTTGTTAATCTTCCTGCTGAAATTTAAAGCAAAACGATCGGTCCCTTAAAATGAGTGCAGGACAGGACAAAAATTGGCGAAAAAGTGTAGTTTATGTGGGATTAAATAAAACTTTCGCTTAGATTTTTAGTGACTACTCAGCTATCTCTAGAATGCCATACCCACCTGAGTAGTTACAATTTTTAACCCGGTAAGGTGCCACCTGAATAATTTGAAACAGCTTCAAAGGAGTGACAGGGGAAGTTGTCAGCAACCAGCCTAAATTGTCACGAACTTCATCCAGAACTCACACGATTGATGATATTATCGATGAAGGATGAAATAAGTTTGGGGTTTAGTGAAGGATCCATACAGTCGCGTTTAGTCGTAATGGAGTGTCAACAATAGTGTCTAGGCAGGATATCGAAAAGCAGGGTCACCTAATCGGTGAGGTTGTTCCCAAATGGGTCGTGTTTAGTCTGCTATCACTGGGGGTTTTCTTTAGCGTTTCGACCGCGTGGATGCTGTTGCCTTCCGAAACCCTTAGAGAAGTGCGGATATCACGGTCGGGTACCCAGGAAAGCGATTCTTCAGAGTTGTCTTCTTCCACTAAAATTATCACGGAGGGGGACCAAGCGGTTGAGGCAACTCATACTGATCAATTGACACAAGAAGAAGCAGCGCGACAGACGGTCACGACGATTACAGAGCCACGCGCCGAGGGTGAGAGCCTGGAAAGTGATGCGAAATTAGGACCTACGCCTCCGAGTGATCCAGAGGTCAAATCTCCGCCTGAAGTGGTTGCGGCGAAAACACCGGAAAAGTTGCCAGAGGCGAGCGTTCCTGCCGATGCAGTCGATTTGCGTGATTGCCCCCCACTTTTTACCGTTAGGTTTAAGAGAAGTGGTGTGCGCCCGTTGGATTCGGATCTCATGGAGAAGATTGCTCGTCTTCGAGATTGGCTAAACGATCATCCGAAGACTAAGATCGTTGTTGAGGGGCATGCCAGTGCCGTGGGCCCAGAGGAATTTAATTTATTATTAAGTCACCGGCGTGCGAAGGCCGTTGCGGAGCTGCTTCTGGCTGATGCTAGAATTAGGATTAACCGGGTTGCAACGCGGGCGCTTGGTGACCAGTTTCCAGTGCAAGGCTTCCCGCCCACGTCGCGTGAAAACCAACGTGCTTCTCTGCGCCTCGAGGACACTAATGGGTGTTCGGAAATATTTACGGAAGAGGAGAGTCGATGATCCTATTGCCTTCAATCTTGGGTATTAGTGCTGCAGCACTATTGCTAATCACAGGCTACCTGTTAGGTGTTCAAAGCGGATTCCGCGCACGAGAACAGCTCCGAGAGCGAGTTTTACAGCAGGACAAACAATTGCAGGATGTTCAAGAACGTCTGCTGCAAAAAGAGGATAGCACCAGTGGTGATCACTTGAGAGAGGATTTTGGAAAACTGGTAGAGGCCTTGACTCGTCAGGGCTATGCCGTGCAGCAAATGCTCGCCCCCCTAGCCAGGCGAGACGAGGAGGTTGAAAACCTCAGGCAACTCGTTCAGCATGTAGTGACTCCTCTGGCACAGCGTGACCGACTCAATAACGAGCTAGCCAACTTACAGACGAATCCCGGCCGGCGTGATGCGCTGACGCTTCTGCTGGACCAGATCGCGGAAAAAGGCCATTTCTGGGCAGTCATGCTCAGTGGAGAGGAGGGGTTACCATTGGCTACTAACGACAATGCCAAAGACTTTGTCGACAGGCTGACTGCCGTTGCATCGCTCGCACTTTTGTTCGTTGATCGCATTAGCCGTAATGAGGCGCCGGCCCCACTGTCATTGATGATGCACGATGAAGCGAATATGACTACGCTGTGCCGTATCTTCCGCGTCGGAGGCCAGCGGTTGCTATTGACCGCTGTGTCGACGGGAACACATCTTACGCCTACCTCACTGGATCCCGCCTTGCCGAAAGTGGATATGGCGCTTGCACAAAGAATTAAGCGGTGAAATAAATAAATTCAAAGGCGTTTTTCCAGATACCTGATAAGTTGTTTTAAGATCATTGATTCCAGAGATTCCAGAAGAAAATTTTCTTCAGTTAAGCGTAATCATTGTTACGCTACTTTTTCGGAATATTCCTTGTGAAACCAGTTTACTGCGCGATCTTCAAGCGAATTTATGAAATATTCAGGCTAACCAACTTGAAAAGTTTTAAGCAGCTTCTCAGCCCAGCGTGGCTGTGGCTGTGAGTGTAGTTCGGGCGTCTGGTCCCTGGGCTTCAAGGGTAACGGTATTGCTCGAGGTCAATGTGCCGATGAGCCGATACGGGGCCAGGTCGAAAAGAGGCGCTTGGCCACGGAATGTGAAGTATACTACGGGCCGCGCGGTGTTGTGCCGCACTAATTCCATGAGCTGTATGGCCGTGAGGGGGCCGTGTACCACAAGCCCAGGATAACCCTCTTCACCAGTGGCGTAAGCTCGATCGTAAAGGAAGCGGTGCGCGTTAAAAGTCAGGGCAGAAAAAAGAAACAACAGCACCGGATCAGGTGTAATCGCCTTTACCCAGCTGTTCTCTGAGACTTGCGGCCAATCGATTGATATCGGTGGATCCACAGGAGCACCTTGCTCACGATAGACGATATCCTGGTCTTCTTCGATACAAATTTGATCTTCCTGGCTAATGGTGTAATGGACAGTGACGAATACGAGGTTGCCACTCTTACCCCTTTTTTCCTGAACTTTGAGGACGGTGCCTTCTCTGACCGCCGGCCGGCCGATTATCAGCGGTGCTTTAAACTGTATTCGTGCTCCCGCGAACATACGCCGAGGTAGCTCCACGGGCGGTAAAAAGCCACCGCGTTGGGGATGGCCGTCGAGACCGATCTCGGACTGTAACACTCGGGGGAGAAAATACAGCCATTGCCAGAGTGGTGGCAGCCGATCGCCTTGTCGAAACGTGCTCTTGCCATCGTCTAGAGTTGCTGCCAGGCCTCGGACAGGTGCCAGAGAAATGTCTTCTTCTAGGCGTTCAGTAGAACCTATCCAGTCTTCGTAACGTGGTTGCTGGTTCATGGGGTTACTTCTCCTCGCTACAATTCGATGGGACCCGCGACGATCTTGCGGTCACGCAGTCCCCCAATCTGTCCGTCGCTCATGCTTAGCAGACTGGCCAACACCTCGTCTGTGTGTTCACCTAGCCTCGGTGCTCTGCGAGGTATTTCGCGCGGAAAGCCACTGAACTCCAACGGTGTACCGGGCACGAGATAGCTGCCAATGCCAGGCTGTTCAATTTCTGCGAACAGTGGGTTAGTGGTCGAACAACGCGGGTCCTCTGTAACCAGTTGCGTAAGCGTTTGATAAGGGCCCCAACACACGCCGCTGCCCTCGAACGCCTTACGAATTTCGCCCAAGGTATGTTCGGCGAACCACGGTGTTAGCACAGCCGAAATCGCTTCACGGGCCTTAAAGCTGTCACCTTCTATGCTGAGATTTACATTCAGTAAGGGTTCTATCAGCGCGAGGCGTTCAGTGAGCCCCGTGGCTTTACCCAGTTCGTCCCACTGCCGTTTGGTAATTGCTGCAATATAGACCAGACGACCATCCTTCGTACCGAATTCACGACCGTAGTTGCCGTAGAGGTAATTACCAAAGGAGGGGCGATCCTGATGGTTGATTTGGGCTTCAGCAATAAATCCTAGATTGCCTGCCATCGCCATGGCTATATCGGACAGTGCAAGCTTGATAAACTGGCCTTCCCCAGTCAACCGCCGGTGTCTTTCGGCTGTCACCAAGCCGAGAGCGATCGTAATGCCGGCTACCGCGTCCCAAGCGGGCAGTACGTGATTAACGGGATTAATGGGAAAGTCTCCGTGCTTGGGTCCAGTGGCGAACGGGATGCCGATGGCACAATTAACCGTGTAGTCGATTGCCGAAGTACCATCTGGATTTCCCAACAGGTTGCACATGATAAGGTCTTGCCGCCTATCTTTCAGGGTTTCGTAGCTCATCCAACCCCTTGCGGGTAAGTTCGTAATGAACAAGCCATTATCACTGCCAGAGGCAGTGATAAGATTTGTTATGATCTCACGTCCCTCGGGCTGACGGGTGTCTATGGCAATAGAGCGTTTGCCTTTGTTTAGGCCCGCCCAGTATAGACTCTTACCGTCGGTAGTGATTGGCCAGCGCCGAGCATCCAGACCCCCTTTAATTGGATCGAAGCGGATGACGTCTGCTCCCAGCTGCGCTAAGGTCATTCCACCCAAGGGGACGGCAACAAATGCAGAACCCTCAACTACTCGAAGCCCTTTCAGTATTTGATTCATCCGATTCCCCCTTAGTTAGGTGTTTTTTCTATACTCTTCGAACGGTCAAAAATTGGGAGATTTTCGACGGGCAATAGACATCGAGGGCACGTCGCGACGGCGAATGAAAGCCGGCTGCTATTGCGAGCCTAAGCAGTGAGGCTATCGATGTTTAGAGCCAGCGAAAATTTCGAATTTATGGCCGTTCCAGGTGTAAAAGAAGCATATAATTGCATCGCTCGATCAGGAAGGCAAGATTGATCTTAATGTATGACGAACTTATTTTGGCATCTGGCAGCCAGCCAGATCCAAAAAAAAACCAAGTGTGTCTCGCTTGCGGGACAAAAGTATGCTAGCGTTTTGTCACCGTGGCACGTGACACCACGACGGTGCAAGGTGTCAGGAGCAAACCCGAAAAAGTGCTTAAAAGGTGTTTTATAATTCTTCAGTTGGCACATTGCGGCTGTAAAAATCGGCTAAAAAGATCACCTGCTACACTGGTAAACCATGCTTTCTCACCGATTTTGCCTTATGTTGTCATCACCTGAATGATATATAAAACAGCTTTTGTGACTACTCAGCTATCTCTAGAATGCCATACCCACCTGAGTAGTTACCAGCTTTTTAGCGTTGAGCTGCGGAAAGGTCGTAACGTGCATGGCAATCGAGGTGCCGGTGGGCGAACCAGCGGACTTCGAGCCAGATAGAATAACCTAAGGGGGAAGCGATGAGCGAGACGAAGGCGAAAGATACACCGAAAAAAGCAGAGTCAGAGGCGACTCAAGGGGCCGAGAAAAAGGCCGATCAACCCACGCAGGAGCCGTCCCGTGCTCCGGATAAAGGGATGCCGTTGGACGGGATTCGGGTGGTAGACGTTGGCACGTTCATCGCGGGGCCCTACAGCGCCTCGATTCTGAGTGAGTTCGGTGCCGAGGTTTACAAGGTCGAGTATCCGCTGGCGGGGGATTCGTTCCGCGGATTGGGCACGCCGACCGACCGGGCCGACTCGACGTTGTTTTGGCTGAGCGAGGCGCGTAACCGTAAATCGGTGACGATTAATTTGCGTGTGCCCAAGGGGGCGAAGTTATTCCGCAAACTGGTAGCCAAATGCGATGTGCTGGTAGAAAGCTTTCGCCCCGGGATGCTGGAGAGTTGGGGTGTGGGCTGGGATGTGCTGAGCAAGGACAATCCGGGTTTAGTGATGCTGCGGGTGACGGGCTACGGGCAGACGGGTCCCTACCGCTATCGGCGAGGTTTTGCGCATTTGGCCCATGCCTTTGGAGGGCTCGCGTATTTGTGTGGTTTTCCTGGCCAAACGCCGACGATTCCGGGTCCGAACCCGCTGGGCGACTATATGGTGGGTCTTTATGGGGCCATCGGGATCATGTTGGCGTTGCGCTACAAGGAGCAAACCGGTCGTGGGCAGTACATCGACATTGGCACCTATGAAGCGGTGTTCCGGCAACTCGATGAGTTGGCCACGGCCTACGGGTTACATGGCAAGATTCGCGAACGCGAAGGGGCGGGCACGGTGATCGCGTGTCCCCATGGTCATTTCAGGACGAAGGATAACAAATGGGTTGCCATTGCGTGCACCAACGACAAGATGTTTGCGCGCTTGGCCGAGGATGCGATGGAGCGCCCGCAGCTGGCCGCCGAGGGAACCTATGGGCAGAAGGCCAAGCGCCTGGCTGCGAGGGATGAGGTTGACCAGATTGTCGGTGAATGGACCGCCTCGATGACGCGCGATGAATTAATGGAGAAGTGTTTAGCGGCCCAAGTGCCAATTGGGTCGTTGAACAGTATCGCCGACATATTCTCCGATCCCCACTTTCAGGCGCGCGGTAATCTGGTGACGCTGGATGATCCAGAGGCCGGCGAGATCACGATTCCCGGGGTCATACCCAAGTTGTCTGAGACGCCGGGTCGGATTACCAATCTGGGGCCACCGTTGGGCAACGGGACAGACGAGGTGCTGGGCGAAGTGCTCGGGCTGTCCGAAGCCGAGCTGGCGCAGCTTCACAAAAACCATGTGGTCTGAGAGGAGCCGCACGAAGATCAATTGGCGAAGCTAGCCCACATTTATCACCATAGGGCGAGAGGATCGCGCAGAAATTTGGATTCACAGGGAGTTTTTCCAAGGCGTGGAATACGGGTTGTGTTGCCGAGTGAGGAAAATTTTATGTGGATTCAACGATCAAGCGAGGACTCGTCATGTTGGTGAGAAATACGGGCTCAAAGAAGGGGGGAGTAACCCATGCAGCAAACAACGAGCAAAGTAAATCAACCGAGACTGCCCCTGGAGGGGATCCGGGTGATCGATGTGGCGACGTTCATCGCCGCGCCCTACGCCGCGTCGATTCTGGGTGAGTTTGGCGCCGAGGTGTTGAAAGTGGAGCATCCGGTTGGAGGAGATCCGTGCCGCAACTTCGGCACGCCGACCAAACAGGGAGATACCTTGGCGTGGTTTAGTGAAGCGCGCAACAAGAAGTCGGTGACGGTGGATTTGCGCTCACCCGACGGGGCGGAGATTTTCAAGCAGTTGGTGGCCAAATCGGATGTGCTTTGTGAGAATTTTCGCCCGGGGACTTTGGAGAAGTGGGGTTTAGGGTGGAAGGTTCTGCATCAGCTCAATCCGGGTCTGGTGATGCTGCGTATCTCGGGCTATGGGCAGACCGGTCCGTACCGGGATCGCCCGGGGTTTGCGCGCATTGCCCATGCGGTGGGGGGGTTGGCGTATCTGGCGGGCATGCCGCGGGAGACGCCGGTCACGCCGGGTTCGACCACGCTGGCGGATTACTTGACGGGGCTGTACGGGGCGATTGGGATTTTCATGGCGCTGCGCTATAAGGAGCGCACGGGGCAGGGGCAATACATCGATGCGGCGTTGTATGAGTCGGTGTTTCGTTTGTCGGATGAGATGGCTCCGGCGTATGCCAAGTACGGGACGGTGCGTGAGCGCACCGGTCCGCACAATCCGATTGCGTGTCCGCTGGGGCATTTTCGCACCAAAGACGACAAGTGGGTGGCGTTTGCCTGCACGAATGATAAGTTGTTTGCGGCCCTGGCCGAAGCCATGGATCGCCCGGAGCTTGCGTCGCATGCGCTCTACGGCCAGCATGCCAGACGCATCGAGTCGCGCCATGAAGTCAATGAAGTGGTTAGCGCCTGGTGTGGCTCGCTAACTCGGGACGAAGTGCGTGATCGCTGTATGGCCACCGATGCGCCCTATGCACCGCTGGCGAATGTTGCCGACATTTTCTGCAATATACAGTTTCACGCGCGCCGAAATCTGGTGTCGATCGACGAAGAGAGGCTCGGTGAAACCTTGGTTGTCCCGTCGGTATTGCCGCGGCTTTCCGAGACCCCTGGAGAAATCAAGCGCCTCGGTCCCGCGCTCGGTGAGCACACCGATGAAGTGCTTAGTGAACTGCTGGGAATGG
>JAAUXY010043957.1_pt1 | contig 18048 bp, 16 predicted proteins | sample 7278121 | NCBI WGS metagenome assembly JAAUXY01 (sample SAMN14350117, study PRJNA611818) | marine sediment metagenome | isolation source: surface marine sediment (1.8m) | place: French Polynesia: Moorea | collected 2018-08 | reverse complement strand
TTCGGCATGTCCTTGGCCGGTTTCAGGCTCTCGTGATCCGGCTTTGTATGGCGCAGGGTCCAGGGCGCCTTGCCGCGCAGGACCTTGAGGTCGAAGCCGCCGTAGAGCATCCCGCCGATCAGGCCCCACTTGGCGAAGGAGGGGCGGAAATTCCGGGCCCGGTGCAGCTCTTCGTGGACCCAGGAGGCCTCGAACTTCCTCGGATAGGCCGACAGCTCGGCCGCGGCGCCCTCATCGGCCTGCAGGGCTTCGGCAGCGGCTTCGGCGGCCAGCATGCCGGTCTTCATGGCGTTGTGGCTGCCCTTGATCCTGGGGACGTTGAGGAAGCCGGCCGAGCAGCCGATCAGGGCGCCGCCCGGGAAGACCAGCTTGGGAATGGCCTGCAGGCCGCCCTCGTTCAGCGCCCGGGCGCCGTAGGCCAGGCGCTTGGCGCCTTCCAGCATCGGCCGGATCGCCGGATGGGTCTTGAAGCGCTGGAACTCCTGGAAGGGCGAGAGGTGCGGGTTCTCGTAGTCGAGGCCGACGACGTAGCCGACGTAGGCCTGGCCATCCTCCAGGTGATAGATGAAGGAGCCGCCCCAGGTCTTGTCGTCCATCGGCCAGCCGGCGCTGTGGATCACCAGGCCCTGCTGGTGCTGGGCGGGATCGAGCTGCCAGAGCTCTTTGATGCCGAGGCCGTAGGTCTGGGGATCGACGCCCTCGCGCAGATTGAAGTGCGCCATCAGCTGCTTCGAAAGGGAGCCGCGGCAGCCCTCGCCGAAGAAGGTGTACTTGCCGTGCAGCTCCATGCCCGGCTCGAAGCTGTCCTTTGGCTGGCCGTCGCGGCCGACGCCCAGGACGCCGGTGGCGACGCCCTTGACCCGACCGTCCTCGTGGAACAACACCTCGGCCGCGGGAAAGCCTGGATAGATCTCCGCGCCCAGGGCCTCGGCCTGCTCCGCGAGCCAACGGCAGACGTTACCCAGCGAGACGATGTAGTTGCCTTTGTTGTGCATCTGCCCCGGCAGGGCCCAGATCGGCACCGAGAAGGCGCCCTTCTCGCGCAGCATCAGGAACTTCTCGGCCGTCACCGGGCTGTTCAGCGGCGCGCCCTTGTCCTTCCAGTCCGGGATCAGCTCGTTCAGCGCCCGGGGATCGAGCACCGCGCCCGAGAGGATGTGGGCGCCGACCTCGGAGCCCTTCTCCAAAACGCAGACGCTGATCTCGCGCCCGCTTTCGGCGCTCAGCTGGCGCAGGCGGATCGCCGCGGCCAGACCCGCCGGTCCGGCGCCGACGATCACCACGTCGTATTCCATCGCCTCTCGTTCCATCGGCCCGATCTCCCCAGTTGAACGACGGCACCCGGCAGCGGGTCCGCCGTTTTCCGGTCTTTCCCTGCACCCCGCCCCGCGGTATAGCCGAACGCCCGCGGGTCGCCAAGCCGCGCCGCTAGGCGCACCGCTCTAAACCGAGGCTTCACTCCGCGGCCGTTAGATGGCCGTTTCCCGAGGCTCGGGCCTCGCGATCCCGCCCGGGGCGACGGCGGCCGGAGGACAGGGCGCTCGGGGACGGCAGGGAAGAGCCATGCTACTGGACCGTATGATAAAGGAACTGATCGTCCGCCAGGCCCTGGTGGACGTCCATCGCGAGCATCTGAGCGACGGCTACGTCAGCGGCGCGCTCATCGAGGTGTCCTACAGCTACCTCTACCTCCGGCGCTTCGACGACGAGGGCCGCTACGACGGCTTGTCGGTGCTGCGCAAGGACGACATCACGCGGCTGGCCTGGGGCGGCAAGGAGCGCGAGGCGATCACCCGCCTGATCCGGCGCAGCGGCCAGTCGCCCGAAAGGCCCAAGATCGAGCTCGACTCCTTCCAGACGGTGATCCGAACCCTGGACGCCCACTTCGGTCACGCCGTGCTCTACACGGAGGAACTGGACAGCGACCTGGCCGCCGCCGGAGAGGTCGAGGAGATGGACGAGGAGACCGCGGTGCTGCGACTCTACGGCCCGAAGGAAAGCCTGGACCGCCCGCACAGCCTGCTGCACCTCGCCGACGTTACCCGGGTCGAGGCCGACACCACGCACCTGCGCAACCTGATCGCCCTCCACGACAAGCCCTCGCTTCGGGTCGAGACCTCGTGACCGGCCGTCGCGGCGCTTTCGCCGCGGCCAGAAGCAAGCTATCTAGGAGACCGGTGCCGGGATCTTGCGCGCGACCCGGACCTGCGTGCAGGCCGAGGCGCCCCAGCTGGTGGCAAGGCAGCCGTATTACCGTCGCTTTCGCGGAAACGAACCGGGAGCTATCCTTCGCCGATGTCGCAGTCATCCCGCCATAGGGACGCCGCCCTCGCCGCCCTCGCCTGGCAAGTCGAAGCCGGTGCGGACGAGGCGATCGGCGCGGCGGCGATCGACCGCTTCGCACGCTCGGCCGCGGCGGCAGAGGCGATGCGCCGGGGGAAGGCGCAGGCGGAAGCCGAGACCGCGCCGCGCCGCGAGCCGGCACGGGCACCCGACGGCCAGCAGGGCTTCTGGGAGGCAGCCCCGGCCGAGCTGCGCTCGGGCAGCGACGCCGTCGCGGCCGCCCGCCGGCTGGCCGCCGCCGCCCGCAACGTCGAGGAGTTGCGCGCCGCCCTTGTGGACTTCGACGGCTGTCCCCTGAAGCAGACCGCGACCAAGCTCGTCTTCGCCGACGGCAATCCGCAGGCCCGCTATATGATCGTCGGCGAGGCGCCGGGCCCGCAGGAGGATCGCCAGGGCATCCCCTTCGTCGGCCCGAGCGGCAAGCTTCTCGACGCCATGCTGGCCGCGATCGGCCTGGACCGGGATAGCGTCTACATCACCAACATGCTGTTCTGGCGGCCGCCGGGGAACCGCACCCCGACCGCCGCCGAGATCGCCACCTGCCTGCCCTTCACCGAGCGGCACATCGAGCTGGTGGCGCCTGACTACCTGATGCTGGTCGGCGGGTCCTCGGCCAAGTCCCTGCTGGGCCGTAGCGAGGGCGTCCTCAAGCTGCGCGGCCGCTGGTTCCACTACCAATCCCCGGGGATGCCGCGGCCGATCCCGGCCCTGGCGACGCTGCATCAGGCCTATCTTCTGCGCCAGCCGGCCCAGAAGCGCCTGGCTTGGCGCGATTTCCTCAGCTTCCGTGCGGCCTTTACCAGTGGCAGCGACCCGGCCGCCAGAGCGTGATCCATTTCGTTAACCGGATGTTATCGAGAACAATTGATAAAGAGGCCCGAGGCATTGGTTGCGGCAGCATTAACCAGAGTCAATTACCGCGCCCGAGGGGAGAGCTTAGTGAGATTCAGGCAGGTCCACCGGCTTCTCGTCGCCGCCGCCGTCGCGGCACCCGTCTTCGTCGCCCTCGCCCCGACGGCCCAGGCCGCGTCGCCGGACCCGGTTCCGGCCGCCCCCCGGATCGAGACGGGCCAGGTCGAAAATGGCCAAGTCGAGAATGGCCAAGTCGAGAATGGCAAGGCCGAGCCCGGCCGGGTCGAGACCGCCGAGGCCCAGGTCCAGACGGCCGAGGCCCCGGCCACGCTCGCGGCGCCGGGCGGCTTCGGCGAGAACGGCCTGCCGCTGGTCCTCTCGGCCGCTGACGCCGAGCGCTACCGCAAGATCTTCTTCCTCCAGCGCAACGGCAAATGGAAGGCTGCGGACAAGCAGATCGCGGCCCTGACCGACCGCCGGCTGATGGGCCACGTGCTGTACCAGCGCTTCATGCACCCCCGCCTCTACCGCGCGAAGTACAGCGAGCTGAAGCTGTGGATGGACCGCTATGCCGACCATCCCGACGCCGCACGCGTCTATCGCCTGGCCCTGAAGCGCCGGCCCAAGAACTACCGCCGCCCGCAGCGCCCGGTGTCGCCGAGCCGCTCGCTGCTGAGCCCGATCCGCAAGGTCGGAACCAGCGAGTACATGTCGCCGCGCAAGCGCAGCGCCAAGACCGGCCGCAAGGTCCGGCGGATCCAGCGCCAGGTCCGCCGCAACATCTACCGGACCCGCCTGTCGGCGACCGAGAAGCTGCTGCGCCAGAAGAGCACGCAGCGCCTTCTCGACCAGGTCGAGCTGGACGACGCCTACGCCCAGGTGGCGGCCGCCTGGTTCTACTACGGCAAGCCCAAGAAGGCCTTCGACCTGGCCGATCCGGCGGCCCGCCGCTCCGGCGGCGAGATCCCGATCGCCCATTGGACCGCCGGGCTGGCGGCCTGGCGCCTGCGCGACTTCGCCGCCGCCGCGCACCATTTCGAGGCCCTTGCGGAGTCGGACAGGGTATCGGCCTGGAACAAGTCCTCGGGCGCCTATTGGGCGGCCCGGGCGCACCTGCGGCTGCGCCAGCCGGCCGAGATGAGCCGCTGGCTGGCCCTGGCCGCCGACTACCCACGCACCTTCTACGGCCTGCTGGCGCGCCGCGCCCTGGGCATCGAGGCCAGCTTCGACTTCACGCCGCCGCGCTTCACCCCGGCAATGGTCGAGAGCCTGATGGCGCGGCCGGCCGGCGCCCGCGCCCTGGCCCTGGTCCAGGTCGGCCGGCGCGACATGGCGCAGCGCGAGCTGCTGCGGATGCGGGACTGGAACGAGCCGGAGACCGTCGACGCCCTGCTGGCCGTGGCTGACAGGGCCGGCCTGCCGGCGCTCGCGCTGAAGCTGGCGCGCCGCCTGGACCAGGGGGCCGGCCAGGCGACCTGGAACGGCACCTCCCTGGATGTCGCCCTCTATCCCCTGCCGCCCTGGGAGCCGCGCAAGGGCTTCCGGGTCGACCGCGCCCTGGTCTACGCCTTCATGCGCCAGGAATCGGCCTTCAAAACCCGGGCCAAGAGCCCGGACGGGGCCCGCGGCCTGATGCAGCTGATGCCGCGCACCGCCAGCTTCATCGGCCGCGATCGCAGCCTGCAGCGCCGCTCCGGGCGCGACCGGCTGTTCGATCCCGAGCTGAACATCGAGCTGGGCCAGAAGTACCTCGCCCACCTGCTGGACAACGCCCGGGTCGGCGGCAACCTCTTCCGCCTGACCGCGGCCTACAACGGCGGCCCCGGCAACCTGGGCCGCTGGCAGAAGCGGATGAGCTACGACAACGATCCGCTGCTGTTCATCGAAAGCCTGCCCGCCCGCGAGACCCGCCTTTTCATCGAGCGGGTCCTGACCAATCTATGGATATACAGGGAGCGCCTCGGCCAGCCCGCACCGTCGCTGGACGCCCTGGCGGCCGGCGACTGGCCGAGCTATAAGGCGCTCGACGGGAGTGCGAACGGGGTGGCACAGAATGGCAAACATCGATGACCGCAGGCCCTTCCAAGCGGTCAACATCGCGGTCCTGACGGTCTCCGACAGCAGGACCCTCGAGGACGACAAGTCCGGACGGACCCTGCAGGAGCTGATCGAGGCCGACGGCCACAAGGTGGTACGCCGCGAGATCCTGCGCGACGAGCAGGCCGCGCTCGAGGCCAAGCTGCGCGCCCTGGCGGCCGATCCCGAGGTCGACGTGGTGATCTCGACCGGCGGCACAGGGGTGACCGGACGCGACGTGACGCCGGAGGCCTTCGCCGCGGTGATCGAGAAGGAGATCCAGGGCTTCGGCGAGCTGTTCCGCTGGATCAGCTTCCAGAAGGTCGGCACCTCGACGATCCAGAGCCGGGCCATCGGCGGCGTCGCCGACGGCACCTACCTCTTCGCCCTGCCCGGCTCGCCCTCGGCCTGCCGGGACGGCTGGCAGGAGATCCTGCGCTACCAGCTCGACATCCGGCACCGGCCCTGCAACCTCGCGGAGCTCATGCCGCGGCTCAAGGAGCACCTCGACGCGGCGGAGTGACCAGCCGCGTCCAGGCTGCCGGATCGATCCGCGCCAGGTCGGCGGCGGTGTCGACGTCTTGAAGTTCGTCCAGAAGCACCACGCGACCGGCCATCTTCGCGCGGGTGTCCGCCAGGGCCTGCGGCCCGCCCCAACGCACGCCGGCGAAGGACAAACGCAGGGCCGGCCGGCGCCGCGCGCCGATCAGCCAGTAGCCGCCGTCGGCCGCCGGCCCGAGCACGAAGTCGGCCCGCCCCAGGGCCCGGAAGGCGGCGGCAACGCGCGTCGGGTCGATGCCCGGAATGTCGCTACCGAGGATGACCACCGGCCCGGGCGGCAGCCAGCGCAGCACCCGGCCCATCCGCGCCCCGAGGTCGCCTGCCCCCTGGGCGAGCAAGGGCCCGCGATGGCGCCAAACGGCGCCCGTGTCCCGCGCGGCCGGATCGGGCGTCACCGCGAGCCAGGTGGTCCAGCGCGGATCGCCCGACAGCCGGCGCAGCAGGACACGGGTGTTGAGGCGGTGGAAACGAAGAGCGACGAGCGCGCCCAAATCCTTTGCCAGCCGCCGCTTGACCCGCCCCAGGCGCGGGGCGCGGGCGAAGATCACCAGGTGCCGGGCGGGTTTTCTCCGGGCGGACGACAAGGCGCGGTGCCTAGCCGTAGAGCCGGCGCAGGGTCGCCGGCGGCACGCCGAGGAAGTAGAGCGTCAGGACCGAGAGGTTGCGCAGGGGCCTGAGCCACCAGCCGTCGCGGCGGTAGCGGTCGGCCGAGGTCACCGCGCGGCCCTCCAGGATAATCAGGCGCCGCCGGCCGATCCGCCGCACCAGATCGACGTCCTCCATCAGGACGAGCGGCCGGAAGCCGCCGACCTCTTCGTAGAGCTTGCGCGAAATCAGCAGCCCCTGGTCGCCGTAGGGCAGGCCCAGCCGGCGGCTGCGCCAGTTGGCCAGGGCCGCGATGAACCTCGCCGCGCCGTGCGAGGCGTCGAAGGCGAGTCGGAAGGCAGCGGCCCGCTCACCGCCCGGCGTTCCGGACACAAAGGCCTTCGCCTGGGCCGCCCAGCCCGCGCCGAGCCGGGTGTCCGCATGCAGGAACAGCAGCCAGGGTGCATCGCAGGCCTGCGCGCCCGCCGCCAGTTGCTGGCCGCGTCCGGCAGCGGCGGCGATCACCCGCGCTGCCTCGCCGAAGCGCTGCCGCAATTCGGGGTCGCCGTCGCCGCTGACCAGGACCACCTCGCCGACCAGACCTGCCGCCCGCCTCTCTTCCAGGGCGGCCAGGGTCGCCGCCAACGCCGGCGGCGCGCCCAGCACGGGGATCACGATGTCGAGTTTCGCAACCGCCATGCCCGCGTGATAGCACAGCCCTCCAGACGAAGTGACCCCAAAGGCTAACCCCTATCGGTCGCCGGCGGGATCGGGAGCCATGCCCTTCTTGGCGAGCTCATCCAAGGCTTTTTCGGATTTCTCGAGATGCGCCAGGCCCATGCCGCGCAGGACCTCGGGGGCCTTGGTGAACTGGATGTTCCGGTAGCCGACGATCTCGATCCGGTTGCCCCAGGGATCGAGGAAGTCGAGGAAGGGGCCGGGCAGGATCTCGACCCCCATCTCGTCGAGCTGCGCCCGCACCGCCTCCTTGTCGTCGACCACCAGCCCGAGGTGGCGGGCGTCGTCCGGGGCCTGGCGGCGGCCCTTTGAGAAATTAACGAACTGGTCGCCGAAATAGATGAAGGCCATGGTCTCGCTCCGGCTCTGCAGCTCGAAGTCCAGGAAACGGCCGTAGAACTCGAGCGCCTCGCCAATGTCGCCGACCTCCAGCGCCACGTGGTTGAATCCGATCGCGCGGGCCTTCTTCTCACCTGCCATGGCTCTCGACCTCTTCTTTTCGCAAAGATCACCGGTGTACCGAAGCATGTGGTGCCTTCGGACCGCAGGCCAAGGAAAGAAACCGGCGGGGGCGCTAATCCGCCGGCTCGCCATAGGCGCTGAAGCGGGCGAACCAGCCGTCTTCCGAGAAGAGCTCGCCCTGGAGGCCGTCACTGATCTCCGCGACGTTCTTGCCGTCGACCATGACCCGGACCTCGTTCTCGAAGTCGGCGGTTTCCTGCAAGGCGAATAGGAAGTCGTGCAGCCCGCCGTCGACACAGTCGATCACGCAGTTCCGAACGATGTCCCGTTGCGCCGCGCTCAAGGACGCGAGGTCGTTCTGCAGCTCTTGATCGCGCGGCGCCTTGAAGTGCCCGCGCGCCAAGAGATCGTATCGGTCGATGGCTCTGTCTCTGAACTTCCTCATAAGAAAGGAGCCGAACGTGTCGAGCGGGTCACGATCCATGTTGCAGCGCCTCCGGCAATAAGAACCCGGCCCCACAGTGCGGCATCAGCGGAAACACGCGAAGCCCGGATGTTGGCCCATGCGGGCAATCGGATCGCTCCAATCCCGACGGCAAGCCTCCTGACAAGCCTCTGTCGGGAGGCCTCTGCTATACAGACCGCTGCTACCGAAGACGCCACCTGGAAAGCGAGCGCATGGCCGAGCTGTCGACCTACCTGCCCGGAATCTTTCTGGCCTATTCGGCCTTCCTGCTGTCCATCATGAGCCCCGGCCCGAACGTCCTGGCGATCCTGGGGACCTCGATGAGCGCCGGACGGCGCGCCGGTTTGGGCTTGGCGGGCGGCGTCGCCGCCGGATCCTGCTGCTGGGCCCTGCTGACGGCGGCCGGCCTCTCCGCCCTGCTCGCCTCCTACGCCGCGGCGCTGACGGTCATTAAGGTCGTGGGCGGCCTCTACCTGCTGTGGCTCGCCTACAAATCGTTCCGCGCCGCAGCCTCTGCCCACGACATTGCCGCGACGACGCTGTCCGGCGGCCGGCGCGGCCCCTTCGGCTATTTCCTGCGCGGCCTGGCGATCCAGATGACCAACCCCAAGGCCGCCCTGGCCTGGATCGCGATCATCTCCCTCGGCCTCCAGCCCGACGCGCCGCTCTGGGTCGCCTTCGTCATCGTGGCAGGCACCGGCCTTCTGTCGCTGCTGATCCACTGCCTCTACGCCCTGGCCTTCTCAACGACCGCCATGCTGCGGCTCTACGGCAAGGCGCGACGGGCGATTCAGGCGGCCCTCTGCGCATTCTTCGGCCTCGCAGGGCTCAAGCTGCTCAGCAGCCGGCTCTAGCGGGTATCCCCGGCGCCGGCGGCGGCAGCCTGCTGGCGTTCGGCCTCGTCGTCCAGGATCCGGCGGGCGGCCGCGGCGGCGGCTTCCTTGGTCTTGCCGTTCTCGGCGTCGCCGCTCACGTGGACGGTGACCTCGCGGCTGGCGAAGGTGATGCCCTCCCGCGCGAAGGCGGCGCGAATCCGGTGCAGCAGCTCGCGGCGTAGGACGAACTGTTCCCCAGGCTTGGCCATGAACTTCACCCGCAGGATCATCGCCGAGTCGTCCATCTGCAGGACGCCCTGGGACTTCGGCGGATCCAGCAGCATCGGGCCCAGATCCGGGTCCTCGGACATCTCCAGGCCGATCTGCTTGACGATCTTCTTCACCTTCACGGGATCGGTGTCGTAGGTCAGCCGCATCGGCAGCTTCATGATCACCCAGTCGCGCGAGTAGTTGGTCAGGGTCCGGATCTCCCCGAAGGGAATGGTGTTCAACGGCCCGCGATGGTGGCGCAGGCGCAGGCTGCGGACCGAGATCTTCTCCACCGTGCCCTTGGCGGCGCCGACGTCGATGTATTCGCCCATGCGGAAGGCGTCGTCGATCAGGAAAAAGGCGCCGGAGACGATGTCCCGTACCAGGGTCTGGGCGCCGAAGCCGATGGCGATGCCGACCACGCCGGCGCCGGCCAGCAGCGGGCCGATGTCGACCCCGAGGCCCGAGAGCGCGGTCATGACCGCCATGACCGCGATGGTGGCGAAGGCGAAGGAGCGCAGCAGCGGCAGCAGGGTCGCCGTCCGGGTCGCGCCGGCGCCGCCGCCCTCGCCGCCGGGGGCCGCGTGCTCGCCCGGTTCGCCGCCGCCTTCGGCCTCAAGGCGGCTGTCGATCATGGCGCTGACCAGCTGCCAGATGACGTAGCCGACCAGGGCCGTGACGCCGACGTTGATCGTCGCCGCGACCAGCCAGCCGCCGATCCCGATGCCCTCGAGAGCCTCGACGTGGAAGCCCCAGAGCGACAGGAAGACCGCCGCGGCGCCGACCACGATCAGGACCCGTATGGCGCGCCTCAAGGCGGCGCAGACGGCGCTGTCGGCGCCGTAGCGCGCGGAGAGGAAGCGCCCGATCATGATGTCCAGCGCCGGCGCGGCGACGAAGAGCAGTAGGCTGATCAGCCCGGTGTTGGTGTTGTTGGTCTGCTCGCCCTGCAGCAGGAGCTGTCCCATGGCGAGACCGAAGACCAGCAGCATGTAGGCGCTGGCCAGGTAATGCCAGCTGTCGGCCAGCAGGCGGCGCAGGTAGCTCCAGCCGCCGGATTCCTCGGAGTCGCCGCGGATCAGGGCGGCAACGTCTTTGCGGATGGTCCACAGCCCAACGATAAGCAGCAAGATGAAGACCGTCCCCACCATCATCACCAGGAACAGGTGCATCGTCGGCGGCGCCCCGTAGATCGCCAGGAGGGCGCAGGTGAGGAACCCGAAGTTCCAGATCAACGCCAACGCAAGCATGAAGCGACGGACCCGCAGAGTCGGCCGGTCCTCAAGAGGCAGGAGCCGGTAGACCCGCCACTTGAACGGCAGGAAGAACTCCGTCATCGCCATGACGAACAGCGTGCCGGCGGTGGCGGAGACGAAGGTGCCGAGGAAGAAGCGGGCCGCCTCGTCGCCGTGCCAGAAGGTGAAGACCACGACGATCGCCGCCACATAGAAGATGACCACGCCGGAGAGCTCCAACAGCAACCAGACGATGGCATCCCCGATGACGGCGAGGGAGGCGTAAGCGCCGATGTCGGCACTTCGTGCCGCGAGCTTTTCCTGGTGCTTGCCGACGAAGCGGCGCCAGAAGAAGCGTGCCGCGAAGCCGAGACCGAGGACGACCAGCAGCCCGAGCAGCGTGATTAGGATCCCGCCGCTGCCTTCCAGCCGGGTCGCGACCAGGGTCAGCATGGAGGGCGCCTCGGGGGCCTGCGCGAGTACCTCGGCGAGGCGGCCCTGCAAGGTCCCACCCACGTCCTCGATACCCATCAGCATGCCGAGGGAGCCCGCGTCGGCGCCCTCCGCTTCGGGCTTGGCGGCCTTGTCGAGCTGCTCGATGAGGATGGCGCGGACCTGCTCGTCGGAAAGCCCGGCGACCAGCCCCCGAACCTGCGCCGGCGTCAGCTCTTCCGGCAGCGCGACCTCCTCGGCGGCCGGCGTCTCCTCGCCGGCGGTCTGGCCGATGAAGGCCTGGGCATGGGCGGCGCCGGGCGCCCAGGCGGCGGCGAGGATCACGATAATCAGGCCGAGCGGCAGAAGACGCCGGCCCGAGGCCAAGAGTCCCGTCCGGCGGGACGACCCGCTCCGAATTCCAGGCATCGATCGCTCCATCCGCTCCCCTGCCGCGGCCTCCCGAGGGCTCGAGGGACCGCTTCGCCGAGGACTATAACCCAAAATGCAGCGCGCACCGAAAGGCCCGGGATCCGCCCTCGCCGGGCGCGGGACGAATTGACTCCCGCAGGCTTTTGCCCTTTATCGCCGCCATGGCCGACTTGCCCGCACTCCATGCCGCCCTGGTCCGGCTGCCCGGCTTCGCCGCGGTCGCGCCGGCGGACCTCGTGCCGCTGCAGGACAAAGGCCTGGCGCACGACCACATCCGCGTCGCCGGGCGCGGCCTGCTGCTGCGGGTGCCCAAGCAGAGCCAGTTCGGCCTCTCGGCCGAGGTCAACCTGCGCTACCAGGCCACCTGCTTCGAGCGCGCCAGCCGCAGCGGCCAGGCGCCGAAGCTGCACGGCCTACTGCCGCCGAGCGCGGCGCTACCCATGGGCGCGCTGCTGGTCGAGGAGATCGCCGGCCGGCCGCCGAGCCTGCCCCGGGACCTGCCGGCCCTGGCCGCCTGCATGGCGCGGGTGCATTCCCTGCCGCTGCCGCCGCCCGAGCAGCGGCCGCCGCTGGAGGACCATCGCGACCCGGTGGCCGGGGCGATGCAAGAGATCGAAGCTCAGGCCCGCTTTCTCGACGAGGCCGGCCTAAGCGCGCAGGCCCGCGCCGAGATCGAGGACGAGCTGGCCTGGGCCCGCGGCTTCCGAGCCGAGGTCGCGGGACGGCCGCAGCCCATCACCCTGGTGCTAACCGACACCCACCCCGGCAACTTCCTGATCGAGGGAAGTCCGGACGGCGAGGCCAAGGCGGTGATCGTCGACCTGGAGAAGGCGCTCTACGGTTCGCCCGGCATCGATCTCGCCCACGCCACGGTCTACTCCTCGACCACCTGGGACCTGGAGGTCTACGCCGAGCTTTCCATCGACGAGGTCGCGGTCTTCTACCGCCACTACCTGGAGATCGCCGCCCCGGATCTGGCCGCCGCGCTCGGGCCCTGGCTCGTGCCGCTGCGCCGCTTGCTCTTCCTGCGCGCTATCACCTGGTGCGCGAAGTGGCGGGTCCTGCACCGCCGCGACCGCGCCGCCGATAAGCATGCCGCCGAAAACGCCGAGGATTGGTCGGCCGAGAACACCGACGCCGCGACCATCGCCCACGTCGCCGGTCGGGTCGACGACTACCTCTCGGCTGCTACGCTGCAACGCATGCGCGGCGAATGGCGGAGCCGTCCGGGGCTGGAGAAGCTGATTTAGGTTATGGCGAAAGCCCGGGGTCTGGCACACTCCTTGGACCATGACCCTGATCTTCACCGTCACCTTTCCACGCGCCCATCCCAACGCCATCCGGCAGGCGGTCGAGGCGGCCAGGGACGTTGCCGGCACGCAGGTCTCGGATCCCAAGCCGGAATGGCTGTCCGCGACCTCGCCGCCTGTGGTCGAGCTGACGGAGGCCCAGGATCTGCTCAGCGATGAAGTTGATGGCGAGGACGGGACCTGGAACTTCAGCGCCGAGGGCCGGGCGCGCATCGCTCGCGCCCTGGAGGTCCTCTGCGAAGCGGCGCACGACCTGATGCTGGTCCGGGCCGCCCGGGCGGACGACCCGGCGCTCCGGACCGAGCCGCTGACCATCGACGCGCTGTCCCGGCTGGTCCTGGACAACCGGCTTGGCCGCCAGACCATCTACGAGGTGCGCCGGCACTGAGTTCGCTCGCGGCGAAAGGCGTGCCGCCTGCCAAGGCGCCTTGCGGGCGAAGAAATCCGAGACAATTGTTCTTGTTTTGTTCCTTTTCTTGAGCTAGCCTCGAAACATGGACGAGCGGCTGCCGGATCGCCCGAAGAAGGGCCGCGGCGCCGTCTCCAACCCCGACAACCGCTACGAGTCCACCGGCCGGATCGCGGTCGACGACGGCTGGGCCTCGGCGGCCGGCGGCGCGGAGGGGGCGGAGGCGGAAGCGCCGCTGCGCACCGTCGTCCTGGCCGACAGCTCCAAGAGCGTGATCGCGCGCAACGACTCCCCCGACGTGCCCTTCGACAAGTCGGTCAACCCCTACCGGGGCTGCGAGCACGGCTGCGTCTACTGCTTCGCCCGCCCGACCCACGCCTACCTCGGCATGTCGCCGGGCCTCGACTTCGAGACCCGGATCATGGCCAAGCACGAGGTCGCCGCCCTGCTCGAGAAGGAGCTCGCCAAGCCCTCCTACAAGCCGCAGCCCATCGCGCTGGGCACCAACACCGATCCCTACCAGCCGGTCGAGCGGCGCCTGGCCCTGACCCGGCAGATCCTCGAGGTGCTGTGGCGGGCGCGCAACCCGGTGACCATCGTCACCAAGTCCGACCTGGTGGTCCGCGACCTCGACATCCTGGGGCCCATGGCCGCCGCCGGCCTGGCCAAGGTCTGCGTCTCGGTGACGACGCTGGAGCGCGGGCTCGCCCGGGTGATGGAGCCGCGCGCGCCCGCCCCGGTCAAGCGCCTGGCGGCGATCCGCAAGCTCGCCGGGGCCGGGGTGCCGAGCGGGGTCATGGCGGCGCCGATGATCCCGGCCCTCAACGACAGCGAGCTGGAGGCGATCCTCGAGGCCGGTGCGGCGGCCGGGGCTAAGCTCGCCGGCTACGTCCTGCTGCGCCTGCCGCTGGAGCTCAAGGAGCTCTTCGAGGAATGGCTGGAGGCGCATTTCCCCGAGCGCAAGGAGCGGGTGCTCAACCAATTGCGCGCGGCCCGCGGCGGCCGGCTCTACGAATCCCGATGGGGCGAGCGCATGCGCGGCAAGGGCGTCGAGGCCGAGCTGCTGGCCCGCCGCTTCGACCTCGCCGCCAAGCGCCTCGGCCTCGATCATCAGCGCGAGGACTGGCGTCTCGACAGCAGCCAGTTCCTCCGCCCGCAGCCCAAGAGCGCCCAGCTGACGCTGTTCTGACGCGCTAAACGGCGCCGCTTCTCCGCTGTCATCACCGGGCTCGACCCGGTGATCCATGGTCGAGGCGGGAGAACAAGCGGATCCATGGATGCCCGGGTCAAGCCCGGGCATGACAGCTGGGGGCTGGCAGGAGAGGGAAAACAAAGTCGGATATGCCCTACTACGTCTACATCCTGGCCAGCCGTCGCAACGGCACGCTCTACACCGGCGTGACGAACAACCTAATACGGCGCGGCTACGAGCACAGGGAAGGCATAGGCAGCCGCTTCGCGCGCAGGTACGGCGTCAGACTCCTGGTGCACTTCGAGGTCTTCCAGGACGTCAGACAAGCCATTCGGCGAGAGAAGGCAATCAAGAGCTGGCCGCGGGCCTGGAAGATCGACCTGATCGAGAAAGACAACCCAACTTGGCGCGATCTGTATCCGGAGATTGCGATCTAGGCCACCCTTCCCCTGTCATCACCGGGCTTGACCCGGTGATCCATGTTTGAGGGCGGGCGCCATGCGGCACCATGGATGCCCGGGTCAAGCCCGGGCATGACAGCCGGGGGGTTTGCAGCATCGCGAAACAGGACGTCAGGTGGCTTGTATGAGCGGATCGTCGCAGTTCCAAGCCCGCTGTGACTTCCGCCACCGCGCCGCCACATTCCTTGTGGAGACTGGCGAATCACGACACTCTTGGGAGCGGGGATCGACGGTCCCTTCACGCCTCCCGTGCTAAGGTAACCGCCATGGACGGCCTCGGCGCGATCCAGGACATTCAGGAGCAGATCCAGCATCACTACCAGCTGACCAACATCGCGGTGGTGGTGCTGGCGGCGCTGGGCTGCGGGCTGCTGATGCTGCGTCTGCGGCAGCCGGCCCTGGTCGGCTACATCCTGGCTGGCGCCATCCTCGGCCCCAGCGGTTTCGCCCTGGTCGACAACCGTGAGACCATCGCGCTCTTCGCCGAGCTCGGCGTCCTGATGCTGCTCTTCCTGATCGGCATGGAGCTCTCGCTGCGCGGCTTCCGCGAGGTCTGGAAGATCGCCCTGACCACGACCCTGCTGCAGATCGTCGTCGGCCTGATGGCCATGACCGCGCTCTCGGCGGCGACCGGCTGGAGCGCGCAGCTGACCATCCTGCTCGGCTTCGCGGTGGCGCTGTCCTCGACCGCGGTCGCGATCAAGATGCTGGAGGACATCGGCGAGCTCAGGACCCGGGTTGGCCAGATCACCGTCGGCGTGCTGATCGCCCAGGACCTCGCGGTGGTGCCGATGATGCTGATCGTCGGCTCCTTCGGTTCCAGCGACGCGCCGGCCGTCGAGGCGGTCCTCAAGGTTGGCCTTTCTGTCGGCTTCTTGGCGCTGCTGATCTTCTACCTGAGCCGGCGCAAGCGCATCCAGCTGCCCTTCACCCGGCTGGTCGGCAAGAGCGCCGACCTGACGCCGCTGGCCGGCCTCGCCTTCTGCTTCGGCGCCTCGACGATCTCCGGCCTGCTCGGCCTGTCGGCGGCCTACGGGGCCTTCCTGGCCGGCCTGGTGATCGGCAACTCAACCGCCCGCAAGGGCATGCTGCGCCACAGCCAGCCGATCCAGGCCATCCTTCTTATGGTCTTCTTCCTGTCGATCGGCCTGCTGATCGACCTGCGCTTCGTCTGGGACAACCTGACCACCTTCCTGGTCATCATCGTCTTCGTCGCCGTCCTGAAGACCGCGCTCAACATCGGCCTGCTGCGGGCCCTGGGCGAGCCCTGGCACCGCGCCTACCTCTCCGGCGTCTTGCTGGCCCAAATGGGCGAGTTCTCCTTCATCCTCGCCGCCCTCGGGCTCAGCGTCGGCGCGATCTCCTGGGAGAACCACCGCTTCCTGGTCTCGATCACCGCCCTGTCCCTGGTCACCGCGCCCTTCTGGCTGACCCTGGCCCGGCGCCTCAACCGCATCGCCCTGCTGCGGGTCACCTCGGGCAAGGAGATCCTGCGCCTGACCCTCGGCTCGGAGCTGCGCCTGGTCATCAAGTCGGCGCTCCAGGCGGAGAACAGTCTGGCCGCGATCTGGACCGCCGCCGGCAACTGGATCCGGCGCAAGCGAAAGGCGCCGCCGGAGGCCGCCCTGCGGCAGGTGGCGGCGGAGGGCGGCGAGGCGGTCCCCGCCCTCGCCAAGCCGGAGCGCAAGCCCGAGTGATGCCCGACTACGCCCTGGAGTCCCGCCTCGGCGCCCTGCACGGCGGCCGCGTCGCCGGCATCGACGAGGCCGGCCGCGGGCCCTGGGCCGGTCCGGTGGTGGCCGCGGCGGTAGTCTTGGACCGCGACGCCCTGCCGCCGGCGCTGCTCGCACGGCTGGACGACTCCAAGGCCCTGAAGCCGGCCGAGCGCGAGGCGATCCACGACGCACTGGAGGCCGAGGCTGAGCTGGGAAAGGTCTGGATCGGCCGCGGCCAGGCCGAGGTCGAGGAGATCGACCGGCTGAACATCTTGGCGGCGACCATGGCCGCCATGGCCCGGGCGCTCGCGGCGCTGACGCCGGCGCCGGCGGCGGCCCTGGTCGACGGCAACCGCCTGCCCGCGCTCGCCTGCCCGGCCGAGGCCGTGGTCAAGGGCGACGGCCGCAGCCTGTCGATCGCCGCCGCCTCGATCGTCGCCAAGGTCACCCGCGACCGCGAGATGGCGGCCCTGGCCCGGCGCTTCCCCGGCTACGGCTGGGAGCGCAACCGGGGCTACGGCACCGCCGAGCACCAAGCGGCGCTGGCCAGCCTGGGCGTGACCCCGGCCCACCGCCGCACTTTCCGGCCAATACGGGAATTGCTTTCAGGCGGCTAGCCTCTATTTTTCGACTCGACTCCGGGAATTCCAGCGTAACAGCTTGAATCTTGACGCGGAGTCGCGCTTGACTCAGGATGCCCGCTGCCTCGCAAGGGGGAACCTGGCGTCATGCAAAGCAACGTGATCCGCGTCGGCGACTGCGTCGAGCTGATGGGCGGCCTGCCCGAGTCCTCGGTCCACATGGTCTTCGCCGACCCGCCCTACAACCTGCAGCTCACCGGCGAGCTGACCCGGCCCAACCAGACCCGGGTCGACGGCGTCGACGAGGCCTGGGACCGCTTCGACGACCTGGCGGCCTACGACGCCTTCACTGAGGCCTGGCTGGCCGCGGCGCGGCGGGTACTGCGCGACGACGGCTCGCTCTGGGTCATCGGCAGCTACCACAACATCTTCCGGGTCGGGACGGTCCTCCAGGACCTGGGCTACTGGATCCTGAACGACGTGATCTGGCGCAAGTCCAACCCCATGCCCAACTTCCGCGGCCGGCGCTTCACCAACGCCCACGAGACACTGATCTGGGCGGCCAAGGACAAGGACGCCCGCTACACCTTCAACTACCAGGCCATGAAGGCGCTGAACGACGACCTGCAGATGCGCAGCGACTGGTACATCCCGATCTGCACCGGCGGCGAGCGGCTCAAAGACGAGGCGGGCCGCAAGGCCCACGCCACCCAGAAGCCCGAGGCCCTGCTGCACCGGGTGATCCTGGCCGCGACCCGGCCGGGCGAGATCGTGCTCGACCCCTTCTTCGGCAGCGGCACGACGGGCGCGGTGGCCAAGCGCCTGGGTCGGCGCTGGATCGGCCTGGAGCGCGAGCCGGACTACGCTCGCCTGGCCGAGGACCGCATCGCCAAGGTGCCGCCGCCGGGCGACCCGGCCCTGGTCGAGATCGCCAACAAGCGCGAGGAGAAGCGCATCCCCTTCGGCTGGCTGGTCGAGCGCGGCCTTCTGGAGCCGGGGACCGTGCTCTACGGCCCGCGCAAGCGCTGGAGCGCCCGGGTGCGCGCCGACGGCACCCTGATCGCCGCCGACTGCAAGGGCTCGATCCACCAGGTCGGCGCCCAGGTCCAGGGC
>JAAUXY010019403.1_pt1 | contig 18054 bp, 13 predicted proteins | sample 7278121 | NCBI WGS metagenome assembly JAAUXY01 (sample SAMN14350117, study PRJNA611818) | marine sediment metagenome | isolation source: surface marine sediment (1.8m) | place: French Polynesia: Moorea | collected 2018-08 | reverse complement strand
GGCGGAGACAGTATGCATCGCGAAGTACGGCCCATCGTCGATCCGCTCATTGGCTCGCGTAAGCTCGCCCATCACCACATCGTTGATATCGAGCGAGGCGCCGAAGGACTCGTCCACGCCCCCGCCGCCCGGTGTGCCGCCGCCTATCGCGCCGCCGCCCGAGCCGGTTCCGCGGCGCACCGTGAGGGTGTACGACCCGCTCGCATCCTCGCGGTAGCTGTTGGCGTAGATGGTGTAAGTGCCGGCGGTCTGCGCCGTAAACGTAATCCGCGAGTTCGTGCCGCCTGCCGAATCGTCGTCACGCAAGATGTTGTTGCCGGCCGGGTCGAAGAGAATCAGGAAGGTGTCGAAGTCGGAAGACTCCATCGTGATCTCGTACGTCTCGCCGACGTCTGCCGCTAGGTCGTGCGCAGCGTACGGCGTGTTGTCCGTGTCTAGCCGAGCGCTGCTGGCCCCTAGCGTGCCGTACGCAACCTCGGGGTCTCCGGCGGCAGGCGCCGCAGCCGCTCCACCGATGCCGCGGCGGACCGCCAGCCAGTACTGACCGAGACTGTCTGCCTCATAGCTCGTAACGGCGAGCACGTACTCGCCGCTCACCGGGGCCGTCATGACGACGCGCGAATTCCTGTTGTCGGCGGAATCGTCGTCCTGCGCGATGAGATCGTCGCCGCGGAAGACGAACAGGAGAGTATCGAATGCATCGGACGCCGCGATCACTTCGAGGCGCTCTCCGGCGTCCGCATTGATGTAGTGAACGTCGTAGCGCTTGCCGTCGTCGAGTACCTCGCTGCGGCGCGTGAGTTCGCCGGTGAATACCTGCGCCTCGCCGAAGTCCTGGCCCTCCGGTTGCTCCCTCAGCATGACGATCTCGTAGTTGCCGTATTCGCCCCCGCTATAGGTGTTGACGATGAGCGTGTAGCTACCGGATCGTGGCAGGGTGACCGTCAGTGAGGCGTCGAGCCCGGGGCCGTCGTCGTCGTCGTCTGCGATCTCGACTTCGCCGTCATAGACGAAGAGCCACGGGTCAAACGCGTCCGAGCGCAGAAGGATCGTCCATTCCTCGCCTTCTTCGCCGTAGACCTCGTGCATCGTCAACAAGCTGCCGTCGCCGAATTCCATCGCGGTAGACGGGTCCAGGCGCCCGCTGATTTCTTCCACCGTGCGGCTTCGCCGCGGCACGATGTTCTGATCTTCGAGGCGCTCCAGCCCGCTGATGGCAACGGATTGCGAAGGATCGTAGCTTAGCGCACGGCGATACGCGCCGGCCGCTTCGTACAGTTGACCCATCTTCCGCCTTGCGTCGCCGAGATTCGCGTGCAATAGCGGGTCCTCTGGGTCCGCCGCGATGCCGCGCTCATAGGCCCGAGTGGCATCGCCGAACTGCTTTAGCGTGAGTTCGTAGAAGACGCCGAGGTCGTTCCATGCGCCGCCCGAGTCTGCGTATTCGGCGTAAAGCCGCAGGTACTCTTCGGCCTTGCCGAGATCATCGAGGGCCTGGTAGGTGCGGCCCAGCCCGTAGTGCGCGCCGTAGAACTCGGGATCGTTCTCGAGGGCACGCTCGTAGTCGGCGATCGCCTCGTCGTAGCGTTCCTGGATGCGATAAATGTCGGCACGGTTGCGCCACGGTACCGCGCTGTCCGGAATCAGTTCCGCCGTTCGTCCATACGCAGCGGCGGCCTCGTCGTAACGTTCCTGAGACTCGTACAGCAGGCCGAGCGCATTGTGAGCCGATTCGTAGTCGGGATCGATCCGCAATGCCTCGTTGTAGTCTTCTTCCGCGTCATCGTAGCGCGCCGTCATCCGATAGAAGTCGCCCCGATCGACGTACAGGCTCGCACTGTTCCGATCGCGCATCAGCGCATCGGCGTAGATGCTCTCGGCAAGTTCGTCGCGATCGGCCGTACGCCAGCCGCGGATGAAGTTGGCTATGGTGCGGGCCGACCGCTCTGCATCGATATCGAGTGCGCGGCGCCACGCGGCCATCGCAGCCTCCGTGTCGTCGCTGAGCGCGTGCACTTCGCCGATGTCGATCTGCAGGAAGGGGTTGTCCGGCGAGATCCCCGCAGCCTTGCGATAGAACGCGAGCGCCGCCTCGTAGTCCGCTCGATACTGAGCGACAAAGCCCTGGTAACGGACGGGTTCCGCCCAATTCGGCGCGAGCTCCGCGGAGCGGGCCAGCGCTTCGGCGGCCTGATCCATCTCGCCGTTCCGATAGTGGGCGTAGCCCATCGCATTCAGCGAGAAGGCCGACTGCGGGCTGACGTTGTCGAGAAGTTGGACGGCTTCCCCGTAATCGCCCTCGACGACCGCGCCCCAGCCGCGCAGAAACTGCAGCCGGCTGCGCATCGACGGGTAGGTCGCGTAGGTCGCGCCACGCAGTTCGACAGCGGCCTGCATGGCCTCGGCCGCCGCTTCGATCTCCTCGCTGGCGACGACCCACAGAGAATCCCCGTTGCCGCTGCCGGACGCGTCACTCCGCATTTCGCCGCTTAAATGCTCCGAGAACAACGCTTGCACCTGGTTCTCGAGTGCGGTCGCCAGGTTGTCGCCGTGCTGGATGAAGTAATTGTTCGGGATCCTCCCGCGCATCGTCTCGTAGAGTTCAACGGCGCCGCCGGCACCCACGAGACGGCCGGACTGAAGCACTGCCGTGAATCCTTCGATGAGCGCTCTCTGTTCCGGCGTCAGAGATTCGAGCCGGGCTTCGCGCTGCTCCGTCGTCAGGCCGCGATCGACCGCATACTGCTGCGCTTCGACCTCGGATCGGGCTGGCACGAACCGCTCCAGCGTCGCCCACGTGACGCCGGGCGTCACGACCGACAACGGCCGTCCCGGATTGCCGCTCAGCACGGGTGTCTGGCCGCCGCCGGTCCGCGTGTAGACCTGATCGGTCACGTAGCGGTCGATTTCGCGATGGCTGATCTGATCGTCTTTTTCGGCTCCGGGCATCGAGCCGTCGGCTTCGCCGAGCAGGCCCTTGAGCAGGTAATAGGTGAACACGCCGTGGCCGAGTTCGGGGTCTTCCTCGGACAGCGTATCGGCGTCGGACGAGACGAAGCGAAACACGTTCTGCCACTCGCGCGCGAGCGCGCCGCTGGTCAGTTGTGCGCCTGACTCGAGGCTCGTGTTCACGCTGCCGGCCCTGCACGCGTCGGTAAGGATGATGACTCTCGCCCCTTTGTCGACGATCTCCTTCATGATCTCGCGAACGAAGGTCAGCGGGATCGATCCGCCATTGGCAACGTAGAGTCCGCTGGCGGGTGCGTCGTATCCGAGCAGCAGGCCCGGCGCCGATTCCACGGCACGCTCGACGTCACCGTGGCCGGCGAAATAGAAAATGATCTCGTCGCCTGACTGCGCAGCGTCTCGCAGGCGAGTCAGTTCCTGCACGATCGTCGCCGCTCTCGCTTGCTCGTCCAGCAGCAGAACGGCCTGTTCCGTCGAGCCGCCCGCCGGGCTGCGAAGGAAGGCGTACACCATCTCGGCATCGTCGTCGGCGTAGTCGAGCTGCTGGGAGGCGGGCAGGTTCTCGTAGCGCGAGATGCCGACGACGAGCGCGCGGCGGGTTCCCGAGATTGCGTGTGCGGATGCGGTGGCACCGCCGAGACCGCGCGTCTCGTTCTGATCATTGGAGAGTGCGGTTGACGCCGGTGCGAGGCCGAGAGCCACCGCGGCTCCCAGGGTTAGCAGCATTCGAGACAGCATTGCGGTCACTCCTCTTGCGTCATCAGCGATGACGCGCGGGCTGGCCGCTGTGTCATCGCGGGGGCAGGTCCGATTCTAGACAGTATGTCCATCGCTATTGAGGAACCAGTCGAACAATCAGGACCGAAGTCGATGGCATTTCAAGATCGAGTTCGTTCAGGGTCTGCTCGACACCGGCGAGGTTCGGCACGCCGTCCACCTGGATGCTGACGATTCTGTCCGGCGAGTCCGGTGTATCCGCCGTGAGCACGAAGGGTATCTCGCGCTCTATCAGCCTCACGCCGAGTTCGCGTCCGAACGCATCAGGATCCTCGACCGGGTACACGATCTCGTCGTTTGCTCCGCGCAGCGTATCGATCTCGCCGTAGGACATGATCACTCCGGGACCGTCCGGCAGGTCCGGATTCCGCAGCACCATGACCATAATTGCCACGAAGGCCACACTTGCGGCGAGCAGCATCCCCGGGTTCTGTTGCCAGATGGAGCGCCGTGTCCCGGCGGGCCTCCGAGCGGATATGTCGACTACCGTAGACTGCTCCGGTGTCCCGTCGTCACTCGACTCGATGCTGCCGGCATCGCCGCCGAGACGAGCCATGAGCTTCTGCTTCGCGGCCTCGACGTCCTCGTCGCTTATTCGCTTCGATGTCTGTTCGTCCTGCGCCTCGATAGCGGCGCGAATGAGACGCGCTTCGTAAGCGTCGTCCCCGTTGGAAGGCTTGCCTTCGAGTGCGTCGACCCAGGCGTCGTCGGCTTTCGAGCGCTCGTCGGTCATGACGCACCCTGTAACCTGGCCGGGAGATAGTCGAGGCAGAGCTCTCTCAAGAGCGTCTGGAACTTCTTGCGGCATTGCCTCAGGAATTCGCGCGCCGCACCGTGCGTTCGCCCGAGCACGTCGGCCAGTTCCTCGCCGCTGAAGCCTTCGACCGCCATCTGAATCGCGGTGCCGGAGTCCTGATCGGCGTCGAAGAAGACACGAAGCGCACGTTGGAAACACTCGAGGAAACCGAGGTCCTCATCCTGGAAGCCCAGCTTATCGGCGATCCTTTCGATTATGGCGGAGTCCTCCGCGTCATTCGCGCCCGCCAGCTCCGCCTCGCGGACCTCGGGTTTCTTTGCCCGCAGATGATCGACGAATCGATTGTGCAGGGAACGATAGAGATACGCTCTCGCGCTCTTGATGTCGGCTTTGGAACCGCGCAATGAATTCACCACGTTTACGAATACGTCCTGAACGATGTCTTCTGCGTCCTGAGCCGCTACGCGGCGAATCGTCAGATAAGACACGAACTTCCTGTAATAGCGTTCAAAAAGCAGGGCAATGGCCGCCTCCTGAGCAGCACCCCCACTGGCTATAACCCTTACGCATTCGTCGTCGTTCATCCGCTGGTGCCTCGCCGGAAGTCCGAATGTTCATCGGAGTCGAGAACTGCCGAACCGATCACGGCACGTCGAATGCGTTCCACTATACTCGACGCAGATCGGACAGAAATGTCAGGGCTAAGGTCGAATCCTCGATACGGATCGTCGTGCGGCTTAGCCATTGATTCGGTGTGTCTTGATTGCTTGTACCGATTCTAAACTGGGCTTTGCATTAACTCGCGAAAGCCCGATAATCGCCGACAGACTCGCACAATTAATAAGTAAGTTCCAGGCGGGTCAGGGGCAGTGAAATCGGGGTTTTTGGGGGCATCGGTATCCACTCTTTCCATACCGCAGCGGCGGCCGGTTGGCCGCGTTCGCGAAGCTTTCGCGCGCAACCTGACATTTTCCGTCCATCATCGTCGTACTGTGTATCGGGCGTCATCGAGGTGCGAGCCTTCGAGCGACACACCTCAGCGAGGCCCGTAGATAGTAAAGCGAGACCTAGCGTTGAATTTGCAGCTAGCCTCGTTCGTTCAGCAAAACCATAGGAGAGCACCCATCATGACTTGCAAGACTGAGTCCGGACCCATCAGGACAGGCGTCCTCGCTTGCGTAGCAGCTATCGCAATGTCTTCATCTGCGGCCGCACTGGCTGACGGACATGAGAGCGAGAAACCCGAAGGCGACGCCGTTGCTGCCGGCATGGATCTCGCACTCGCCAACCAGCTGGCTGCCTACGGCGATCGCAACAACGACGCGCTGTCACTGATCGTAGCGGCCAACATCATGAACGGTCTCGGCACGATCGAGGAACGCGAAGGCGAAGCGGAATCCGAGGGCAGTGGCGAAGCCGGCGACGACAAGCCCGAAGAAGCCGGCTTGCTGGATCGGGCACGTGAGCTCGCGGGTGACGACGAGGAATTGATCGCGCTCATCGAGGACGCCGAGATGGCGGGTGCCCGCGGCGATATCGCCGGTCCGGGTTGCTACAACGACAGCGTCTGGTCCGGATACACGGACATCTGGACGATCACCTTCACCCCGGGTTCGAACTACATCTCGCTCGACGGTGACGGCGATACCGATCTCGACCTCTACGTCTACGCGCCCAACGGCAACCTCATCTGCCAGGGCTTGAGCTATAACGACAACGAATTCTGTTCCTGGAATCAGTATTCGACCGCGACCGTCCGCGTCGAAGTCAAGAACTTAGGATCCGTCTACAACGTGTACGACCTCTGCACGAACTAAGACCGCAGGTCCGCCGGCTGCGGCAAGTCCGCCGCAGCCGGCGATATCAACGCCCATCCACTTCGACGTGAGCAGCATCATGATGTCTCGCAGCTTGCCCGCATTTACCTTCGTAACACTCGTTTTCAGTTCGCTGGCGATATTGGGAGTTAGCATTGCCCCAGACAATGCGATCGCGGCGGACCGTAACAATCGCTATGCACTGATCGTCGGCGTCAGCGAGTACCCGAGCCTCGAAGGAAAGGATCTCTACGGGCCTGCCAACGACGCGAGACTCGTCGCAGACACATTGACGAACTGGGGCTTCGAACGCGGCGACATTAGGATCGTTGCCGATGGCGTCGAAGGTGCGGAGTTGCCGACTCGAGCGGCGATTCTGGATGCGATGGAGGACCTGATCGACGACGTACGCGACGGCGATTTCGTGTACCTGCATTTTTCCGGGCACGGATCGCGGCAGCCAGTCGTCGTGCGCGGCGACGGCGCCAGCGAGGAACCGGACAACTTCGACGAAATCTTCCTGCCGCGTGATATCGGCTACTGGGACGACGGCACCGACGCCGTCGAGAATGCGATCGTCGATGACGAAATCAACTATTTCATTACCAACCTGCGCAACAACGGCGCTTTCGTGTGGATCGTGTTCGATAGCTGCCACTCTGGCGACATGACGCGCAGCATCGAACCCGACGGCGAACTCGATCGCGAAATCGATTTTCTGGAGCTCGTCCGTCCGGCGGAGCGCGACGACGCGCTCGCAGTGCTCGAGGAGGCCGAAGCCAGTCAGGTCCGCTCGCGCGGGGCGAGGGAGGCCGAGCATTCATTCAGCGGCGACGATGCGGCCCTGGACGACGACGCGGCAGGCTACGTTGCCTTCTTCGCCGCGCAGACGACCGAGACGACGCCGGAGATGCGTCTGCCGAAAGGAGTACGCCCGCGTCAGGCGCACGGCATGTTTACGTTCACGCTCATGAATCTCGTACAGACCCAACCTGGGCTGACGTACCGGCAGTTGGGCGATCAGGTTATGCGGGCGTACGAGTCCATGCACCGGACACGGCCGACGCCGCTGTTCGTCGGGACGAGCCTCGATGCGGCGGTTTTCGGTGCCAACGAGGGCGAGCGCGTCGAGCAGTACCGGGTTGACGTCGGCGGCGGCGAGATCACGGTACCTGCCGGCAGTCTGCTGAACGTGACCAACGGCACAATCCTCGCCGTCGTTCCCCATCCCGGCGCGGAAACCGTGGACGCGATCGGCTATCTGGAGATCACTGCTTCACAGCTCTCCGACAGCCGCGCGGTGCCCGTCGAATACAACGGCGTCGAGGCGCTCGACGCCGATTCCATCCCCGGCACGGCCTACGCACGTCCCGTCCAGCGGCCTATTGCTCTGGCGATGACGGTAGCCCTGCCCGAAGATGAGGCCGCGGCTCGATCGATCAGGGCCGCCGTGGCGTCCGACGAGGACGGCCTCGAGAACATGATCGAGTGGGTAGAGGCGCGCGATCCCGCCGACCTGAGGCTCCTCGTACAGGACGACGCCGTCTGGTTGCTGCCGCCCTCGGGCCAGCTCTGCAGCCGCGACATCCTTTCAGGCGGCGAGGACAGCGCCTGCGCCATCGAGGCGGATTTGACGCCATCCGTCGCGTTTCCGGCGCGCGGAGACGCGCAGGAACTGACAGACAGCCTGCGCGCGGTTGCCCGCGCCACCAATCTGATGAACGTCGCCCGGGCAACGTCTACAGGCGGGCCGGTCGAGGTCGCGCTCGTGATGGAAGTGCGGCACGAGGACAGCGCCGAGTTCGAAGGGGTGCCGGAGGGCACCCGGCCGGTGCTCAGACCGGGCGACTACGTGCGCTTCCGTATCGAGAATCGATCGAACCGCGCGCAGGACGTCACCGTGCTGTTCATCGACAGCCGATGGGGCATCGAATCCTACTATCCGATGGGAAGCGGGGGGTTGAACAGGATCGAGGCCGGCGGCAGTCAGTACATAGGCAATGCCGTCGGTGGATTTCCCGTGACCGTGGAAACGACCGGTATGGAGCGAATGCTGATGATCGCCGTGCCGGCGCGGGGCGGGGACCCTGTGAACTTCAGCGGTCTCGAACAACCCACGTTGGCGGCGACGCGTGATCTGGGAGCGGAGTCGGAGTTCGGCAATCTACTGGAGCAGGCCGGTTTTCGGGGAGGCCAGACACGGGGCCTCGGACAGCAGACGCAGGAAGACACCACGACCCAGGTCCTCACCTGGATTACCGCAGCACAGTAGCGTTACAGGAACATTACGAAGCCCATTGCGTTGTGCGCGACTGTGGGTCTGTGACTCGGTAAACTCCGAGTCCCGACAACAAGAAGAATAAGAGGCCCTCGTGACGAGCTCAGCAGGCGAGCCCGCCATCCCCGGCACGGATCAGGAACACAGCTGGCGCACATGGGTGGGCGTCGCGGCACTTGTGTACGTGCTGCTGGTCGGCGTCGGCGTCATCGGTGACGGCTTCAAGTGGATATCCGGCGGCTCGGAAGGTGCGGAACGAATATTCGCATTCGCCAGCAATCCGATCGTCGGCGTCATTCTAGGGACGCTCGCGACCGCGCTCGTGCAGTCGTCGAGCACCGTGAGTTCGGTGATCGTCGGCCTGGTGGCCGGCGGCGTGCCCGTCAGCATCGCCGTGCCCATGATCATGGGCGCCAACATGGGTACGACGATCACGAACACGCTCGTCAGTCTCGGCAACCTCGGCGAACGCAAGTCGTTCAACAAGTCTTTCCAAGCTGCGACGGTCCACGACTTCTTCAATCTCTACAGCATTGTCATCTTCCTGCCGATCGAGATGACCTTCAAGCCGCTCGAGCGCATGGGCGGTGCAATGTCCGAGTGGTTCGTCGGCGAATCCACCGCGTCGATCAAGGATCTGAACGTGCTCGGCGCGGTCACCAAGCCGGTCGTGAATACGATCGTCGGCTTGTTCGAATCGTTGCCGACTGTGGTCGGCGCATTGCTGGTTATCGCTATCGGCATCGCCCTCGTGATGTCCTCGGTCATGTACTTGGGCCGACTCCTGCGCGCGGTAATGACCGGTAAGGCGCGGCATCTCGTCCATAAGGCGATCGGCGGCGGGCGAGTCTCCGGTATCGCGTCCGGGACCGTCATCACCGTCCTGGTGCAGTCATCGTCCACGACAACGAGCCTCATCGTTCCTCTCGCCGGATCCGGTGTACTGACGACGCGCGAGGTATTCCCGTTCACGATGGGCGCCAATATCGGCACCTGCATAACCGCGCTGCTCGCTGCGACGTCGATCAGCGGCGGCAACGAGATCTTTGCGCTGCAGATTGCGCTCGTGCACCTGCTCTACAACGTCTTCGGAGTTCTGTTGTTCTCGCTGGTGCCGTGGTTAAAAGACACGCCGGTGCGTTCCGCACAATGGCTGGGCAACAAGACAGAGAAGAATCGAGGGTGGGCGTTCGGCTATATCCTGAGCGTGTTCTTCATGATGCCCGGCACAGTATTCGCGGCGCAGTGGTTGTTCGGCGCCGAGGATGAGCGCATCGAGGAGATCGCCTCCGAGATCGATGAGATCGAGGAAGAAGTCGAAGAAGAAGATCTCGTCATCGAATAGCGATGCGTCCGCCTGCGCGCCGTACACGTGTCGCGTTCGCGTTGGGCATACTCGGAGACGAGTCGGAGATGACCGCACGGAGACAATCGATCCGCAGGCAATGAACAAAGTAACCGACGACAACGACGAGTCACTGAGCTTCGAAATCGAGACCGGTGATCGGATCGTCTTCATTCGTTGCGAAGGAAAGGTCTGGCCAGGGCCGTTCCTCGAACTCCTCGAGCAGGGTATCGAAAGATGCGGAGGTGCCGGTAAACGCGGCCTGCTCGTCGACATTCGGGATTGCCACGGTCTGGCGCCGAGCACGGCGGCCCGTCATGAACTCGGCGTTAGCATTTCGGAGCTACAAAGCGCGCGATCGCCGCTCGTCGTCATTGGTGTGCTGGGCGAAGAACCATTTATCGACCCTGGCCGCTTCGGCGAGATGGTGGCGGTGCAGAACAACGCTGTGTTCCGCGCCTTCACGGACGAAGAGAGCGCGATTAGCTGGCTCGAGAGTCAGGTGGCAATGCGAGTGTCGACGGATTCGCCGCCACTCAATTGATGACCGATAGCAGAGGCGCCGCTTATCGGCAGACTGACGGGAGATAGTTCTCCGGGATGACGCCGCCCGTGCCGCAGTCCCATTCGAGACTTCCAGCTGCGGGAACGGCCGTTATGGTCACCGTCTCGCCGGCAAGCTGCGCGCTGGCGTCATTACCGTACTGGATGGAAATGACTGCGCCAGTCACCGAAATACCGGACACGTATTTGCCGGCATAGTTGTTTGCCGGGTCTGCGCCGGCATCGCTGTTATCCGCCGGGAAAGCACCGTAGTCGTTGTAGTACTCCGCGACCGCTGCCTGCAGCGGGCCCGTAAGATTCAAACCCTCCGAGACCTGCGCGCGAAGCAGATAGGTCTGATAGGCAGGAATCGCCATCGACGCCAGAATGCCGATGATCGCAACGACGATCATGAGTTCGATCAACGTGAAGCCTTGTTGGTTTCTTTGCACGTCACGTCCCCTTGAAAACAAACTTGCGCGCGGCCATCGAGTACCTCGAATGTGTGAGGTACATCTCGCTTATACCGCTGCATCACATCACGCGTAATTATGCGATCAACGCACGATTTGAACTATGCGACTCGTCACAGTTCTCAGGAATCATAGGCTTAGCGACACAACTGGTCCGAAAGCGAGGATTCCGGTTATTGTCCAATCGGCGGTGCCCGGCGCGCCGTTATCCCGATCAATCGACACCAGAGGTCATAGGCATGAGGTTTCGCTCTTTCGCAAGATTCGCAGTTGTCCTCGTAGCCGCATTCCCGCTCCTCGCGTTCGGCAAGGAACACGGCATGCGCGCGGAGATGACCCCGGAGAGGCTCGGTGAGTTGATACTCCGTGTCGACTCGGAGGCGGTCCTCGATGGCACTACCTGGCTTATGGTGGTCGAAGGCATCGAGGCCGTCGTCATCTTCGACCCGGCCGCTGACCGCATGCGCATCATGATTCCCATCGAGCCTGCCGACGAGCTGGAGCAGGCAGAGCTCGTGCGGCTGATGCAGGCCAACTTCGATTCAGCGCTGGACGCGCGCTATGCCATAGCCCAGGGAATGCTGTGGGGAACCTACATCCATCCCTTGAGCACATTGACCGACGAGCAGTTCCTGGTCGCTATCGGGCAGACGGTGAACGTCGTGACCTCGTACGGAACGAGCTACTCGTCAGGATTGTTCATCTTCGGCAGCGGCGACAGCGCCGAGATCGAGCGCCAGCGGCTCATCGAGGAGCTCCGCCGGCAGACGACCTGAGGCTGTAAACGGCGCGGGACAAAAAAAGGGGGCGCGAGGCCCCCTTTGAGTCCCAGCAGATACCGATCGATCAGAACGGACCATTAATGATCGTCGGCGCCAGCCAGGATGCAGCCCAGGCGGTCTCTTCGTGCACGTAGAAGACCGTATCGTCGTGCAGGAACGCCCGGTTCCTGCTGTAGTACGGCACGATTCCGTTGGTGTTCGGCGGTGTGATCGCACCCGCCGGTACAAGCGATGCGAGCGCCGGCGTCGTTTTGTCGTGGATCTCGAACAGATACAGACCCGACTGCTCCGGCGCGAAGTTGCCATTGTCCGTGAGCGTTGCCGGGATCGCGAAACGGTCGACGCCGTTTACGTCAGCCATGTAGGTAAACGCATGGCGGTCGCTGGTTGCTTCGCTGTACGACCACCGGTCGCCGAGGACGCTGGTCCCTCGCGATACAGGCGCCGACATATCGGAGACGTCGAACAGCTCGAGTTTGATACCGCCGACCGCGTCGCTGCCGATTCCGAGCAACAGGTCATCGTTTACCGGATGCAGGAAGTCCGAGAAGCCGGCAACTTCGAGTTCGCCCGCGACGTATGGGTCGGTCGGATCCGAGAGATCGATGGCATACAGAGGATCGATTCGCTCGAAGGTCACCGCGAAGGCACGGTCCCCAAGGAAACGCACGCCGAACAGGTCCTCGCCCGGTTTGCCGATTTCCTCCGGTCGCGAGGCGTTCGGGAGCTCGGCGATGGTCTCGAGCGCCACAGCCGTCGTCGATTCCCGCAGAATGAACAGGTGATGATCGACGAAGTCCGGATCGTTCCAGTCGTATTGCGTCGAGAACACTCGCAGATCGCTGCCGGATTCATTCATGCGGAAGTCCTGCTGACCACCGCGCCATACCTGGCCGGCAACGTCGGCCGAGCCTCGATAGTCAGCGCCGGATCCGACCAGCCGGAACTTGTGAATTCGGGTCTCGCTGCGCGTAAACGTCTCGCTCCAGCGGATGTCGGTGAGGTAGAGCGACGTCTCCGACATATACAAGCCCTGAATCGTATCGTTGAAGCACGTCGTCTCGAAGGCCGACGGATCGTCGATCGGGAAGCTCGTAATGCTGGTAATGACCGGGTAGCCTGCGCCCGTTGTCGGGATATAGCAGTTCTGCGGGTCCACGAGATTGCTCGAGACGCCGTCGATCGTGATCTTCGGCAACAGGTCGTCGAGCGTATAGTTTGCGAGGATCGACTGATTGCTTACCTGGTCGGCGATCGTCGAAACGTTGTAGATAATCCCCGGGACTTGCGGCGAGTACCGCGTCACTACATAGACCCGATTTCCGATTCGGCGGCTGTCGACGAAGGTACCGTCGATGAGCGCATCGAATTCGAGGCTGGGCGTTGCCGGGTCGGCAACGTCGTAGATGCTCAGGCCCGCCTTCTCGGGTGCCCAGATCGCGACATCGGCCCAGTGGTCGCCGTAATGGCCGTAGAACCAGGTGCTCGTCAGCGCCGCCATTCGGTCACCGGCGAGATACATGCCCTGGACGGACGTGTCTTCGTCGAGGGGGATCTCGCTGGCCTGGACGGCGCTCGCCGATGCGGCGTCCGTTAAGAGGATGCGAATCGTGCGATCTGCCGGGGTCGGCGCAGGTGTCGAAACGGCATCGAGGGCCGGATTCTGGAGCACGAAGCAGCAGTATGCGTACCGCCGCGGCGCGATGAACAGCCTGTCACCGTCGTACTTGACCGTGTCGAATTCGTCGACGTTGAGTTCCTGGGTGTAGGTGCCCGTGAAGTTCTCGCTCTGCGCGGCCAGCGCGCCCGCATCCGTCGCTGTCGCAACGGCCTGGCCGTCGCGCACAACGAGGAATCCGTCCTTTATCGATGCCTCGAGCTGCGCGGCATCGTTTACCTTCGACAACAATCCCGGTTGCGGTCCGGGCGGCTCTGTGGATCCTCCCGATCCGCCGCAGGCGGCCAGCGTGCCCAGCGCTATGCAAAGAATCAGCCGTTTCATTAGGATATCTCCGGTGTTTCCCATATGCCCAGACTACGTGCGGACCGCCGTGGAATCTGTGCAGAATGTTGAGGAAGAATGTCGAGATTTGTAACGCTGCTACACATTTCGACAGTTTTCATACAATTCAGAAACGCGGCTTCGAGGCGGTTACTGAGACACTCCTTGATATCGCAACGCAACACAGGAAGCGGACCATGACGTTATCCCGTCTGCTCGTAGCTCTCCTCGCGCTGGTGCTCGTTTGGCAACCGGCGCGCGCGGACGAGTCTGCCGAGCAAGAGTCCCGCTGGGAGCTGGGGATCGCGCTCGGCTACGGGATCCGCACGAATCCGCTGGTCCTCTCGGACGAAATTCCGATCGCCGTCGATCTGGACATCGCATGGTTCGGCGACCGCTGGTTCTTCGACAACGGCGACCTGGGTTACACCTTCGCAGATAACGACTACGTGACCGCGAGCGTCGTCGGCCGTTTCAACAGCGACAGGGTCTTCTTCGGCAAGACCGATACTGAGTTCGTGACGGCGGGTCTCGACGGTGCAGCGCTGCCCGCGGCGACGCTTCTCGAGATTCCCGACCGAGACTATGCAGGCGAGGTCGGTCTCGAGCTGCTGGCAGGAGGGCGCTGGGGCCGGCTGCAGATGACTACCCATCACGACGTCTCCGGCACCCACGACGGCTTTGAGGTCCACGTCGATTACGGGCGCGGTTTCCGCCAGCAGCGTTGGTATGTCGAGCCCTCGATAGGCTTCAGCTACAAGAGCGAGGCACTCAACGACTACTACTGGGGCATTCGTCCGAATGAGGCCTCTGCGGCGCTGCCGGAATACGAGGCCGGCGCGGGCGTGAACGTGCACGGCAGACTGATGCTCGGCTATCAGCTGAACCGGAGCTGGCAACTCGCACTCGTCGCCGAGGCCGAGCGGCTGAACGACGAAGCCTTCGCCAGCCCCATCGTTGTCGACAGGACCGTCTACGGCTATTTCTTAGGCTTCGGCTACAGGTTCTGAGACGATGCGATTGTTGATCCTGTTGCTCCTTCTTCTGCCTGCCGCATCCGCGGCGGCCGACGACGCGGATGTCGAGATGCGGGTCAAACCCGTTCTCTGCATTACCGACGAGACGACCCCGTCCTGCGATATGGCGTTCCTGGTTCATTGGCGGAGCGAGGAAACCGGATACTATTGCCTGTTCAACGATTTCGGTGGCGAGCCGCTCCGTTGCTGGAGCGACGAACAGACCGGCGAGCACGAGGACGAGCGCAGCGTGACGGAGAGTTTCAGCTACTGGATGAGCGAGGAAGGCGATTCGGTGCGCCTCGCTACGGTGACCGTCGAGGTCCTGCGGATGGACACCGATGACCGCCGGCGCCGGCGCAGAACGAGGCACGTCTGGGACCTGCTTTGAAGTCGCGCGGCGTGGACATACTGCTTGTCGAGGACGACCGGAGGCTCGCCGAGCTGACGGCCCAGTATTTCCAGCAGAACGGACTGACGGTCGCCATCGAGTCGCGCGGTGATCTTGCTCTCAGCCGTTTCGGTGAGGAGCAGCCGCGCGTCGTATTGCTGGATCTGAATCTGCCGGGCAAGGACGGACTCGACGTCTGCCGCGATCTGAGAGACATCTTCGACGGACCGATACTGATGTTCACCGCGCGGGACTCGGACATCGATCAGGTGATCGGCCTCGAGGCCGGTGCGGATGACTACGTGACGAAGCCCGTCGATCCAATGGTCCTGCTGGCCCGGACACGAGCGCTGCTGAGACGCGTCGAGAGCCGGCCCGACGCCGACGAACCGCGTCACGATGTGGTTCTGGGTCTGCTGCGCGTCAGCGAGGCTTCGCAGGAGGTCTGGCTGGGCACCGAGCGCATCGATATGACCACTCAGGAATTCGAACTGCTTTCGTTGCTGGCGCGGCATGCCGGCACGGTCCTGAGCCGCGAAGATATCTTCCGCAAGCTGCGCGGCATCGATTACGACGGTCTCGACCGTTCGATCGACGGTCGCGTGTCGAAACTCAGGCGCAAGCTCGGCGACGACGCGGCCACACCGGCCCGCATCAAGACGGTGTGGGGCAAAGGCTATCTCCTCGTGCCGGATGCCTGGGACGAGGCCGGGTGAGCCGCTCGTTCTTCAGCCGTCATCGCCTGCTGTTCCGCTCGTATCTGTTCCTCGCGGCCGGCCTCCTGGTCGTCGCTGCGGTTCTCGACTTCGGACTGTCTCGCCTTCAGTCGGGCGTAGCGGCGCCCGAAGACCCGTGGATCGAAGCGACCTTCGAACTCGTCGAAGCTCGCCTGGCCGCCGTGCCCGTATCGCAGAGAGAGGTCGAAACGGCCACTATCGGCGATGAGCTGGGGTTCCGCGTCACTTTCCTCGCCGCGGACGACGTGGCAGCGAGTGGCGATTCGGCCGGCACGTTCCAGACGCTCGTCGACGCGGACGGGCAGAGTTCCTATCTCATGTACGCGGCCGATCTCGGCGGTCACCTGCGCTTGGGGCCGTTCGAAGAACAGGGGGAGAGGACGCTCGGCCGCCTGCTGCCGCCGATCTTCTATCTGTCGATATTCGTCCTCGTCGGCCTCTGGCTCCGACCGCTGCTTAAGGAACTTCGCCTCATAACGTCGGCATCGCAGCGGTTCGCTGCCGACTATCGGGAGCCCCTGCGCACTGCCGACGATGCAACTCAGTTGGAACCGCTCGCGAGGAATCTCGACGAGATGTCGGCTCGGCTCAGCGGCCTGATACAGACACAGAAGGAACTCATCGCGGCGCTGTCGCACGAGATGCGGACGCCGCTGGCCCGTATCCGGATGGCGCTTGCGGTACTTGGCGATCGCAGCGACGAGGATGCTACTCGGGACATCGACGCGATCGTCAGAGACGTCGAGGACATCGACGAACTGATCGGTTCGATGCTCAGCTACGCGCGGCTCGACCATCCGGATCTGAATATGAACTGGCAGTCGGTGCCGATCGAAGCCTGGCTGGAACACGTTGCAGATCGTTGTCGCCGACCCGATAGAAGCATGTCCATCGAATTGGGCCCGGATATCGGCGACGTCGACATGGACCCGCGCCTGATGGAACTCGCGGTCAGCAACCTCCTTGCGAATGCCGGCAAGTACGCGACGAATGACGTTCGCGTCAGCATGCTTGCCGGTAGCGGCGGCCATCAGGTCATCGTGGAAGACGACGGTCCGGGAATCGCTGAGACCGACCGGGAAGCGGTATTCAAAGCGTTCTCGAGGGTCGACGACAGCCGCAACAGGGAAACCGGCGGCTACGGCCTCGGTCTCGCCATCGTCGCTCGGATCGCCGCACTGCACGGCGGTAGCGTGCAGGTCGATACCTCCGAGAACCTCGGCGGCGCACGATTCATCCTCCAATGGCCAGACCGGTCCTGACGCAGATCGCCCGCCGGTCGCCGGTCCGGTAAACTAACGGCGCTCCTGCCGGTCCCAAAACGAATAAGAACCAACCGAGGAAAGGGCCTTGAAAGAACCCGGTCTCATTGCGCGAAGCATCAAGGCGCTCTCACAGATCGAAAAGAACGAACTCAAGGCTACGTTCGTCTCTGCCTTCATGGCGTTCATTCTGCTCGGGTCCTACTATGTCCTGCGCGCTCCGCGAGATTCGCTGGCCAGCGAATGGAGCAACTCCGAAGTTGCCTTCCTGTGGCAGCTGAACTTCTACGTCAGTGCAGTACTGGTGTCTCTGTTCGGCCTGGCGGTCTGCAAGTTCCGGCTCAAGCATGTGATTGCCGGTGTGTATGTTCTCTTCGCCGCTTCCTTCGTGTTCCTGATGCTTGTGGTCAGCACCGAGGAAGCAACGGATCCGGAGTTGGTTGCAACAGAGCAGGCCGCTGAAGTTCAGACAGAACCAACGGCCGGAGAGGAGCAAAGCGAACCAGCGATGGATTCGGTCGAGTCGGCTTCGACCGACGCGACAGCGAACACCGAGTCTCCGGAAGAGTCTTCGAGCACCGAGCCTCCGGCCGAGAATTCGAGCAGCGAAGACACGGGCGAAGAGGCCGAGGAGTCCGCGGGCGGTTTCTCCTTTGATAAAGCTTTCTATCTCTGGGTCAGTGTCTTCGCGCTCTTCAACACGTCGGCATTCTGGATATTCATGACCGACATGTTCACGAAGGCTCAATCCAAACGGCTGTTCGCCGTCATCGCGGCGGGAGCGAGCGCCGGAACACTGGCCGGCCCGCCGATACCGACTTTGCTCGGCGGCGTCCTCAGTCAGGTCAGCCTGATTCTCATTGCCTCGATTGGTCTGTTGCTGGTCGTACCGATGATCTTCTACCTT
>JAAUXY010024159.1_pt1 | contig 18058 bp, 15 predicted proteins | sample 7278121 | NCBI WGS metagenome assembly JAAUXY01 (sample SAMN14350117, study PRJNA611818) | marine sediment metagenome | isolation source: surface marine sediment (1.8m) | place: French Polynesia: Moorea | collected 2018-08 | reverse complement strand
GGCGGGATCAATCAGCATGATGTTCGGGATCCACTTGATGAGCAGCGCGCCGTCTTCCTTGACTCGCCGCAGCCGTTCGATGGCGTCGGGGCGCGCCGGATTGACGCTGGCGCCGAACTCGAGCTCCGGATACCTGGCAACCTCTCGCGCGACGAAATCGTTGGGCACGTAGATCTGCGTGCGATCCCGGTCGATTACCCCGCTGGCATCAATGACCCCATCCATGGCCAGGATCACGGCGCTCGACACACGCGACGACGAGCGCACGCGCTGAGCCAGTTTTTTGATCACGATGCCGTCGCCTTGCTCGACCAGTTCCTCCTCGGTAACGCCCATCGCCCAGAGATAGATGGGGAATTTGTAGCTGCCAGCCATCTCGTCGTTGATGAAAGCGCCGGAGTCGCCGTAGCCGAGACCCGCGGTGTGCACGTGCATGTCGAGGTAGTTCGAGGAATTGTCCGCCGGGTCCGCCATGGGCCACAGGCGCCATGCGAGCCAGCCGACAAGAATCGCAACGAGCAGGTAGGACAGCGCTTTTTTCATGATTCAGCTCGGCAGGTGATCCAGGGGCAGGGAGGTTGAGGACTTGATGCGTTCCATCGCAAAGGAGGAAGACACATCGTGCATGGGTGCCACGGCAATCAGTTTCTTGTAAACCCGGTCATAGTCGTCGATGTCCTGCGCGACGATTTTCAGCAGATAGTCCGTGTCCCCGCTCATGCGGTAGAACTCGACCACCTCAGGCAGCGCTTTCACGCCTTCGGCAAACTGTTTGAGCCAGCGATCGTTGTGCTCGTTGGTTTTGACGGATACGAACACGGTGAGGTTCAGGTCCAGCGCGCGCTCGTTCAGCAGAGCCACTCTGCCTCTGATGTATCCGGCCTCCTCGAGGCGCTTGATGCGCCGCCAGCAGGCGTTGGTGGACAGCCCAATCTGTTCCGCCAGCTGCGCGACGGCAATGTCCGCGTCACCCTGCAGCTGTTGGAGAATGCGGCGGTCGAATCGGTCGAGACTCAAAAATAATTCCGCTATTTAGACTAAAAGTGGGAAAATTTTACGAAAAATTGATCAATTGTTAAAGGATTTGAGAAGAAATTGTCGCCTGCCTGGCTATCATTCAAATATGAGTCTGACCGTACATCCTTTCTTCGAAGCCGCTTCCGGCTCATACAGCTTCATCGTCGCCAACCCCGAATCGGCCATCTGCGCCATCATCGATCCCGCTCTGGGCCTCGGCGATGATCAGTCTATTGATACCAATTGCGCGGATCTGATGCTCGACTGGGTGCAGGCGCAGCGTTTCACGGTGCGCTGGATCCTGGAAACGCACGTGCACGCGGACCGGCCGAGCGCGGCGGGCTATCTGAAACAGCACCTCCTCTGCGCGCAGACGGTCATCGGCGCCGATACGCCCGACGTGTCCGGATTCGACCGACTCGTCAGCGACGGTGACAAACTGTGTCTGGGCCATGCCTGCGCGCGCGTGCTGGCGACGCCCGGCCATACCCCGGGCTGTGTCAGCTATCAGTTCGACGACTTCGTGTTCGTTGGCGATACGCTCTTCATGCCGGATACGGGCACCGCGCGCTGTGACTTTCCGGGCGGCTGCCCGGTGCGCCTGTATGGCTCGATTCAGAAGCTCCTGGCCCTGCCCGACGAGACGCGACTCTATGTCTGTCACGACTACGGCGGCGAGGGGCGACGGCATCGGTTCGTCACGACCGTGGGTGAGGAGAAAGCCCAGAACGTGCACGTTGGTGCCGCGGTGCCGCTGGAGGATTTCGTGACGATGCGCATCACGCGCGACGCCAAGCTCGACGAACCACGCTGGTCTGCCATCGCCATTCCGGCTAATCTGCGGTGCATGAGCCTCTCCGGCATTCAAACGCTGATGGCTGCCAGCGCACCGCATGGCGGCCACTGACGAAACGACGCGCCTCGTATCTAACACTCGCACCCTATGTGCCTGGTTGGGACTGGCAGCAACGCTCGCCGCGGGTCTGTACCTGCGCAATCCCGCTGTAGCATTGCTGGGTGGCCTGACCGTGCGACTGCTGCTGGATGTCAATCCGGTACCCGCATCGCAGCGGCTGGGTTCCCTGGCCCTGCAGACAGCCATCGTGCTGCTCGGGTTTACCCTTGGCGCGGACCGCCTCGTCGGGGTATCCGCGGAGTATGGCTGGACCGTTGCGCTCTACGTCCTCGGCACCCTTGCGCTCGGCTGGTGTGCGGCATGGTTGTACAGGCGCGGGCAGCGGGACGGAGGTGACGACGCTGAGCAGCGCAGTCACGAGCCGTTGCTGCTCACCTCCGGCACAGCCATTTGCGGCGGCACGGCCATTGCTACCCTGGCGCCTTTAGTGAATGCCCGGGCGCACGAGTTTGCCGTGTGCACGGCGCTGGTTTTCCTGCTCAACGCTGTTGCGCTCTTCACGTTTCCCTACATCGGTCAGGCTCTGGCGCTATCGCAGGAAACCTTCGGCGCCTGGGTTGCGCTTGCGATCCACGATACGAGCTCGGTAGTGGCAACCGCGGCGATTTACGGTGAAGAAGCGGCTCACGTGGCGACCACCGTGAAGCTTGGCCGTACGCTCTGGCTCATTCCGCTTGCGTTTGCCGTCAGTCTGCTTTACCGAAGCCGCGAGGCAAAGCTCAGGGTACCTGGATTTGTGCTGCTGTTCGTAGGTGCAGCCATGTTGAGCTCACTGGTAGACATGCCGCAGGCACTGCTGGACGGCTTGAGTTTGACCAGTAAGTCGCTGCTGGTGCTGGCGCTGTGCCTGATTGGTCTGCAGATCAACCGTGGCACGGTGCGGCAGCTGTCCGCTCGCACGCTGATCTTTGGCGTTGGGTTGTGGCTGTGTGTTGCGCCCCTGGCGCTGGTTCTGGTGATCTTCCTCTAAGCAGACGAGTTGCTATAACCATATTGACATATGGTCTTTCCCTAATCCGGGCGCGCTGGCTATGGTTCACATATGACTGTTTTGAAGACCAGTTTCGACCGTTTGAGCCTCCTTGCGGTGGGCGTTTTCTGCGCCTATCTGCTGCTTCCCCTTCTCGTCTGAATTTTTTCTCTATCTGCCGCTTGACAGCGGTCCATGCTCAGCCGTAAAAAGCCGGCAATGGGTGCATGATCTTCGGTTGTAACTAAGGGGACGTTAGTTGACCACGAGCGATGAAGATCGCCTGGACGATGAACTGGAAGGCGGTGACGAGGATGCTGCAGAGGCGGAAGACGAATTCGCTGATTCCGACGAAGAGCTACCGGCATCCGATCTCGACGAATTTGAGAGCGACGCGGAAGATGGCGTAGACGACGAGATCGAAACCGTCGTCGAAATCAGCAGCAAGGAACAGAATGCCCGGTCGCTGGAAATTCGCCGCGCCATTGAAGAGCGCATGGAAGAACGTCAAATGCACGAGGACCTCGACTACCTCGATTTCGACCTCGACGAATAGGCGCCCCATCTCTTACCCGATATCCCGATGCTGAGCGGTTCTGCCGATATCCCCGCGGTCCGTGACCTGGTGCTGCTCGGCGGTGGCCATAGTCACGTGCAGGTCCTGAAGTCTTTTGGCATGCGCCCGGAACCCGGCGTGCGGCTGACGCTGATCACCCCAACCTTCGATACGCCATACTCCGGCATGCTGCCGGGCTGCATCAGCGGTGTTTACGATGCCGACGATATCCACATCAAGCTGGCGCCGCTGGCGCGCTTCGCGGGAGCGCGTCTGATCTACGCCGAGGCCAGCGGCCTCGATCTCGAGCGTGGCGAGGTGCAATTCGCCGCCCGCCCGCCGCTGCGCTTCGATCAGCTGAGTATCAACATCGGCGCACAACCCGTGGCGCCCTATGAGGGCGCGGTGACGGTCAAGCCGATCAGCCGCTTTCTGCCGAAATGGCAGACGCTCAAACGCAATATTCAGGCAGGCGAACGGCTGCTCATTGTCGGGGGTGGCGCCGGCGGGGTAGAGCTTGCGCTTGCGGCGCGCGCGGTGCTGCCGGCCGGCGTGCACATTGACCTCATAGGCCAGGCGCTGATGCCGGGCCATGACAGCGGGGCCGTGCGTCGCGTTGCCGCGGCGTTGCGCGAGCATTCGATCGGCTGGACGGAAGGGCGGATCGAGGGGCGTCATGGTGATCGTCTGGAGCTTGCCGAAGGCGCAAGCGTCGCCGCCGATCATGTGTTGTGGGTGACGAACGTTGCGGCGCCGGAGTGGCTCGGCAACTGTGGCCTGGCCGTGGACGAGCAGGGTTTCGTCAGCGTGGATGCGAATCTCCGCAGTGTCTCTCATCCCAACGTCTTCGCCGCGGGCGATATTGCGCATCTGGCTGGTCAGGAGCGGCCCAAGTCGGGTGTCTATGCCGTGCGCGCGGGACCTTACCTTGCCGACAATCTGCGTCGCGCGGTTCGCGGCGAGCCACCGAAGCGCTACCGGGCTCAGGTACGACATCTGGCATTGCTGGGGACCGGGGATGGCAGCGCCATTGCAAGCCGCGGCGTGTGGTCGGCGAGCGGCAGCTTCTGGTGGTGGCTGAAAGATCGCATCGACCGGCGCTTCATGGACAAATTCAACCGGCTGCCGGAAATGCCGCAGCCGCGTAACGTGTTGCCTGCGGCGCTGGCGGACGACATGCCGGATCATGACATGCGCTGTGGCGGGTGTGGCGCAAAGCTCGCGGCCGATCCGCTGCGCCGCGTATTGTCGCGCCTGCCGGAGCAGAACGATGCGAGGCTCCTGCAGGGTATCGGAGATGACGCAGCCGTTGTCGCGCACGGTCATGAGAAGGTTGTGATGACCGTCGACGGTTTCCGTGCCATGGTCGACGACCCGTATCTTTTTGGACGCGTCGCCGCGCTGCACAGTCTGAACGACGTCTTTGCCATGGCGGCAACGCCGGTTTCCGCCCTCGCGCTCGTCACCGTGCCGCTCATGGCGGAAGCGCTGATGGAGGAAGACATTTTTCAGGTGATGCGGGGTATTACCGATGTGCTGGCTGAGCACGGCGTCCTGCTTGCGGGCGGCCATTCCGCAGAAGGCGCTGAGCTCAGCGTCGGCCTGTCCGTTACCGCCCAGCCTGGCCCACGTACGCTCCTGAAAGGTGGCGCGGCTGAAGGGGATCGTCTGATCTTGACCAAGCCGCTTGGTACCGGCGTTGTGCTTGCCGCCGCTATGCAGGGTAAGGCGCCGGCGGCGGCGCTCGCCGGCACGCTTGCCGCGATGAACGTCAGCAACGCCGCCGCGGTGCCGATTGCTCTGGATCACGACGCCAGCGCGCTCACCGACATCACCGGTTTTGGCCTTGCCGGCCATCTTGGCGAAATGCTGCGCGCGGCGGGGCGGGGCGCTGTGCTCGAACTCTCGCGCGTGCCCATGCTGCCCGGAGCGCCGCAACTGATTGGCGCTGTATCGAGTTCGCTGCAGGCAGCCAACGAGGGGGCGTTGCAGGACTTTACGCTGCAGGGTGTGCTCCCGGATGATCCGCGGCTGCGCCTGCTGGCCGATCCGCAGACTTCGGGTGGCTTGTTGATGGCGGTACCGGCGGCGCGCGTCGCGGACTGTCTAGAGGCGCTGGTGGCTGCCGGCTACGGCGCGTGCGAATGCGGCGTCATCAGCGCGGGCGGCGAGTGGCGCATTCACGCATGAAGCGGGTGGTGCTGGTGTCGGATCCCATGTGTTCCTGGTGCTGGGGCATGGCGCGTGACTTCGAAGCGGCGCGCGCGGCGTTGGCGGACGCGTTCGAATTCGACCTGATGCTCGGCGGCATCAATACGCATGGCACCCAGCCGATTGGCGCCTACGGCCGGCGCTATCTAATGAAGCTCTGGCAGGAGGTGGAGGCAACAACGGGACAGGCATTCGGCTTCGCCTTGCCCGACGAGTACGTGCACAATTCCGTGCTGCCCTGTCTGCTGCTCGAAGCCTGGCGGGAGGATCACGCGGCGCCGCCGTTTGCGCTTCTGCACGAGCTGCAGGCCCGGTTTTTTGTGCGCGGTGAGAATATCAGCGATCCTGATCTCCTCTCGAACGTGGCGGAGGCGTTTGAAGTTGCAGATTTTGCCAGCCGCGTGGGAGATCCCAGCCTCACCGAGCGTCTGCGCTTTCAGTTCGACAACGCCGGCGCGTTCGGTACCAACGCGCTGCCGAGTCTGCTCATCGAAGATGAGCGGGGCCTGCGCCTGCTGGCGGGCGGGTACGTTGATGCCGAGATGATGCAGAGTCTCCTGTCTGCTCAGAAATAGTCCGCTATTGCCGGGCGGAACCGGTCCATGTCGACGAGGAACGAATCGTGTCCCTGCATGGACGCCATCCGGGTGAAGGTCACGTCGGGAACGTGCTGATCCAGCGCCAGCGCCAGCTCTTCCTGCTGGTGCACGGGAAACAGGAAATCCGTCTCCACACCAATGATGAGCGCGCTTTCTAGCTCGAGCCGGGCAAACGCGGCGTCCAGACTGCCGCCCTGATCGGCAGCGTCGAACAGGTCCATTGCGCGCGAAAGATACAGATAACAGTTGGCATCGAAGCTGCCGATGAACCGGTTGGCGTGGCTTTCGAGGTACGACTCGACCTCGAAGTCGATGCCAAATGGATTGTCAGCTTCGCCGAAGTCGGGTGCCCGTTCACGGCCGAAGCGCTCCGCCCACTCCGCGGCTGATCGGTACGTGATCATGCCGAGCTTGCGGGCGAGGCGCATGCCGCTGATGGGGCCGTCGCCGTTGAGGTCGTAATTGCCGTTGTCCCATACCGGGTCGGTGCGGATCATTTCCCGCTGCAGCGAACGCAGCGCGATCGAGAAAGGCATGCTGCGGGCGGCCGCGGATATCGAGACCAGCCGGCGGGAGCGTTCCGGATGCAGCAGCGTGAACGCCAGCGCAGTCATGCCGCCCATCGACGAGCCGACAACCGTATGCACGCGCTTGACGCCGAAGTGGTCGAGCACGTGCTCCGCAGCGCAGGCGATGTCTTCGACGGTGAGGACTGGAAAGCTGAGGCGATACGGCTCGCCGGTTTCGGGATTGACGCTGGCGGGGCCGGTGCTGCCGAAGCAGCTGCCGAGCGAGTTGACGCAGATGATGAAGTAGCGGTCGCTGTCGAGTGGCTTGGCTGAGCCCAGCATGTCCTCCCACCAGCCGGCTGACGGGTCCTCGGTAGACGATGCGGCGTGCGCGGACGGCGACAGCCCCGTGAAGATCAGAACACAGTTATCCGCCTGGGCGTTGAGTTCGCCCCACGTTTCAAAAGCCAGCGTCGGCTGCGCCAGCTCGCCATGCTTCATGGTCAGCGTGCCTGGCAGTGTAATGGTCTGTACCGCGCTCAAAATCCCGTCTCAAGCATTTTGGGGCGGGCAACCATAAGAGATTCGCGGGTTCAGCGCCAGCGCAAGATGCAGGCGCCGCGGACGAGTCAACCCCGTCAAACCGCGTCAGCTGGCCTTGGCTTTGATCTCTGGCGGTGCGCTGGCGGCGGCGCTGTTCACGCAATACTGGCTCAGCTCGCCGAGCACCCGGTGGTACAGAAAGAAGATCCCGTTGCGGGTATTGCCGGCAACGTCCAGGACGTGGCTGGCGTGGTCGTCCTTACCGAGTTCAGCCACACCCCAGCTGGCCAGAAAATCCGCGGCTGAGTGCGAGGACTTTTTCGTGTTTTCGCGGCGGCTGGGCTCGATCGCGTCGTTTGCCTCGTCGTGATCCGGCAGCGGATTCGGCATGCGCCCGAGACGCACGCAGAGGCGATTCACCACCTCTATGGCGTGCGATCGATAGTCTTCCAGCGTGCGGGCCAGCGCCGGCGCTTCGTGCTCCGACAGCGTCTGCAGCAGGGCATTGAGCACGGCGCCGTGTCGACTCAGCGCGTCGACGTCCTCGGCCCATCTGGAAGACTGAACGAGCCAGCCGTAGAGGAACGTTGCGCGCTCCCGATGATGTTGCGCCACGGTTGTCATGGCCGTCTGTAGACGATGCTGGAGTGCCGCGTCCACACTCGCGACTTTGTTTTCGGCATCGCGCTGCTCTGCGGCACATTTGCGCATCTCCGCGTCGAGCGCATCCGCAGTGTGATCGTCGATGTCCCAGGTACCCGGCTCGAAAACGACACCGGCATTGGAATAGATCGAAGACAGAAAGAGATCGTCCAGACGGCGGCGTTTTTCTTCATTGATATTGGCAAGCACGGCCGGCGCCGCCGGCATTTGCGGCGCGTTGACGAGCTTCTCTTCAAAGCGGCAGATGCGTCCGTTGTAGGCGTCACCGAGAAACGCCTCGATGGCGTTGGCGCTGTCGTCCTGGTGCTTGTGAATGTCCAGAATGACCTGGTTGCCGACCACGCAGTCACCGGCATCTTTGAGGCCGCGGTCGCGGGTATAGGTCTGCAGGGTCACCTGCTTGGCGATTTTGTCGCTGTCGGCGAAGAGGCTCGTCGCTGGAATCTCGCCACCGGGCAGGTCGGCGACACCGTGCGCCTTGGCGCGGTCGATACGCTCACGGTCCGCCGGGTGGCTCGACCAGTATTCGGTCGTGTGCGCTTCGATCTCCTGCTGTATCTGCGCCTTGGTCTCTTTGTCGAGTGAGTCCGCGTAGGCGGCCGCTGCCGCGGGCAGATTCTCGAACAACCGGTTCTCGTTGTACGCGCCGCGATTGGCGTACCATGCCATGCTCTCGCCGTGCAGCAGCTCCCGCACCCGGGTGGATAAACCCACGAACACGTTGCTGCCGACAACCTGCACCGCATGATCGTCCGCGTTGAATTCCATCTGCTGGGAGAGGCTCTGCGTGAGTCTCAGGTTCAAATCGTAGAGCCTGCGGAAAATCCAGCTCACCCCGCGCACGCTCCAGAGCGCAACGACAATCGCAAAGTCGAAAAAGCCGGCTTTACCTTCTTCACACCACTGCTCGAGGCGTACCTCCAGCGGATCTTTCTGCCACCCGCAGGTGCCCATCCAGCTGTTGACGCGGTTGACGAGCCCTGAGGTGAACATCTCGAAGCTCTGGCTGAAGTGACCGAACTCGTGCGCCAGCACGCTCGACAGCTGCAGCGTGTTCATGCCGTAAATGAGCGGCATACCGATGGTCAGCTCCAGGCGCTTTTTCAGATAGCCGTTGAGCCCGGCTGCCGACGTGACGTAGGCGTTGGCTTCACAGTCGACGTAGATTGCCTCGGGGGCAGGCGTGCCGGTGGCTTCACTGATTCGCCGCACCAGCTCGAAGAGCTGCGGCGCCTGGCTCTCATTGAGCTGCATGCGCGTGTGTCGATAGGCGGAAACGAATATCGGGCGCAGCATGAAAACGCAGATCAGAATTCCCGTGAGCAGTGGCGTGACCCACAGCAGGATGCCGCCGAAGCTCGCGTGAATGGGCACGTGCACGGCGTACTGCCACATACCGACGCCGAGACCTGCGAGCATCGCAAAGTACAGGGCCGGCACGACAACGGCGCCGAAAATCATGGCGGTAGCCAGGAGACGGTAGCGCAGATCGCGATCGACGCCGCTGGCGTGCCGTGAAAAGCCTGTCAGATACCGGTCGATGTTGGGTGTGTACGTGTCCGCAGCTTGGGGGAGGTCAGCGTCGCTTTTTTCCACCTTGGCGACGACGCCGATCTTGAGCAGCTTCGTTTTGAGCGCGCGCGCTTTCTCCGCGCTGACCTCTTTCGCAACAATGCGGCCTTTGATGATGGCGCGAGCGCGTTTGCTGTCCAGTTTGAATTGCTCAGCGAGCCCTGCGGTGACCGCCGCGACGTCGAGATCAGCCGAGCGCAGTCCGACGGTGCGGACCCGAAAGGTATCGATGTGTTCGCTGTCCCCTGCTGACATGCTGCGTAATACCCGGAGGTGGATTCCCCCATTCTTCCAGGTTTGCCGCGGGGATTGTGTCGGGCGCATCACAACCCCGGTGGATCTGCGGATGCGCGATGGGCACTTTTTTTGTCTTTTCGCGCTCAGTGACCGCTGATGGCAGTGAGGATCTTCTCGATTTCGGGCAGCCAGGCGTCGTGCTCGGGTTTCATGAGGGTGGAACGGAGGCAGACGACCGTATCGGCATCGTAAGTGACGGCGTCGCCCCAGTGGGCTCGCGCAATGTCGGCGGGCACGCTCAAGAGCGCCAGATGCAGATCACGCCCGGCAGCGGCGGTAAAGAGCGCCTCGGATCTGCTTGAGATGATGCTGGCGCTGTCACCCTGCGGCGCCCACACGACAATGTCGAGCGCTGGTGGCATGAGCGGCAGGTAGTCGGGGCTCTTCTCGATGTATCGATGCAACCGGAGCGCCGCCGATCGGCAGTGCTCCAGGCTCTCGGCAAACTTGCCGCCGCGCGCTGGCGGCAGCAGCTGATGCGTTGCCCACAGCGCCACCGCGGACGCGCCCGCGCGTGAGCACTCCAGCGTGATCTCGCCGAGATGCAGGTCGTCAGAGGTGAAGTAGGTGTAGGGCGAATCGTGCTGGTACAGGCGCCCGACGTCCGGGTCGGCAAAGAGCACACAGCCGCAGCCGTACGGCTGCAGCCCGTGCTTGTGCGGGTCGATGACAATCGAGTCGGCCTGTCCCGCGCTCGCAAAGGCCGCGCGCGTTTGCTCCTCCAGGTTGTCCGTCAGAACGAAGTAACCGCCGTAGGCGGCGTCGACGTGTACCCGGAAACCGTATTGGTCGCGCAAACTCAGGATCTCCGGCAGCGGATCAACCGCGCCGAGGCCGGTTGTGCCGAGCGTTGCAACCACGGTGCCGACGTCGTGGGCGGCAACTAACCGCTCGAGCGCTGCGAGGTCCATGGCACCGCTGGGATCGACCGGCACGGCGGCGAACTCCAGACCAAGCACGCCGCTGATGCGGCCGTGGGTGTAATGCGCCTGGCTGGAGGCAAGCACCATGCCACGCCGGCGCTGATCTGAGACCCAGAGCGCTTCCAGGTTGGCCATGGTGCCGCCGCCGCAGAGGTGGCCCAGGTGCTCAGTCCAGCCGAACATCCCGGCCAGCTCAGCCACCGCCTCTTTCTCCATGGCCGAGCTTGCGCGACCGCCGTCCAACGCGTGGTTGTTCGGGTTCAGCCACATCGCCAGTTGATAGGCAGTGCGCGCCAGCGGATGCGGGGGTTTCAGCATCTGGCCGGCGTAGAGCGGGTGATGGTAGGGGTAGTTGTCGGTCAGGCGTTCCGCGACTCGCAGCAGGACGCCGCGGCCGGCATCATCCAGCGTGTCCGCGTCATGGTTGGGCAGCGTGTCGAAACCTGTCGAGAGATGCGTCAGCGCATCGCGCAGCGCCGCGAGGCTCTCAGCGTCGAGATTCATGGGCGGATTCCGCTTGGCAATCCGCAAGCCTCGCAGCTTTGGCTGCGAGGCACAACGCCGGTCAGGCGCTCAGCAGTCGCGTGTCCCGTGTGCTGATCAGACGACCGCGCGCCACGATGTCGCGCCAGCCGCTGGGTGGCGTTTCGTGCCTGGCGATCTGTTCCAGCGCGACGTTGGAAATACGATACTCACCGCAGGCCGGGCACTTGATGGTATTGATTTCGCCCTCGGTCTCGATGCCGGTGCTCTCGCTGTGAAACGGGCACTTGTGCATGGTTTTACTCCTTCTGGTAAGCCGGGAGTATGCGCCTGCGGGACGAGCAGAATGTTGGTCAAACGTAACCAGGATGTATCGCGCGCCGATCAGGGAGAGGCGACGGGGAGAAACAGGTCGAAGGTGCTGCCTTCACCCGGGCTCGACTGCAGACGAATGTGTCCGCCGCATTGTTTGACGAATCCCCAGACAGACGAAAGCCCCAGCCCGCTGCCTTCCGGCTTGGTGGTGAAATAGGGGTCGAAGATCCGGTGCGCAACCTCAGCCTCGATACCGCTGCCGTTGTCGCTGACGCTGAGGAGCGTGTACGCGCCTGGCGCGCAATCGTCGGCGAGGTCTGAATCGGCCTCGACGGTCGTATTGCTTACCCGCACGGTGACAATGCCGCCCGGCTCGATGGCGTCGCGCGCGTTGACGATCAGATTGAGGAGCGCATTTTCCAGCTGGCTGGGTTCGAGCATGACCGTGCCGACCTCGTCGACGAGCTGCATCTCGAGCTTGCCGCGACGGCCGAGGCCGTTGGCCAGTATCGGCTCCATGGAACGCACGATATCGAGTATGTCGGCGGCTTCCTCCTGGCTCTCGACTGCACAGGCATAGGTGAGGAGGCGTGTGGTCAGGTCGGTGCCGCGCTTACAGGTGTCGATGACTTCCTGAATGGCGCGTTTGTGCTCGTCGTCAGCCACCTCGAGCCGCAGGAGATCCAGCTGCGCCAGGCTGACCGACAACAGGTTGCGGAAATCGTGGGCGACGCTGCCCGTCAGTTGTCCCAGTGATTCCTGGCGCTCGGCGCGCAGCGCACGGCGTTCGAGCTCGCGGCTGTGTGCCTGCTCTGCCTGCAGCGCCTGCTGGCGCTGCACCAGCGCCAGGTAGGTGGCGCCAACGCCTTTCATGTAGTCCGGCTGCGGTTTGGCGCGCCGACGCTTGCGACGCCAGCCGGCCAGCGGCGATGGCGGGCTGAATTCGATGTGGTAAACGGCACCGCGCTCCGTGGGCTCTATCGCAACGCGGGCGCGTTGTTCGTACAACACTCTCGGATAGCCAGCGAGCACACCGCTGACAAAGTGATGGTGCCACCGGCTCGGCTCGAGGCCCTCCGTCATGGTTGTGCGCAGGTCGTAACGACGATCGCCGGTATTGGTCAGCTCGTTGTCCAGGTAAGGGCTGACGGCAGCAAACGGTCCGTATGGGGCAACCATCCACTCCAGCGCCAGCCCGCAGTCGTCGTGACCGATCAGGAGCCCGGAGCGGAACAGTCCCGCTTCATCGTCATAAATGGAATCTTCACCGCGCTCGACGAGCCAGGCGGCAGAGCGGTGCTGGCCGACGACCTCCAGAATTGCCGCATAGTCCTTCCAGTCGAGGCGCGCCTGCGTGTTCTCCATGGAAATCGGCGCAAGTCCGGCTTCCTCCAGCCAGGCATTCAGTGTCTCGCCTTCCTGGCGCACTTGTTCGGCAATGCCTTTGAGCTGTTGTACGGCAACTTCAGACGCCATGGGCGCGTTGCTTCCCTTCCGCAATGCCATGAAATATAGCGAATAAGTCCGCAATCCGGTAACGAAAGATATCGGTTGCCTGACAGTCGCTGTGGCCGTCAGGCAAGGGTTTCGCGACCCCCTTCGCGGGTAACCGTCAGCGTTTCGATGGCGGCTTCGTTAGCAGTGGCATTAATCTCCGGTCCCTGATAGGCCGTAAGATACGCTCCCATCACGTGAGACCGCAGGACTTCGGCGTCTCTCTTGTCCGCGAGCATAACGCTGAACTCGTGGCGTTTGCGGGACTGCTACAGGTGAAGTTGATCAGCAGCGACGAGGCCGCTTTTGCAGGTGATGTCTGAGCAGTTGGGGAACTGGTGCACGCTGTCTTGTACATTACCTTCCCGGTATTCGTTGACCTGCAATCCCACTGCAAATCCGCTGCACTCGGCAAAGCCTGTGCAGGGTTTGCCGCCCCGGGTATCTCTGATTGACCGATGCGCAACAAGACAAACTCCGCTGGTTATCGCGTCGCCAACCCGATCTTGCTGAGTACCCGCCCTTGTCGCTTGTCGAAACCCCGCGCCGGACTCGATAAGCTGGTGCACCCTTAAAGCCCCCGGGAAGTGCCTCATGCGAGTTTTGTCGGTTGTTGTGTTGCTGACCATTGTCGTTCCCGCCAACGCGGCCGAAGAAGATCCGCTGCAGACGCAAAGCAGAGCCCTCGTGCAGGCATTCGCCGCCCAGCTGCAGCAGGCGCTCAAGAGCGCCATTGCCGACGGCGGACCCACGGCGGCCATCAGCGTCTGTCGTGACGAGGCGCCGAAGATTGCATCAGAAGTATCGCGCCAGCACGGTGCGAACGTCGGGCGGACGTCGCTGCGCACGCGCAATCCGCTCAACCTGCCTGAGCCCTGGCAGCGGCAGGTGTTGGAAGACTTTGCCGCGAATCACACGCCGGGTGCGGCGCCGCAGGAGTACTTTGACCGCGGTGAGGGGCGTGTGCGCTACATGTCGAGCATTGAGCTCAAGGGGCTGTGTGCCACTTGCCACGGAGAGGTGCTTGCGGAGGAGGTGAGCCAACGTCTGGCCGCGGACTATCCGCACGATCAGGCGATAGGTTATCGGGTTGGCGAGATCAGGGGGGCGTTTACGATCGTGTGGCCGGAAGACAAATCCGGCAGCTCAGACCCGATGAGGTAGAGTAAACTGAGCTACCCACTCCCGTGAATATGAGAAGTGACTGACCCATTGATCTTAGAGGTATTCACCGACTTCGTCTGACCCTGGTGTTATCTCAGTGCCGGGCGCATTGAATCACTCAAACGCGACTACGAGATCGATGTGAGTTGGGTGTACTTTCCGTTACACCCGGAGACGCCGCCTGAAGGTCTATCGCTGGCGGAGATGTTCAGCGCTCGTAATCTCGATGCGGAAGCGATCCACCTGAACATGAAGGCAGTGATGGAGGAAGCGGGATTGCCTTATGGACGCCGCACGCACACTTACAACAGTCGCCTGAGTCAGGAATTGGCGAAGTGGGCGGACACCCGACAGGAAGGCGAAGCGCTGCATGCGCTGCTTTACCAAGCCTATTTTGTTGAAGGCCAGGACATCTCCAACCCGGATGTGCTGTCGCATCTGGCTGCAGAGGCGGGCTTGGATCAGCGTATTGCAGCAACAGTCTTAGAGGAACGCACGTTTTCTCCGGCGGTTGATGCGGATTGGCGGCTTGCCCAGCGGTATGGCGTGACCGCAGTGCCGACGTTTGTTGCAGATGGACGTGGTGTGGTGGGCGCACAAGACATTGACGTCCTGACCCGTTTGGTCGAGGCGGGTGGTGCCATGCGACGCGCCGGCTCCCATTGAAGCTATCAATTCGCGGAAGAGGTAGGAGTCTGGTCTCGGCCTTGAGGCCGAGCCCTTGCGAGTTTTGCTGCGCAAAACTCTTCGACTCGGGGACGATTACGTTCTTTTTTGGGTAACTGGACCGTGCTGGCGTCCAGGATCAGATGGCGGAAGAGGTAGGAGTCTGGTCTCGGCTTTGAGGCCGAGCCCTTGCGAGTTTTGCTGACGCAAAACTCTTCGACTCGGAGACGCTGACGTACTTTGGTGGGTAACTGGATCGTGCTGGCGTTCAGTATTAGATGGCGGAAGAGGTAGGAGTCGAACCCACCAGGCGCGTAGTCGCACCTCAACGGCTTTGAAGGCCGCGCGCCCCACCGGAGACGATGCTCTTCCGCGGGCTATGTTAGCAAACCCGGGGTCAGAGGTGATCCCTGAGCAGGATCCGTTCGTTGTCGGTCCGTCGGGTGAAGCCGCGGCTGTCGAAGTATTCGAGCACCTCAATGGCGACGTTTCTGCCCATGCCGGTGGCATCGCGAAATTGACGCACGTTGAAGCTGCCGCCGTTGGCGACGGCCTTGACGTCCTGGACCAGCGCCTCGAGCTGGCTGGGTAGATAGAAGCGGTGGTTGGCGACGTGGGTGACGAGTCCGCGCTTGGTGAGCTCCTTGAGATCCCGCTCGAGATCCGCCTGGGGTACCTGCCAGGATTTGGCGAGGTCGCCGGTTGACGGCGCCTGTTTGTGGTCGAGGTCGGCTTTCAGGCGCTCCCAGGTTGCAGCCAGCGCCTCGGGCAGCGTCGCCTCGTGGTTGGGCAGCCGGAAATGTCCCGCCTGGTTTTCCAGCCGCTTCTGCTGCACCAGAAAGTTGAGCACCCCCTGACGCAGCGCCGCCGGCAGATCCTTGAAGGCGTTTTCCCGGAGGCCGGGCGAAGCCGGGTCCCGCGCCTGGTGCGCTTCGCAGCGGGCAACGGCGGCCTCGCCGAGTGCGTTCCAGTAGTCGGTGGTAAACGCCATGTGTCTGTGGCGAAGCGCGCCGCTTGCCTTCGTCAGCGTCTCCAGCGCCGCGTCGTCCAGATGCCAGACCCGGGCGAACGCCGCCACGTCGACAATCCCGGCCTTGAGAAGCCCGGCGAGGCTTGCGGCCGGCGTTGCGCTGTCGTACGCCTCGATCATTTCCAGGCGGGCAGGCTGACGTCGACGTCTCGTCTGCGCCTCGGCCGCGTGGATCACTTCACCGCCGCCGAGGGTGATGTCGAGACTCTGATCGCGCACCACCAGCTGGTCGCCGTGCCGCACCGACAGAGGCTCGTCGCAGATGAGATCAACGGTTGCCTGGCTGCCGGCGGCCAGGCGCTTGTCGCTGAGGAGCGCAAGGCGCCCGGTGGAGTGACTTGTCGCGTGATAGATGTGCACGGGCGTCCAGTGTTTGACCGGACGCGGGAAGTCCGCCAGCACGTTCAGTTTCAAAGTGATCTCGCGGTGCATGGGCGGCGGCTCGGCGCCAATCCAGTCGCCGCGCTCGACGTCGGCAAGCTCGATGCCGGTCAGGTTCAGCGCGCAGCGGCTGCCGGGGCCGGCTTCTTCGACGGTCTGATCCTGGGCGCGTATGCCGCGTATGCGGAGCTGATTGCCGCTCGGGAAGTGATAGACCGGCTCATCCAGTCTGGCGGTGCCTGAATGAATGGTGCCCGTGACGACGAGACCGGCACCTTTGACGTTGAAAGCCCGGTCGATGGCAAGTCGCAGCGGCGCCTCGTCCGCGGTGTCAGCCTCGCTCGCGGCGTGCTCGCGCAGATGCTCGAGCAGCGCATCGATCGTGTCCGGGTTTTCCACGCTGGTGCGCAGGATCGGTGCGTCCTCGAGAAAGGAGCCCCGCACCAGCTCGCGGATCTCAGCCTCGCACGCATCCAGACGCGCATCGTCAGCACGATCGCACTTGGTCATGGCGATGACGCCGGTGCTGACGCCGGCGAGGCTCAATATCTCCAGATGCTCGCGGCTCTGCGGCATGGGTCCGTCGTCAGCTGCGATGACGAGCAGCGCATGCTGATGGCGGGCAACGCCCGCCACCATGTTGTGGATGAATTTGTGATGCCCCGGCACGTCGACGAAGCCGATGTTGCCGTCATCGATATAGGCAAAGCCGAGATCGATGGTGAGGCCTCGTGCTTTCTCCTGCTCGAGGCGATCGGTGTCCACACCGGTCAGCGCTCTGACCAGCGAGGTTTTGCCGTGATCAACGTGTCCAGCGAGGGTGACGATCACGGTCGCAGCTGGCTCAAGACGTCCAGGAGCTCGGGTAGCGGCTCCGCGCAGCGCATGTCGAGGATCACCAGGTCGTCGCTGATGCGGGCGATGACCGGCGTCGACAGCGCTCTGAGGCGTGTTGCAATGTCGTCCGCCGTGTAGTCGGCATGCTTGAGGCTTACGGCGACGCTATCGATGGTGCGGTCCGGCAGCGCGCCTGAGCCGATCTGCGCCTGGCTGTCGACGATCTCGGTCTGCCAACTTGCAAGCGCCTCTATCACCGCTTGCGCGCGCCGGTTGAGCTCTGCCGGCGGGCAGGTCAACGTGCGCAGGAGGGGCAGCTCCACCGGCAACGTCTCCGGATTTTCGTAGCATTTGAGCGTCTGCTCGAGCACGGCAAGCGTCATCTTGTCCGCGCGGAGCGCGCGCTTCAGCGGATTCTTGCGGATCGCGTCCACCAGGTCTTGCCTGCCCGCGATGATGCCGGCCTGGGCGCCGCCGAGGAGCTTGTCGCCGCTGAACGTCACGAGATCGATGCCGTCGGCCAGCACGGATTGCGGGGTGGGTTCCGGTGGCAGTCCCCAGCGGGTGAGATCAACCAGCGACCCGCTGCCGAGATCCACGCAGCTGGGTATGTCGGCTTGTTTTGCCAGACCAGCAAGCTCCGCGGCCTCGACCTCAGCGCTGAATCCGCTGATGAAGTAGTTGCTCGGGTGGACCTTGAGCAGCATGGCGCTCTCATCCAGCACCGCCTCGAAATCCCTCGGGTGTGTGCGGTTGGTGGTGCCAACCTCCATGAGCTCGCAGCCGGAGCGGGCCATGAGCTCCGGCAGGCGGAAGCTGCCGCCAATCTCAATCAGCTCACCGCGGGATACCGGCACTTTGCGGCCGAGGGCAAACGTATTCAGGACCAGCATGAGCGCGGCGGCGTTGTTG
>JAAUXY010011781.1_pt1 | contig 18098 bp, 16 predicted proteins | sample 7278121 | NCBI WGS metagenome assembly JAAUXY01 (sample SAMN14350117, study PRJNA611818) | marine sediment metagenome | isolation source: surface marine sediment (1.8m) | place: French Polynesia: Moorea | collected 2018-08 | reverse complement strand
CATCCGTTAGACCGACAGCGCTTTTGATGATGTCAATTACCGATGAGTATACGCGCATCGTCAGGAGTTCGGTGCCAAAGGCCGGAACTTCAACATCGGATTCTGAGACGCCAAAAGCAAAGGCTTTACCATTAATCTCAATTTCACTTTCAACACCCTTGATCGTTAAGGGCGCATCATTGGTATTAAACATCCGTAGCTGAACTTCAAAAACCGTTTCAAGAACGTTGAAAGATACCGGGCGAATATTGGCCATTTTGACGCGCGGTGGCTCCAAGCGTTTACCCACTCCGGCGCAGCCGACCATGAAAAATACCACAACGGCCGCAACGATAAACTTTTGATGACATCTGAAAATTGGCATTATTGACCGAGTATTCCTTTCAGGAGTCCTTTGCCGGTTTCTTCAAGATCGTCTTTGTCCATCGATCCTTCCGATCCCGTCAGTGTATCCTGCAATTTCTTTTTGGCCATACCGGCCAGATCAGGTGCAAACTGGGGATTTGAAAAAGTACCCGATACGATGATCGGCACCATCACCCCCGCACGATCCCCGGTATCACCTTGTCCTTTGATGGTGCCGACGACTTTGGGTTCCACTCTAAAATCCAGCGCTTCAGTCACCAGATTGGCATTTCCGGCGGCATTGACCCGCAGGAGCGGTGATTTTAAGCTCGTTTGGGGCGTGTTGAAGAGCCCGTTTGTGATGGTAAAGGGGGCATTGAGTTCGGCAAAGTCGGTTCGCGGACGCTCGGCAGACTTTTGTGCCAGACCAAAGGCGGCTTTGACATTGCGAATCATGCCGGCCAGATCGATACCGACGATGGCGCCGTCATTAAATTGCAGCTGGCCGCTGCCGTTGAGGGTTTGCTTTATTTTGGCGGCATCGTCACCGGACATGGCTAGCTTTAGCTGCGCACTGGTGACACCTTCTAAAATATCTTTCTCGATGACATCTCGCAACAACGGGCCGACCTGGACGCCGGCCACATTCATGTTGATGCTGCTTTTAGGCGTTTGGGTCTGCACATTGAAATTGCCGCTGCCTTTGACGTTGCCTTGATACATGGCCAATTGTAAAGGGTCAAGGTTAAAGATGCCGTTTTTGGCTTTGATCTGAAGCAGCAGATCGTTGATTTTGGCCTTGCTGGCCACCAACTGGCCGATGTTAATACGTCCATCCAAAATGAGCTTGCGCAGGGGCTCATAATCAGCAGCCTTCTGGGGAGCGGGCTTTTCAGCAGGTGCAGGCTGCTGCTCTGATTTGGGCGGCAGGTAGCGATCCAGATTGATCTGATCCAAATTCATATCAAATGCCAGATTTGGCCTTGAAAATTCAGAGGCCTTGAGCGAAAAATTGAGGGTCGATTCATCCAGGTTTAAAATCCCGTCCGACACGGATACCTTGGTAGCATCTCCTTTGAGATTTGCCTTGAGCGCTACACTATCCAATGCTTTGGGGTCCGAAGTGGCGACTGGAAATGCTTGTCCCAGTGCGGCCATCAGCTTGCGGGGAGAAAACGGCTTCACTTCGACCGCCAGATCCACACCGGGTTTTGAACCCGGATTCATGACGCTGCCCTTTAGCTGCAGAATAAGTTCTTTCAACGCGTTAATATCCAGATCCAGCGGGATGGTAGCCTGTTTCAAGTCTTTGCCGACGGGCCCTATGGTTCCTTCCATTGATAGCGGTTGTTTATTGTATTGTGCTGCAAAAGACATTTTGACCGGCTGATCGAGGGAAATGTTCTGCAGGTTTAAATTAACAGCCGTTATTTCCTTGCGGCTCTGGTTAGAGTGGTTAATGAAAAAAGCCGAACCATTCTTCAAAACACACTCACCAACTGTCAGGTCTGCGATGGGCAGGCCGCCTGCGTCGCCTGATACCTCAGGGCTCTCTTTCTTTTCGGGTGCCGCTGATTTGTCTGTAGCCGGCACGATTGGATCCCAATTGACACGTCCGTCCTTATTTGTCACGAGCGTAATGGAGGGCTCGTTTAAGATAAAGCGTTTGACCTGAATGCTTTTGGATAGCAGCGGCAACAGCTTTACTCTGACATCAAAGGATTTGACGGAGACAAACTCCTTTTCTGCAAATCCGGCTAAATTTCCCAGCTGGGCATCGGAAAAGGATACACCGGCCCACGGAAAAAGCGACAGGCTCAAGTCGTCTCCAATGGTAAAAGGCCTGCCGGTCTTCTCGGCAACAAGCTTTTCTATTTCGGGCTTATAATCCCGAATATCAATGAAAGCCGGCGCAATCAGAAGAGTGGCAATAACAAGCACCACCAGCCCGATACATATGATCAATCCCCATTTAAGCGCTTTGTTCATTATCTTTCTCCTTTTTTACAGAAAACAATGCAACGTTGGGTTAATTTACTCACCGTATGCGACGGTGTCAATAAATGGGACGACGAAGTTAAATCGCGTCGATTTATTCGTGGCAGATGACCCCTCTCCATGATACTGCTTTGCACATGCCCTGATACGGAGTTGCCTCGTAAATGGTGGTAGAAAAGGTTTTGCTGGATTGACGATCATTTTTTTGACACTTTTACAAGCAAAGCTTTATTATGTGATCATTCACGTTTTGTGCCAGGGATTTGCAAAAACGCATAGACTGGATAACGCTTTAAAATAATTTTTAATTCCAATTTGGCGATTGTCCGGTGCATGTCATCAAAAGGGGTAAATCGCCTACGCCTGGGGTATTTAACTCAACCTGTTAGGCGCTAAAGAATAGGGGTAGGCTCTCATCGTGTGGCGCGCAGCAGACGACGCACTTTTCAATAAACTCGCTTTTGACGCAAAAAAAGTGTATCTTCATCCCAACGGTTGACTTTTTTTACTTTTGGTCTAAAAATGACCTTTTTGTCTAATCGCGTGGCGACAATGATGCGGTTGCTTTTACGATAATTGAACGTATTTTGAATCGAGGATCCAATAATTATGAATCAGCGCAACTATTTGATGGAAGGCGATGAGGAGGCGGTCCGTCTTGATTTGAAAACCGATCCTGAGGTGGTAAAAACACAGGCACAATGGGCCGGGCTTCAACCCGGTATGCGCGTTGCAGACTTAGGCTGTGGTGCCGGGAAGACCACTTTTCACCTCAACCAACTTATTGGGCCAACCGGCGCCATCGTCGGGGTCGATATGGCTCAACAACGTATTGATTATGCTGAAAACCATTATAGCCATGACCGAATCCAATATGTCTGTAAGGATATTCGACAACCATTAGATGATCTGGGGATATTCGATTTTATCTGGGTGCGGTTTGTTCTTGAATACTATCGTTCAGAGAGTCTCGAAATTGTCAAAAATATTTCTAAGATCCTGAAGCCCGGCGGAATCATGTGCTTGATTGATCTGGACTGTAATTGCCTGCGGTATTTTGGTCACTCCGATCGACTTGAAAAGTATTTAAATATTATAATGGACATTCTACAAAAAGATTTTAACTTCGACCCGTATGCAGGCATCAAGCTCTATTCCTACCTTTATGATGCCGGCTACCAACAGATCGACGTTAAGGTCACACCGCATAATTTAATCTTCGGTGAAGTAAAAGACGTCGATAGTTACAACTTTACCAAGAAAGCAGAAATGGTTGGTAAGCATTCGGGAATTCAGTTTGAAGATTATGAAGATGGATTCGAGGGTTTTTTTAAAGAGGTACTTGATTTTTTTAGTGACTTCAGAAGATTTACATATACACCCTTAATTTCCTGTTGCGGGCGCAAACCGTTGCCGTGAATGGGTTTTAAAAAAAGCGCAGCAGACGGTTGATATATTTGAAATACTGATCTGAGAACTGAAGGCTTAATGCCCATAAATTATAATGTTTCTCATAGGTAATATTCTGTTCATCGGCGTACTCAGCAGGATATAGAAGAGCGGGCATGCTGGCTTTGCTGAATTTTACAGCCAGTGTATCCATGGCGGCGTTTAAAATATTGGCCGAAAGCGCTTTGGCGTCGACAACCATAATCTTAATGCAATTCGTCAGATCAGAAAGGTTAAGGCCCAGATCTGTTAAATCCACCATGATAACCGCTTTGAGTTGATTTTCCTGCCGCAAAGCCAAAAGCTCACGGTGGCGATTTAAGCCCATCCTTTTGTATTCGTCTGAAAGCGTACCGATGCTAAGAAGGTTGTATCTTAAGTCTATTGCATCGAGCATCAACCCTCCCGATAGATGCTCATAAAAATTCTCCAGCTCGAAGAGGTCGACCTTTGAAACATCATCCAGCTGCCAGCCGTCCGGCAGCGGCGTCATCTGATTAAAATTGCACTGATGATGATAATAGGCAAACGCATCGATAGAGCAGCCTTTAGGATCATGAATCGCTTTGGCAGCCCCTCCAAAAACCCGACTTGGAAATTTGTTATCCGGACGATAATAACAGATCAAATAGTCCATGTGGAGCGAATCGAGCCGGTGGGAGTTATTGCCCATGCGGCCGATTTGATCAAGAACAATTAACCCTGCTTTGTTGAGAGCTGATTTGCGCGCCGCATGATGATGGATCAGCCAAGTTTTTTTATAATAACGGAGCATGGCCATATGCCCCATGATCCGGCCGTTTTCCTGGTAAATAAAATGACGCGTAATGTTGGAGTCGCTGTTGTATAGCTTTTCGTAAGTCGCCTTGATCTGATGTTTGTTTTTTTCAATATGCCCGTATTTGTCAGGATAGATGAATCCGGTTTCAAAGAAAAAATTCCAGAGTTCATCAAGACTTACGCGGTTGCAAAAATATGAATTTTCGTTTTTGGCGTGTTGCAGGATAGAAATTAGTTTGGCATGATCTTGAATATTGATATCCAGCAGGGCCACGCCACATTTAACCCGGCTGTCCCCTTTTTCAGTTTCGATGTTTTTGCGATAAACAACCTGCGCGCGACATTTGATGTGAAAGCTGTTGGCAAAGCTCAACTCCAATTCAGGTAAAATCATACCTGGCAACAGTACAGAATCATTTTGGTTTTCTTGTACTGCAAATCCCGATCCAGACAGGTCCACAACTTTCAGATCAAACCGCTTATTGGTAAATGGATGTTTGAAGAAAACATTCGGCGATGGCGTTAAATGGTATCTGTGACTGCGAAACTCTTTATGTTTAAACCGCTGAATTTCGTAAATGAGGGGCTTTAATATGTAGACGCGGGTTGTTTTATCGGCGTCATGTCGAATGATTTTGCATTCACCGGAATAGTATGTTTCATTATGATCAGATAAAATAAGGTTGACCGAAGATTCTGAATTAATCCACTCAAATGTTTGGGGGGCTGTAGCCGTTAGCTCAATTTTAAGGGAACAGGCATTAAAATCCACTAGTTTTCCGTAAAAAATTGTGCTGTTCTGGATAAGCTGAGCCGTTATACCCTTGCCGACATGGCGTCTCATCTTTCGTGAGCTGACTTCAACACCATGTTCCGGCAATAGTAAACGGATGACGTGTTTATCCATGCGGATCAGATCGGGTTCCATGCTAATGAGATTTTGGCCGTCCGGGATTAAAATATTCTGAAATTCATAGGAATCCAAGGTTTGCAGGTCATTTTCCGACTTTTCCCAGGAACAATCCAACTCATCGCCCATGCACGGTTGCGGTCTGGCCAATAGCGTCAAAGAGCTATTGTACGCACGGTGTTTAAGATTGACCAGCAGGGTTCTGTCTTGAAAGTTGATGAAATTGATTTTATTAATCAGTTGCGCCTTGCGAATTCTAATGCTTGCGGCAGACTCTTTTTCTTTCGGTCGTCTGCGGGTTAAGGCGTAAATTGCATTTTTTTCGACCGCACTGATTTGGGTGTCAGTATTTAGTGGATTTGTCGATGGGATACTTTGCGAATTGCCAGATTGAGTGAATGGTTCGACAAGTTGCAATCGATCTTGCGCAGGTTTCAATTTCTCCATTCTGCTCACCTAATTACATCCGCAAATGCAGCACCAACGCGCTGGGCTTATCTCGCATTTTCGGTCAGGGGGGCGTCTAACCGGGTGCAGATCATGGATATCGTTTACGGTTTTCGGTATGACGGCTAGCAAATGCTTTCCTCATGGATCAATTCAGCCTGTAGCATATATATATATAGCAAACAACAAGTATTTTGAAAAAAGAACAATTATTTTTTTGAATTTCATTTAGTTATTGCAAATCGACTTTTATGAATAATAAAGACTAGAACATCAGAATCAGTACGCTAGCATATCCTACCCAGCGCAGGGTGTCCTTTTTGATGTTGCTGCCCACAAAAGACATTTTGAAAACCGTATATGGCATCCATTCAATTCTTAAGCTGGGTACTTGCCAATTGAAAGTGGCGCTTTATATTCTGGCAAGGAAGCTTAACAATACGCCAACCCAACGGAGTAGATACGAAAGCCTGCCGGCTATGCATAATGGATGGCTGCTAACCGATAAGACGTGAAAGGAGCAAATAGCGATGGGCAACCGGATAAGAACAACCATCTTATTGGCTGTGATGACCGCCTTGATCATTTGGATCGGACAATATTTTGGCGGGCAACAAGGAATGATCATTGCACTTTTGTTCGCAGCCGGTATGAATTTTTTCAGTTACTGGTTTTCGGATAAAATTGTGCTAAAAATGTACCGTGCCCAGGAAGTCGGCCCCCAGCAAGCACCGGAGGTTTATGAGATGGTTAAATCGCTGACCGGCCCTGCAGGGCTTCCGATGCCGAAGATATATGTTATCCCCAAAGAAGCTCCCAATGCCTTTGCCACCGGCCGCAACCCAGAGCATGCCGTTGTGGCAGTCACCCAAGGATTGTTGAACATAATGGATCATGATGAAGTCAAGGGGGTGCTGGCACACGAATTGGCGCATGTCAAAAATCGTGACATTCTAATCGGCAGCATCGCTGCCACCATGGCAGGTGCCATTATGGTATTAGCGAATATAGCGCGGTTCTCGGCACTCTTTGGCGGAAGAGGTGGCGATGGCGACCGGGGGGGTGGAGCGATTGGTTTGATCGCCATGTCGATCATGGCACCATTTGCAGCCATGATTATCCAGATGGCCATATCGCGGTCGCGCGAATATTTGGCAGATTCCACCGGCGCTCGTTTTGCGGGAAGCCCGGAAGGACTGGCCCGTGCACTCGAAAAGCTGGGCCAATATTCGAAAAGAATACCGCTAGATGCCAGTCCGTCGACTGCACATATGTTTATTGTCAATCCGCTGTCGGGTAGGAGTATGATGAGCTTATTTTCAACACACCCTCCATTAGAAGAGCGTATCGCGCGCCTGCGGGGAGATACCGTCCAAACCCAAAGGACAGATTCAGAGCCTGCTCAAGATCGCCGTCAGGAGCAGGCCAAAGCCTTCTGGGATCGGCTGTCGGAGTGAGGGTCTAGGGTGAGTGATTTAGAACCTATCTTGATTGCAAATTTAACTTACGATGCCAACTTGTTAGACGTGCTGCAATTGAGATGTGTTTAAATGTATTATTGGAAGCTATCTCAAAAATAGTAGATTACGCTCAAGGGCAAGGCGAAAACCGATTCAAAAGTGGAGCATACACGTTAGTATTCGAGCATTTTGAATCGGTTTTTAACACAGCCCTTGGGCGTTAGATGCATTTTTGAGATAGCTTCTAATTGCCGCAGCATACAGCGGTGTTCTTACCCTTAATCCAGGTCTGAATAATATAGGACGCACAGCCAACTCCGGGAGTCACCCCTATGGCCTCGGTCGGGCAATTTTTAGCGCAGGCACCGCATTCCATGCAACCGTCCAAATCAACAATGCGGGCCTTTTTGTTGTCCATTGAAAATATGCCATGCGGGCAGACGATTACACACATACCGCAACCGACACAGGCTTTGGAATCTAATGTCAATGTGGTGACCCCGGGCAGATACCTAAACGTTTCCATTTATAGCCAATCCAATTTTAGATTATCGAGGACGAGAACGAGTACGACGACGAGGACGAGCCAGACGAGATCGTCCTCGTCCTCGTTCTCGTCCTCGACGGTAATATTTAACCAGCAAATGCCGAGCCAACCCAGGCGACCAATGCTATCAGCAGGGCTGATGCCTGCAGCGGAATGGCCTTGCGCATTTCCTTCTCTACCCCTGAGGGTGAGGTAAACGGTGTAGACCCGGTAAAATTCATTGCCAGATAAGAACCCACAGCGGTTGTGCACAACATCATGGCCACCCCCCCCAAAAGCCCTAAATCACTTCGCAACAAGACCACAATACCCAAACTGCTTATCGCCCCCACCAAGGCGCCTTTAACTGCAAAGGATTTTCCCGGAATCCAGGGTAGAAGCGTCGGCGTAACAATTGCGCCGGCCAGAATACCCGTACCATAGGCAGTTGCCAGCATGACGCCCCGCACCCATGCGGCCGAAAAAGAAAAAACATGGGTCCCGATTCCAGAAACTATGAAAATACCCAGCAGAATCCAAATGGAAGGTTTCGGCAAATAGGCCAATTCCACAGGAATGAGAATAATCCGTTCAAGGGTGTTGAATGTGACTTGGCGCATGGACGGTTCGGTTTTCAATTCATTGGCTAAAAAATTGGGGATGTCCTGGGCGCGCACAGGCCCGTAAATGATCTTGAAGCCGATTGCCTTTTTGACATGATGGGCTGCAACTCCGGTGGCTGCCAGCTGTGGCAATATCAGCTCATTGTGGGAGACTATTTTTTTCAAATCGGAGTGCTGGACGCGTTCAATCAACTCAGTGGTTGAAAACAGGTCTTTACCGGCGGCACACCACACATTGATTCCGCGCGTGTCCAGCACCAATATCCATGCATTGATGTTCTTGAGGCTGTTGCGCAACGCGTCGAACGTCAGTTTGTAGTTGGCGGTGACCAGCACCGGCGCCTGAGCATCCGGCTTTCCGACACAATAAAGACCTGGCGCAATTTTATACTGCGCCCGATTGATACCCAACCGTGCTCTTAGCGTGCCGGCATGGTCGCGCCAGTTAAGGGCTGTCTTAATTAGGGGCACTGGGCCGGCCGGTGTCTGGACAAATGCTTCCACAATGTCCAGCAGCGCATACCCCGGCTTTTCAAATCTGCTGCTTTCAGGACCAGGTGGTGCGCCACAGCATACGTCGTTTTGCTGATCTTTAGTTTTTGGCGGCGCAGCCGCGATCTGGATGCCGATCGTCTCAGTAGACGGCTTTTCGCAGCAGCTTGTTTGGGATACATGTTTTTGATTCATTTTAGATACCGGGCGTCAGTTTATCGTAAATATACGATATACAATCTGTAACTGGCGGTCAAGTTCTAAAATTGTATCGCGCATCCGCCGACAGTGAACCTAAGAGTGTTCAGAAGCCGACTTACTTGAGAATATTTTTCTGGCTTTTTGGCTGACCAAGGCACATTCTTTACTTCTTTTTGCGCCTAAAAACGAAACCGCTAAAACCAACACCGGAATAGCGACCAACAATCCGATTATCGGAACGACCGTAAAGCCTATAAATGCAAAGATTAAACCGAGGATAAGCAAAAAAAGGCCCACCCCGAAATCAGAAATTTTTTCAAAATAACAGCTTAATCGATTCATGGATTATCTCCTTCATATTCGTTTCATCTTTGTTTTTTATCATAGCAGGTTTTTTGACACTGACCGCCGCGACATACCTGACAGCGGTCATCGCTGCATAACTGGCAAGCATAGCAGTCTTGACAAGGGTGTTTGCGGGTCCCTGCCTTTGGCGGGTCAGGCTCATAAACTTTTCCTATTAATCCGCGAACGGTCGTAAACGGCATTGTCTGACCTCATGCCTTTTTAGTGTTTAAAGCCGATGATGCCTATTTGTAAGCGTGGCTATCAATAGCAATAAACTAAGAATGAAATCAACTGATTCAACCATACGGCTTATTTTAAGAACGCGATGGCTCATCGGTGAGACTGAAAAGGGGTACCATGCATGGTTATGATGCGCTTGAGATCTATTATCCGGCTCTTTGCCCGCAGCGCTGGCGGTCGAAATGCTTGTACATGACCTGGTGCGAATTGATGTATAAATACCCTTTGGATTTTGGCGGACGCTCTTTGGCGGTCAGCTGTTCAAAATCGTCGCCGAAGAAACTTTGCATGATGCTTGAAAGCTGGTTTCGCAGCACGTGATAGGAATAGTGGCGCGCGGCGATCGCATAATTACTGTTGACCATTTTTTTTCGGCGTTTTAAGGAGCCCAGAACGTTCACCACGTTTTGAACCGTTTGCTTGGATAGAAAGCCATCCATTACCACCAGATCGAATCCTTGGGGCTCGATATCTCGCACAAAAGTGGAATAGCGGTTAATGAGTATCGGCTTTTTGAAATAAATAGCTTCTAAAAATGCATTGCCGAATCCTTCGTACAGGCTGGGGTAGGTAATAAAATCAGCGTAGGGATACACATCCCACAACGTATACTTAGCGTTGTTATTGCCGTTTTCAGACCATGGGTCAGAAACCTGAATCGAAACCAGGCGTAAATCCACGTCATGCTCACACGCATATTCTTTTAACCACTCCGCATATTCAAAACCTTCATCGCCAGCTTCATGGGATATGACCAGTTTGTTGTGTGAATTATTCAGTTCCTTGACCAATTCAATCGCAAACTCGATTCCTTTACGCTGAATAATGCGAGTGGGCTGTAAAATCATGCGATCCTCAGGTGCCAAACCGATGGATTCACGAAAGACGTTGGTGCGCTTTTTGCTAACCTTGGGCGGGTTTTCAAAATCTAAAACATTGGGAATGATTGTTGAGGCAATACCAGTGCGCAGGGCCAATTGCTCCTGGGCGTCTGAATTGATGACCACATGTCGAATATTATTCAATTTAGGCGGAAAGGCCATTTGGATATAGTCACCGACGGCATTGACCGAAAAGCGAACCCGTTCCCAATAAAAATCATGATGGTGGGCGATGGTCGGCAGTTGTGTTTCGGCAACCGTTTCGGTAATGGCTAAACCCAAGGGTACATGCAAGGGTATGGTCAACGCATTTTCAGCGATCAACACATCTATACCAAATTTCTTTATAAACTCGTGCAGCTGAAATTTCAGATGAGATCGCAAATCATGAATGGTTTGGGTAACCGGCTGCTTGCGGCCCTTTTGTCCGAATACCCGTTGGTTGATCCACTGGTTTTGCTCGGTTTTGAAATGGGCCTCGCGAACATGAAAGCTATATTCTGGCTTGCGATCCAGAGCGCCAGCAAACCAAAAGCATTTGTGCCCGCTTTGCTGCAAAACGTCTGCCCACTTGCTGGATTCAAGAGAAACGCCGTCGGTGCCAGCAAGTCGAGTTGAAATGAATCCGATGTTTTTGTGCATGTGGTTTAAACCCGAAAAACCATATTTGACAATACCCGTTAGAATCCTTGGCCGACAATGGCCACGCTCATCAACGATGATTACCTGTCCATATCCCACCAAGCAAATACAAATAATAATGACGATATGCACAGATACAACTGCGGCTCTAAAGTTTTATGCGTATGATCGCCGCAGTTTTTAATTCAAAAATCTGTCTGTGGATGGACGGGTCATCAAGATCCAATTAAATTTCTACCACATTGTTCCGCGATATACAATATGTAGGGGTATGTCAAGGATAAATCCTATATTTGTTGTGGTTGCTGTCAAAGTTGACGCTTTTCCAGCAAACCACCAACGACAGCACATTGTAGACCAAATGGAAGATAACCGGCATAACCCAGCATGGGCATTTCAAAAATCAGATAGCGGTGTACAAAAGGAATACTGTACTTCCACTTGGCTATGCTGAAGAAATTCCACATTTCCCAAAATCCCCCGCAAATAAGCGCTGCCAGTGCAGCTGCCATCACTGGCGTCCAATTTCCCACTGCCAGATCGGATAAAAGATGTCGCTCACCCATTAATGTTTGAAGACATAATATGATGAGCAGGGGGGCTACCCAAAGCAACGGAAATAGGATGTTGGGCCAGACACCGATTCCAGCCAGTCCTGCGGCGGACAAAATGAGTATCAAGGCAGCTATAAGTTTGGGATGCTGCCATTGCATCGGCTTGAAATAATCAAATCTTTGCCGAAGCCAGCCGCTTGATTGCAATCCGTCTCTGAGGCCCAGCACCGCTGGCAGCACTGTAGCAAATGGCAAGGTGGCATACCAAAAATATTCCCATGCGCTAAATTCAGGTCCGATATAGTACCAATTTTGGACAAACCGGTTCAGAAATTCAAAAAACCACCAGAATGCAGCACTGATCGGGAAAAGCAGCACAAAAAAAACCGGCCGGCAAAGCAGCATGCAATACCCGCTTTGCCGATAACAAAAAGCATTGATAACCACTATGAACGCCACCCACAATGGCGTGAAGGTGTGAGGTTGAAGTGCTGAAAACCAGCTAAAGCGCGTCCATGCCAGAATCCAGGCCGTAATGCTCAGCAACAGGCCGAGCCATCCCCATTTGGGAAACGGCTGCAGAGACCGTCGCGGTTTAGATGCAACTGGGGGGGATGGCTGAAAAGCGCGAATGATAAACGGAGCCGTGCAAACGGCAATTATAATACTATAGATCACAAAGGCCAACCAGGAAAAAGACGCATGTCGAACATAACGGGTTTGGGGTGGAAATTCCAAATAGTCAGAAATTGGGTATCCGGCTACCCAGATGCCCAGCAGCGGCAGGCCCAACAGCATGCCCGCTAAAATTATAAATTTCAACAGAAAACGCATCATGCCGGGCGTGTCCCTTGTGGTGGTTCCTGAATGCTAAAAAAAACACGAAAGAAAAAATATGGGTTATTCTCTCGATTTCGTGTTCGCATACTTAAAAACGAATTATTCAAATGTGATTGGCCGTAATTTGGGTATTCAATTCAGTAGAAGCGGCGACAACCGACAGCATCTAAGTTTGGAGTTCTGCCGGCAATTCGCAGGCTTCTGCCGATTTACGCGTTTCCACGTAATGGGCGGCTGAAAGTGCCGCTGTGGCGCCATCGGATGCCGATATCACGATTTGGCGATATGCTTTTTCTCTTAGGTCACCGATGACATAGATACCAGGTGCATTGGTTTCGCACTTTTCATCGGTGACCACATATCCGTCGGCGTTCATTTTCGTGCCGGCCGGAACCAATCTATTGTTAGGTTCGAACCCGATGAAAATGAATACCCCGTCGGCCGCCATATCGCTTGTTTCGCCGGTTTTGGTGTTTTGCAGATCGACGGCAGAGACCCCCTCTTCATTTGCCTTAATTTCAGTCACCACCGTGTCCCACAGGATTTCGATTTTACATTCGGCTTTGACGCGCTGCTGTAGAAGTGCACTGGCCCTTAAAGCATCCCGTCGGTGAACCAGGTATACTTGTTTGGCCAGTTTAGCCAGATAGAGGGCTTCTTCTGCGGCCGTATCACCGCCGCCAACCACGACAACGGTTTTGTCCCTAAAGAAAAATCCATCACAAACTGCACAGTAGGAAACGCCTTTGCCGTAATGTTCTTCTTCACCGGGGATTTCGAGTTTACGTGGGCTGCCGCCGGTTGCCAGAATAATCGCATGGGCGGTCAATTGATTGCCGTTGGCAAGCTTAACGGTATGTATTTCAAGGCCGGGCTCGAGTTCAACGACTTCCTGCGAGATAATCTCCAACCCATATGATTGTGCATGCTGGTGAAATTTAACACCAAGTTCTGACCCACCAATGTGTTCATCTCCAGGCCAGTTCTCCACTGAATCGGAGTTGTTCATTTGACCACCGGGTACACCCAGTTCAATAAGAACCGTTTTGAGTGCCGCACGCATCGCATAAATGCCGGCTGTCAACCCCCCTGGTCCACCACCGATAATGATTAAATCGTAGGTGCCATGATCCGCCATATACCGTCTCCTTTATTGCTAAACTCTAGTTTTTTTATACGTCGATCGTTTTAGGCGTAAATATCGCCTAACTTATTTTGATGAATCTCATTTAATAAAATAGTAACCTCGCAGACATTTTTATGCAAGACTCAAGTGAACCGTGCACTTTGCGCCTGTCGCAGTTATTTTAATGCCAAGCGCAAATAATACTTATACAAAGATTTATTTGTGTTGCCCTCAAAATTTGATAATTTCACACGTTTTGTTTTCTGTAGTAATCATCGATTTGCTCGCTTAAGGCACGCATCAGCGCTCGGGTGGTTTGTCCTGGACGGCCTTTGCCAATTGCACCGTCATCCACCTGCACAACTGGAACGATCATCTTATTTGTACCGGTAATAAAAACTTCATCGGCAGATCTCAGCTCATCCAGCTTCAGATTCCGGATATCAACGGACGCGATTTTAGTAGCGGCCAAGTCTAAAACAGCTTTGCGAGTGACGCCGCTTAAAATTCCCGTACCTGGTGTAACTAGCGTGCCGTTGACCAGCGCAAATATATTGCTGGTGGTGCCTTCAAGAACGTCGCCTTTATGATCCACATATACCGCCTCAATGGCGCCTTTATCGCGCGCCTTTTTGAGCGCGATGGTGGCGGCTACATAATCGATACTTTTGGCGCCGGGTATGCTTCTTTCGGAAAAAAATGTGATTATCTTGACACCATCGGTGTACCACGCTTCGGGCAAATGGGGTGCTTGGGTGACCAGTACCAGCAGACGGGGCTTGCCTTGGGGTGTCATAAAATCCGGGCTCGAACCGCCCGTAACGACAATACGAATATTGGATTCCTCAAAGGAGTTGCGATGCAATGTCTCCAACACAATGCTGATCAGCTCTGGGTGAGACCATGGTAGATCTATACCGATGCGATGAGCGGATTCTTCCAGTCGCTGAATGTGTTCTTTGAGAAACAATGGCTTGCCGTCTAATGTGCGCAAAAGATCAAAAACACCGAATCCTCTCATAATCGCAAGGTCGTCAACTGGAATGACCGCTTCGGCGGCGGCAACAAACTCTCCATCGACATAATAGGTTTGCATGGTATAGACTCCCAGATAGTTTATCCAATGATCAAGATTTAGCGTAAATATAAGGTTCGTTAGTACGGGTTACAACCTAAATCTTGCACAAAAATGAATGCGAAATTGAATTGCCATGCGGGTGAGATTATTTAGATGTTTTCAATCGAAGAATTCTACAAGACTTATGAAACCGAGACCACAGACATTATTGTCAACGAAAAGAAATTTAGCATTCTATTGCCCAAATATTTGTACCGCTTTCTAAACCCGCATGATATTCTTCATGACTTTCCACTGTGGGCCAAAATCTGGCGTGCCTCCTGGGTGCTTTCGTCATATCTTGCCGATGTAGCGCCTGATACGAACAAACAGATTTTGGAAATCGGTGGCGGCCTTGGCCTGGTGAGTATTGTCGCGACAACATTTGGTCACCAGATTACCCTTTCAGAATATCATCCGGAGGCATTGAATTTCGCCCGGGCCAACGCTTGTCATAATAATTGTTCGGATCTTCCGATCATACAGCTAGACTGGTTTCATCCGCAGCTAAAAACCAAATTTGATCAAATTGTTGGATCTGAAATCACGTATAAAAAAACACACCTGGATGCCCTGTTAAAATTGTTTAAATCCCATCTTAAGCCTGATGGTGAAATACTTCTTAGCTGGGAGATTAGAAAAAGCACACAGGATCTATTTAAGTTTTTTCATTCCGAATTCGACGTTACAGTCTCTAAAATGTCCTTACGTTCAAAAACAGCCACCCATGGAATCATTTTGATGAAAATGCACTTCAAGCAATAGTCATTTTCTAAATGACCTGACGCGTTATCGGATGGGCGGTTATTTTTGACCAACACATCCAGCCTTTTGAACGCTGCCTTGGCGGAACGTTTAACGATCCCGAATCTATGCCCTTCTTAACCCCCAATGCCCCTTTATATTGTCGACTGACCGTCATGAAAAATACCATTGAAGATTTTGGCGTGTTTAGCCGATACAATCTTATCGATAAATCTCATTTTTTGGAAATCAACATAACGCCAATAGATGTTTTGCCATTGCGCTGCTGATGCTCAACTGGAACTGAAACCAAGCGGTACGAAACCCCATGTGACAGGGAGATTGGAAATGGCCATTAAACGATTTAACGGCAGTGAACGCAGAGCTTATGTGCGACTGGAAAAATCACTATCAGTGCGGTTAAAGGTCACTGGCAACCCGTCAAACAAAAACTTTTACGGCAACGACGAAAAATATCAGCCAGGGTGGGATTTGTTTGGAGATTCAACAAAAACAAGAAACACTGCTTGAGGCACTAACCTCAGCGAATCACAAAATTGGCATTGATCTCAATACGCTGATACCGCAACGTAACTCTGCGGCTTCTGAGAGGTCGCATTGGATCAGCGGGCGGGTTGATTGGACCTGCGAATTGGATCAGACTCACCAGACGATGCTTGTCGGTCTTGAATTTGAGGATTTAACAGAAGAGGCTCGTAAGCGGATCCGCGAATATTTAGTCGATCAATTTTTACAGAAGTATCCGGAGTGTCAATAGCCCGCAAAAACAGAGAGATGCCGATTTTGTATCTTTCGGCCATCTCTCTTTTGGGTTCTAAGCGTTGCTATCGGTGGGGGGCTGATGGTTTCGACGGTCGTTGTTTAACTTGATACGGTGCTGCAGGTTCAATCGTTTAGCGCAACGGGCCGCACTCTTTTGAGTCACAAGGTCTTGCCCATCGGCAAATTTTATCAGCCGATCATGGCCTTCAAATATTGCAGCAAATGTTAAGCGTGCCATTTGACAATGGGCGAGCATTTAAGATCTCCAGCATCGCTATGGACTGTGCCATCTATTGGTTATTCGATCTTATCGACCAATCCCCAATGCAGTGCCTTCTCGACGCTGAACCATGTTGTTTTCTTTTCCAGCTCCTCCCACTTGCCTTTATCTAATTTGGTATTGGCGGTCAATTTGCTGATATAACGCTCACGCAAAAGGCTCATTAATTCGTTTTGGGAACGAATATCCGATGCGGTTTCACGTCCCGGCCATTTCCACAGAGCGGCTTCATGCACCATAAAGATCGTACCGGGGGCTGCAAAACGTTGATTGCAAACCGCAAAGACCGGAACCGCCGCGCTGGCGATGATGCCGGAAGCATGGGCGGTAATATGGAATCCCTTGCGCCGGGCACGTTCGATCTGGTCGGCCAGCGCCAGTCCTGAAAAAGCGTCTCCGCCGGGTGAATTAATAAACAAATTAACATCCCGAATATTGGTATTGTTTTCCAAAACGCAAAGATCGTTCCACAGACGGGTGACATCCGATACAGACAGACCAGAGAAAATCTTAACAAAGGCCTTGTCTTTAGAAATAAACGAAAGCTGTGAAAGATGCCCTTCTTGATTGGGGACTTCCATGGATTTGTTGATCCGATCCGCACTATCGTTTTGGCTAACTTTTACCTGGGTTGGATCGGCCGCCTGGACCTTGACAACAACTTCCTGCGGCTGGACCTGCCCGGTCGGCATGGTGGCGCAACTTATCAAAAACAGACCAAAAACAGCAACGAGAACCCATCTACTAAACATGTCGAAACCTCCTAATATGTTTATTAATTTCGTGGTGATGAATTGTATACTAAGCAAGATTTGTACCAAAAAACATTTAAAGCCGCGAATGCATATATTTATTTTATATCAATAACTTATAAAATATTTGATTTGCGGGCGGTTGGCTGTTTGTTGAGAAAATTTTTCCGGAGTCAGGGTTTTGACATTTAGGAGTCAGCAATACCGGCAATTTTATAGTGGTTGTCAAAAAAACGTTCCGATTGCGGAACGCTTTTTTGTTACAACCACCATGTTGGGGCGAATCTGAAAGCGAAGACCAATTGTGCCGCCATTCTTTTTTGCATTATTCCGAACATTAATATGACAAGCGCTATAATCACAGACCGCAAAAAATGACTTCAAAATGGTGTCCTAACCGTAAAACCCCATTGAGGCGTTTAAAATGTGGATTTAACTTTCAAGTCTTTAAAAATTTTACCGATATTAATTCTATCAAGTTGACCTCTAACCCATTTCGACAAGTCAACAAGGCCAGTTTGTGATGAACGGGTAAGCGCCCACAACTGGGTCGCCGGTCT